>ERZ1066123.1914-NODE-1914-length-11507-cov-6.196036_pt1 | contig 11507 bp, 16 predicted proteins | sample MGYA00382770_ERZ1066123 | MGnify/ENA primary metagenome ERZ1066123 (study PRJEB33369, sample SAMEA5778353) | biofilm metagenome | biome: Industrial cooling water; feature: Water cooling tower basin; material: Biofilm | place: United Arab Emirates | collected...
GCGTCAGCACGCGGTACGAAGTCGCTGGCGTCTACGAATACGAGTTCCTGAACCCCGACGATGTGATGGTTCAGGCACCGGTTCCGCCGTTCCTGTCGTGCGACATGTCCGACGACGCCAAGCGGATCGTGGGGTTCGCGTCGGACTGCATCGCCTTCCCGAACGAGACGGGCACCGTGGTGAACCCGTTCACCGGCGAGGGCGTGTCCGACGTCCCGTGTTGCGGGCAGACGAACGAGCTCCGGGCGAGCGGGTCCGCCGGGTTCAACCCCGGCCTCGGCGTCGGCGTGAATCCCTGAGCGGTGCGGAAGTTCCGCACCCTGGAAAAGAGAATCGCCCCGGATGACTCCGGGGCGATTGCGTTTCAGTTCAGGGAAGGCTTGATCCGGTTGATGAGTCCGGGCGGCGTCGCGGGTGTCTCTCCGCAGGCCGGGCCGTCGGAGAACAGCCAGTCCCCGCCGGTCCAGTCGCCCCGCACGTGGTCGAAGCTGGCGGCGATCCAGTCTTCCGGGTCGTCGACGTTCACGGCCAGGGCACGCAGGCCGTAGACGCCGTCGGCACCCTCCGAAAGATCCCAGAGCCAAGCCTTGATCCCTTCGGCCAGGTCTTGCGAGGCCTCGGAATGAAGATCCCACCCGACCCACCGGTAGCCCTCGGGAACCTCGGGCATGGGCGGAACGGTGATTGTGATTCGCATTCCCCCGTCTGGGGTGGGTCGCAGTTTCGTCAGGGGCATCGTCGGGTTCCTCCGGGTGGGTTCAGGATTCGGTTCGGGTGGGTTCGTTCATGCGGGAGTCGAGGTACTTCGAGACTTCGGCCGGATCGAAACGCCAGTGGGAGTGGCTGTTCGGGGCGACCTTCCAGCCCTTCAGTTCCCCGGCGCGTGCCAGTTTCAGGATGAGCGACTGGCTACAGCCGATTCGCCGCGCGGCTTCCTTCGCGTCGATGGGTTGCATCGTTGACATCGTCGGGTTCCTCCGGTTCAAGATGCGAGGGGAAGGCACCCGCAGTTCACCGCGGATGCCAGGTGTGAGATCGCGTAGAGTGCGGCTTCCCGCTCGGCGGGCGTGCCTTCGTCGGCGAGCCGGTCCAGGAAGACGCCAGGGAGTTGGGCGAGCAAGGCACCCCGCCCGGTGGCGAAGAGGTCCGGGCGGTTCCCCTTCCAGACGCGAAAGCTTGTCACGCGGGTGCCGTCCTCGGTGAAGACGGTCAGTTTCACCCATGCGGAAGCGGTCGCCCGTAGCTCGAACAGTGGGCGGACTCGATGCCCGGTCCAGTCGCAGACCCACACGCCGAAGGACCGGTCGTAATGCCGCCAGAAGTTCGCCTGAATCATGTCCGTTCCTCAAAAGACGGGTTCGGCGTGGTGGCAGGTGCAGCGGGCGGCAAGCCCGACGCGGGCGTAAGGGTCGGCGTCGTGACCGTCCAGGGCGTCGGCCATCGCCCGGAGGTCGGCGGCAAAGCTGTCGGCCTTGAGCTCGAACGCGCCGCCGGGGGTGATGCCGTCGATGAGGTCCGCCGCGGACCTGAGTTGCCACATGAGGCCGGGCATGTCGTACCGGATGCACGCCCGCCGCGTGTCGTCCGCGCAGAACCCGCACGGGCATTCGGGGTAGTGATCTTCAACAACGCATTCCATCAACTCGGTCGCCGTGGCGAGCAAGCCGGCGACGACGCGGAGGGTGTTGATCGCGTCTTGGGACTTCCCGCAGGACTGCACGATCCGGAACAGCGGGATCGGCCGGGTGATAGTCGGCATGGGTCGATTCTCCTACTTGGTGTCGAGATCGGGAAAGGACGCCCCGCGGAAACCGCTCCCGCGGGGCCGGGGATGCGTCAGAACTTCGGCCACACCGGGAAGCCGTTGGCCACGAGAACGCGGCGCAGGAGGCGATTCCGGCGGGTTCTCGGGTGGATCGTCTGGCAGTAGCCGCGGGCCAGGTGGGTCCGGAACTCGGCCCACGTCTCGAACGCGGTGCAGGCTCGGGTGAGGGTGTCGAGGAAGTTCACGGGCAGGACTCCAAAGGGGTGAGGGTGGTACGGAAACTCCGTATGGGGCTCACGCCGCAGCGGTCGCGGGCTTCGGCGTCTCGGCGCGGGCCGGGTGCGAGTCCAGCCAAGCCAGCAACGGCAACCAGCTGGCGACCAGTTCCCGCAAGTCGTCCGCGGTGAACTCCTCGTCGCAGCCGGTGCAGGTCAGCGTCTCGCCGTCGTCCAGGTTCACGCGGATCGTTTCATCGTTCAGGCACTTCGGGCAGATGGTCTTCACGGGCAGGACTCCGAAAAAGTGAGGGACAGGTGAGGACGGTGTCCTCACCTGCCGGGGGAATGTCAGCGGATGGTTTCGACGGCCAGGACTCGGCGGAACGTGGGGGCGGGGTTCTCGTCGCGGTCGAACCCGCCGTCTGCGAGGACGGCCCGCATCGCGTGGCGGTGCTTGCAGCCGGAGGCGACCTTGAACTTCCCGGCGTCGCAGGTGCAGAGGTCGCCGCGGTCGCCCAGCGTCACTTCGTAGACTTCGCCGTTCGCATGGTTGACGAGGTAGAACCGACGCCAGCCGCGAACGGCTTCCTGTTGCTCGGCCACGTCGTAGCTGTCGTCTTCCGACTTCACGCCGGGCTTGAGGGACTTCCGCAGGGTGATCGTCAACACCCCGTCCGCCAGGGCCGTCGGGTCCGACTGGCGAACCCACGCCCACCGGCGAACGGCGTAGGTTTTCGTCGGGGCCAGTTCACCGCAGAGGGGAAGGCAGGTCAGGCACATTGCGGGTTCCTCCGAGTCGGGTTACGCGGGTCGTTCAACCGTCTGGAGGGAATGTAGCCTAGATAGGCTAGTGCGTCAAGCCTGATTAGGCTAGTTTGTTGGCTATGCTTCCATCGGAGACGCGAAGCCTAGTTGGGCTAGAATGTTCCGCGGAGGTGCGCCGATGGGTGACAAGAAGAAGGGCGGGACGGGCTTCGGCCCGATCCTGAAGGCGTTGCGTGAGGAAGCCGGGCTCAGCCAGCAAGCCCTTGCGGACCTGGCGGGGATGAACGTGTTCGGGGTGGCGAAGCTGGAGCAGGGAGTCGCCGAGCCGCGATGGGAAACCGTCCTGGCAATCTCAAAGGCCCTGGGGCGGCCAGTGGGAGACTTCGTTCAACCCGAAGGCGACCCAACCCCGGAAGAACCTGAACGCCCGGCCGGGAAGCGGAAGTGATGGTGTGCTGGGATTCCCGCACGGCTGCTGCGTCCAGGACGCAGGATTGCCGGTTGCCAGCAGGGAGGGTGCGGGATTCCCAGCACACCATCCAGACAACACTTAGGCAGAAGTCAGAAAAGGCAGACAAGAAGGGGAAGAAAAACAAACCTCTTGTGTGCCACTTCCACCGGCGGCACCTGTCCCCGGAGTGGCGGCGGGAGCGAGTGAAGGAACTGCATGGGAAGGGGATGAGCACGCGGGAGATCGCGAAGGAAGTGGGGACGAGTCAGGCGACTGTTCGCAACGACCTGAAATCAGGTGAGCAATGTTGCTCACCTGACGCAAAACACGAAAGCACAACAACATCAGGAGAAAAGGAAACAAAAATGCCTGCCAGACAGAAGAAGAAACGGGGCAGGCCCAAGAAGCAACCGGCGGCCAAGCATCAACCATCGTGGGCTGACTTGGTCTGCAAAGTGAAGTCGGTGTTGCCGGAAGTGATGGTGTGCGGGGAATCCCGCACGGGTCGCGTGTGCGTCCAGGACGCAAACTTCACGTCGTCGCCGGCTGCGGGGAATCCGGCACGGGCTTCGACTTCATCGGCGGCCGGCCGGCCGGCCCCCACATCGTCACGTTGAACTTCCGGCGGGCCTCGGCCACGGCGACGGCCAGGGCCGCGAACTTCGTGTTCCGCCCGGCCTCGGCGTCACGCTTCCCGCGCCTGATCCACCGGACGATCGTTCCCCGGTCCACGTGGTACAGCCGAGCCCAATAGCTGATCGTCCCGCCCTTGGCGATGGACTCGCCCAGCACGTCGATCATCGAGGCCCGGAACTTCGTCGGCCGCCCGTTCGGGAAACCCGTTCGCCGTCCCATTTCGCCACCCTCCCGATACGGGAAGGTTAGATCGCGTGCGGGTCGTTCGGCAGATCGACGCCAGATAGAGAGGTAGGGCTACTGTGGCCTAACTGTGGCCAAGCCGGTGCGATTCGGTGGAACTCGGTGAAAGAAACCCGCCGTTTCTCGTGATATTTTGCAAGTCAGTGTAAGCGGGTGTACAGTATGATTGCCGACTCATAATCGCTTGGTTCCGGGTTCGAATCCCGGAGGCCCCACTCAGTTAAACCCAAGAAAGGCAAGCGCTTACGACGACTTGCCTTTCTTCGCTTTCGGGACCACGGCTCGAGAAGTTCTCCGAGCGTCCGCCACGTTCACGGGCCGGATCGTGCGGGGGGACACCGGGCCGCCGATGCGCGACAGGCGGTCGAGCAGGAGAAGCGTCGGTGAAGGCCGCCGGCCTGCCCGACGCGGGAGATTCGGCCGAGAGGCTCGTCGCCGCCGCCCCGAGGCTGAACGCCCGTCACGTTCGAGAGGCCAAGTTCCGTCTCACCCCGCAGGGGGCACCCGCAGGCGGATCACGGCCCGAGCGCGAGGGCGAACGCTTCCGCGGCGGTCGAAACCGCGTGGATCTGCACTTTCGCGGTGAGGTCGCCCGGCAACGCGGCCACGTCCTTCGCGTTCGCCGCCGGGACGACGACGTGCGTTCGCCCGGCCCGCACCGCCGCCGCGACCTTCTGCGCCAGCCCGCCGACGGCCCCGACTTCCCCGTGCAGCGCGACCTCGCCGGTGAATGCGAAGCCGGGGTTCACCGGGCGATTCGCGAGGGCGGACACGATCCCCACCGCGAACGCGAGCCCGGCCGACGGCCCCTCCTTCGGCTCCGCGATCTTCACCAGATGCACGGCCACCGTTTGCCCCGAGAGCCGCGTTTCGGGCACGCCGAACTCGCGGAAGTTGGCCCGAACGAGGTTGTAGACGGCCCGCACCGAGTCGCGGAGTTCCGGGCCGTGCGAGCCGGTCACCTCCACCTTCGCGGGGCCGTTGATGGCCGACACCTGGATCAGAATCACGTCGCCGCCGACTTCGCGGCCGCCGCTGGACAGGACCGCCAGCCCGGTGACGGCCCCGACCGTCGGCGTTGTGTTCGCCGTGGAGGCGGCCACCTCGATTTCCCTCGGCCTCAAGTCAGCGGCTTCGTGCGAAGTGACGGACGCCGGTGCGATCAGCCGCGGCTTGAACTCGCCGGGGGCGAGGGCACACAACTGGTGGTGGACGCGCTGCCGCAGTTCGCAGGCGAAGCTCACGATGGCCGTCAGTTCCTCGGGCGTCGGGCGGCCGTCCGGGTGGAGCAGTTTCATCAGCCCCGAGCCGAGACGCTCGACGGCCGTCTGGTCGCGGCGGGTCAACCCGGCGTGCAGAGGCACCTCGCGGATGCGGTCGGCGAACGAGTCCTCGCGCAGCCGCACCAGCACTTCGCCGAAGTAATCGGTGACGAACCCGACGCCGGTGGCGAGCGAGCCGGGCGAAATTTTGGGGACTTCCCAGCCGGGAATGTAGCCGTGAACCCGGTCCTGGAACGCGGAGTCGATCAGTTCCCGCGGCAGCGGTTCGAGCAGGTGCGCGTACCGCGGGTGCGGCCGGGTGCCGTCCACGTCGAGGTTCCCGGCAAACACCAGCCCGCAATCCGCGGCGAACGCCAGCGACCCGCGGCTGAACTGGCCGCTCTCCATGTAGTCCTTCAGCGTCGAAATCGTCTCGTCCTCGTCGCCGAAGGTCGTATGCGCGATCTCGTCGAAGACCACGACCTTCCGCGTGCCGAGGATGCCGACCTGCTTCGTGGCGAGGTTCACGAACAGGTTCGCGGGGGTCGTCTTCCCGCCGGACACGGTGAACACGCGGGGCGACAGGTTCCGGAGGAGGAAGGTCTTGCCCGTCTGCCGCGGCCCGAGTTCGATGAGGTTCACGTTCCGCTCGACGAGCGGCACCATCCGCGCGAACAGCAGCATCCGCGTCCGGCGGTCCGGGAACGCGGCCGCGGAATAGCCCGCGGATTGCAGCACCAGGGCGGCCCACTCGTCGGTCGTGAACTTGCCGCGAGCCGATTTGAACGCCGCAACATCCGGTGGCCCCACCTGGAACGGCGTGAACGCGGCCAGTTCGTTCGGGGCGTCGGCGTTTTCCTCCGGGGCGTACCGCACCTTCGCCGTGCCCCACAGCCCGCCGAGGAGCAGGCCGGGGTTCGCCTCCGTCACCGCCGCGGGCACGCGCACCTTGGAATCGTTCAGTGCCGGCACCCGCGCCCACCGCTGGCCCCCCTTCAGGTCGACCCGTGCCTCGATCGAGTCGATGAGTGTGACTTCCCCCCTGGAAAGCAGCTTTTCCTTGAGCAGTTCGCGGTGTTCGAGGTCGGGCAACAGGTCCTTGATGCGGGTGCGAATCTTCGCGAGGTCGTCCTTCCACGTCTCCGGCTTGACGTACTTCGCGATGAGGTATTCGGACACGTACCGCGGCAGCCGGTGGAACGCCGCCTCCTGCGCCAGCGACTTGACGACGACGTGTTCGCCGAGGACGGCGTGGGCCTTCCGGTCGGACTCGGTCAGCGGGTGGTCGTCGAAGAGCGCCACGGGTCAGCCTCCAAAAATGTCGTCGAGGTCCGGGTTGTGGCGAATGTCGGCGGGCGGCGGGGGCGCGGCCGGCGGGTCGAGCGGCACCCCGAACGGGGCGATGAGGGCTTCCGCGGCGGTGCGGAGGGCGGTGCGTTTCTCGAGAGCGAGCCGGGCGAAATCGGTGCCCATCGCGGTCGCCTTCCCGGCGTCCAGTTTATCGGAGAGTAGCGAGTATTTCCGGCGGATCAGTTCGGGGGACAGCTCGGTGTCGGGGTCGATTTCGAGGACCGTGCGGGGGTCGGGGGGTGGTGGGGCCGCGCTCGGCTTCGCCTCGCGGCTAACCGGGTCGATCGCGTTCAACGATTCGACCACCCGTTCGCGGAACTGCCTCTTTTTCGCGGTGCGTTTCCCCGTCGAATCGAGGACCCGTTCCGCGAACCGGATTGCCGTGAACCGTTCGCCTTCGGTGGTGACGGACAGCAACGCGGCGAACACGTCGACTTCCGCGTCCGCGTCTTTCTCGGCCCGCTCCATCAGCGGGTCGACGTGCCGCAGCAGGGCCGCGTCGTGGCCGAACGTCTCGGTGAGGAACTCGCGGATCGCTCTCTTTTCGCTCGCCGCGATCCGACCGTCGGCCCGGGCGGCGACCAGTCCGAACCGCACGAACGCCCGCAACTTCGGCAGGTGGGGATGCTCCGCTCCGGCGGGTTGCGACGGGGGGGAAGAAGAGCCGACGAACAAGTCTTCCGCCGGCGGGGGAGGGGAAGTCCCCGGCGTTCGTCGCCGTGAGCCGCGGGGGCGTTTCGACTCGATCCGCTGGCGGAACTCGGGCATCACCGAAGGCACGAAAACGCCCGACCCGTTGCAGGTCGGGCACTTGGACTTGCGGACGGCGTACCCGGTGAGGGCGTTGAGGGCCAACGCCCCGACGAAAAACCCGATGACCAGCCCGATGCAGACGTCCATGTGAGTCGGGTCATTCTACGGCCCGGCGGCGGTCAGCCGTCCAGCAACTCGGCGGCATGGAGGGTGTTTTCCAGCAGTAGCGTGATGGTCATCGGCCCGACGCCGCCGGGGACCGGGGACATCGCCCCGGCCACGTCCCAGACGCCGGGGTCCACGTCGCCGACGAGTCTGCCCTTTTCCAGATTTGTGCCCACGTCGATGACCGCCGCCCCCGGCTTGACCATGTCCGCCGTGATGAGCCGGGCCTTCCCCGCGGCGGCGATGAGAACGTCCGCCCGGCGGCAAACGGCGGCCAGGTCCGGGGTGCGGGTGTGGGCGACGGTCACGGTCGCGTCGCAGCCGGCCGGGTTGTCGAGGGTGCGTTTCTGAACCATCATCATCGCCAGCGGCTTGCCGACGATGTTGCTTCGCCCCACGATCACGACTTCCTTCCCGGCCGGGTCGTGCCCGTTCCGGACGAGCAACTCGACGACGCCGCGCGGGGTACACGGGTAGAACCGCGGGTGCCCGGCGGCGAGCAGCCCGACGTTCTCGGGGTGGAAGGCGTCCACGTCGATGTTCGCGTCGATCGCCTCGATGACGGCTTTCTCGTCGATGTGCGACGGCAGCGGGAGTTGCACGAGGATCCCGTGAACCTCCGGGTCCGCGTTCAGCTTCGCAATCAGTTCCAGGAGTCCCGCCGGGGTGATCTGAGCCGACAGTTTGTGCAGCCAGCTCTTGATGCCGACGTCGTCGCACGCCTTCTGTTTGTTCCGGACGTAGGTCTGGCTCGCCGGGTCTTCCCCGACGAGCACGGCCGCCAGCCCCGGCGGGCGCTTCCCGCGGGCGGCCCGGGCCGCGACCCGTTCCGCGATGTCGGCCCGCATGTGGGCGGCGAGGGCTTTTCCGTCGAGCTTCTGGGCGGTCATGCGGAATCACCGGGAGGTGTCGAACGGACGGAGATCATGGCTTGCAACAGGCGGACCAATTCCTCCCGGCCGAGCAGCGACTCGGCGGCCGCGGCAGCTTGTTCGAGATCCTGTCGGGCGGCGTCCGGGTCTGGGGTCAGAACCCGCACGACCGGTGCCCGGGCTTCGCGTCGGGGAAAGAGCTCGATCACTTCCAGCGGCGGAAGCGGGCCGGCCGGCGGGGCGGGGGGAGAGTTGCGGTACTTTCGGGGCTGCTTCATGGTACATTCACCACTTCAAAGTATTCCGTAGCGAGTGCGACACCGCGGCCGCGGTCTCCGGGCAGCGACGCAAGCCGGACGGCATAGAGGCCGGGGTACGGGATCGCGATTCGGTTCAGCAGGAATACGAAGTCTCGAGTCGGCTCGTTCGGACGAAAGAAAACGGTCTGTGGCCCGTAGACCTCGATTAGCTCCCGCCCGTTTGGTCCGTTCAACCCCCAGATGCGGAGTTCGAAGTCGACAGACCCTCGGCCGTGATAGAAGCGGGTATACAAGTTCATCACCGGGATCACACAAGGAAGCTCCGTCGACAGCACCACGGTGTGCCGGTGGCCGACGCCACCCAGATTGTACCAGTTCCACGGGCGAACCGGTGAAATGACACGGACGTTTTCGCACGCCAGGAAGTGTTGAACCGTCAATCGCCGCGCCATCGGAGTTGTCTCCCTCGTCAGGCCAGTTTCATCTCCGCGAGCACTTTCGGCAACGTCTCCCCGCTCGGGCCGTAGACGCCGACGTCCGCGTGGCGGCTGGCGTCGGTTTCCGTCAGGTTGAACTCGATCACCTTGCCCGCCGGGTGCTTCACCCCGCCCCCTTTGGCCAGAGGGATCAGGCTCGCGGCTGGGTACACGACCGCCGACGTTCCGACCACGAGGAACACGTCGCAGTCGAACGCGGCGGCTTCCGCGGCGGCCCACACGTCCGGCGGCAACGTCTCGTGGAACCACACGATGTCCGGCCGCAACACCCCCGAACACGACTCGCACGAGGGGACGCCTTCCATTTCGCGCAAGCCCTGGTCCTCGATTTCGCCGCACCCCAGGCACCGCGTCCGCCGCAGGCTGCCGTGGACTTCGAGCACGTTCCGGCTGCCCGCGACGCGGTGCAGGCCGTCGACGTTCTGCGTGACGAGGGTGAAGTTTCCGTCGCCGAAGTGCTCTTCGAGCTTCGCCAGCGCGAAGTGGCCGGGGTTGGGCTGCACGGTCGCCACGTTCGCGCGGCGGGCGTGGTAGAACTTCCACACCAGCCGGGGGTCGCGCTTCCACCCGGACGGCGTGGCCACGTCCTCGATGCGGTGCCCTTCCCAGAGCCCGTCCGAGGCGCGGAACGTGGGCACGCCGCTCTCCGCGGACACGCCGGCACCGGTCAGGGCGGCGACCTTCTTCGCGGAACGCAACAGGTCTGCGGCGCGTTCGATGGGGGACATATGGCGACTCCAATCCGACAAAGCGAGCCGCGGACGCCAGTCCGCGGGTCATGCACGTCACCCGCGGACTGGCGTCCGCGGCTCACGGAAAAAATGATTAACCGTTGACGACCGCCGCCGCCTCGTCGCACAGCTGGCGGGTGCGGTCTTCGGTCGGGGATTCCGCGATGACCCGGACGACCGGCTCCGTGTTGCTCGGGCGGACGTGCAGCCACCAGTCCGAACCGTCGAGCCGCAGCCCGTCCGTTGTGTCGACCGTCGCTTCGGGCCACTTCGCCCGGAGGGCCGTCAGGGCGGCCGGCAACTTCCCCGCCGGCACCGCGAACTTCGTCTTGAGCATCGCGTACCGCGGCAACCCGGCGGCGATCTCGCTCAGCGGCCGGTTCTCCTCGGCCATCAGGCTCAGGATCAACGCCATGCCGATGAACGGGTCGCGGACCCAGCCGACGCGCGGGTCGATGACGCCGCCGTTCCCCTCGCCGCCGATGAGGGCACCCTCGGAACGCATTCGCGCGACGACGTTCGCCTCGCCGACGGCGGACCGGGCGAACCGGCACCCCGCGGCGGCCGCCAAGTCCAGAGACACGCGGGACGTGGACATGTTCGCGACGACCGGGCCGGACTTCTGCGACAGCACGTACTTCACGGCCAGGGCCAGCGTCAGTTCTTCACTCAGACATGCCCCGGTTTCGTCGACCAACGCGAGTCGGTCGGCGTCCGGGTCGAGACAGAAGCCGACGGCGCAACCCAGTTGCGAGACCCAGGGGGCCACGTCCGCGAGGTGGGCGGGGGTCGGTTCGGGGTCGTGGGCGAAGTCGCCGTTCGGGTCGCAGTTGTGGGCGACGACCTCGCACCCGAGTTCGCCGAGGAGGGCCTCCGCGAGCGGCCCGCCGGCCCCGCCGTTCGCGTCGACGAACACCTTGAACCCCCGGCCCGCGACCGCCGCCACGCTGACCTGGTCGAGCACTTTTCGGGCGTGCTCCTCCAGCATTCCGGGGGGGACGCTGACGCTCCCCTGGCCGTTCCACGCGGCCCGCTTGAAGTCCCCGGACTCGTACAGCCCGCGGACCAGTGCCCCCGCTTCCGCGGACAATACCGCGCCGTCCGACCCGAACATTTTGAGGCCGTTCCACGGCGACGGGTTGTGCGACGCGGTGATCTGAATTGCCCCTGCGGCCCCGAGCGCCCGCACGGCGACGCCGACCGTCGGGGTCGGGACGATGCCGACGTCGTCCACCTTGCACCCGGCCCCGAGCAACCCCGCGAGCACGGCGTGCTTGAGCGTCTCCCCGCTCGGCCGCGAGTCCCGCGCGACGACGACCCGCTTGCCGCCAAGGAACGCCCCGAGGGCCGCGGCGAACCGCGCGGCGGCCTCCGGGGTGAGCGTGTCTCCGATGATTCCGCGAATGCCCGAGACGCTGACGATCATGAATGGCCGGGGTGAAGGTGTGGGAACGGGGCCGCTCGCGAGAGGAGCGGCAGGTCACTCGCACGCGCGCATGTACCGGATGCTCTCCCGCGCGATCGTGTCCGGGTCCGGGG
>ERZ1066123.1917-NODE-1917-length-11492-cov-7.783510_pt1 | contig 11492 bp, 7 predicted proteins | sample MGYA00382770_ERZ1066123 | MGnify/ENA primary metagenome ERZ1066123 (study PRJEB33369, sample SAMEA5778353) | biofilm metagenome | biome: Industrial cooling water; feature: Water cooling tower basin; material: Biofilm | place: United Arab Emirates | collected...
CGGACGGTGACGCATGTTCGAGGGGATCACCCGCAACCTTGGCGACGCCCTCAAGAAGCTCCGCGGCCGGGGGCGGCTCACCGCCGACAACATCCGCGATGGCCTCCGGGAAGTCCGCCGGGCGCTGCTCGAAGCCGACGTGAACCTGACCGTTGCCACGGACTTCATCAACAAGGTCGAAGCGAAAGCGGTCGGGCAGGACGTGCTCGCGCGCATCGACCCGTCCGAGCAGATCGTCAAGATCGTCTACGAAGAACTCGTCGCCCTCATGGGGCCGGTCGATCACAAGATCCCGCAGCGCGGCGACCGCCCCGTCGTGCTCATGCTCTGCGGCCTGCAAGGGGCCGGGAAGACGACCACCGCGGCGAAACTGGCGCTGAACATCAAGGCCGCCGGGCGGAAGCCGCTGCTCGCGGCCGCCGACTTGCAGCGCCCCGGTGCCGTCGAACAGCTGAAGACGCTCGCCACGCAGATCGGCGTCGACTTCTACAGCGAGGCGACCGCGCCCGTCGACGTGTGCAAGAACGCCGTCGCCCAGGCGAAGCGGACGCTGTGCGACACGGTCATCCTCGACACCGCCGGCCGGTTGCAAATCGACGACGAGTTGATGGCCGAGTTGAAGCAGATCGACAAGCAAACGAAGCCGGACGAAGTCTACCTCGTCGTCGACGCGATGATCGGCCAGGAAGCGGTCAACGTCGCGAAGGCGTTCAACGACGCCCTCGAACTCAACGCCTGCATCCTGACGAAGCTCGACGGCGACGCCCGCGGCGGGGCGGCCCTCTCGATCAAGCACGTCACCGGCGTGCCGATCAAGTTCGTCGGGATGGGCGAAAAGGTCGACAAGCTGGACGAGTTCCACCCGGACCGCATGGCCGGGCGGATTCTCGGCCAGGGCGACATGATGAGCATCGTCGAGAAGATTTCGCGGGTGCAATCGCAGGTGTCGCAGGAGGAACTCCAGAAGCAGCAAGCCGCGATCGAGAAGGGGAACTTCACCCTCGACGACTTCCGCAAGCAGTTCGAGATGATCGCCGGCATGGGCATGAAGGGGATGATCGAGGCGATGCCGGGGATGAGCGACATGATCCCCGCGGGCGAAGACCCCGAAGACGCCCTGAAGCGCGTCCAGGGGATGATCGACTCGATGACCAAGAAGGAACGCGCCAACCCGGACATCATCGACCAGTCCCGGCGGCGGCGGATCGCGGAAGGCTGCGGCGTCGAGCCGCACGAGATCAAGCAGTTCCTCCAGCAGTTCGACCAGGTCCGGGTGCTGATGAAGCAAATGGCCAGCATGTCCATCTGGCAGCGGATGAGGATGGTGACGGGCCTCGGGAAGATGGGCGCGTTCGGCCCGCAGGGGTTGCAGAACATCCGGACCAAGGGCGACACCGGCAAGCGCAAGACCGCCAAGGACCGCGCCGAGGAACGGAAGAAGAAAAAGAAGAAGCGGTAGCGAACTCCGAAGGCCGCAACACGAGGTGACGTATGCCGACTTGGGGTTGGGTCTGTATCGGACTCGGGGTGGGCGTACCGGCCGTGCTCGCGCTGTTGCTGTGGCTCATGGTGATTTGGCACGACCGAAAGGTGAAGCGGCTGGAAAAAGAGGGGCAAACCGTCGTCGGGCGGATCTTCCTGGCCAACACCAGCCTGTACGAGGGGGACACCGCTCCCAACTTCGAGTTCGCGTTCGTCGTCTTCACGCGGGAGAACGACCCCTCCGACCACCACCTCGCGTTTCTCGGGGACATCGTCGACCGGCTCGACGGGTTCACGCCGGACGACTCCTCCGAAGAAGAAAAAAAGCTGGCCTGGGCGCTCGAAACGCAACGGACCGTCGGCCGGGTGTTGCGCATTCCCGACCGCGTTACGGGCGGGCGCGAGGTCTACTTCACCAGCACCAGCGTCAAACGCGAACTGCTCCCCGGCCGGAAACTCACGCGGAACTACCTGCACCTCCGCGTGATCCTCGACGGCGACGACCGCGACGAGATGATGGCCCCATACCCGGACGGGCCGGCGGCGTGACTCACCGTTTCAGGTCATACGCCTTGATCTTGCGGTCCAGCGTCGAGCGCTCGATGCCGAGGATGCCGGCAGCCTGCGACTTGTTCCAGTCCGTGTGCTCGAGCGTCCGGGTGATGTGCTCGCGCTCGACCTCTTCCAGCGACAGCGGACGGTACACGTCCGAGACCACGTCCGACGCCGGGCCGGATTCGAGCGGGGAGAGCCAGATGTCCCCCTCCTCGATGAACGGGCCGGAGCCGAGGGCGACGGCGCGTTCGACGACGTTCCGGAGTTCGCGGACGTTGCCGGGCCAGTGGTAGCCCTGCATCTTCTTCACCGCGGCGGTGCTGAACCCCTTGATCTTGCGGCCCGTCTCGCGGACGAACCGCTTCAAAAAGTGTTCCGCGATCAGCGGCACGTCGTCGACCCGCTCCCGCAAGGAGGGCACGTCGATCTGGACGACTTGCAGCCGGAAGTACAGGTCTTTGCGGAAGGTGCCGTTACGGACGCCCTCTTCGAGCGGCCGGTTGGTGGCGGCGACGACGCGGACGTCGACCTTGATCGGCGTGTTGCCGCCGACCCGCTCGAACGGCTGGCCTTCGAGCACGCGGAGGAGCTTCGCCTGCGTGTTCGCGGCCATCTCGCCGATCTCGTCGAGGAAGATGGTGCCCGTGTCGGACGCCTCGAACTTGCCGATCATCCGCTCGGTGGCCCCGGTGAAGGAGCCCTTCTCGTGGCCGAATAGTTCGCTTTCGAGCAGTGTTTCCGTGAGGGCGGCGCAGTTCAGGCACACGAACGGGGCTTCCTTCCGCGGGCTGCTGTAGTGGATCGCCCGGGCGACGAGTTCCTTGCCGACGCCGCTCTCGCCGCGGATCAACACGGTGGCCTTCGTGGCCGCCACCCGGCCGATCTGTTCTTCGATGTGCCGCAACGCCGGGCTGCCGCCGACGAGTTCCGTTTCGACCCGGAGTTGGTCGCGCAGCGCCGCATTCTCGACGCTGAGCCCCTGCCGCCGCCGCAGGCCGTGCCAGACGTGCGCGAGCTGGTGCGCCGCCGCCATCGCGAACTCGAGGTCGTCCTGGTTCAGCCGGACGTTCGTGACGGTGCAGTAGAGGTGCAGCAGCCCGAGTACTTGCCCTTCGTGGATGACCGGGGCGCAGATCAGGCTGGCGACGTGCATGTCCGCCAGGCTTTCGCGGTTCTTCAGGTGGCGGTCGACGTCCACGTCCTCAGCAAGAACGGCCTGTTTCGTGGACAGCACCTCCCGGCTGACGAACTGCGACACCTTGTGGTACGTCGGCGACGCGCCGGCCGAGCGGGTGCGGTAGACGACGGGTTCGAGTTCCTTCCCCTCCTTCAGCGCCAGCACCGCGACGACGGCGGCCGGGGTCGAGACGAGGATCGCGTCGACGACGAGTTCCGCGAGTTCGGCCAGCGTCTTCGCCTCGGCGGAATCGAGGGCGAGGCGGTACAGCACCGGCAGGGCGTCCGCCGTCGAGACGCGCGGGAGCATCCGCTCGGTCGGCGGGGCGGGCATCAGCGTCTGCGCGGCGTCCGGCGGGGCGTTCGGCGGCGGCGGGATGTACTTCGTCCGGCCGATCCGGCGGACGATTTCCAGCCCGTCGGAGTTCGAGCCCTTCTTCGACCTGGTCGGGATCGCGGGGAGTTGCTCCAGGGTTTCGACGTAGACCAGGACGGTGCGGCCGAACTTGACGGCGTCGTTCACCTTGAGGTGCGTGTCGCCGCGGGCGACGCGGTCGTTGATCTGCGACCCGTTCAGGCTGCCGAGGTCGCGGAGCACCCAGCCGTCCGCGTCCTTGTAGAACTCCGCGTGGCGGCGGCTGCACAGGTCGTCCTTCAGCACGATGCGGCTGTCCGGCGACCGGCCCGCGGTGTACAGGTGCCCGTCTTGAAGGGGGTACACGTCGCCGAAGCCGTCTTCTCGGCGGACGACCAGGAATCCACTCGCGGCAGGGGGCATAGGGGGGTTCGGGTGCGGCGGACCGGGACCGGGGCGATGTCCGCGACGCTATTTTACGGCAACCGGCCGCACGGGGCTATCCGCGGGGTCGGGCGTCAGGAACGCCGAAAACGGCCGCACGAGGCGCTGGAAGTCGCCCGTCCCGAGGTGGACGGTGTTCCACCGCCGGCTGCGGGAGCGCATCGCGCCGCGGTACGCCGCGACGTCGACGGCCCGCATCAGGTAGGTGTTGCCGCGGAAGGCGAAGGCGTCCGGGGTGCCGGGTCGGACTTCGAACGGCGGGGCGAGGTGGTAGACGAACGCCAGCACGCCGCGGAACCCCGGCCCGAAGTGGGCGGCCCACCGCGCGAGCCCGTCCACGTCTTCTTCCGTAGACCAGTTCTGCCAGACTTTTCGCGGGTTCTCGGGCGTGCCGCCGGGGAACCGCCGGCCCTTCACGTCCACCACGAGCTTCGCGGAATCGACGATGATGAAGTCGACGGACTTCACCGCGCCATCGCCGAGCGTGCTGCGGTGCGCCTCGTCCACCGCGACGAAGCCGACGCCGCGCTCGCGCAGGAACGCCTCGAACGCGGCCTCGTAGTGGTTGGACCGGTCCATAGGGTCAGGTCTGGGACGGGTGCTTCGTTTTGGGGGCGGTTCGCTCGGTGGCGGCGGTTGCCGTGCGAGGCGCGGGCTTCGCGGGCGATTCGCGAGGCTTCACGGCGCGCGGATGCGGGAGTTCCCCCAGCGTGAAGTTCCGCAGATCGGTTTCGACGATGGCCCGGTGGAAGCTGTTCACCGGCGCGGAATCCGGGAACTCGCGAATGGCGATCAGGGATCCGACGGGGTGCTCGTAGACCCGGAATTTGGTCTTCACGTCGCGACGAATGTATCCCAGTTTTTTGAGGAATCGTTCGAGTTGAGCGTAGGTCAACTCGTAGTTTCGGTTCATGATACACCGCTCGCGGTGAAGTTTGACGCTTTTCTGTCGCCGCGTAGCGGCGTTCGTCCGTAGCCCCACGCGGAAGCGTGGGGTCAGACGACCGCCTCTTTCAGCCAGCCCCGGAGGGGCGTCCGTCGCGAATCGAACGCCCCTACAGGGCTCAGATCCTGGGATGAACCCGCACCCCACGCTTCCGCGTGGGGCTACGGACGAACGCCGCTACGCGGCGAAGACCGCTTCGCAAAATCCCGCTCGACCGAACGCAGGACGACCGATCGCAAGTATCAAAGTCACTTCCCGGCCCCGACCGCTTCCGCCGCGTTGATCTTCTCCTGCAACGCCGGGGAAACCTTGCCCGTTCCCTTGCACGTCGGGTAGTTCGTGCAGCCGAGGAAGTAGCGGCCGCCGAAGCGGGACTTCTGCAACCGCATCGGCTTGCCGCACTCGGGGCACTCTTCCTTCACCTCGACGGCGGGCAACCCCGGCTTCGCGGCCGCCGCCTTCTTCTCCGGCATCGGCGGCAAAATGTCCTTGAGCTTCTCCTTCAACTCGGCGTTGATCGACTTCGCGTTGCGGCACCTCGGGTAGCCGGTGCAGGACAGGAACGGGCCGCGCCAGCTGGTGCGGATCACCATCGGCTTGCCGCACTTGTCGCAGGCGATGCCGGTGTCCGGGGGGATCACCGGGTTGCCGGCCGCGTCCGCGTCGACGGCGTACTTGCACTTCGCGTCCGGGCACTGGAGGTACTTTTTCCCGGCCTTGCTCTCCTTGAGCAGCAGCTTGTGCTTCTCGCACTTCGGGCACGGGTGCGGGCTGGGCAGCGCCGTCACCCGCACCGTGACGCCGTCGTCCCCGAGGTTCATCGTCGTCGGGCAGTCCGGCGCGCCCTCGCAGGTGAAGAAGACGCCGAAGCGCCCTTCCTTGCGGACCATGAACTTGCCGCACGCCGGGCACTTGATGTCCGTCACCGTCGGCCGGGCACGCGGGGCTTCGCCCTCTTCCGGCTTGATGTACGAGCACTTCGGGTCGTCCCTGTACCCGCTGCACCCGACGAACGGCTTGCCGGTCTTGGCGCTGAACAGTTGCAGGAGCGGCTTGCCGCACTCCGGGCACTTCTCCGGGAGTTCGATGCCCTTCAGTTGCGGCATCTCGACTTCCGCCTTCTGGAGCGCCTGCGAGAACGGCGTCCAGAACTCGTCGAGCACCTCCGCGTACTGGTGCTTGCCGGTCTCGATGTCGTCCAGCTCCTCCTCGAAGTGCGAGGTGAACTTCATGTCCATGACGTTCGGGAAGTGCGCGACCAGCAGGTCCGTCACGACCTTGCCCGTGCCGGTGGCGAAGAACCGGCGGCTCTCCTGCTTCACGTACCCGCGGTTCTGGATCGTCTCGATGATGCTGGCATAAGTGGACGGCCGGCCGATCCCTTCCTTTTCGAGTTGCTTCACCAGCGACGCCTCGTTGTACCGCGGCGGCGGCTGGGTGAAGTGCTGCGTCTCGAACAGGTCGAGTTTCGCGAGCTTCATCGCCTCGCGGAGCATCGGCAGTTCGGTGTCTTCGGACTTCCCGGCGGGCATGACCTTGCGGTAGCCGTCGAACTTCATGATCCGGCCGGTGGCCCGGAACAGCCCCGGCCCGGCGGTGATTTCCACGCTGGTGACGGCGAACAGCGCCGGGGCCATCTGGCTGGCGACGAACCGCTGCCAGATGAGCGTGTAGAGGCGAAGCTGGTCGCCGCCGAGCCCGAGCGTCTCGGCCCGGCGGGGGGTGATGGTCACGTCCGTCGGGCGGATCGCCTCGTGGGCTTCCTGCGCGGACTTCCCGGAGGCGTAGACGTTCGCCTTCTCCGGAAGATACTTGGCCCCGAACTCGCCGGGGATGTAGTCGCGGACGCTCTTCAGCGCGTCCGGCGAGATCCGCGTGGAGTCGGTCCGCATGTAGGTGATGAGCGCGACGGTTTCCCGGCCGAGTTCGACGCCCTCGTACAGCTTCTGGGCGGTCTGCATCGTCCGGCTCACCGGGAACCGCAGGCGCAGGCTCGCTTGCTGCTGCAGCGTCGAGGTCGTGAACGGCGGCGACGGCTTCTCCTGGCGGTCCTTCTGCTCGATCCTCGACACCACGAACGGGACGGTGCGGAGGGCCGACTCGATCGCGTCGGCGTCGGCCTCGGTCTTCAGGACGGGGTCGGCCCCGTTCCACTTCGCGAGTTCGGACAGAAACGAACCGGCCGGCGGTGCGGGAATCCCCGCCTTCTCCGGCGGCGCGGCGGTCGCCTCGTTGCCGGGTTCCGGCGTTTCGGTGTCCGCTTCCGGCTCCGCATCGGCGTCGGACTTCGCGGCGTCAGACTTCTCGTCGCTCTTTTTCTTCGCCAGGATCTTCGACTTCTTCGGGTCCGCGTTCCACTTCACGCCGCTGCCCTCGGGGGCAAGCAGGGCGGTGATCTTCCAGTATTCTTCCGTCTTGAACGCCTCGATCTCCCGTTCGCGGTCGACGATCAGCTTCACCGCGACGGACTGCACCCGGCCCGCACTGAGGCCGCGCGTCACCTTGTCGCCGAGCAAGCCGGACAGCGGGAAGCCGACGACGCGGTCCATCGCTCGACGCGCTTCCTGGGCCTTGACGCGGTCCATGTCGATCGCCTGCGGCTGCGACAGCGCCTGCTGGATCGCGCCCTTCGTGATCTCGTTGAACCGGATGCGGTACGTCTTTTCGGGGTCGAGGTTCAGCGCGTCGGCGATGTGCCAGGCGATCGACTCGCCCTCGCGGTCGGGGTCGCTCGCCAGGAGGACGCGGTTCGCCTTGACGGCCGCCGCCCCGAGTTCGTCGAGGATGTCCTGCTGCGTGCGGCGGCCCTTGCGCACCTTCTTCTTGGACCCCGCGTCCACGAGGTAGCGCAGCTTCCAGCCGTCGTTAATGCGGATGCCGGCGATCTCCTCGCCGTTCTGCTTCCGCCCGGTGGCGAGGTCGCGGACGTGGCCGTAGCTGGCGAGCACCTTGTACTTGCTGCCGAGGTACTTGTTGATCGTCTTCGCCTTCGCCGGAGACTCGACGACGACGAGGTCGTAGTTGCCGCTGCCGTCCGGGGTGATCCGCGGGGCGACCGGTTCCTCGGGCGCGGCCTTCTTCTTGGAGCGGGTCGGGGCCTTGCGGACGGCCGTGGTCGCCGTCTTGGGGGCGGCCTTCTTCGGGGCCGCGGCTTCGGTGGCGGGCTTCTTGCGGGGGCTGGGCACCGGCGGAACCTCGTGTTGCGGAAGCAAAGGCGGTACGGCGTTAGAGTCGGGAGCGGGCGGATTCGGTTCAAACCGCGGTTCGTCTTGGAGGGTGGGTCGAGCGCTTCGCGAAGACCCACCGGCCCGGCAACAATCGCTTCCCTCTCCGGTGGGTCTTCGCCGCAAAGCCGGCTCGACCCACCCTACGGGAACTACCCTGTTGGGGCCTTCCCCTCACCCGGCCTGACGGCCACCCCCCCCACGGGGAGAGGGTCAGAGATCGGTCGCGCTGCCGTTGTTGCGACCCGAATAATCCCTACAATCCGGGAATTGGGGTCGGCAAAACTCCCCTCACAGTTAGTACAGCGATACCGCGGAAGTCAAGCCCGGCGGGTCGACCGCGGAGCAGGACGCTCGCCGTAACATGAGGTCCGGTCATGGCTTTCAACCCGTTCGACGTATTCCGCCGGAACCAGCGGATTCTGTTCGCGATCCTGACCGTGTTCATCATGTTCATGTTCACCCTGTCGTTCGGGCAGGGAGACATCTTCCAGTGGCTCCCCCGCTGGCTCGGCGACAAGCGCGGCGGCGGCGAGGTCCTGGCCGTCATCGACGGGTCGAAGGTCACCGAGTTCGAGGTCGCCAAGGTCCGCGAGCGGCGGATCATCGCCAACCAGTACATGTCCGCGGCCGCCATCAGTTCGATGAACGGGCTCGAAAAGTACCTGCTCGAATCGATGAGCCGCGTCAGTGCCGAGCACCGGCAGGCAGTCCAGGGGGCGGCGACCCTTCGCAGCACGCTCGGCCGGTTGCGGCTGCCGCCGGACTTCATCCGCCAGTTCGCCGGGTTCACGAAGGACCCGCTCCGCGCGATCATCCTCAACCCCAAGGCCAAGCCGGACGACAAGGAGTTCGCCCAGGCCGGCATCTACCTCGTCGACCTCCTCTTGAGCGTGTACGGCTCCCCGAACGGGCTGTACTTCTCGAACCAGCCGAACGACTCGAACCGCGACGTCATCGACTTCATGCTCTGGAAGCGGAAGGCGGACAAGCTCGGGGTGACGCTCACCCAGAAGGACACGAACGACCTCGTCTCCCACGAGTTCCACGGCCGGGTCAGCGGCGATGACCTGAACGCGATCCTCGCGGACCTGCGGAAGAAGCCGCGGTTCTCGATGGACCTGCTCGAATCCGCCCTCGCGGACGAGTTCCGCGTCCGGGCCGCCCAGGCCGCCGTGATGGGCCAGGGGTTCGCCCGCTCCAACGACGGCGGCCGCGGGTTCGACGCCCCGTTCGACTACTTCCGCTACTACCAGGACCAGTGCTCCACCGCCCGGTTCGGCGTCATCTCCGTGCCCGCGGAAAACTACCTGGACAAGGTCACGGCCAAGCCGACCGAGCAGGAATTGCGGGACATTTTCGCGAAGGCCAAGAACGTCGAGCCGAGCCCGACGAACCCGGTCATCGGCCTGAAGGAGCCGCGGCGGCTGCAACTCGGGTGGCTGGAAATCACCGGGAACGAGCCGTTCTACAAGGCGGAAACCGAGAAGATCTACAAGCAGATGACCGCCGCCGCGAAGGCCCCGTGGCACCTGCTGCTGGCGGAACTCGTGCCCGCCTACGCCATCGCCTTCGACAAGGCCGCGGCGACGGCCGCCGACCCGGTGCTGGCCAACACCTACTCGAACTACAAGAAGGCGGCCGAGAACCAGTTGCAGTCCCACTACTTCGAGCGGGGCGGGCCGTTCTCGCTCCCCGCGAGCCCGGCGGACGCCAACCTCGTCAAGCCGCAGAACCTCGCGGCGGCGGCCGGGGCCGCGTTCGGGGCGCAGTTCACGTTCGGCTCCCCGCTCACGCCAGCCCTCGTGTTCGAGCAGACCGCCGCCGTATACGACCGCCAGGAGCGGGCGAAGGGGCTCGCGGTCGCGCTCGCGCCGTCCACGCTGTTCGTCGAGAAGGTCGGAGACATCGGCGTCATCGCGGCCCGACTGCCGAAGCCGCTGCCGCTCGACGTGGTCCGGCCGCACCTCGAATCCGAGTTCATGAAGACCCTGAGCAAGTCGGTCGTGACCGCGGACGTGAAGAAGTTCAGCGAGGAGCTTGCGAAGATCGGCTCCAAGCCCGAAAAGCAGGCCGAGGCGAAGGCGTTCATCGACAAGTTCGTCAAGGACCGCGGGCTGAAGTCCGGCGCGTCGACGCGGTTCGACGACCAGTACTCGATGGGCGACGACCCCGGCCTGAAGCCGCTGAAGGACCGGCTCCCGGCCCCGCACGCGAACCTCGGGGCCCCGGTCCAGTTCGGCCCGCGGTTCTTCTTCGCGACGAGCCCGGAGACCCGCCAGCCGGTGCCCGCCACGTCGCTGTTCAGCCCGGAGCCGTACCCGTATTCGTTTGACGGGTGGCCCGGTGTCGAGTCGAATTTCCTCGTGTGGCGGTCCGCCGAGCAGCCGGCCGAGTCCCCGCGGGACTTCAACGCCCCCGGCGTGAAGGCCAAGACGGAAGCCGCGTGGAAGCGGCTCAAGGCCCGCGAACTCGCGAAGCAGGCCGCCGAGGAGCTGGCGAAGAAGACGGGGGCGATCGGCGACAACCCGGTTCAGGTGTCCGGCCAGCTGCTCGACATCTGGGCCGGCTTCCGCGGGAAGTTCGAGTCCGAGGCGGCCCGCGACCGGGTGCGGAAGTTCCAGATCAACAACGTCGCGCCGATCGTCGAGTTGACCGACTTCGCGTCGATGATGCAGGCCGGCGGCCGGCGGCAGGTCGGGCCGTTCGCCGTCACCCCGTCCGCGGACATCCCGTTCCCCGGCCCGAAGATGACGCAAACGCTGCTGGACGTGAAGGACAAGCCCGTGTCCACCAGCGTCGTCCTCGCCGACGCCGCCGAGGACACTTACTACGTCGCGGTGCTGGAGAGCCGGTTCGACCGCTCGACGGACGACTTCGGTTACCTGGTGTACCCGTCCCCGCCGGCCGGGGAGCTGGCCCAGGCCGTGTTCACCCGGCACCAGGACGAACTCCGCAAGGCGACCCGGGCCGCGGCCCTCGAACTGCTCCAGGCCGAGTTCCGGTTCGAGAAGAAGAGCGACAAGCTCGACGCCAAGGGGGATTCGTCGTTCGCGGACTGAGCAACCGGCGACTGGCGGCACGGGTGCGGCCGGGTATGATGACCGCACCTCGCTGTTCGTGAAGCCGCCCTCATGGCCGACCCCCCCAAGCGGAGCCGCGGGAAGTCCGCGACCGCCGACCTGCCCGACCGAATCGGCCCGTACCGCATCCTCCGCCGGATCGGCGAGGGCGGGATGGGGGTCGTGTACCTCGGCACGGACGCCGCCGCCGGGCGGGACGCGGCCGTCAAGGTCATGCTGGCGAAGGC
>ERZ1066123.1918-NODE-1918-length-11491-cov-6.346362_pt1 | contig 11491 bp, 9 predicted proteins | sample MGYA00382770_ERZ1066123 | MGnify/ENA primary metagenome ERZ1066123 (study PRJEB33369, sample SAMEA5778353) | biofilm metagenome | biome: Industrial cooling water; feature: Water cooling tower basin; material: Biofilm | place: United Arab Emirates | collected...
CCCAAGGGGAGAGGGGAGGAAGAATCTGGTCCCTCGACGATCCGCGCCGTCACCCGCTCCCGCGAAACGAGTGCCAGCAAGTCCTCCGCCTCGCCGCGTGTCAGACCGGTCGCCACGGTGAACGACGGTTCCTTCAGCAACGCGCCTGCCTCTTCCTGCGAACAACCCCGCGCGGTTCGCACGATCAGGGCCAGCGCCGGGGCCGCGATGGGCAGGTGCGACTCGACCGCGACCGCGAACCGGGCAGGGACGGGCTCGCGGCGGAGCAGCCGTTCCAGGTCGGTCCGCATCATGATGACCGCGAGCCGGTCGCCGTCTTTGAGACGATAACCGCGCGGGAAGCCCTGCACGGCGAACGGCTCCTGCCCGGCCACCGCCACGGGGAGGAAGTGGTAGTCCACCATGGCCGCCACCAGCGACCGCTGGAACAGGCACGGGTCGTCGGCGTGGACCGTCAGTTCGACGACGGCCAGCGTCCGCCCGGCGACGGAAAACAGCGTGTGAACGCGGTCGCCGTACAGCGCCGCGACGAACGCCGGGGCCGCCAGCGTCGGGGTGGCCACCGCGAGTTTCACGCCAGCGGATTCGCGGACGGCCTGGGTGAAATCCTGGTCCGTCATCCGCGCCACGACCCGCTGGTTCGGGTTCGCCTGCCGCACCAGCAACGCAATTTCCAGGTTCGCCAGTTCCGACTCGACCGCCGCGATGACCGCCCGCGCGGTGTCGGTTCTCGCCTGTCGCAACACTTCCGGAACGGTCGCGTCGCCGATGACGACGGGCACGCCCATGCGCCGGACGGTGGCCGCGAACGGGTTGTCGTTGACGCTCTCGATGGCGACGACGGGCTTCCCGAGGCGGACGAGTTCCTCCACGCAGCGGAACCCGACGTTGCCGAGGCCGCAGACGACGACGTGCCCGCCGTCCGGGATCTTGCGGGCTTCCAGCGCCCCGCCGAGGCGGGCGCGCAGCAAGAAGTTCGTCAGGATCGCGGTGAACGCGGCCACCAGCGCGGCCCCGGCGAGCTTGAGCCCGCTGAGGAAGACCTTCACCCACCCCGGCTGATTCTCGCCGTGCAGCTCGCCGCCGGTCGCGATGATGCTGACGGTCTGGTAAATGCCGTCCGCCCACTCCGCGCCGACGCCGAACCGGAAGACGAGGGTACTCGCGAGGATGGTCAGGAAGAGCCCGCCGCCGCCGAGTTTCACGGACAGGTCGATACCGGCAAGCGTGCGTCGCACGGTGCGAGCTTGCCGCCGCAGCCACCCGGCCCAGCGGACGCCGGGCAGGAACTCGCCGCGGTCGAAGGCGAGGAGCGGTTCGAGCCGCTCCGGGCTGCCGCACACGACGAGCCGGTCGCCGACCGCGGCGCGGGCGTCGCCGGAAACCGCGTGGAGAACGCGGGTGTCCCCGGACGAGGTGACGTGCGACACGATGAGCAGCTGGTGCCGGCCCGCGATGTCCGTCAACCGTTCCCCCGCGAATCGGCCGCCTTCCGAGACGATGACTTCCGCGACCTGCTGCGGCCCGGCGTCGACCTGAAACGCGCCGAGGGTGTCGCCCGTGAGGGCCGCCACCGCGAGCATCGGGGCCGTCAGCGCGGACACGGACAGGGCCGTCGTGTTCCGCACGGACGCCCCGAGTGCGGAGATGAGCCCCTGGTTGAACATCCGGATCACGATCCGCGCGTCCGCGTTCAGCCGGCGGATCGTGAGCGCCGCGGACACGTTCACGAGGTCGTCCGACGTGACGACCACGACCCCGCCCGCGGTTGCGACGTCCGCCCGCTTCAGAATTTCGGGGTTGCGGCAGTCCCCCTTCACGAAGGTGCAGCCCGCCAGGCGCGGGTCGGCCGGGTCGGCGCGGTCGTCGATCGCGACGACCGGCGTGCCCGCGGCCCGGAGGAAGTCGAGCACCCGCCACCCGACCTTGCCGAGCCCGCACAGCAGAACGGGGCGTTCCACAAGGCACCTCCGAGTGGCCGACCGACCAAACTCGATTGGCTTGATTCTCTCCCCTCCCCCTTGAGGGGGGAGGGTTAGGGTGGGGGTGAGGGTTCACCACTGAAGCGACCCCCACCCTAACCCTCCCCCCTCCCAGGGGGAGGGGACCAGAAGATGTTATTTCGGCAACGCCGAGCCGAAGAAGCGGAGCCAGTTGCCGTAGAAGATGCCGTCGATGTCCTCGGCCGAGTACCCGCGGCGGGCGTAGATGTCTTCGAGCTTGTGGACGTCCGTGATCGTGTCCAGGTCGCGGGGCGTCTGCTCCGTGCCGAAGCCGCCGTCAAGGTCGGTGCCGAGGGCGACGTGCCTCGCGTTCCCGGCGATCTGGCAGATGCGGTCGGTGTGGTCGACGATCGCCTCCAGGCCGACGACCTCGGGCTTCGTCACGCCGCGCTCCCAACCGGGATACATCATCCAGGCGTCGAACGCCGCCCCGATGACGCCGCCGCGCTGGATGATGACCTTGATCTGCTCGTCGGTCAGTTGTCGGTCGCCGGGGACGAGCGCCCGGCAGTTGTGGTGGCTGGCCAGCAGCGGGCCGTCGTACACGTCCATCGCGGTGAAGAACGACTGGTCGGACAGGTGCGTCACGTCGAGGATCATGCCGACCTTCATGAACGCCTTCAGAAGCTCGATTCCGCGAGCGGTCATGGGTCCGTCGACGGCAGTGCCGAAGGCGTAGTGGCTGCGGCCGTAGTGGGCCGGGCCGACCGCCCGCAACCCGTCCGCGAACCACTCGGGCACCTGTTCCGGCGACACGATCGGGTCGCCGCCCTCCATGCTGAGGATCAACCCGATGGGGGTGTTGACCGGGTCCGCGGACCACGTTTCCCAGTGCGAGGCGAGGTCGCCGCGGGTGCGGATGAACCGGATCGTCCCCTTCCTTTCGAGCAGCCGGTAGTACGCGAGTTGCCCCTGGGCGTGCGAATACGCGATCTCCTGCGTCTCGAAGTCGAGGTCCGTCCGCAGTGGCCCCGTGCGGCGGGGCTCGTCCGGCCCGCTGCGAACCAGCAGCGTGCCGACCGCGACGCCGACGCGGCACCGCTTCAGTTCCGGGAACGTGAGCGTGTTCCGCCCCCGGCACTTGTGGTCGGTCATCCCCTGTTCGCGTTCCCGCACGGCCGCCACGGTCAGCGACAGGTCGCGGTTGAACGAGAGGGCACACCACGACAGGTCCAGGTGCGCGTCGATCATCGGCCGCATGGGGCGTCTCCGGGAGGTGCGGGGAACGGGCGGGTGAGAACCACAAACGATGCGGTCGTTCTACCGCTTCGGCCCCGCGAGTGCATCCAAAACGGGCGGGTCGGTCGACCGGGTGATGAACCGGACAGACCCGTCGCCGAAGACGAACGCGGCCCCGGTCCCCGCCGGGTTGCCGAACGCGGCGGGTCCACCGCCGGTCCCGAGCGTCGGCTCCCGCCAGTTCTCCGGGTGGCCCCACGGTCGGAAGCCGCCGTTCACCTCGCCGATCAGGGCGACGTTCGACCCGCCCTGGGGAAGTTCGCCGAGCTTCACCTGGGTATTCGGCCCCATCACCCGGCCATTTGCGGCGTAGTGGGCCAGGCCGTACCCCTCGGCGTCGAGTACGGGCGCGGTGCGGAAGTCCGGGTTGAGCAGTTCGGGAATCATGCACTTGAAATACAGCCGGTTGGACGGGTGGTTCCACGGTTGGTCCATGTCTACACCGGGAGCCGTGTAGCCGAACTGCGGCAGTATCTGGATCGTCCAGCTGTGTTTCCCCACGCCCTCTGGCGAGAACGTACCGCCGGAGGGAAGGTGCATGTAAGTATCTTGGTAATTCTCAGCTCCCCTGTGCAGCATTTTCAAGTTGCCTTGCGACGATCGCTTCCAGCGGTCCGGCGGGCCGGGTGCCTGAAGCGGTTCCCCGGCCGTGGCGAGCCACGAGACCTGATGCGCGATGCCGATGACGGCCACGCCGACGCCGAAAAGCAAGCCGACCGCCGTCACGGCCATCGCGGTCCAACGGACCCGCCAGCCACTTACCCACCGTCGGCCGGTGAAGTGAACGCCGATCGCGAAGCCGGTCAGTGCGATGGACCCGGTCACGACGGTCGCCGGGTCGGGGTCGATCTTCGGCAGCACACGGATGAGAAATCCGATCCAGCCGAACAGCACGAAGCCGACAGCTTCCCACCCGAGGAGGATCAGCGTCACCGTGAGGATGGCCGTCGCAACGAGTGCGAGCACTTTCACGGGGCACCACCCTTCTTCGGTTGCTCGCTGCGCACGGGGTAAATGTGGCCGTAGGAGTCGAACATCAGCCGCGGCCCGGAATCCACCTCCGGTTCCATGACCATCGGCTTCGCGTAGTCGTCGGACCTCGCCCGCAATCCGTGGGTGTACTCGTACCGCTTGCCGCCGGGGGCGATCCAGAGTTCGTCGGGAATCTGCGCCAATTCGTTGGCGTTCGGATACCGCCCGCCGTGCGAATCGGCAAACCGTTTCAGGGCGTCGCGAAGGGCCACGATCTTCCGCATCCGCTCCCCTTCCGGGTTCTGCTGCGGCTCCGCGAGTTGGTACGTCGGGCCGTTCCGCTTCCACGCGCCGGGCGTCATCAGTTCGCGGGCCCCTGAGATCATCGTCAGCACGACGACCGCGAGCAGGCCCCACAGCAGCACCCCCGCGAGGGCACCGCCGAACGACAGTCGGGGGAGTTGGGGAACGTCCGTGCGGAGCACCCGCCACAGCCACCAGACGAGTCCGGCGGCGAGCAGCAGGCCCAGCAGAAAGAACGAAATGACTTGCAGCCGCTCGACCGTATTGTCGGTCAGCCGGATGACCGCGTCCCGCGGTTCGAGCGGCAACGGGGCCGGCATCCCCGCGAAGGCGGACGTACCGACCCATAACGTCAGAAGAAGGGAAGTGGTTCGCACGGCGACCTCGGGACGAGTTCGCCCCTCAGTCTACTCGATCCGGTACGGCGTGTTCGGGTCGCGTTCGTGGCGGATTTCGTCGACGGGGTCTTGCTTCAGCCAGCCGGCGTACAGGCGGTTCGCGCCGTTGAACACCCAGCCGTCCTTGTCGCCGACGTTCTTGTAGCCGTGGACGACGCCCGCCGGGACGATCAGGGCGTAGGGGTCGCCCTCGCCCACGTCGCGGACCTGTTCCGCGCCGAACGTCGGGGACGTTTTGCGGGCGTCCCAGAGGAACACGCGGAACGTGGACGGGCCGATGAAGCAGAAGTAGTCGGCCTGGTCGACGTGCTCGTGCGGGCCGCGGGCGACGCCGGGCTTCGTCATCGAGACGTAGGCCATTTGCGGGTGGAACTTCGGGTCGATCAGGTCGTTGCGGAACAGTTCCGCCAGCCAGCCGCGGCCGTCCGTGAAGAACTTCAGCGGGATCCACTTCACGTCCGCGATGGGACACGGCTCGACAAACTTGGGGAGTGCGACGTTCACGGGGCGTCCTGGAGGGGGTTCGGGAAGGATGGGGGATTGTGCCCCAATCCCCCGCCGGGCGTCAACCGCGATCCGCCGCCGGGGTGTCCCTGACCTTCGCGGCGCGACCGCGGTCCGGTGTCGGCCCGCACTCCCACGGTGGCGGCGTCAGTGGGAGTGTTGGAACGACCGGCTTCGGATCAGTCACCGGCCCCCATTTCGACGGCCACGTCGTAGGCCCCTTGCCCCGCCGTGTCGTCCGCTTCGAACCGGTTGCACCCGCTCTCGCCCGAGACTTGTAACTGGAAGTGAGCGATTTCTTCGTGCAGGCACAACCCCATGCCGTGGGAGATGGCCCCGTCGGCGTGACCCCGCGTGTCGGTCTGCCACCACTGGCAGCCCTCGCAGTGCCCGTTGCGTAGTCCGTGGTTGTCCGTCATGGTCGGTTCCCCCGCTGTTGGGCGACAGTTCGATCGTAGCACGAGACGTGCCGGACGCCGGTCGGGAAATCGCCGCGATTCTCGTTTCCGGGGTTTCGCATTGCCGGGGGTTCGCCGGTCGGCGAAAATGCGGGTGGCCGACCTCTCGTCGTCATTTCCGCTGGTTCGGGAGTCCCGCGACCATGAAGCGTTCGATCCTGGGAATCGTGGGCCTGACGGCCGCGATCCTCCCCCTGACGGCCCCCGCCCAACCGGTGCCGACCAACCCGACCGGGTATCTGGTCATCCGCGTCAACGTCGGGGCGTTGGAGGACGGATCGACCCCGCCCGGCGGCGTTCCCCCGGCGACGGGCGATCTGCCCGGCGGCGTCAAGCCCGCCCCCGCACCGGCCCCGACCAAGCCGAACCCCAACGACCTCGGCCGGTCCGTCGTCGCGGTCGTCCCGTACAAGAAGATCGACGTCCGGCACTTCTACCCGCTCAAGGGGGCGGGGGCGGTGCCGTTCACCCAGAACCCGAAGGCGTTCGCGGCGATCACCCCGCACACCCACGCCCAGACGTGGGGCGGGAACTTCCTGTACGCCGACGGCACCACCGTTCAGGTCTACCCGATCCGGGAGAAGTCCATCGAGCGGGACGTGCTCGCCCTCCACGAGAAGTGGCTGAAGAACCGCACGTTCGACGGCATCTACGACCTCGCCGCCGCCGCCCTCGGGGCCGGGATGCTGGACGAGGCGACGAAGTACCTCGACGAAATGGTGAAGCTGATCGACACCAAGAAGGAGGCGAACCCGCCGACCCGCGTGGCCGACGCCGCCCGGGCGTGGGTCGCGATCAAGGACAAGCTCAACGCAGGGCTGCCCGCGTCCGGGGACGAGGACCGCTGGCAAGCCGCCCTGCGGGCCGCCGCGGTCGCCGAGGGCCAGCACTACTCGCTCATCCACTGGGGGGACACGGCCGTCTCGCCGGAGACGGTCGGCCGCCGGCTCGACACCCTCGAAACGAACTTCCGCGCGTTCTACCTGATCCACGCCCTGCTCGGGCACCCGATGAAGTTCCCCGAGAAGCGGATGCTCGCGGTGCTGGCCGACAAGCCGTCCGACGTGGCCCGGCTCCGGGACGCCCTCGACGGCGAGCCGGTCACGGCGGACGCCTTCTACTCGCCCACGCACAACATCGTCGTACTCGCCCCGGAGCGGACCGACCCGGTCGGCCGGGCGTTCGAGCGGATCATGGCGTCCGAGTTCCAACACGGGTGGAACCGGGACGACCTGCTCCTGGGCAAGGCCCCGCCCGTCAAGGACAAGACGACCCCCGTCGAGATCACGCGGATCATGACGCTGACGCTGGCGGACAAGCGGGTCGAACTCGCGGCCGAGCTCGGGGCCGCGAGCCGGGAGGGCACCCGCCAGCTGTACACGACGCTCGGCCTGCTGCCCCGGCACGTCGACCTGCCGCAGTGGGTCGGGGCCGGGGCCGCGAGCACCCAGCACTGCCCGCACGGGCCGGCCATCCTGCCCGCGCCGACGGCCGGCATCGCGATCTCCCTGGTGCCGGGGTACGGGATGCCGAACTACGTCCTGTCCCGCAAGTACCGCGAACTCTACCTGCCGAAAGACCCGAAGGAGAAGCAGAAGATCCCGACCCCGGACGCGATCCTGCGGAACCTGCTGCTCGACAAGTACCACGACGCGGTCCGCACCGGGGTGGACGTGGAGCCCTTGCGGAACCCACAAAAGCCCAAGGAAGTCCCGCTGTTCGGGGGCGGCCCGGCCGTGACACCCCCGGTCGGCCCCGGCCCCCGGCCATTCCCCGGCACCGACCCGGACGGCGGCCCCGGCCCCCGGCCCTTCCCCGGCCCGGGTCCCCGCCCGACCCCGCTCCCCGGCACGGAGGAGCCCGACCCGCAGGCGGAACAGCGGGCCTTCACCGCGGCCCTGGAAATGAAGGCCGAGACCCTCGCCTGGGCCCTGACGTACTACCTGCAAAAGACCCGCCTCGCGGCCCTGCACAAGTTCTACGCCGAGTTCGACAAGATGCCGCGGGACATGAAGCTGGACCGGAACCTGACGCTGATCGCGTTCTGCAAGGCGTTCGGCCTGGCGAACCCGGACGGGACGGTCAACGAGCCCGAGTTCCGCAAGTTCGCGTCCGCCTGGATGGACGCCGTCGCCGGCGTGACCCCGCCCGGGATCGAAGTCCCGCTGACCGCCTTCATGACGGACGTGAAGACCGACCCCGGCGTCGGCGGGCCGATGGGTACGCCCAATCCGTGATGATTCCCGCGATGAGAAACCACACGACCGGCCCCAGTGGGCCGGTCGCTTTTTTTTTCACGCCACGAACTCGATCTCGACCGGGTTGGGGATGATTCCCGCGCGGTGCGCTTCCGACAGCAGCTTCCGCACGGCCGTCCGGCCGCGGTCGCCGTAGTCGAGCGTCCAGTCGTTGACGTACATCCCCACGAACTTGTCCGCGAGCGTCGCGTCCATGTCGCGGGCGTAGTTCAGGGCGTGGGCGAGGGCTTCCTTCCGGTGGTCGAGCCCGTACCGGATGCTCTCCTTCAGCAGCCTCGATACCTCCGTCATCGTCTCGACGCCAAGATCCTTGCGGATGACGTTCCCGCCCAGCGGCAGGGGCAACCCGGTTCGCTCGTGCCACCACACGCCGAGGTCGACGACGAGGTGCAGCCCCTGGTTCTGGAACGTGAGCTGACCTTCGTGAATGATGAGCCCCGCGTCGAACTTGCCGGCCTCGACGACCCCGAGAATCTCGTCGAACGGCACGACCTCGTAGCGGAGTTTGTCCGCGGCTCCGATGCTCTCGTAGAGCAACTTCAGCGTGAGGAACGCCGTCGTCAGCGTCCCCGGCACCGCGATCGTGAGCGCCGGCAACTCCTCGATTTTCAGCGGCTTCCGGGCCACGACCATCGGCCCGTACCGGTCCCCCATGCTGCACCCGCTCGGCAACAGGGCGTACTTGTCCAGCAGGAACGCATACGCGTGCAGGCTCACGGCCGTGACTTCGAGTTCCCCCTTGAGGGCTCGTCGGTTCAGCGTCTCGATGTCCTGCAGTTCGTGGGTGAATCGCAAGTCCCCGGTGGGGATCTTGTCGTTCGCCAGGGCGTGGAACATGAAGGCGTCGTCCGGGTCCGGGGAGTGGCCGACGCGGATGAGTTGGGTCATGTTGGGTGGTGAGGTTGTGGGGTGGTGCGGTGGCTGGGTCGTGAGGCGGTGAGGGGTGGATTTCCACGACCTTACCACCCCGCCACCGCACCACCACTTCCGCTTTGTACGATCTTCCCCGCGACCATCCGGTGCGCGGTCGTCGCCTGCTTCGCCAGGTCCATGTCGTGCGTCACGACGATCATCGTCTGCCCGCTCGCCGCGAGGTCGCGCATCACCGCAAGGACTTCGCCGGCCATCGCCGGGTCGAGGGCGCTCGTCGGCTCGTCGAACAGGATCGCCGTGGGGTTAACCGCAAGCGACCGCGCGATCGCAACACGCTGTTGCTGGCCGCCGGACAGCGTCGCGGGGCGGGCGTCGGCGAAGTCCGCGAGCCCGACCCGTGCGAGGAGTTCCCGCGCCCGCGGTTCCGCCTCCGCCCGGGACTGCCCGAGTGCGAACCGCGGCCCGCTGAGGACGTTCTCGATCGCGGTCATGTGCGGGAACAGGTGGAACTGCTGGAAGACCATGCCGACCTTCCGTCGCAGCGCGACGAGTTCCCGCTCCGGGTGCGGCTTCCCGCCGGCCAGCGTCACGTCGCCGACCGCGACCTCGCCTTCCTGGAAGGATTCGAGCCCGTTGATGCACCGCAGCAACGTCGACTTCCCGCCGCCGGACGGCCCGACGAGGACGGTCACCTCCCCGGTGCGGACTTCGAGCGAGACGCCGTCGAGGATGCGGTTCGTGCCGAAGGTTTTGACAAGGTTCGAGACGCGGATCATGCCCGGCCCCCTTCCCGGTTCGGCGACAGCCGGTGTTCCAGCCACCGGGCCGCGATCGCGAGCGGGTAGCTCATGACGAGGTACAGCCCGGCCGTCACGAACGCGAGTTCGGCCACGTACTCGCGGTTGAAGTTGTAGAGTTCGTTGTACTTCCGCGTCAGTTCCGTAATGAGGATCACCGAGCAAACCGAGGTGTCCTTGAACAGGGCGATGAAGTCGTTCGTCACCGGCGGAATCACGATGCGAGCCGCCTGCGGAACCACGACCCGCCGGATCGCGACGAGCTTCGTCATGCCGAGCGACAGGGCGGCTTCCATCTGGCCGCGGGGGACCGCGAGCAGCCCGGCCCGGTAGTTTTCCGCCTCATACGCCGCATAGTTTAGCGCGAGCCCAAGAATCCCCGCCTGCAAGGGAGTCAGGGCAAACCCGTCCGGCAGCCACGTCGGCAACAGGTAGAAGACCGCATAGAGTTGCAGCAGCAACGGCGTCCCGCGGACGACTTCGACGTACACCCCGAGCGGAGCCGCGACCCACCACGGTCCATACACCCGGCCGATGGCGAGTACCAGACCCATCAGCATCGCCAACGGGAAGGACGTGACCGCGAGGAACACCGTCATGCCCGCGGCCCGGACGAGTTCGTTCAGCATCCGCGGCCAGGGGTTCCCTTTCGCCTCGTCCTTCTTCACCTCGGCGGCGTCTTCGTCCGGCGGCCACTCGCCGGTCTGGGTGTACGTCAGCCATTCCTGGTCGGCGTTCCACAGCCCGTATTTCTGGTAGATCTTGCGAAGCGAGCCATCTTTCCACCCGTCCTTGACGGCGTCGTCGATCTGCTTGCGAAGTTCCTCGTCGTTCTTCCGCAGGTAGATGACGTAGAACCCCGGCTTGCGCGGCTCGCCGACCGTCTTCAGGTTCGGGAGTTCGCGCACGAAGTACAACGCGGCAGTGCTGTCTTGCACCGTGGCATCCATCCGCTTCGCCTGGACGAGCCCGAACACCGTCGCCACGTCCGGGTTGATTTGGAGCGTGACCTTGTCCGCGAACGCCTCTTTCACGTAGTCGTGAGCCGCCGACCCGCCGAGGACGCCGACGGTTTTCCCGGTCAGGTCCGACCACTTCGCGAGGCTCGTGTTTCCCGCCTGGGTGACGAGTGCGAGGCGGTAGGTGTAGTACGGCTGCGTCATGCCGTACTTCTTGGACAGGTCTTCGCGCTGCTCGTAGCCGTTGAGGACGATGTCGATCCCTTCCGGGCCGTCGGCCGGCTGGTCGAGCCGCTCGGGGAGTTTGTCCCAATCGCCCTTTCGCATCACGGGGGTACGGTTCAACTTCTCCCCGAGGTAAGCGGCAAAATCCCACTCGAAGCCGGTCCACTCGCCGGCCTTGTTCTGGAACACGAACGGCGCGCCGCCGGTCGGGTCGGTGCCCCAGCGCAGTGGCTTCTTCTCCTGGGCCGAAGCCAGACTCACAACGGCGAGGGCGAACGTCAGACTCAACAGGCATCGTGTCAACGCGGAAGCCTCTTGTCTTGTCGGTCGGGCCGAGTCTTCGAGGCCCGACGAAGCGCAACGTCGGGCCTCGAAGACTCGGCCCGACCTACCAATCATCGGAACGTTCGTGGCGGGGAAAGTGTACCAACTTCGCCGCCGGGGTGGTAAGAATCCCGAATGCCACGCGACCCGCTGCCGATCGACACGACCCTGCCGGAAC
>ERZ1066123.1919-NODE-1919-length-11487-cov-6.738978_pt1 | contig 11487 bp, 13 predicted proteins | sample MGYA00382770_ERZ1066123 | MGnify/ENA primary metagenome ERZ1066123 (study PRJEB33369, sample SAMEA5778353) | biofilm metagenome | biome: Industrial cooling water; feature: Water cooling tower basin; material: Biofilm | place: United Arab Emirates | collected...
CCACCGAGAAGCTGTACCTCCGCCTCCGCGTCGTCGGCGGCGGGTGCAGCGGGTTCCAGCACAAGCTCGACCTCGACCCGCAGGTGAACGAAAAGCTCGACGAGACCTACGAGATCGAAGGCATCCCGGTCGTCGTCGACAAGCGGTCGATGCTGTACCTCGGCGGCGTGACGGTCGACTTCCACGACGACCTGAACAAGCGCGGGTTCAGCATCAGCAACCCGACCGCGAAGAGCACTTGCGGCTGCGGCAGCTCGTTCAGCATGTAACCCCGAAACTGGGACTTTGATGCGGATGACGATGTTCGAGCGCCTCGGGCTGCCGGGGCGCTTTTCCGTTGACCCGGCGGCCGTCGAGCGGGAGTACCTCGCCCGGTCGCGGGCCGTCCACCCGGACTTCCACTCGCTGGCGACGCCGGACCAGCAAGCGGCGAGCCTCGAAGAGACGGCCGCGCTCAACGAGGCGTACCTGACCCTGAAGGACCCGTTCCGCCGGGCGGAGTACCTCCTCCGGCTGCTCGGCGGCCCGACCGCCCAGCAGGAGAAGAATCTCGATCAGGCGTTCCTGATGGAGATGATGGACTTCCGCGAGCGGATCGAAGAGGCCGGCGACGACCGGACCCGGGCGGAACTGGAAGGGGAACTCACCGACCGCCTGGCCCGGATCGTGACCGAACTCGGCGAGTGCTTCGCCGCCGAGTCGCCGAACCTGCTGGCCGTGCGGAAGCGGCTGAACGCCGCGAAGACGCTGCAGAGCCTGTTGCGGGAACTGAGAGCCGAGCGGGTGATGTAACCGAGGGTCCGACCGTGTACGACATGAAGAACCTGGGCAAGTTGAAGGCCGTCTCCGCCGCCGCCCCGGACGCGATGGCGGCCTTTTGGGCCTTCGACGCGGCCGTCTTCCAGGACGGGGCGCTGCCCGCGAAGGTGAAGGAACTGATCGCGGTCGCGGTGGCCGTCACGACGCAGTGCCCGTACTGCATCGAGGTCCACGCGAAGAAGGCGAAGGCCGCCGGCGCGACGGACGCCGAACTCGCGGAAGCGACCCTCGTTTCCGCGGCGATCCGGGCGGGCGGGGCGGTGACCCACGCCACGCACGCGATCGGCTGACCCACCGGGCGCTTAGCTCAGCGGTAGAGCATTCCCTTTACACGGGAGTGGCCACAGGTTCGATCCCTGTAGCGCCCACTGGAACGACGTCTGCCAGCCGAAGCACTTCTTCTGACTGACGGTCGGACGCGACGATGGAGTCGGGGCCTGTTCCGCCCCGCCCTTTCCGTTCCGTTCTGACCGTCCCCCCCACCGACTCGACAGACCGCCGAACACGTCCCGATCCGGCCCGCGGATTGCTAGGGTCGTGAGCAGGGGCAAGTCCGTCCTCGTGCGGAACAACCGGGGAAAGTGGACCGCCTCCCGTCCGTCCGAAGCTGGCCGTCGCATGGCCGGCAGGGACGTCACCCGCCGCGGGTCGTAAGACATCTGCCTCAGAGGAGTTGGCCGCATGCCCGATGCCCCGCCGCCGGACCTCGTGGAACGCTTGCGAACGTACGGGCAAAAGCACGCCCTGGCCGGGTGGGACGCGCTCCCGCCGCCGGACCGGGACGCCCTCGTCCGCGACCTGAGTGCCATCGACTTCGCCGAACTCGACACGCTCTTCCGCAAGCGCAACGACCCGGCCGACGCCCTGCCGACCCCCGACCGGCTCGCCCCGCTGCCCGTGGAGGACGGCGAGTCGCTCGGGAAATCCGCGACCGAACGCGGCGAAGACGCCCTGCGGAACGGCGAGGTCGCGGTGCTGCTCGTCGCCGGCGGGCAGGGGTCGCGGCTCGGGTTCGACAAGCCGAAGGGGATGTTTTCGGTCGGCCCCGTCAGCGGCGCGACGCTCTTCCAGGTTCACGCGGAGAAGGTGCTGGCCCTCTCGCACAAGTACGGCCAGCCCGTCCCGTTCCTGGTGATGACGAGCCCCGCCACGCACGCGGACACGACGGCGTTCTTCGCCGAGCACCGCAACTTCGGCCTCGCCGACGGGCAGGTGACGTTCTTCCAGCAAGGCACGATGCCCGCCCTCGACCGCGAGACGGGCAAACTCCTCCTCGAATCGCCGGGCAAGTTGTTCCTCAGCCCGAACGGGCACGGCGGCACGCTGACGGCCCTCGCCGACACCGGCCTGCTCGCGAACCTGAAGTCCCGCGGCGTCCGGCACGTCTTCTACTTCCAGGTCGACAACCCGCTCGTCTTCATCGCCGACCCCGCGTTCGTCGGCCGACACATCGAGGTCGGCTCGGAGGCGTCGTCGAAGGTCGTCTTCAAGGACCGCCCCGAGGAAAAAGTCGGCATCCTCGCGCTCGTGGACGGCAAGTGCGGCATCGTCGAGTACTCCGACTTGCCGAAGGAACTCGCGACCGAGCGCGAGCGAAGTGGCGAGTTGCGCTACCGGGCCGGCAACCCGGCGATCCACGTCTTTTCCGTCGCGTTCCTCGAACGGGTCACGACCGGGGCGGGCCGGCTGGCGTTCCACATCGCGAAGAAGAAGGTGCCGCACTGGAACCCGACGACCGGCGAAACCGTCACCCCGACGAGCGAAAATGCCCTGAAATTCGAGTTGTTCGTCTTCGACGCGCTGCCGCTCGCCGAGAAGTGGCTCGCGGTGAGCGTCCGCCGGGAGGACGAGTTCGCCCCGGTGAAGAACGCCGACGGGGCCGACTCCCCCGCGACGTGCCGGGAGATGCAGATCGCGCGAGCGGTGCGGTGGCTGGCGTCCGCGGGTGTGAGCGTGCCGGCCGGCGTGCCGGTGGAGATCAGCCCGCGGTTCGCGTTGACCGCCGCGGAGTTAGCGGCGAAAATTCCGGTGGGGTTAATAGTGACGGGGCCGACGGTACTGGAGTAAATCTGTGGGCTTCTACGACTGCAAGTGCATGGTGACTGGCGTCAGCCTCAAAGGCGCTGACGCGGCATTGGTACTCATGCAAGAGTTCGACGGCAGTATTCTACCGGTTTCGTTCGCAATCAAGGGGACATACGACCGGCTTGGGGCGATTGATGGTATTGAGGAAGATGAACACGCCCGAGATCTGCTTCGTTACTTCCTCGACAGAGAACAAGGTGGAGAACTCGTTATTGAGGAAGCATATCTCCGAATTCACGAGTTTTATCCGTTCGACTCAATCGAACAGCTTTTGCATGCGTTTGAAAGAAACATCCGCGACAACCCCCGCGCGGCACTTCTCAATCGAAAGCCTGTCGTATTTGGACTGATTGCGCGGCCAATATGGGATGAAATCGCGAACACAGAGCCGGTGCCGATCGCCCAAGCCTGGAAATCATGGGAGGAGTTGCAACCTTTCAACCGTCCTCAACTCTACACCAAACGAAATCCGCACTTGAACGAGCACGTCGTCGAGCTTGCGACATTGGCGCATTTCCTTCGCCAATACGCCATCCCCTGGAAGCCGGCGTACGAAACATCGCAAGACTACTCGGACGACATGCGTGAGTATTTGCGATTGGCCCGCGAGAGGTTCGCGAGATCGCCTTTGATACTGACTGGTCTCCGCGATTACGAGCGACAAGTTGGCGACCTTCTCGAAGACGAATAATCTACATCTCATGTTACATATGGAAGGGATTCCCATGCTCCACGCGATGATTATGGCCGGCGGCGGCGGGACGCGGTTCTGGCCGCGCAGCCGGGTGAAGCGGCCCAAGCAGTTCCTCACGTTCGCCGGGGACCGGACGCTGCTGCAAGGCACGCTCGACCGGATCGCGCCGCAGGTGCCGCCGGAACGGACGTGGGTCATCACCGGGGAACCGCACGTTCCGGAAGCGAAGGTTCAGCTTCCGGAAGTACCCGCGGATCGGTTCGTCGGCGAGCCGATGGGCCGCGATACGGCCGCCGCCATCGGGCTCGGGGCGGCGCTCATCGCGAGCACCGACCCGGCCGCGACGATGATCGTCATGCCGGCCGACCACGTCATCGAGCCGGCCCGCGAGTTCCAGCGGGCCGTCCACGCCGCCGAGCAGTTCGCGAACGAGTACCCGAACGCGCTGCTGACCTTCGGCATCCCGCCGACGTTCCCGTCCACCGGGTACGGCTACATCCAGCGCGGCGGCGTCATCGGCCAGCGGCAAAACGTGACCGCGTCGAAGGTGGCCGCCTTCCGCGAGAAGCCGAACGCCGACCTCGCCGAACAATTCCTCGCGTCCGGCGAATACTTCTGGAACAGCGGCATCTTCGTGTGGAAGGCCGCCACCATCCTCGGCGAACTCCGCAAGCACCGGCCCAGGCTGTTCGCATCGATCGCCCGCATCGCGGAAGCGTGGCCCACGCCGGACCGCGACGCCGTGTTCCGCAAGGAGTTCGAGATGATCGAGAAGGTCAGCATCGACTACGCGGTCATGGAGCACGCCACCGACGCGATGGTGATCCAGGCCCCGTACCAGTGGGACGACGTGGGCAGCTGGCTCGCCCTCGAACGCCGCAACCCGCAGGACGCCGACGGCAACACCGTCCAGGGCACGCACGCCGGCATCAACACGTCCCACTGCGTGATCGTGTCCGACCCCGGCAAGCTGATCGCGACCCTCGGCGTCAGCAACCTGCTCATCGTCCAGGACGGCGACTGCACCCTCGTCGCCGACCGGCGGGACGAGTCGAACGTGAAGCTGATCGTGGAGAAGCTGAAAAAGGACGGGTGGGGGCAGTACCTGTGAATTCAGATTTGGAGGTGAGGAGGGAAGGAGAAGAGGAGCAAGAGGCCATCTCCTCCCCTCCTTCTCTCCCCACCTCCTCACTTCCTCCAAAGGGCCGGCTCATTGGTGTCGACTACGGCCACGTCCGCGTGGGGTTGGCCGTGTGCGATGCGGACCGGCTCGTCGCTTCGCCGCACGACACCTACTCCCGGCGCGACCCGGCTTCCGACGCGGCGTTCTTTATCGCCCTGACGAAAGCAGAGGCGGCGGTCGGGTTCGTTGTGGGGCTCGCGATCAGCCTGAACGGGACCGAGGGGCCGAAGGCCGCGGAGTGTCGGGCGTTCGGGGCGTGGCTGGGTCAGGTCACCGGGTTGCCGGTCGAATTCCACGACGAGCGGTTTACGTCCGCCATCGCGGACGACCACATGCGCGGGGCGAAGCTGTCGCCGAAGGACCGCAAGGCGAAGCGGGACCGCGTCGCGGCGCAACTGATCCTGCAAGCGTTCCTGAACGCCGGGTGCCCGCCCGGCCCGCCCGCCCCGGTGCCGGCCGGCGAACCTCCCCCCGGGTAGCCGTCTCTGCTACAACGAGGGCGAGACGAGCCGGACCGACCAAGGAGCGACCGTGACCGCGAAACCCCGCTGGTTCCAGACGACCGCGATCGACTACCCGAACAGCCGGCCGCACATCGGCACGGCGTTCGAGAAACTCGGGGCCGACGTGCAGGCCCGGTACCGGCGGATGGAGGGGTACGACGTCTTCTTCCTGATGGGCAACGACGAGAACACGGTGAAGGTGAGCGACCGCGCCGCCGAACTCGGGCAGGACACCAAGGCATACTGCGACGACATGGCCCGGCAGTTCCAGGAGGTGTGGAAGGCTCTGGACATCGACTACGACATCTTCGTGCAGACCAGTTCGGAACGGCACAAGCAGTGTTGCCGGAAGTTCATCACCAAGGTCTACGAGAACGGGTACATCTACAAGGGCACCTATGAGGGCTGGTATTGCGCCGGGTGTGAGGAGTTCAAATCCGACAAGCTCCACGCCGAGAATGCGGGGCTGTGCCCGAACCACAAGAAGCCACTCGTCCGGCGGTCGGAGCCGTGCTGGTACTTCAAGTTGTCCGCGTTTCAGGACCGCCTCTTGGCGTACTTGAAGGAGAACCCCGGATTCGTGCAGCCGGAATCGCGGCGAAACGAAATGATCGGGTTCATTGAAGCCGAGGGGTTACAGGATCTCAACATCTCCCGCCACGGCGAGAAGTGGGGCATCCCCATTCCGTTCGACCCGGAGTTCACCATTTATGTGTGGTTTGATGCGCTCCTAACCTACATCACGGGCATCGGCTACGGCGACGACGAGGCGACGTTCCGCAAGTATTGGCCCGCGGACGTGCATTTCATCGGGAAGGACATCACGCGGTTCCACACGCACATCTGGCCCGCGATGCTGTGGGCCGCCGGCGAGGAGCCGCCGCGACTGGTGTTCAGCCACGGGTTCGTCAACAACAACGGCCAAAAGATGGGGAAGACGCTGGGAAACATCGTGGACCCGATCACCATCATTCAGAAGAGCAACGTCGATGCGTATCGCTACTTTTTCATGCGTGAGTGCCCCTATCCCGGAGACGGGGATTACAGCGGGCAACGGTATGAAGAAGTGTACGAGTCTGATTTGGTCCGCAAGTTAGGGAATCTTCTCAGCCGCTGCGCGACCCTTGCGATTAAGAGTTACGACAAGGTTCTGACCGGCACGGCGAACCGTGCCCCCGCACCTGTTGTCCCGACACTGGATCTTCGCCAATTCGTCCAGACCGTCCGCGGACATGTAGAGGGGTGTCGATACAACGCCGCGTTGGGGGTGATCGTTCAAGACTTGCTCATTCCGACCGATGCCTACTTGGAAACCCACAAGCCGTGGGTGCAGGTGAAGACGGATCTTGCCGCCGCGAAGGAGGTCATCTTTAACGCGACCCACATTCTGCGCGTCGCCAGCATCCTCCTCAAGCCGTTCATCCCCCGGTCGGCGGAGGCGATCTACGCCAGCTTCAACTTCCCGAAGCCGTGGGCGGAGGTGACCTATGCCGATGCGGCGGTGCTCAGCCCGCAGCCGGAGGACTTGCGGGTGACGGCCGAACTCGTGGACGGGAAGCCGAAGCCGCTGTTCCCGCGGATCGGGTAGCACAATCGTTAAACTCGCCCGCGGCGGCCGCCCGATAACCAGACGAGGGGGCCGCGTGCGCGGTCGGTGTCCATCCGCTTCCGGGGGCGAAATGCGCGGGGCCGCTCTGCTCGTCGCCGCCGCCGTCGGCCCGCTCGCCGGGTGCAACCAGTTCCAGCTGGCCGCGCACAACCTGTGCAACGAGCCGGTCCAGTACCTCGACGAAAAGAAGCTCGCGCACCAACTCCGCTCCGAAGCCAGGAAGGTCTGGGCCGAGGTCTGCCAGCAGAACGGGCAGCCGTTCTCGGCGGACTTCGCGGACGGGTTCGTCGACGGGTACGCGGACTACCTCGAACGCGGGGGCACCGCCGCGCCGCCGGCCGTCCCGCCGCTGAAGTACCGGCGGTCGAAGTACCTCACCCCCGAAGGGCACGCCCTCGTCCGGGACTACATGGCCGGCTTCAAGTACGGGGCGGACGTCGCCGTGAACACCGGCCGGCGCGACCTGCTGACCGTCCCGGTCGTGATGCCGGCCACCCCGCGGGACGTGCCGCTGAACATCAACACGGAGCCGCCGCCGGGTGAACCGCTGCCGCTGCCCCGTCCCGCCGAGGGAAAGTGAGGATTTCGCCCGGCTCCCCTCCCCGTCCGGCCGCACGGGGGTAAGAAGCAGGCATCCTCGCCGACCGGTCTTCTCGCAGGTTCTGCCGAATGGACGCGATCATCCTCGCCGCCGGGAAGGGCACCCGCCTCCGGCCGCACACCGAGACGTGCCCGAAGCCGCTGCTGCCCGTGCAGGGGAAGCCGATCCTCGAATGGATCATGGCCGCCCTGCCGCCGGTCGACCGGCTGTGCGTCGTCGTCAACCACCTCGCCGGGCAGATCGAAGAGTTCCTCGAACGGCAAAGCCTCGTCCGGCGGTGGACCGTCGTCCGGCAGCCCGTCCCCCGCGGCACCGGCGACGCCCTGATGAGCTGCAAGGGGAAGCTGAATTCCGACCGGGTCATGGTGCTCAACGGCGACGACATCATCGGCCGGGCGGACCTGGCGAAGCTCGCCGAGGTGCCGATGGGGATTCTGGCGCACCCCGTCCAAACCCCGGAGTCCTTCGGCATCCTCTTCCGCAAGCCGGACGGCACACTCGAAAAGATCATCGAGAAGCCCGAAGGACTGGCCCCGCCGCAACTCGCGAACATCGGCGGATATCTCTTCCCGAGCGAGGTGTTCGACCTGACGCTGCCACTGTCGCCGCGCGGCGAGTACGAGATCACGGACGCCGTCGCCCAGCTTGCGGCTAAGCACCCGTTCCACGTCGTCGAGGCGGGGTTCTGGCTGCCGATCGGCACGGTGGAGGCGTGGGACGCCTCGCAGAAGGCGGATCTGACGGCGGCGAAGTGACCCGGCGAGCGGCGGGGCGTCAGCCCGCCGCGGTCGCGTTTGCCCGCCGTGGTCGCGTCGGTCAAACCACGGCGGGCTGACGCCCCGCCGCTCGCCGTTCGGATTACTTCTTCACTTCGACCAGTTCCATCGTCGTGCTGCCCGCCACCTGCCCTTCGATCTTGGTGACCATCTTCACGAGTTGCCCCGGCACCTCGTCGCACACCCACACCTGACCGCTCGCCTGGACGGGCTTCTCGGTTTTGAACTTGTACCACTTCGTCTTGTAGGTCGCCCCGCCGACCTTCACTTCTTCCGTGCCTTCCTCGAAGGTGCCTTCCGGCTTGGCGGCGTCGCCGGCCTTCTTCCCTTCCGGCAGGTCGACCTGCTTCGGCACGTCCCGCTTCAGCGCCGGCCCCTTGATCTCCATGCCGGCCACCGTCGTGACGGTGCTCGTCTCGACGACCGCCTTGTCCGCCCCGACTTCGACGAGCTTGTGGGTGATCGTCACCTCGCTCTTGTTGCCGGCGAACTCGTTGGTGGACTTGTACGTGACGGTGGTGCCGGCCTTCAGCGACGACCACCCCTTGAACTCGGGGTTGTCGATCTTCTCGGCGGCGGCCGCGAAGCCGGGGCCGACGGCGACCGCGGCGGCCAGGATCAGGTGGCGGAACATGCGTGCGTCTCCGTGCGTGAGAGGACAGGATTGCAGCGGGCGTATGTTACGCCGGCCGGCCGGGGGCGACCACCTGCCGGTTCGCGACCCGCACCGCGCACGCCACCGCTTCGTTTCCGAGCCACGAATCCCAGGCGGCGTGGTCGGTCGCGTCCACGCCCTCGGCCGCCGCCTCCTTCTGGAGACCCGCCTGCAAGTCGTCGAGGAACGAACAGTCCATCAGATCCGGGAAGGCGGTCAGGTTCTGGTGCAGCACGCGGTACACGAGCTTGCGGTCCGCGAGGGGGTAGTCGGTCATCGGGGGCTCCGGTGCGAATCGATGGTGGGGGCACCGGCATTGTAGGCCCGCGGTTTGGAGTCGCGTCGAACCCGCGTCTACAATGCCATCGCCACACCGTTCCGCACCGAGGACGCCCCGTTGACCACCTCCCGCCCGACGACGCTCCGCCAGCTCCGCGAATCCGGGTGGGCGTCGAAGTCCGTGAAGGACGAACTCCGCGACAACCTCCTCGCCGCCCTCAAGCGCGGCGACGACCTCTTCCCCGGCATCGTCGGGTACGAAAACACCGTCGTCCCGGAGATCAACATCGCCGTCCTCGCCGGGCACGACATCCTCTTCCTCGGCGAAAAGGGGCAGGCGAAGTCCCGGCTGATGCGGTCGCTCGTCCGGTTCCTCGACGAAGCGATTCCGTACCTGGACATCCCCGGCAGCCCCGTCCACGAAGACCCGTACCGCCCGATCACTAAGGCCGGCCGGGAGTTCGTCGCGAACCGGTCGGAAGACGAGGTGCCGATCGCGTGGTGGCCCCGGGCCGAGCGGTACGCGGAGCGGCTCGCGCCGGGGACCAAGTTCGCGGACATCATCGGCGAGATCGACCCGGCGAAGCTTGCCACCGGCACCAGCATGTCCGCGGAAGACGCGCTCCACTTCGGGCTGATCCCGCGGATGCACCGCGCGATCTTCGCGATGAACGAGATCCCGGAACTGGACGAACTCATCCAGGTCGGGCTGTTCAACATCCTCGAAGAACGCGACGTGCAGATTCGCGGCTACCCGATCCAGTTCGACCTCGACGTGCTCATCCTCTTCAGCGCGAACCCGGCCACGTACAACCGCTCCGGCAAGGTGATCCCGCAACTGAAGGACCGCATCGGCTCCTTGATCCAGACGCACTACCCGCTCGAACGCGGCCTCGGCATCGCGATCATGGAGCAGGAAGCGGCCGTGCCGGCGGGCGGCGAGTTCCCCGTGCAAATCCCCTATTTCATGAAGGAGATCGTCGAGCAGATCAGCGTGTCGGCCCGGAAGTCGAAGTACGTCGACCACAGCAGCGGCGTGTCGGCCCGGTTCAGCATCGCGAACTACCGGACGATGATCGCGTCCGCCCGGCACCGCGGCGTCGTCCTCGGCGAGTCCCCCGCCGTGCCGCGGATCAGCGACCTCGGCCACCTGCCGACGTCCGCCCTCGGGAAGCTCGAACTCGACCTGATGGGGACGACGCAGATGTCCGAGAAGCAAGTCCTGGAGGCGGTCGTCGCCGACGCGATCCGCACCGTGTTCGAGGAGTACGTCGACCGGCACGGGCTGGACGAGATCGCCGAGGTGTTCGGCAAGGGCGTCAAGATCGAGGTCGGCGACATGCTGCCGTCCGCCGAGTACGCGAAGCGGCTGAAGCGCGTCCCGAAGGCGTGGGACAAGGCGTTCGAGGTGAACGTCGGCGAGAGCGACGCGATGCGGGCCGCGTGCGTCGAGTTCGTGCTGGCGGGGCTGTACGCCAGCGAGCGGATCAGCCGGGTGGCGAAGCACGGGAAGATCGTGTACGAGACGTGAACGGGTCGTCGGCCGGCACGGCTCCCGGCGGTCGGCTATAATCTCCGCACCCGAAGGAGCCGCCGATGCCGAAGATCCTGATCGCCGACGACAACGCCGTGAACGCGGAACTGCTCGAAGCCCACCTCGACGGGTCCGGGTTCGACACGAAGATCGCCGCCAACGGCGAGGAGACGCTCCGGGTCGCGAAGGACTGGCACCCGGACGTGATCCTGCTCGACGTGATGATGCCGAAGCTGAGCGGGTTCGAGGTGTGCAAGCGGCTCCGCTCCGACCCCGCCACGCGGAACACCGGCGTCCTGATGGTCACGGCCCTGGACCAGCCGACCGACGTGGAGAAGGCCGTCGACGCGGGCAGCGACGACTTCCTGACGAAGCCGATCAACAAGACGGAACTGCTGCTGCGGGTGAAGGCCCTGCTCGGGGCGCTCCCCGAGCCGACGACCGCCGACCGCGGCCTCGCGTACTTCCGCCGCGTGCAACAGGGGTTGTGACGGAGAATGGGGTTGATCGGTTATCCTCCCCTCTCCCCAGCGGGGTGAGGGGTCGGTGGTGAGGGGATTGCTTTCACTCCTCCTCAATCGCTGATCGGGGGCTGTCGGTTCACCCCTCACCCCTCTCCCCTCTCCCCAGCGGGGAGAGGGGAGCAGGAATCCAGGCGATTCGGTTACACTCCACGCGGGCTGATTTGATCTCTTTTGGAGTTCTGGTCCCCTCCCCCTTGAGGGGGGAGGGTAAGGGTGGGGGTGGTT
>ERZ1066123.1921-NODE-1921-length-11485-cov-17.420822_pt1 | contig 11485 bp, 13 predicted proteins | sample MGYA00382770_ERZ1066123 | MGnify/ENA primary metagenome ERZ1066123 (study PRJEB33369, sample SAMEA5778353) | biofilm metagenome | biome: Industrial cooling water; feature: Water cooling tower basin; material: Biofilm | place: United Arab Emirates | collected...
CAAAGCGGATCATGGTTGTCGAGGACAATGACCTCAACCGGAAATTGTTCTGCGATGTGCTCAGGGCCAACGGCTTTGATGTGGAGCCGGTGGCCGAGGGCGACAAGGTGCTGGACACGGCGCGCGCGGTCTCGCCCGATCTCATCATCATGGACATCCAGCTCGGCGGGATCTCCGGCGTCGACCTGATCGAGGCCGCCAAGAGGGACCGGCGGCTGGCCGGCATCCCGGTGCTCGCGGTGACCGCCTTCGCCGCAAAGGGTGACGAGGAACGTATCCGCGCGGCAGGGGCCGAGGGCTATCTGTCGAAGCCGGTGTCGATCGGACCGTTCATGAGCGCGGTGAACGCCCTGGTGTGAGCGGTCAGGGACCGGAGTTCATGGGCCATTCAGCCTTCCGTCGCTAAAATTATCTACATAAATTAGCATATTACGGGAGGTTCGAATGCGCGCCGCAGCCCTCGGGATTCTTGCTCTTGCTGCGGCGGTGCTGACCCATCCCGCCGCGCTGTCTGCCCGCGATCAGGCTGGCCGACTCGAACAGGACAGCACCGAGATCGAAGTGCTCAGCCAGCGCGAGATGGCGCGCCAGGTGTTCAAGGACAACCTGCGGCAGATGACCGAGCGCCTTAGCGTTGTCGAATCCATGCCGCGCTTTTTCCAGCCGCTGTGCATCGAGGTAGCAGGGCTGGAACCGGAGCAGGCCCGCTTCGTGGCCGATCGCATCCTTGCCACCTCGCTCGAACTCGGCCTGGGAGAACCGCGTGCCGGATGCCGGGCCAATGCGGTGGTGATCGTGGTCGATGACCCCGAAGGGATGTACAAGCGGCTGGTGAGCAAGCGGCTCGATCTCGTGGGGGTGCTGCCCTTCCGCGATGTGCACACCCGCCGGATCGAGAGCGAGGTGCGCGGCAAACGGCCGGTGGTGTGGTGGAGCGTGCTTGCCACCGCCAATGCGCAAGGAGTGACCTTCAACGACCTCGGCCTCGTCGTCTCGCAGAGCACTGCGGCGTCCCGCACCGCCTCGTCCACCTACCGCCCAAAGACCCTGTCGGTGGTGATGTATGATGCAAACCAACTCGGCGGCGCAACGCTGGGGCAGATCGCCGATCATGCCGCGCTCCACATCCTCGGCATGCCACGCCGCCAGATCGATTTCGGCGGCATCGGCCTGCCCTCGATGCTGAGCCTGTTTGCCGATGGTCCGGACGTGGCCCCGCAGGCGCTCACGGATTTCGACCGCGCCTATCTGCAAGGGCTTTACAGCCTCGGCCCGGGCGCGTTCCAGGTGCGGGTGCCGCGGGCCGTGGTCGCGGCCTATGCGGCGCAGTGCGAGGCCGACCAGAGCGACTGCCGGATCAAGTTGCAGAACTGACGCTCAGGCGATCGGCAGCGCATATTCCAGTGCGAAGGTGATCACCGTCAGCACGAGCCCGGCCATGAAGCTCTTGTAGGCATAGGCGAGGTACTTGTACTTCTTGCGCTGGAGCACCTGCCCGTTCTGGTAGATGTCGTGCAGCATGGTGCGGAACACGGTTTCGTCGGCGTGGAGTTCATCGAGGATGCTCTCGGCCCATTCGCCCTCGTCCATGTGGGTGAAGTAACCGAAGAACAGCTTGTTGGGCACGCCGTCATTGAGCTTGGCCGACGCCGGACTGCTCACCGAAGGCAGCACCGCGAACACCGCGCACATCGCCGAGATGAAGGCGAACAGGGCGAGGACGGCAAGCGAGACGGGCAGCGTCCCGCCCCGCGCCTGTCCGACCGCGATCGTGAATACGAGGAAGGTCGCCCCCATCAGGATCGAGGCCTTCTGGTCGGCCATCTGGCTCAGGGCGAGGTTGATCTGCTGCGCGGTGCGCACCAGATGGATCGCGTGGTTCGAATAGCCGGAGGGCGAAGGCAGCGAAGGCGCGGCCTTGGGCGTTTCGGACTGCACGGGTTCTTCAGCCATCATCCCCCCGGATCGGCTGCCGCATCCCGGATGGGCGCGGCGAAAACTTGACAAGCTGCATCATCCGCCGCTTTGCAGCCGTAATACCGGGCTAAGTCCCGCGCGACAACCGATCCGAAGAAAGCAGACCCGCCATGAGCCCCGCAGACGTCGATGCCGCCATCCGCAATCTCGTCGAGCCCTTCAACAAGAAAGGCATAGCCATCGAGGATGCGACCACCTTTGCCGGCGATCTCGAGTTCGACAGCCTGACGGTGATGGATTTCGTCGCCGCGATCGAGGACGAATTCGACATCATCATCAGCATGAACCAGCAGGCCGAGATCGAAAACTGGGGCCAATTGGTGGCGGCAGTCCACAAGCTGCAGGATAGCTGATAATGGCAACTGCTATGAACGACACCCTTGCCCAGACTGAGCCGGTCGATCTGCTCGCCAAGTTCGATCCCATCATCCAGACTCGCGAGGCGCTGCTTGCCGCAGGGGTGGAGGATCCGTTCAACCTCGTCATGGAAAAGGTGCTCTCGCCCACGCAAGCGATATGCAACGGGCGCGACACGATCCTGCTCGGCACCTACAACTACATGGGGATGACCTTCGACGATGACGTCATCGCCGCGGGCAAGCAGGCGATGGAGGATTTCGGCGCCGGCACCACCGGCAGCCGCGTCCTCAACGGCACCTTCCGCGACCACCGCGATGTCGAGGCGGCGCTGCGCGAATTCTACGACATGGACCACGCGATGGTCTTCTCGACCGGCTATCAGGCCAACCTCGGGATCATCTCGACGCTGGCAGGCAAGGGCGACTACATCATCCTCGACATCGACAGTCACGCCTCGATCTACGATGGCTGCGCGATGGGCAAGGCCGAGGTCGTGCCGTTCAAGCACAACGACGTCGAGGCGCTGGAAAAGCGCCTGAAGCGCATCCCCGAAGGCGCGGGCAAGCTGGTTGTGCTGGAAGGCGTCTATTCGATGATGGGCGACGTCGCCCCGCTCAAGGAGATGGTCCGCATCGCCAAGGCCCACGGGGCAATGGTGCTGGTCGACGAGGCGCACTCGATGGGCTTCATCGGCGAGCACGGCCGCGGCGTCGCCGAGGAGCAGGGCGTGCTCGACCAGGTCGATTTCATCATCGGCACCTTCTCCAAGAGCGTCGGCACGGTCGGTGGCTTCTGCGTCTCGAACCACCCGAAGTTCGAGGTGCTGCGGCTGGTGTGCCGTCCCTACGTCTTCACCGCCGCCCTGCCGCCGAGCGTGATGGCGAGCTCTGCCACCTCGATCCGCAAGCTGATGCACGGCGGCAACAAGCGCGCGCACCTGTGGGAGAACAGCCGCACCCTGCACAAGGGCCTGCGCGATCTCGGCTTCAAGCTCGGCACCGACGAGCCCCAGAGCGCGATTATCGCCGTCATCATGCCGGATCTGGAACGCGGCGCGATGATGTGGGAGGCGCTCCTGAAGGAAGGCCTCTACGTCAATCTGGCCCGTCCCCCGGCGACCCCGGCGGGCATGACCCTGCTGCGCTGCTCGCTGTGCGCAGAGCATTCTGCCGAACAGGTCCAGACCATCCTCGGCATTTTCGAACGCGCCGGCAAGGCGATCGGGATTATCTGAGGTGCGGCGCGGGGCGGCGATCGCCCCGCCCTTTCGGTTCAGTGGATCGAAATGATCCCGTCGACGGCCCGCCATTCCTGCGGGCCGATCAGGTGCTTGTGCGCCACCCGCACCGAATGCAGCACCGCGTCGATCTCGCGCCGCCAGAAGCCGAGGAACCGGTCGAGCTCGGGAAATTGCGGTGCCACGTCGTATTGCTGCATCACGAACCGCTGCAGCAGGTTGCGGTGATCGGGCATCCAGTAGTGGATCTCGACCGTCGACAGGCCGTAGCCTGCCATCTGGGCCAGGAACGCGCGATCTGTCATCACCTCTCCTTTCGTTGACATGACAGGAAGGGGGCCCTCGAAAAATCGCATATTCCTGTTTGCGGTCAATGGGGAACCGCAGACCACTTCTCCGGCAGGCGCGTGCCGCGACCCCCTTCCGCATTCTGCAAGATAACCGGATTGGTTATTTCTCTTGACATCGTGACGCTATCTGGTTATCAGAAGGCATCATCGGAAAATTGCGATTCGCCCAAGGGCGGCCCTCCGGACCGGAGCGCCGCCTTTTCGTCGTCTGCGGTCGATGAGTATCCGCCATGGCCAAACCGCCCGGCAAGCGCATCGTCATCCGCCCGCGCCTTAAGGCCGGGGAAAGCGGGCACATCAACAACAACTGGCGCCGCCTGTTCCTCGATCACCTCGCCGAAAGCTCGAACGTCACCGCATCGGCGGAAAAGGCCGGGATCAGCGTGAGCCGCGCCTACAAGGTGCGGCGCGAGGAACCCGAATTCGCCCGCTAGTGGCTCGTTGCCCTCGCGGAAGGCTATCTGCACCTCGAAATGGACGTCGTGCGTCACCTGCGCGAAGGCGACGCACGCACCGCCGATGACGGCAAGTTCGACTTCGCCAACTCCATCCGCCTGCTGGCGGCCCACCGCAACACCGCCGCGCGCGGGGCCTGCGAGGTGCAGGATGTCAGCGCCGCCGAGGTGCGCGCCTCGATCGACCGCAAGATCGAGGACATCCGCAAGCGCATCGCCCGCCAGCGGGCCGCCGCGGAAGCCAGGGGCCTATGACCGGCCCCTTCAACGACATGATCTCCGACTTCTCGGAAGACGGGGACAAGCTGCGCCGCCAGGTCACCGAGGCGCTGGACCGGAACGAGCGCAACAGCTTCGCCTATCTGTGGGAATACACCGCGCCCGAGAACCAGCTCCCGCCCGAGGGTGACTGGCGCATCTGGATGATCATGGCCGGGCGCGGCTTCGGCAAGACCCGTTCGGGCGCCGAGTGGGTGCGGATGATCGCCGATGCCAATCCCGACGCCCGGATCGCGCTGGTCTCGTCCTCGCTGGCCGAGGCGCGCGCGGTGATGGTGGAAGGCGAGAGCGGGCTGCTGGCAATCTGCTGGCCGGGGCACAAGCCCCTGTTCGAACCCTCGCTGCACCGCGTCCGCTTCCGCAACGGGGCGCAGGCGCAGCTCTTCTCGGCGGCCGAGCCGGAAAGCCTGCGCAGCCCCCAGCACAGCCATGCCTGCCGGTCAGGCGCAGAAGGAGTTCTTCGTCAACCAGGCACTCGGCCTGCTGGATGCCCTCCACGCCCGAGCGGTCATCGCGTCCCGCCCGGCACCGCCGGCCGCTGCTGCAGAGGGCGAGCCTTTCGGGTGACCGCCACGGCCACGGGCGCCTGGGCGGGCCACGAAGACAGCATTGCCATCCTGATCGGCGGTGGCTGGCACTTCGTAGCACCGGCCGAGGGCATGCTCCTGTTCGATCGCGATGCCGTCCGGACGATCATGTTCCGGTCGCAATGGGAGGTCGCGACAGCCCCTGTCATGCCCTCGGCAGGGGCGGTCGTGGACACCGAGGCGCGGGCCGCGCTGGCGGGGCTGATTCAGGCCCTGATGGCAATCGGGATACTCGGACCGGCCGCATCCTGATCTTCGAAAAACGGCGGAAACACGCCCCTTTTCTGCAAGTATTTTCTAATGCGCCGCTTTAACGCGACATTCTTGCAACACCGGAGAGGCATTGATCGCTTGCCTCGCGTCGGGGGAAAAGATAGAGACGCCGGGTGCCTCAAGTCTAACGCAAAGGGGAAATTTGGAAATGCGCAAACTCATCATTGGGGCGGCGCTGGCGTCGACTGCGCTAGCTACGCCTGCCATGGCTCGTGAAGGCCAATGGTACATCGAGGGTAACGGCGGCGTCATGCTCGTCGAAGATCAGGACATCGACGTCAATGGCGCACCCGACGACGCTCGAGCAAATTATAACACGGGGTTCGATTTTGGCGCCATCGTAGGTCACGATTTCGGTGCGTTTCGCCTTGAAGCCGAAGCAAGTTACCGCGCAGCCAACGTGGACGACGTCGCTGCTGGACGGCAGGGACTTCAGATCGACCCGATCGGTAGCCCGGGCGGTCGTAATGGTCGTTTAACAAACCAAACCGCTCCGGCTCTTTGGGAGATTAACGCGCTCAGTTTCATGCTCAACGGCCTGTTCGACTTCGGTTCGGATGACGGCCTTCAGGCTTTCGCTGGCGGCGGTATCGGCGTTGCCCGAGTGGATATGAACGCTCAGTTCGACCAACGCGGTCCGGGCGCATACGATGACTCAGACACCGGCCTCGCTTGGCAGCTTCTTGCGGGCATTCGAGCTCCGCTAAGCAAATCGTGGGATATTGGCCTCAAGTATCGCTACTTCAACATGCCGGACATCGGCATTGTGGACACGATTGGACGTCCGCTCGAATCGAGCCTGACCAGCCACTCGGTCCTCGGCACCATCACCTACAACTTCGGTGGTGAAGAGCCGGCTCCGCCGCCGCCGCCCCCGCCGCCCCCGCCGCCGCCTCCCCCGCCGCCGCCTCCCCCGCCGCCCCCGCCGCCGCCGAAGGCGCCGTGCAACACGGGCCCGTACATCGTGTTCTTCGACTTCGACAAGTCGGACATCACTGCGGAAGCCGCCGGCATCCTCAACAGCGCCGTCACCGCCTATGCGAACTGCGGCACTGCGAGCGTCATGCTGGCCGGTCACACCGACCGTGCGGGCAGCGCGAAGTACAACGAAGGGCTGGCCGAGCGTCGCAACACCTCGGTTCGCAACTACCTGACCGGCCGTGGTATCCCGGCTGCCCGCATCACCGGGCAGGCCTTCGGCGAAACCAAGCCGCGGGTCCCGACCGCCGACGGCGTGCGCGAAGCGCAGAACCGTCGCGTGGAGGTGACCTACGGTCCGGGCTCGGGCATGTAAGCCCAGCCTTCCAGGCTACAGAAAGAGGGGCCGGAGAAATCCGGCCCCTTTTTTGTTGGCCGGAGCATGGTCGGGCACGGGAGCGCGTGTCGCAACCTTGTTTGCAGACTCCACCGACAGCGCATCCCTATCGACCGATGGGCGCACAACGGCATGACACGGAGAAACGCGCCGCAGCACGGGTGAGCCCCGCGCTGCGGCGCGCTTTCTTGTGTGTGTGTGGAACGCCCCGTTGGCTATGCCGCCGAGGCGGCCGCCGCGCGCTCGGCCATCGTCGCTTCGGCTTGCGGCAGGGCCCGATAGGCCCAGATCAGCAGCGCCAGCGAGATCGGCGCCACCCCGATCAGCGACAGCACGCCGGTCCGCATGCTCCCGCTCAGCTCCGAGATCTGGCCGACCATGTAAGGCCCTAGCCCCAGCCCGACGAGCGTCGTCGCCAGGAAGAATGACGCCGTGGCTGTGCCCCGCATATGGGGCAGGACAAGATCCTGCGTCGTGGCGGCAGCTGCGCCCAGGGCGGCCGCGGCAAACATACCGGCCAGGAAGTTCATCAGGTAGAACACCAGCGCGCTCTCGGTGGTGAAGCCGACCCAGATCGGGATCACCGGGGCGAGAATGCCGAACATGATCACGAGAATCCGGCCCGAAGGATTGCGGGCGCGCAGCCAGTCGGACATGCGCCCGCCGAGGATCACCCCCAGAAAGCCCGACACGGCGCCGTTGCCACCCAGCACGAGGGCCAGTTCCGCCTTCGGCAGCGCGAGCACGGTCTCGGCATAAGGCGCCGCCCAGAAGGCCAGCGCATAGGCGCCGAGCGAGACCAGCCCGTAGCCGAGCGCGGTGCAGATGAAGGCCGGCGTTCCCCAGATCAGGCTGAACGTCGCCGGGTCATGCCGGCGCAGGGTCGCGGCCCAAGAGAACACCGCATAATAGCCGAAGGCGATCGCCGACCATTGCGGCAGGTTGCCGGTCAGCTCGATCATCACCAGCGCAAGCGCGGTCATCGCCGCGGCCATGGCGATGTTGACGATAAGCGCCTTCGGTCCGCGCCGCATCGCGTGGTAGAAGGTGAGCGGCGGCAGCAGCATCGACAGGTCGACGAAGAAGTCGGCCAGCGGGTGCCGCCCCCCCGTCCGGCCCGGATCCGGCGCACGCACAGGCTCGCGCAGCGAGGCCACCCACACGGCCAGCAGCAGCCCCGGCACGCCCACGGCGATGAACGCCGCCTGCCATCCCACCAGCCCCGCCAGACCGCCGCCCGGATAGGCCGCGTCCCAGAGCTGCGAGATCTTCGCGCCGATCAGCAGCGACACCCCTCCCCCGAGATACAGGCCCGAGGAATAGATCGCGAGCGCGGTCGCCCGCTGGCGCGAAGGAAAATAGTCGGAGATCAGCGAATAGGCCGTCGGGCTCGCCGTCGCCTCGCCCACCCCGACGCCCATGCGGGCGAGCGACAGCGTCAGGTAATTGCGCGCCAGCCCCGACAGCGCGGTCATGGTCGACCAGAGCACCAGACCGATCGTCAGCAGCCGCACCCGGTGCCAGCGGTCCGCCAGCCGGCCGAGCGGCACCCCGAACAGCGCGTAGAACACCGCGAAGGCCGCGCCTCCGAGAAAGCCCAGCTGTCCGTCGGTCAACTCGAGGTCGCGCTTGATGTCGACGGCGAGGATCGAGAGGATCTGCCGGTCGATGAAGTTGAGGATGTAGACCACCACCAGAACGCCCAGCACATACCAGCTGTAGGCGGATGCAGGTTGTTCGCTGCGGCTGGCGGCAGCCGTCGTGTCCTCGGTCAAAGCTGATCCCCTCTCTCGGATAGTCCCATGGCCCGGACGGGCCCGCCCTTTCAGGCGTTGTAGGCGGTGCTATCGACAATCCCCGCCTCGGCAAAACCCTTTTTCCGCAAGCGGCAGGAATCGCACAGCCCGCAGGCGCGCCCCTCGGGCGTCGGGTCGTAGCACGACCAGCTCCACGCCGGATCGAGCCCCAGCCGCGCGCATTCGCGGGCGATGTCCGCCTTGGTCATGTGCTGGAGCGGCGCGTGGATCGTGAAGGGTGCGCCCTCCACCCCCGCCTTGGTGCCGAGCCGCGCGGTCTCGGCGAAGCTGGCGATGAATTCCGGCCGACAATCGGGATAGCCCGAATAGTCCAGCGCATTGACCCCGATGAACACGTCGCGCGCCCCCGCCGCCTCCGCACAGGCGGTGGTCAGCGCGAGGAACACGAGGTTGCGCGCCGGCACGTAGGTTACCGGGATATCGTCCCCCACCCCGCCTTTGGGCACATCGATCGCATCGGTGAGCGCCGAGCCGCCGAAGGCGCGCAGGTCGAGCGCGATCTGGGTGTGACGGGCAAGGCCCAGCTTCCCGGCAATGCGCGCGGCCGATTGCAGCTCGAGCTTGTGGCGCTGTCCGTAATCGACCGTCAGCGCGTGGACGGCGAAGCCCGCTTCCTGCGCCAGCGCAGCCGTCACCATCGAATCCAGCCCGCCCGACAGCAGCACCACGGCCAGGGGCTTGGTTTGTCCCGGTTCACTCATGCGCGCGGCCCTAACACGGCGGCGGGCAAAGGCAATGGAGCCGCCTCAGCACGGCCCAGTGCGGCGGGCCTCGGCGGTCATCTGGAACGGCATCCCGTCGTGAATGCCCTGGCTTTCGAGCTGCACGAGCGCGCCCGTCTCGCGGCGGATGCTGGTGCGGCCATAGCCGTTGCCGGGGCAGGTGTATTGCACCGTCACCCGCGCCGCGCCGTCTTCGACCACAAAACGGCTGCAGCCGCTCTCGCGGTGCATCAGCTGGATCAGCTCGGCCCCGGACTTGAGGCAGATCTTCCGGTCCGCCGCGCCGCCGCGCTGCTTGATCGTCCATTCGCCCTTGGTCAGCGTGCCGAGCATGGCGAGCCCGGCCCCCTGCGCGAGCACAGGCACGGCGAGGCACAGCGCCGCGCCGGCAGCCGCGAGGCCCCACGGCGCCAGCCTGCGCATCCGGGTTGTGTTTGCGTCGGTCATCCCGTTCCTCTTGCCAGCTTTCGGCAGCTGCGAATTGCAAAAATTGGCCTTCGGGTACGAAAATGCCCGGCCTTTTCGACGAAGGATCAGATCGCGAGGGCGAAGGTCTTCGAGCAGAAGGCGCAGTCGACCGCGATCACCCCGTCGGGGCCCCACATGTCCTCCTGTTCCTCGGGCGGGAAGCGGGCGATGATCGCCTCGTAATGCGCCGCGGTGCAGCGGCATCCGCGCGAAAGCGCCGCGCCGGGCAGCACCCGCACTTCCTCCTCCTCGTGAAATAGCCGCCAGGCGATCGCCTCGAGCGACAGCTCCGGATCGAGCAGCTCGTCGTGGCTGATCGAGCCCGCCATTACGGCGACGTGTTCCCAATCGGGATGATCCATCCGCACGTGGAGCCGCTCGCGCCCCTCCTCGCCGTCGGGCAGGTGCTGGACCAGCAGGCCCGCCGCCGTCCGTCCGCCCGCGCCTGCACGGCTGGCGACCCGGATCAGCGTCGGGATCTGTTCCGACTGGCCGAAATAGCTCTCGCACGCCTCGGCGAGGCTGTCGCCCTCGAGCGGCACGATCCCCTGATAGCGCTGGCGCCCTTCGGTCTCGAAGGTGATCGCGAGATAGCCTTCCCCGAACAGCGCCGAAAGGCTCGGGTTCGCGCCCAGCGCGGCCAGCCGCTCGCCATCGAACTCGGCATAGCCGCGCACCGCGCCGGCGCGATAGTCGCACACCAGCAGGCTCACGATCCCGCCCCGGGTCTGGGCCTGCATGGTCATCTGCGCCTCTTCGCCCTTGAGCAGCCCGCCCATCAGCGCGCCCAGCACCAGCGCCTCGCCCAGCAGATGCGTGATCGGCGCGGGATAGTCATGGGCCGAGAGCACCTGCTCCAGCACGCTGTCCATCCGCACGATCCGCCCGCGCGCATTGCGCCCCGGCAGGGTGAAGCCCATCAGCGTGTCGGCGAAGGTCTCGGCAATATCGGTCGTGTCAGCCATGACGCGCCATATGGGGATGCTTCGTGTCAGGCGAAAGACCCCGCTTGATCGCGCTCAGTCGCCGAGCAACCCGAAACTCCACAACAGCACCGATTTCTGCGCGTGGATGCGGTTCTCCGCCTCGTCGAACACTACCGACTGCGGGCCTTCGAACACGTCCTCGCTGACTTCCTCGCCGACATGGGCCGGGAGGCAGTGGAGGAACACCGCGTCGGGCTTGGCCAGCGCCATCAGGTCGGCATTGACCTGATAGGGCGCCATCGCCGCGAGCTTCGCCTCGGCGTGGGCCTGCCCCATCGAGATCCAGGTGTCGGTGACGATCACGTCCGCCCCGCGCGCGGCGGCGGCAGCGTCCTGCGTCAGCGTGACCACCGCCCCGCGCTCGCGCGCGAGTGCGACGAAGGCGGGATCGGGTTCGTAGCCGGCCGGGGTCGCGACGCGGACGTTGAACTTCATCAGCCCCGCCGCCTCGAGGATCGAGTGGAGCACGTTGTTCCCGTCCCCAAACCACGCAACCTCCAGCCCGGGCAGGGCCTTGCCGTGCTCGATCACCGTCAGCAGGTCGGCGACGATCTGGCAGGGGTGCGACATGTCCGTGAGGCCGTTGATCACCGGCACCGTCGCGTGGGCCGCCATCTCCTCGATCTTGGCGTGATCGTCGGTGCGCAGCATGATGCCGT
>ERZ1066123.1925-NODE-1925-length-11450-cov-10.802545_pt1 | contig 11450 bp, 10 predicted proteins | sample MGYA00382770_ERZ1066123 | MGnify/ENA primary metagenome ERZ1066123 (study PRJEB33369, sample SAMEA5778353) | biofilm metagenome | biome: Industrial cooling water; feature: Water cooling tower basin; material: Biofilm | place: United Arab Emirates | collected...
CCGATGCCGGCGCCGAGCCGGGCATGCCGGTGCGTTGAGCGCCTTCCGCGTCGATGCCCCGGGTGTCCGGACCCGGGCACCGACATCCCGGCAGCTGGTCCCGACGCGTCATGCCCGGAACATTCATGCCTGAAGCATCCGAGCCCGAAGCAGCCGTGCTTGAAGCAGTCATCCGCGGCGACCCGCACGCGCACGCCGTCCCGGCCGCATCGCCGCACATCGCCCTGTGCCCGACCACGCCAGCCAACCTCACCGCTCCAGGAGATCGCCGCATGCGCCGTTCCATCCCGATGTCGCTCGTCCTCGCGCTCGCATTGGCCGGCACCCTTGCCGGCTGTTACAGCGTGCCGCCCGACGTGCGCAAGACGCCGGTGACGGCGGATACCGACCCGCAGCAGGCGCGCCCCGTGGGCGGGGATCGCGACGCGCAGGGCTGCCTGCCGGCCGCCGGGTATCGCTGGTGTGCGCGCGAGTCCCGCTGCGTACGTCCGTGGGAGCTGGCGGAGTCCGCCGGCATCGCGAACACCGCGGACGCCGTCGATGCGTACTGCGCCTCGGGCAACGGCGGCTGATGCGGGACGACGCGTGACCCCCGATCTCACCGAACGTCTGGACCGCCTGCTGCCGCAGACCCAGTGCGGGCAGTGCGGTTACGCCGGCTGTCGGCCGTATGCCGAGGCCATGGCGCGCGGCGAGGCCGGCATCGACCACTGCCCGCCGGGCGGCGATGCCGGCGCACGCGCGCTCGCGCACGTGCTGGGCGTGCCGGCGCGTCCCTACGACCGCACGCGCGGCGTGCAGCCGCCCGCACAGGTCGCGCTGGTCGTGGAAGCCGACTGCATCGGCTGCACCAAATGCATCCAGGCCTGCCCGGTGGATGCGATCGTCGGCGGTTCGAAATTCATGCACACGGTGATCGCGCCGCTGTGCACCGGCTGCGAGCTGTGCATCCCGGTCTGCCCGGTGGACTGCATCGTGCTGGAGCCGGCGTCCGCGCGCCAGCCGCGCGGGGACGGGCTCCACTCGTCGCGCGCGTGAGTGTACGTATGAGCGCGCGTCAGCGGTCCGGCGCGCAGCCCGCGCACAGTCTGCGCACGCGATAGCCCTTCTCCCGCAGCAGCGCGACCAGTCCGTCCTCGCCCAGCAGATGCAGGGCGCCGACCACCACCAGGGTGTCGTCCCTGCCGGCCGCGGGCGCCAGGCGTGCTTCCAGCTGCGGCAGCCAGGCGCGATTGCGCTCCACGTTCATGCGCCTGTAGAGCGCGGGATGCGCGCGGCGCATGTCGTCGCCCATCGCCGCCCACAGCGCATCGGCATCGCCGCGGCGCCAGTCCGCATGCAGACGGTCGACCCGCGCGGCGTCGCCGGCCTCGGCCAGCGCTTCGTCCAGCAGTTGTCGCTGCTCTTCGGCGGACATGCCGTCCAGCGCATCGATCTGCTGTGTGCCGGTTTCGAGCCCGGTGGCGGGTTTTCCGTCCGCGATGGCGCGGCGGCCGAGGTGACGATCCAGACCGAGCGCGGGGTCCAGGCCGTGCCGGCCCAGCTCGGTGAGCGAGACCAGCAGCCCGACGAACCACGCATCGTAGTCCTGCACCTGCGCCGCGGCCGCGCCCAGCGCGTTCTCGTTGGCGTCCAGCCAGTGCTGCAGACGCGCGGCCAGTTCCGGCCCCAGCGCATCGTCGAGCCGGCGACCGTCCTCGCGCCGCGCCGCGGCCTGCATGCGGCGGCCGAAATCGGACGACTCCAGCTCGGCAGGCGACAGCTCGAACACCAGTACCTCGGCGTCCGCGTACGCGGCATCGACCTCCGGCGCCAGCGGGTAGTCCGTGTCGCGCAGCAGATGGAACGCGCCCAGCAGATAGAGCCGGTTGTCGCCATCCGATACCTCCCACAGCAGCGGCACAGGCGGGGCGGCCTGCCGCGACGGCAGGAACAGCACCGCGACCGCTGCGAGCATGGCGGCCAGCGCGAACACGCCAGCACCCGCCAGTGCCCACCCGCTCGTCCGGCGTGCGCTCATGGCAAGCCGCGCTCAGGCCGCAGGGAGGGTGGAACCGGATGCGGCAGGCACGGGATCAGCGGTGCGCGGTGTAGCGCTTCTCGCCCGCGGTCACCGCCAGATCCAGGCGGTTGGCCTTGGGCGGCGTGGGACAGGTGCCGTAGCGGTGATAGGCGCACATCGGGTTGTAGGCGCGGTTGAAATCGAGCGTGATTCTGCCCTGCGCGTCGGGCCGCAGCAGGTCGATGAAGCGGCCCTGCCCGTAGCTGCCCTGCCCGCTGGTCTGGTCGGCGAACATCACCGTGTAGCCGGCATCCCCGCGCGGGAAGACCTCGAGGCGATAGGTCTTGCCGTCGCGCTCGAAGGCGATGGTGCCCGGGATGGCCGCCACTTCGGTGGTGCCCATCACCGTCACGACTTCGGTGGTCGTGCCGGGCGGATTGGGCGTGAAGGTGGCCTGCATCTTCCAGCTTTCGTCCAGCGGCCAGTACTCGATGCCGGCGAACTTCAGCCGACCTTCGGCCTGGTTGTGGCGGATGCGGGCCGCATGACGCCCGCCGCGCCAGATCACGGTGATCTCGCCCTGACCACCGTCGTAGCCGAGGATGCTGGGGATCGGCTGGCGATCGTCCATCATCTCGATCCTGCCCCTGAGCGGCTCACCGTTGTGGGTGATGTCCACGCCGGCTTCGGGGGTGAAATACACGCGATCGCCCACGCGGCTGAACATGCCCAGCTGCGGTGGCCCGAACAGAGTGTCCACGCCGCTGCGCTCGGTGCCGACGAAGTGGGCGTCGAGCGTCAGCCAATGCAGGCCGACGATGCTCAGCCAGCCGTCGGCGCGGGTCAGGTCTTCGTAACGCAGCCTGCGCCAGGTGTCGATCTCGGCCTGATAGGCGGGATCGACCTGGGGCGCCGCGGCCTTTTCGTCGGAGCCGCAGGCGGCCAGCAGCAGCGCGCACAGCGCAAGCGCCGCAGCACCGGATCCGCGCGCGAAACGCCGGCCGCGCGATGCGCCGTGCGCGCGCGCTGGCCGCGCCGCCGGCGCGTGGGCCGGGACGGCATCGTGGTGGGTGGTACGTTCGTCGGTCACTCGCATCAGCGCCCCCTCAGGAACCAGCGGTCGATATCGGTCAGGCCGAAAGCGGCCCAGGTCGGGCGCCCATGGTTGCATTGTCCGGAGCGTTCGGTCGCTTCCATCTCGCGCAACAGGGCGTTCATTTCGGGCAGGCTGAGCCGGCGGTTGGCACGCACGGCACCGTGGCAGGCCATGGTCGCCAGCAGCTCGTCGCGGGCCGCGGCCACACGGCGCGACTCGCCGTGCTCGCGCAGGTCGGCCAGCACGTCGCGCAGCAGCGCCTCCACGTCGCCATGCGCCAGCAATGCCGGCACCGCGCGCAGGATCAGGCTCTGCGGCCCGGCGCGGCCCACCTCGAAGCCCAGCGACTGCAGGGTGTCGGCCTCGCGCTCGGCGATGTCGGCCTCGCGCTCGGACACCGCCACGGTCTGCGGCACCAGCAGCGGCTGCTGGCGCAGGCCCACACCGTCGTGCGCGGCCTTGAGCTTTTCGTAGCCGATGCGCTCGTGCGCGGCGTGCATGTCGACCACCACCAGGCCGTCGGCGGTCTCGCTGAGGATGTAGATGCCGTGCAGTTGGGCGATGGCGTAACCGAGCGGCGGGACCTCGCCTTCCACGTGCGCCGGCATCGGCGGCTGCGCGGGCTGCGGGCGCAGTGCGGAGGGCGGGGCCGGATACGCACGGGTATCGAAGGTGCCGGCGCCCTGCCCTGCACCGCCCGCGCCCCCCTCGCCGGGCGTGCCGTAGAGCGCGGCATAGGCGGCGCGGGTGTCCTCCACCCGCAGGCCCAGGCCGGACTGGCGCATGGCGCCGGCCCAGGGTGCGGCGCCCGAGGGCTGCGCGGCACCGGCCGTGGCATCCATGGCGGACGCGGCGCCGGGCAGTCCGGCCTGCATGCCCGCGCGGGTCTCGGCCAGCGCGGCATGCAGCGTGCGGTAGACGAAGTCGTGGATCAGACGTGAATCGCGGAAGCGCACTTCATGCTTGGCCGGATGCACGTTCACGTCCACGCGACGCGGGTCGACATCCAGGAACAGCACGTAGGCCGGCTGGCGGCCGTGGAACAGCACGTCGGCGTAGGCCTGTTTCACCGCATGCGCCACGCTGCGGTCGCGCACCGCGCGGCCGTTGACGAAGAGGTACTGCTGATCGGCACTGGCACGCGAATAGGCCGGCTGCGCGATCCAGCCGGTCAGGCGCAGCGCCACCGCGTCGTGGCCGCGTTCCTGGTCGTCGCGGTCGCGCAGCCCGCCGGTTTCGTGCTCGATGCGCAGGGTGTGCTTGAGGAATTCCTCGCCCAGCGTCTCGGCCAGACGGTCGCCGCTGAACAGGATGCTCTGCCCGTCGGCCTTGTAGCGCCGCAGCGGTTTGCCGTTGTGGCTCACGCGCAGCTCGACCTCGGGCCGGGCCAGCGCCAGCTGGCGCAGCCATTCCTCGATGTGGCCGAGCTCGGTGCGCTCGGCGCGCAGGAACTTGCGTCGCGCCGGCACGTTGTAGAACAGCTCGCGCACTTCGACCGTGGTGCCCACCGGATGCGCCGCCGGCATCACCTCGCCGACCCGTCCGCCATCCACGTCGAGCGCGGCGGCGCGCGCGTCGTCCGCGCGGCGGGTGACCAGACGGAAGCGGCTGACCGAAGCGATGGACGGCAAGGCCTCGCCGCGGAAGCCGAGCGTGGCCACCGACTCCAGATCGTCGAGCGAAGTGATCTTGCTGGTGGCGTGGCGCGACACCGCCAGCGGCAACTCCTCGGCGGGCATGCCGCCGCCGTCGTCGCGGATGCGGATCAGGCGTACGCCGCCGTCCTCCAGATCGATGTCGACCCGCTGCGCACCGGCGTCCAGCGCGTTCTCGACCAGTTCCTTGACCACCGACGACGGACGCTCGATCACCTCGCCGGCGGCGATCTGATCGATGAGCGTGTCGGGCAACTGACGGATGGGCACGGGCGGCTGCGATGCGGGGGATGGCCGGACATTATCCACATCGACCGGAAGCGCGACAGCGGCGCATGCCCGGAATGCGTGCGGCTTCGGCCGCGACAGGGCGTGCAGACCGCAGCGGAGCGCGCGGCCACGCCGGCCGCGCTGTCGCCGGGCGAGTCCGCAGGCCCCGGGACCAGACGCTGTTACTCGGGGCTGCCGCCCGCCTTGGCCGTGCTCGCGCCGACGCCGCCGCTGGATGCGGCGGGTGCCGGCGGGGCGGAGGCCAGCAGTTGGGCCTCGCGTTCGGCGCGTTCCTGCGCACGGGCCGCGTACAGCGTGCCCGGGGGCGGCTGGCGGGTGAAGTAGGTGTCGATACCGTCCAGCACCGCGCGCGCCAGAGTGCGCTGGAACTGCGGGTCGACCAGCCGCTTCTCTTCCTCGGCATTGGAGATGAAGGCGGTTTCCACCAGCATCGCCGGCATGTCGGACGTGCGCAGCACCGCGAAGTTGGCGCGCTCCAGATGCGGCTTGTGGTTGTAGCCCACCTTCTTCAGCCCGCTCAGCACGTGGTCGGCGGCGTCTTCCGAGGCGCGCATCTGGCCACTCTGGGTCAGATCGAGCAGCACCGAGGCCAGGGTGTTGTCGTTCTTCACCATGCGCGTGCCGCCGATCAGATCGGCCGCGTTTTCCTTGTCGGCCAGCCAGCGTGCGCGCTGCGAGGACGCGCCGCGCAGCGACAGCACATACACCGACGAGCCGCGGGCATTGCGGTTTTCGGCGGCGTCGGCGTGGATCGAGATGAAGATGTCGGCCTTGGCCTGGCGCGCGATCTGGCTGCGCCGGGTCAGCGGCAGGAACATGTCGCTGTCGCGGGTGAGCACGGCCTTGAGCCCGGGCGTGGCGTTGACCTGCCGCGCGAGTTCACGGGCGATGGCCAGGGTGACGTCCTTCTCGCGCTTGCCGCTCGGGCCGATCGCACCGGGGTCCTGCCCACCGTGACCGGCATCGATGGCGACGATCAACGGACGCGTGCCGAGGGTGCGCAGCGCCTTCGGGCCTTCCGGAACCTTCACCGTTGCCGGCGCGGTCACCACCGGATCGGGCTCGGCCGCCGGTACGGCGACCACCACGGAAGGAGCGGTCGACGCGGGCGTGGAAGGCGCCCCGACCGCAGCCCCTCCCAGGATGGCGGCGGGATCGGGCGATGTGCCCGGCGCACCGCTGGCGGCACTCACCGTCACCGCAGGCGTCGACGCGCCAGGCGTCGCAGCGGACATCGGAACAGCGGAGGGGGCGGACGCAGGTGCAGTACCGGCGGCTGCCGATGTGGTCGATGTCACCGGCGCTGCAGACACCGGCACCGTCGTCGCAGGCGAGACTGCGGGGATGGAAGCGGCAGCAACGGTCGTCGGCCACTCCAGGATCAGACGCAGGCTGCCGCCGTCGATCGCCTCGATGCGCGGCTTGACCGGCGTGGCCGCGGCATTCAGGTCGAAGACCAGGCGGGTGGTGCCCGGCGCCGGTTGGCCGCTGCGGACGCCACGGACCACGCCCGCGCCTCCGGGCAGCGCCAGACCACGTGCCAATGCGGTGTCGGGCAGATCGAGCACGAAACGCTCGGGCCCGCTCAGGGTGAGGGTGCGATACGCCACCGAGCCGCTGAGCTGCACCTCGACGCGGGTGCCGGAGGCGCTCTGCGAGAGCTGCAGCGCCTTGATTTCCTTGGGAATGCCGGCGGCGTAGGCCAGATTCCAGACGAGCGCGATCAGCAGGGCCAAGCCCAGGATGATCTGCTGTACGGTGGTCCCCTTGACGCGCATGGCCGCCAGTGAACCACCGGCGCGGGCTTTTTTCAAGCCGTTTTCCTTTATGAATCCGGCACCTGCCGCTACTTCCTGCGACTACGGTTCAGCTAAGGGGCGCAACTCGAGGGCCGGCTCGACGGCCGCGGCGAGCCGCTGCAGCCAGGCCTGCCCGGCCAGGCTGCATGCTTCGATGCGGACGGCCCGCCCGTCCCCGGCCCACGACAGGGCGATGTCGAGATCCACCCGCGGCAGCGCCTGCGCGCCGCGTTCGGGCCATTCCACCAGCCACAGCGCCTGCTCGACATCGTCCAGGCCGAGGAATTCCAGCTCGCCGGGGTCGCCGATGCGGTACAGGTCCAGATGCAGGGCTTCCGCCGGAGCATCGGCGCCGTGCCCTGCAGATTCGAGCGGGTAGCGCTCGACGAGGGTGTAGGTGGGGCTGCGGATCGTGCCCTGCACGCCCAGCGCGCGCAGCCAGGCCCGGGCCAGGCTCGACTTGCCTGCGCCCAGGTCGCCACGCAGGTGCACGACCGCCGCGGCCGGCTGGGTCCGCGCCAGCGCCCCGCCGAGCGCATCGGTGGCGGCGGGATCGGGCAGTCCCATGGCCAGCGCGCGAATGGCGGTGGAATCGTTCCCGGGCGACAGGCTCATCGCGCCTCCGCATTGACGAGCTGCCGGAGGTGGGGAAACAGGTCGGACGCCAGCAGTCCTCGTTCGCCGCCCGCTTCCGCCGCATGATCGGCGGCGACGGCGTGCAGCAGCGCGCCGATCGCCGCCGCCTCGAAGCTGCCCCCCGGCCACTGCGCCAGCAGCCCGGCGATGGTGCCGGTCAGCGTGTCGCCCATGCCGCCGCAGGCCATGCCGGGGTTGCCGGCATCGATCAGCACCGGCGTGCGACCGTGCGCGGCGACCAGGCTGCCGGCGCCTTTCAGCACCACCGCACACGCATGGCGCGCGGAGAGCTCGCGCACGGCATGCATGCGGTCGCGCTCGATCTCGGCCGTGGTCCGCGACAGCAGCCGTGCGGCCTCGCCGGGATGCGGCGTGAGTACGCAGCCCGGCAGTTCGCGGGCATCGCGCCGGGCCAGCAGGTTGAGCGCGTCGGCATCGAAGACCACGGGCTGCGGTGCGTCCGCATCGGCGGCGTGATCGACCACCGCATCGTGCAGCGCCGTGCCCCAGGCCGCCTGCCCCAGGCCGGGACCGATCGCGATCACGTCGGCTGCAGCGAGCAAGGGCGCCAAGGCGTCGACGCCATCGACCGCCCGCGGCATCGATTCCGGCCGGCGGGTGAGCAGCACCGGCACATGCTCGCCGCGGGTGGCCACCGATACTAGGCCGGCCCCGGCCCGGTGCGCGGCCTCGGCGCACAGCGCCACCGCCCCGCCCATGCCGTGATCGCCACCGATGCACAGCACGCGGCCGCAGTCGCCCTTGTGCGCGGTGCGCGCGCGGCGCGGCAGCAGGCCGGGCAGATGCTCCGCGCCCAGGCGGCGCGCATCGACCGGAATGCCGTCGAAGCACGCAGCAGGCACCGCGATGTCGGCCACGCGCAGATGGCCGACCAGATCGCGCGCACGGCCGGTGTACAGCCCGGTCTTGCCGGCGATGAAGGTGAGCGTGGCCGCGGCGCGCACCGCGACGCCGGGCGCGTGGCCGTTGTCGGCGTCGAGCCCGGACGGCACGTCGATCGCGAGCACCGGCGCGGCCTGGGCGTTGAGCGCATCGATCAGCGCCGCGGCCGCAGCGTCCGGCGCGCGGCTCAGTCCGATGCCGAACAGCGCGTCGACCCAGACGTCCGCATCACCCAGGCCGGTCGCGACCTCGAAGCGTTCCACCACGCCGCCGTTGCCCAGATACGCCAACGCCGCCTCGCGCGCCGCGCCCGCGCGCACGTCGCCCGCCTGCGCGGCATCGCCCAAGTGCAGAACGCGCACGCGACGCCCGGAGGCGCGCGCGAGTTCGGCCAGCACGTAGCCGTCGCCGCCGTTGTTGCCCGGGCCGCAGACCACACCGATCCGCTGCGCCTGCGGCCAATGTTCCAGCAGGAAACGCCACGCGGCCTGGCCGGCGCGCGCCATCAGCGTGGCCTCGTCGATGCCGGCGGCGACCGCGGCGGCTTCGATCCGGCGGATCGCGGCGCTGCGGTACAGCGCGGGCAGAGTCTCGGGCAGAGTGAGCGGCATGCGCGAATTCTATACTTGGCGCATGCACGCACCCGATGCCCGCCCCGCTCCGCCCGATCTGCACGCGCTCGCGCTGCGGATCAGGGCGCTGGCGGCGGAGGCCGGCTTCCAGCGCTGCGGCATCGCCGACATCGCGCTGGGCGAGGACGAAACGCATCTGCGCGACTGGCTGGCGCAGGGGCTGTACGGGACGATGGACTGGATGGCGCGGCACGGCGACAAGCGCAGCCGGCCGGCCGAGCTGGTGCCGGGCACCGTGCGTGCGGTCTGCGTGGGCCTGGACTACGGCCGCGACGATGACGATGCCGCCTGGGCCACGCTCGAGGACGGCCGTCGCGCCTACGTGGCGCGTTACGCGCTGGGACGCGACTATCACAAGCTGATGCGCAACCGGCTGCAGCGCCTGGCCGAGCGCATCGCCGAGACCGTCGGGCCGTTCGGCTACCGCGTGTTCGTGGACTCGGCGCCGGTGCTGGAGCGCGCGCTGGCGCGCAATGCGGGGATGGGCTGGATCGGCAAGCACACCTGCCTGATCGACCGCGACGGCGGCTCGTGGTTTTTCCTCGGCGAGATCTACATCGACCTGCCGCTGCCCGCCGACCCGCCGGCCAGCGCGCACTGCGGCACCTGCGTGCGCTGCATCGACATCTGCCCCACGCAGGCGATCATCGCGCCGCATCGTCTCGATGCACGTCGCTGCATCTCGTATCCCACCATCGAGCACGAAGGCGCGATCGACGAAGCGCTGCGACCGCTGATCGGCAACCGCATCTTCGGCTGCGACGACTGCCAGCTCGTCTGCCCCTGGAACAAGTTCGCCAAGCGCAGCGACGAACCCGACTTCCGCGCCCGCAACCGTCTGGACGAGGCGACGCTCGCGGAGCTGTTCGCCTGGAGCGAAGCGGAATTCCTGCAGCGCACCGAAGGCAGCGCGATCCGTCGCAGCGGCTATGCGCGGTGGCTGCGCAATATCGCGGTCGCGCTGGGCAATGCGCCGACGACGGATGAGACCGTGGCGGCGCTGCAGTCGCGTCGGAACATCGATGCGACAGCGTTCGGCTCACTGGAGGCCGAGGCTGCAGGGGACGCGGCGGCGCTGGTGCGCGAGCATGTGCAGTGGGCGCTGCAGCGTCATGCCCGGGAGCCGTTCGCGCAGTGACGATGCGCACACCCGATGCCGCAGGCCGAGCGCCATTCGGGGATCACAGCCTGGTTCACCGCGCCCCCTGCTCACGACCGCCATCCCGAGCCGCGCCTTATCCGGAGCCTAACGTCGCCGGTGGCGCGAGTATATCGCCCTGAGATGGTGATGGAGGTGGCAGCGGTGATGGGAGCGCAGGAAGATGCGAAATCTTCCGGTGACGCGCGAATACCCTTTCGGCGGTCATCAGGGCGAAGTAGACGGCCAATCCAACCCCGAGCCACGAAAACTCTTCCACGTACGCCATCACGCACGGCACCAGGACGGCCGCGGACGACATGCAGGTCGCCTCTGCATGCGCCTTGAGCACCACTGACGACAGATGATCGCGGCCGTTGCGCTGGTTGTATTCGCGATAGCGGCTCTCCGCACCGCCTCCGGCACGGTCGACCCTGGTTTGGAGCCATCCGACCAGGAGCCCGCTCAGAGGCTGAGCCGCAGGGCCCAGCAGATAGGCCACCGCGCCGCAGGCGAACAGCATCGAGGCCGAATAGTCGGGCCGTTCGCCGGACAGATGAAAATAGAACACCACGGCGATGGCACCGGGAAGCAGCCGTGCGTACCAGTCGAACTGGATGTCGGTAATGCGATGTGCGATGAACTCCGTGGCCATGCCGGCCCTCCTCGTCACAGGGTGGATCGTGTCCTGTTGATTTCCGCGAGCACCGCCCGCGTCACCGCATCATCGGCATCCACCTCACCGCGCAGCGCAGGCAGCAGCCGGCTGGCGACCTGCTTGCCCAGCTCCACGCCGAACTGGTCGAAGGCGTTGATGCCCCACAGAACCGCCTGCAGGTAGACGCTGTGTTCGTACAGCGCGATCAGGCCACCGAGCGATTCGGGCGTCAGCGCATCCAGCAGCAGCAGCGTGCTGGGTCGCCCGCCGGCATACGCGCGATGCGGATCATCGCTGGGCTGGCCGTTGGCCAGCGCCTCGGTCTGCGCCAGCAGGTTGGCGAGCAGTGCGGCGTGGTTGTCGTGGTGCGGGTGGTCTGCGCGGATGGTGCCGATGAAGTCAGCAGGCACCACCTGGGTGCCCTGATGCAGCGCCTGGAAGAAGCTGTGCTGGGTGTCGGTGCCGGCACCGCCCCACCACACCGGCACGGTGTCCAGGCGCAGCGGCGCGCCGTCGACGCGCGCGGACTTGCCGAGGCTCTCCATCACCAGTTGCTGCAGGTAATTGGGCAGCAGGCGCAGGCGCTCGTCGTAGGGCAGCACCGCCTGCGCGGCGGCGCCCATCGCGTTGCGGTTCCAGA
>ERZ1066123.1926-NODE-1926-length-11447-cov-7.875878_pt1 | contig 11447 bp, 9 predicted proteins | sample MGYA00382770_ERZ1066123 | MGnify/ENA primary metagenome ERZ1066123 (study PRJEB33369, sample SAMEA5778353) | biofilm metagenome | biome: Industrial cooling water; feature: Water cooling tower basin; material: Biofilm | place: United Arab Emirates | collected...
GCGCCCGGGTCCGCCCGAGCCGGCTGGCCACCGGGGAGTCGAGCAGGTGGCTGGAGTCCGACGCGCTCATCTGGAAGAGCACCCGCACCGCGAACTCGCGGATGCCCTGGCGGTCGACGGCGCGTTGCAGGTTGTTCAGCGTGTCGCACCAGACGATCAGGTGGATGCCGAAGCCGGGGCCGTCGCGCAGGAGGGTCTGGAAGTTCTCGCCGGGGGTGGCGGCCTTGTCCCCGCGGCGGCCGAAGCCGAAGTCGTCGTCCGCCTTCCGCAGTTCGCGGAGCCGCTGCAAGCCGTGGACGATCAGGAACCGCGGGCTACGGTCCTGGGACTCCCCCTTTTGCCGGCGCTCGACCTCGGCCGCGAGTTCCGCTACCGCCGCGGGCATCTCGGCGCGATCGACGACCGCACCGGGGAGCCCCAAGGCCGCGGTCGCGTTGCGAAGGTAGTCCGCGAATTCGCCGTCGTCCGGGGTTCCGTCGATGACCGTGATCGCCCGCGGTTTCGTCTCCGGCGACGGCCGCAACCTCGCCGCCAGGGAGACGACTGCCGTCGTGAGCAACCCCAACGCGGCTTCTTCGTGCTGGCCGATGAGCAGCAGATTCGCCCCGGATTGCGGGCGGAACACGGCCTGTGTCGGGTCCTTGATGGCGACCGGGTCGCCGAGCCACACCGCCGGCGGACCCTCGGGAATCGCAGAAACCGGCGTGGATACGAGTGCCGCCAGCGGCGCGAACCCCGACACGTCCGCCGCGGCGCTCCCCTCGAACACGAGCGGCGGCGGGAGTTGGCCGTCCGCCTTCGCACTCAGTTCTCCCAGCAACCCCTCGCGCTTCTCTTCCGGCAGCCACACCACCTGGAACGGGTCGTTCCCCTCGACGAGGCCGTTCGCGTCGTTGTAGATCGCCTCGCCGGGCCGGTTCAGCAACCGGGCGGCGTTGTTGTCCTTGCTCAGAATCAGTTGCGCGTCCGCGTCCGAGCACTGCAGCGCGATGCGAACCGCCATCTGGTCGATGGTGCTGCGGGCCAGCGAGAACGCGCCGCCGAGCGTTTGCGAGCCGAGCAAGACGTGGACGCCGAACGCCCGCCCCTGGCGGACGAGCCGGTCGAGCAGCAGGGCTGCCTCCTGGCCGAGCTTGTCGTCCTCGACGAAGAACTCCTGGAACTCGTCGACGACGAGCAGAATCCGCGGACACTTCACGTCGGGCTTCGCCTCGCGATACCCACCCAAATCGTTGACCCCGGCCCGGCGGAACTCGTCGCCGCGTTCGCGCAGCACCCCGTCCAGCCGTTGCAGCACGCTCAGCCCGAACTCGCGCTCGGACTCGATCGCGATCACCCGCGCGTGCGGCAACCGCCGGTCGGCGTACATCTTGAACTCGACGCCCTTCTTGAAGTCGATGAGGAAGAGTTCCGCTTCGTCCGGCGAGTACGTCAGGGCCAGGTTCGTGACGAGCGCGTGCAGCAGCGTCGACTTCCCGGACCCGGTTTTCCCGGCCACGAGGGCGTGCTGGGCGGTCCCGCGGCCGACCTGGAACAGTTGCCGGCGGGTCGCCCCGGCCCGCCCGATCGCGACTTCAAACCCCTTCGCGGCGGACCCGGTCCACCACTGGTCCCGCGGCGGCATGATGAACTCGAACGGCACCTCCACCCGTGCCGCGTCGCGACTCGCCTCGCCGACCTTCTTGACGAGCTTCGCGATCGTCGCCGGGTCGGGCGGGGCTTCGGCCGTCAGCGGGAACGGGGCGAGGTCCGGGTCGACCGGCTTGAACTTGCCGGCGTCCCAGTCCAGCGTGAACGCGACTTGCTCCAGGTCGGTCGGGTTGAAGTCCCGGGGAATCGTGGCGTTCGTGTCCATGCTGACGAGGGTGCAGACGCCGCACGCCGGGCCGCTGGACATGATGCTGACCAGCCGCCGGGCCGCGTCGGTCGTGAAGTTCTGCGGGAAGTTCGCGATCACCAGCACGCGGTACGGCTCGGCCACCTCGCCGGCCGCGGCGTTGTACTCCTCGATGCTCTTGTACTGGTTCCGCAGGTATTTTTGGATCACGTTCTCCATGTGCTCGGTCAGGTCCGCGAGCCGCTTTTCGATGTGGCCGGGCTCCGTCCAGATGCGGGCGGTGACGAGCTTTTCGTCGAAGTCCGCGAGGTGCATGAACGCGGCGAAGTTCTCGCCGAGGCCGACGGGGTCGACGATCGTGAACCGGACCTTCCCCGGCGGCAGGCCGGTCAGGAACCGCAACATGGAGGCTTGTAGCGCGGCCACCGCCGCGGGTCGGCCCTCGTTCTTGGCCTTCAGCAGCACCGAGCACTTTTGCGGGAACGGCAGGAACGCCGGGATTGTCGCGTGCAGCGGTTCCGGCGGGTTCAGCCGCGAGTCGAACGGCATCCCGTCCGGCATCGCGTACAGGTCGACGTCGAAGTCGCCGTACCGGATGCCGCCGGGGGCGTCGGCCGGGTGCGGGCGGTCGGGGCGAAGGACGTCGGCCCACGCGGGGAACCGGGCGTTCCCCGCCTCGACGAGTTGGTTCGCGACCCACGCGGTTTCCGCGAGGCCGGTGCTCCACGCCGCCGACACCTGTTCGAACGCGGCGTCGCGGGCGGCGGTCGCGGCGGCGAGCTTGTCCTTCAACCGCTGCTCGGCGGCGGCCAGTTCCGCGTCGAACGTCGCGGCCGCCGCGTCGGACTCGCGCGTGTACCGGTCGATCTCCGCCTTCGTCTCGGCGGCCCGGCCGGAACGGGTTTTCTCGGTCGACTTCTGGTAACTGTCCTCCAGCTTCGCCAGTTCGTCGGCGAGTTGCTTCTCCATCGCGTCGAGTTTCGGCTGGTAGTAGTCCTCGGCGGCCTTCTTGTCGTGGTCGTGCCGGGCCTGCACTTCTTCCCGCTCCCGGCGGTGCGTCTCCTCCGCCTGGTCCAGCAGCGACCGGGCCGACCGGGACACGTCCGCGAGGACGACGCCGAGCGCCGTGCCGCGGTCCTTCGCCTGCCGGGTGGCGAGCAGTTTCAGGAGGAACCACAGCCCGAGCCCGCCGACGAGGGCGAAGCCCATGGCCACGAAGAGCGTCGCGATCCCGCCGACCGCGACGAACCCGACGCCGGCCCCGACCACGCCCATCAGGGCGACCGCGCCGAACGTCCCGCCCAGGCCGATCAGCTTCGTCAGGGGGATGTGTTCCAGCCGCACGGCGGCGGCGTCCGCGTCCGCGAGCCCGGCCTCGATCTTCTTCGCCAGCGCGACCGGCTCCATCTTCGGCAGGTCGGCTTCCGGGCTTGTCACGTCGGACTTTTCGAGCCCGACCTTCTCCAGCACCGCTTCCGCCCGCATCCACAGCTTCGCGACACGCACGGTGGCGAGGTCGGCCTTCCGCTTCTGCTCGTCGAACCGGTCTTGCGCTTCCTTTTCCCCCGCTTCCAGCACGGACGCGACGGTCCAGAGTTTGTCCTGGAACTTGGTGCGGGCGCGTTCGAGCGCTTCGGAAAAGTGGTCGACGGTCTTCTTGCGGAACTCGACCCGCTTGGTGTCGGCGTTCTCCTGGGCCGCGTCGTGCTTCGCGGTGATCGAATCAAGGTTCGCCTGATGAACTTGGTCGAGATCCTCGTCCGTCTTCTTCCGCGCCGCGGCGATCGACTTGCGGGCGCGCTGGGCTTCCTTGTCGGCCTCCTCGGACGCGGCCTGGAAGGCGTCCGAGAACGCCTTCTCCCCGGCGGCGCGGTCGCGGACGACCTGTTGCAGCTTCCGCAGCGCGAGCCGTTCGCGGTCGAAGAGGGATTCGGGCGTCATGTGAAACACTCTCGATGTAGGGTGGGTCGAGCCGCTTCGGCGAAGACCCACCGGAGTGGCAAGCACTCGCTGCCGTTATGGTGGGTCTTCGCCGAAGCGCTCGACCCATCCTGCGGTCATTCCCATTCGGCACCGGGGACGTCAGGCACTGCAACTCCGCCCGTGCCCCACAATACGTCGTACTCACCTCGCGCCACGAACTGGTGGAATGTCGACCACTGATAGTCCATCGGTCGACTCACGTATCCGTGCTTGACCGGGTTCCAGTGGATGTACTCGACGCACCGCTCCAGGTCGATTTCGTCTCGGATCGTGTGTTCCCAAAACCGTCGTTGCCAGACACCGCGTTCGCCTCGAATCTGCCTGGACAGCGAGCGTTCGGATTCCTCTCCGCCCTGCGCAAGATACGATCGCGAGAATCGCTCCTTGATCCGTCGCAGCCGGGTGGAGTAGTTCGCATCATTCGCAGGCAGGTTCCAGACGACATGGAGATGGTCCGGAAGCAATGCCAGGGCCACGATCGCAAACCCGCGGATTTCCTGTTCAGCGAGAATGGCCCTCCGCAGCATCCCACGTGTCGACTCGGACGCAAAAAGAGGCCGTCGCTCGTGCGTCACAACTGTGAAAAAGTATGTACCACCTGGAACAAAGTTGCGTCGAAAGTTCGGCACGGCTTGCCCCGCGCAAAATACTGAAGTGTAGGGTGGGTCGAGCCGCTTCGGCGAAGACCCACCGAACCCGCGAGGAAGTCCTTGCCACTCCGGTGGGTCTTCGCCGCAAAGCCGGCTCGACCCACCCTACGAATCCCACTTGTATTCGCACTCGGACCGCACCTGCGTGAACAGCACCGCGACCTGGTCGATCGCCCGGAGCATGTCCGCGACGCGCTGGTCGAGCGGCCCCCACAGCTTTTCCTCGAAGTCCCGGCGGGCGGTGTCGTCCCAGACGTCGCCGAGGGATTCCCACTTCGCCCGGCCCGTCTTTTGGGCGTCGTACAGCTGGCTGCGGCACGATCCGAACTTCATTTGGGCGGCTCCTTCGGCGAGGCGGGAAGCGTGGTATGGCTGGCGAAGTCCCGCCGTAAGCCCGCGTACTTTTCCAGCGCCTCGATCTGGCGTTCCAGCAGTGCCAGCCCGTTCGCGAGGTCGCCGTCCAGGAAGTTCGACAGCCGGTGCGACGGCCCGGAGTACGACTCCTCCACCGCCTTCGGCAGCTTCGCCACCCACGACCGGCAGACGCGAACCTTTTCCTCCGCGTGTTCGAGCCGGGCCTTCGCCCGCCGGAGGTTTCGCTCCTGGATCGTCGTGTCGGGTTCCTTGCCGTCCCAGTTCGGCATCTTCCGCGCGGCGAGTTCCATCTTCGCCTGCTGGACGAGTTCCTCGCACTCGCGGACGGCTTTTTGCCAGAGGGCCAGCTGCTCGGCGACCCAGTCGTGGCCGCGCTGAATCTCCATGTTCGCGGACGAGATCGTCTCGGCGGCGTCGGAGCGGTAGGCGGACACCGCCGCGAGCCACGCCCGCAACTCGTCGATCGACCGGACGTCGGCGTGGCCGTTCACGGGGTCACCGTTGGGAGAGGTAGTCTTCGATGCGTTCCGCCTTGCGCAGGAGGAACTTGATGAACTCCTCGGAAATCTCGACGAACCGCTCGTGGCTGGCGAGGGTCTGCTCGAACTCCTGGCGGAACCGGTCGTGCTCCTGGTCGCGCCAGGTGTCGCCGAGCGCGACGAGCTGGCCGTGCAGGCCGGACAGGTTGAATTGCAGGTCGGCGTTGAATCGCTTGAGGTTCTGAGCGAACCGGCGGACCTCGGCCGGGTCGACGATTGCCTGGGCCACGGGGTTCCCCTCGGAGACGTGATGCGGGGACGGACCCCGCCGGGAATTATAACCGTCCGCCCGGCGGAGCGTTGGCAAGAAGTGCGAAGTCGCGAATTCCGCCAGTCGGCCTGGATTCCTTCCGAACCGGAGCGTATAGTTCCGGCACGGGCGGACGGACTCCGCCCGGGACGACGAACGTGTTTACCGCCTCGCTCCGTCTTTCGGGTGTCGATGCTCCGAGTATTCACCTCTGACACCAATCCCCGAGATTGCCTGGCTGGTGATGCGAACGGTGAAGGCCACGCGGCGGTGCCGCCTGTCCGGTGCCCATTCGCGCGTCTGTGTGTTTGTGTTTCCGGCCCGTGTGCGGTCGGTGATTCTGTGTGACGCGGCCGCGCCTGCGGCCGCCAGAGGTGCCTTGTGAAGAATTTGTACGTCGGGAATCTGCCGTTCAGCACGACCTCGGACGACCTCGTCGCCCTGTTCGGCGAGTACGGCCAGGTGCAACGCGCCCAGGTGGTGAGCGACCGGGAAACCGGCCGGTCCCGCGGGTTCGCGTTCGTCGAAATGGGTGAGGGCGCGGAGGCGGCCGTCACCGCCCTCAACGGCGCTCAGTTCCAGGGCCGGACCCTGACCGTGAACGAAGCCAAGCCCCGCGAAGAGCGTCCCCGCTCCGGCGGCGGTGGCGGCTACGGCGGCGGTGGCGGCGGCTACGGCGGCGGCCGCTCGGGCGGCGGCGGTGGCGGCTACGGCGGCGGCCGCTCCGGTGGCGGCGGCTACGGCGGCGGTGGCGGCGGCCGGTACTAACCTGCCCGCCCGAGAAACGCGAGAAGCCCCCGGTTTACCGGGGGCTTCTTTTCGTTAAGCTGCCCTTCAAACCCGCGACTGCCAAATAGCGGGGTCGCGACTTGTGTGAAATACAGATAGAACCCGAACGGTTGAGCTCTCTTCACGATAGTATACGCAATACGGATACCCGCTAACAACTGCCCGTCGAACGTTGCCGAACACGACTTGATGCAGTCTCGGCGTCGTCCCAATGCGATCGAAAACAATTTGCACCGCATCCGCGAACAACTCACCCAGACCGGCCCGTCGGGATTCGTAGAAGTCGTATCCTTCGTCGAATTCTTCCCGAGCTTCGGGATCGAGGATGACAGGGATGCTCATCGCTTCCACCGAGCACGGGCCGCCGCTCGGACTTCTTCCCAAGGAGTGCCACGCGACGGGTCGACGTCTGAAAGGGCAGCGCGACGTTCCAACTCAGCGCGAATGGCGGGGTCAATCGGTGATTCTGCCAAGGATTCGTGTACGCTATCCCAGAGTGCCTGTGCCAACCTGAAGCGGTCTTCAGGGCTGAGAGTGTCGAGGCCGAGTTGTTGGAGGGTCGGGGGCATCGCTTGTCTTGCTCCATGGATCTGTTCAAGTATGCGGGTTCGCGTCTGACAGCCACCGGTCTTCACCGAAAACTTCGACTCGCCGCCACGATTTTCCCGGCTCCCAACCATCAGAATAAACCGTAAAGAACGTGCCTGGAACAACGCCAACGCTCATCAAAAACGGTTTGAGACGATCCGCCAAACCGTGAGGGTCGACACCATTTGCGATCTCGCAATCCAGATTGAATCCTGCAATTCCTGCACCCGCACCACAGTCCTCCGCCGCACCATCGAAGAAGGCTTCCAACTCGACTTCAAACAGGCTCCATGAGGGACCATCCTCCGCGGGTGGACAATAAATGAAGATGTTTGCAGCCATACAATTTTCACGCCGCTTCCACGAAGGACGTGAACAGCCGCCGCATCCCCGGTTGGGACTCGGCGAGCTCCTCCGGGTGCCACTGGACGCCGACGAGGAATTGGCCGTTCGTGCCCTCGATCCCCTCGATGATGCCGTCCGGGGCGAAGGCGGAGGCGCGAAGCCCCTGCCCTAAATCCTTGATCGCCTGGTGGTGCATACTGTTCACCGGGACGACCGAATCGCCGAGCAGTTCGCCGAGGCGGGTGTTCGGGGTCACCGTGATGTCGTGAGCGAGGTACGCCCGGCTCGGGCGGGCCGGCGTCGGGAAGTGGTCGTGCTTGAGCGCCGCCGGCACCTGGGCGGTCACGTCCTGGTACAGCGTCCCGCCGCACACGACGTTCAAGATTTGGAGCCCCCGGCAGACCGCGAGCACCGGCCGGCGGTTGGCCATCGCGTGTTCGAGGAGCATCATCTCGACGGCGTCGCGGTCCGGGTCGGTGGTGCCGCACAGGGGGTGCTTGGCCTCGCCGTACCGGGCCGGGTCCACGTCGACGCCGCCGGTCAGGAAGACGCCGTCGAGCCGGTCGAAGATCTCCCGCATCGTGTCCGGGTCGTGCGGCAGCAGCGGGATCACCCACGGGATCGCGCCGACGGACCGCAGCGTCTCGACGTAGCGGTGCCCCATGATCCAGCACGCGGGCCGTTCGCCGACGACGGCGGGCAGGGTCTGGGTCGCAATCCCGATCACGGGCCGGCGGGGCATCGGCGGGACTCTCCGGCAACAGCGGGTAGGGAAGGGGCGTCGAGAGGTGGATAAATCTTACTCCGGTCCTGCGGAGATTTCCACCGCACCTCGCGGCGTGGCTCGACCGGCCGGCGGATTCCCGTATCCTCGGCAGGGCCGCTCGCGCACACCTGGGAAGGGGCTTGCCATGCGTCCGCACCTGTTCGCCTTCGTCGCCGTCGGGCTCGTGTCCGCGGCCCCGCACGCCGACGACAAGGACCACGTCATCCGCACGCCCGCGGACCTGACGTGGGTCGACGGCCCCGCTTCCCTGAAGAAGGGGGCCAAGATGGTGATTGTCGAGGGCGACCCGTCGAAGGACGGCCCGTTCGTGCTGCGGATCAAGCTGCCGGACGGGTTCCGGATCATGCCGCACACGCACCCGAAGGACGAGCGGGTCACGGTGCTCGCCGGCACGCTCTACCTCGGCATGGGCGAGAAGTTCGACGAGAAGGTCGCGAAGGAGATGCCGGCCGGCTCGTTCGGGCGAACCGGCGCGGGGATGAAGCACTTCGGGTTCGTCAAGGGGGAGACGGTGCTGCAACTGCACGGCACCGGCCCGTGGGCGATCGACTACGTCGACCCCGCGGACGACCCCCGGAAGGCGAAGGAGTGATTACGCCGTCAACAGGCCGTAGTTCACGAGCGTCGCCCGGACCCGGGCCTCGCCGGCGGCGTCCATCGGGCACATCGGCAGCCGCATCTCGCCGTTGCCGCGGCCGAGGAGCTTCATCGCGGTCTTGAGCGGGATCGGGTTCGTCGCGACGCTCAGCATGTCCCGGCACAGCGGGAACAGCTTGCGGTGCCACTTCTGCGCTTCCGCGATGTTCCCGCCCGCGAACGCCTTCACCAGTGACATCAAGTCTTTCGGCACGATGTTCCCGACCACGCTGACGACGCCCTTCCCGCCGATGCTCATGAGCGGCAGCGTCAGGCTGTCGTCCCCGCTGAGGACGGTCAGGTCCGTGGACGCGACGATCTGCGACGCCTGGTCCAGCGACCCGGTCGCCTCCTTCACGGCGACGATCGTCGGGTACTTCTCGGCCATCCGGGCCATCGTCTCCGGCAGGATGTTCGACCCGGTGCGGCCGGGGATGTTGTAGAGCATCTGCGGCAGGTCGCACGCTTCCGCAATGGCCCCGAAGTGGCGGTAGTAGCCCTCCTGCGTCGGCTTGTTGTAGTACGGGCCGACCTGCAGCGTGCCGTTCGCCCCGGCCTTCTTCGCGGCCTTCGTCATGCGGATGGCTTCGGCCGTGTTGTTGGACCCCGTGCCCGCCACGATCTTCAGCTTGCCCCGCGCCCGCTCGCAGACGAACGCGACGACCCGCTCGTTCTCGTCGTGGGTGAGGGTGGGTGATTCGCCGGTGGTGCCGCACGGGGCGAGGGCGTCGGTCCCCTGCTCGACGTGCCAGTCGACGAGTTTGCCGAGGTCGGCCCAGTCGATTTCGCCGTTCGCGAACGGGGTGACGAGGGCGACGGTGACGCCGGCGAACAGGTCGCCGCGGGTGGGGGTCATGGCGCGTTCCAGGGTTCGGTGTCCGGTGCAAGTCCCGGTTCTGGAAAGGTAGCGGGTTCACCGGCGACCGGCGAGGCACTTGTCGAACGGCGAACGGTTGCGTTCAATCGCCCTGTCGCCCGCACTTCCACCCCTCCCCGTCGGAGTTCCCGCATGCGGCCCCTCGCACTCGTCGGAATCATCGCAGCCCTGGGCCTGGCGTCCGCCGCGGACCCCGCCGCGAAGCCGGGGACCGAGTGGTACCTCGCCGTCGGGCACGGCGGGCACCGGATGCTCTCCCGCGACGGGGAGAAGTGGGAGAAGCACCAGTCCTGGGGCGAGCCGAAGCACGACCAGAACGACCTCAACGTGGCGGCGAACTTCAAGGGCGCGTTCTACGCCGGCGGCGGCTTCTTCAGCGGCCGGATGACCGCCACCCGCGACGGCGAGAAGTGGAGCGACGGCGTCCTCCCCGGCAGTTCCCCGATCTTCGGGCTCGAAGTCCTCGACGACGTGCTGTACGCCATCGACCTGCGCGGGGCCGTCTTCAAGACCGCCGACGGCGAGAAGTGGGAACTCGTCGCCCGCGCGGAGATGCCCACGAAGACCCACTGGATCCGCTCCAGCACGCAGGGGAACGGCGTCATCGTCTCGTCCGGCGACTTCGGGCCGATTACGCAGTTCGATCCGAAGACCGGGAAGATCACCGTCACGCAGATGGCCGGCCAGAAGGACAAGCAGCCCGGCATCTTCCGCGTCGCGTTCGGCAACGGCGTCTTCGTCGCCGGCGGGCAGGCCGGCGTGCTCGCGTTCAGCAAGGACGGCAAGACGTGGGAGAACAACGAGACGAACGACGCCCGCGGGGACGTGCATTCCGTCGCCTTCACCGGCAAGGAGTTCCTCGCCACCACGACGAAGGGGGCGCTGAAGTCCGCGGACGGCAAGGCGTGGTCGCCGGTCGAGACCAGGCTTCCCAATCAGATCCGCCGGGTGAACGGCTGGCTCTACGGCTACGGCTGGCCGCCGAGCAAGGTCAGCCGGAGCAAGACCGGCGAGAAGTGGGAGCCGGTGACGAACGAGAAGAACTGGCAGGCGAAGGCCTACGCCTTCGGCCCGCTCTCGGGCGGCGAGCCCCCCGCGATTCCGCAGGCGCCGAAGAAGCCGTAAATCCCTATCTGACTCCAGTTCTGGGTCCCTCCCCCCCCTTGCGGGGGAGGGTTAGGGTGAGGGGTGAGAGTCCACCACCCAAGCGACCCCCACCCCAACCCTCCCCCCTCCCAGGGGGAGGGAGCAAGATGAAAACAATGCGACTTTCGTCACACCGCCCCGAGCAACTTGCCGAGGATGTTGTCCTGCGGGTAGCTGTGGCCGAGGTGCTGGCGGAAGCCCTCCGCGTAGGCCACGCCCGCTTCCCTCCCCTGGGTCGCGCCCCAGGCGGTCATCGACGCGACGAGTTCGTCCACGCCGTGGTGCTTGAGGAGCCACGCCCGCTGGCTGTGGTGGCACTCCAGCATCCGCGACTTGTCCGCGATGACGCCGGAAATGTCGATCCGGAACAGCGGCTTGATCGGGTTACCGAAGGCGTCCTTCCCCTCGAGCGGGTCGCAGTAGAAGACGTGCGGGATGTGGTCCAGCGGCGGGTCGAGTTCGACCGCGCCGACGCGGTTGTGCAGGAAGTTCGGGATCGGGGCGGCGAACGACGCGGCCCGGACGAGCTTGCTCGTCTGCTCGTGGTCCAGGTGGTAGTCGTCCGGGCTGTGGGTGAAGAGGACGTCCGGCCGGACCTTGTTCAGCAGGCGCACGACCTTTTCCAGCGCCGCCTCGGTGTAGATC
>ERZ1066123.1931-NODE-1931-length-11433-cov-6.969415_pt1 | contig 11433 bp, 8 predicted proteins | sample MGYA00382770_ERZ1066123 | MGnify/ENA primary metagenome ERZ1066123 (study PRJEB33369, sample SAMEA5778353) | biofilm metagenome | biome: Industrial cooling water; feature: Water cooling tower basin; material: Biofilm | place: United Arab Emirates | collected...
GACTTTACCCATGACGCGCAAGAACGACGCGGGCTCGGACGCCTCCGGCAAACTGACGGCGAACCTCAAGGGACTGCGGGTTCAAATCGACAAGCTCGACCTGCAAATCCTCGACCTCGTCAACAAGCGGGCGGCGGTCGCCGGGCAGATCGGCAAGGTGAAGTCCGAGACCGGCGGCGAGGTCTTTTCCGCGGCGCGGGAAGAAGAGGTTCTGGCGAACGTCCTCGGGGCCAGCAAGGGCCCGCTGTCGGAAGTCACCGTCAGGGCGATCTTCCGCGAACTCATCAGCGGGTGCCGGTCGCTCCAGCGGGTGAGCCGCGTTGCATTCCTCGGCCCGGAATACAGTTACAGCCACCTCGCCGCCCTGGAACGGTTCGGCGAAAGCGTCGAATACATCCGCGTCGGTTCGATTCCCGCCGTGTTCGAGGAAGTCAGCCGCAAGCACGCGGACTTCGGCGTCGTGCCGCTGGAAAACTCCACCGACGGCCGCATCGCGGACACGCTCGACTGCTTCATCCGCCAGCCCGCGTTGAAGATTTGCTCCGAAGTCCGGCTGCGGGTCCACCACAACCTGCTGGCGAACTGCGAGCAGACCGAAATCCGCCGGGTGTACAGCAAGGAACAGGCCCTCAGCCAGTGCCGGAACTGGCTGAGCAAGAACCTGCCGCACGCCTCGATTCACGGGGTGTCCAGCACCGCCGACGCCGCCCGGCTCGTCCAGACGGAGCCGCACGTCGCCGCCGTCGCAAGCCGTCAGGCCGCCGTGCGTTACGGCTTGAAGATCCTGTTCCAGAACATCGAGGACCACGTCGAGAACGAGACGCGATTCGCCGTCATCGGCCTGCACGACAGCGCCCGCACCGGCACGGACAAGACCGCCCTGATGTTCCAGGTGCCGCACACGCCGGGCTCGCTGTCGGACGTGCTGAACGTGTTCAAGGCGAACAAGATCAACCTGACGTGGATCGAGTCTTTCCCCTATAAAGAGGCGAAGGGCGAGTACGTCTTCTTCGTCGACTTCGAGGGGCACGCCGAGGACTTGAAGGCCAAGAAGGCGCTGAAATCCCTGGAAGACATCTGCGAGACCGTCTCCGTCCTCGGCTCGTTCCCGATGGCCAAGCCGACGGACGAGTAACCCTCCCCACTGGTCCTCAGTCATTCGCCCGTCGTCATTCGATCCGCCCCGGACGAAGGACGACGGACACAGGACGTTTCTGAAATGATCCTCGTCATCCGTCCGGAAGCCACGCTCGCGCAGATCGAGCACGTCATCGAGCGCGTCAAGGAGCTCGGGTTCACCCCGCACGTTTCGCGGGGCGAAAGCCGCACCATCATCGGCGTCATCGGGGACGAGACCCGGCCCGGCACCGAGAACCTGTCCGCCATCCCCGGCGTCGAGCAGGTCCACCCGATCATGAAGCCGTTCAAGCTCGCGAGCCGGGAGTTCTCCAAGTCCGACAGCGTCGTGTTCGTCGGCAAGGTCCGCATCGGCGGCGGCCACCTCGCGATGATCGCCGGGCCGTGTGCCGTCGAGACCTACGACGTCATGGACACCGTCGCGAAGTACGTCAAGGCCGGCGGCGCGAACATCCTCCGCGGCGGCGCGTTCAAGCCCCGCACCAGCCCGTACAGCTTCCAGGGCCACGGCGAGGACGGGCTCAAGATCCTCCGCGACGTCGGCGACAAGTACGACATGCCGGTCGTCACCGAGGTGATGGACCCCCGCCAGGTCGAGCTCGTCTGCCGGTACGCGGACATGCTGCAACTCGGTGCCCGCAACATGCAGAACTTCGACCTGCTGAAGGAAGTCGGCAAGGCGAACAAGCCCGTCCTGATGAAGCGCGGCATGAGCGCCACCGTGAAGGACATGCTGATGTCCGCCGAGTACATCCTCGCGGAAGGGAACAAGGACGTGGTGCTGTGCGAGCGCGGCGTCCGCAGCTTCGAGGACAGCACCCGGAACATGCTCGACATGAGCGCGGTGCCGAACGTGAAGGGGCAGAGCCACCTGCCGATCATCGTCGACCCGAGCCACGCGACCGGCCGGCCGGACCTGATCCCGAGCATGTGCAAGGCGAGCATCGCGGCCGGGGCCGACGGCGTCCACGTGGAGGTTCACAACTGCCCGGAAAAGGCGATGTCCGACGGCCCGCAGGCGCTGCTGCCGCACCAGTTCCTCGACCTGATGACCGACCTGCGGAAGCTGGCCTCGGCGGTGGGCCGGGAGTTCTCGACGACCACTGGGCAACCGGCGTAACGCGGTTTTCGTAGGGTGGGTCAAGCCGGCTTTGCGGCGCAGACCCACCGTAGTGGCAATCACTCGTTGCGGGTATCGGTGGGTCTTCGCGAAGCGCTCGACCCACCCTACAAAGCTGGAGCTTCTATGCCTCGCACCAAGTTCGTCGCCGGCAACTGGAAGATGAACACGACCCTCGCCGAGGCGAAGTCGCTGGCGGCGGCCGTGGCCAAGGGCGTGCCCGCGGACTCGCCGGTGCGGGTCGCGGTGTGCCCGCCGTACCCCTGGCTCGCCGCCGTCGCGGACGCGGTCAAGGGGTCCGGGGTCGCGCTCGGGGCGCAGGACGTGTCCTTCGAGAAGGACGGGGCGTTCACCGGCGAGGTCAGCGCGAAGATGCTCCTCGAACTCGGCTGCCGGTACGCGATCGTCGGCCACAGCGAGCGCCGGCACGTCATCGGCGAGAGCGACCACCACGTCAACCACAAGGTCCACACGGCCCTCGAAGAAGGCCTGCACGTCATCCTGTGCATGGGCGAAACCCTCGCCGAGCGTCAGCGCGGCCTGAAGGAGCGGGTGTTCGAGCGGCAGGTCTTCGCCGCGTGCGCGGGCCTGACCGACGAGCAGTTCGCCCGCCTCGTCATCGCCTACGAGCCCGTCTGGGCCATCGGCACCGGCCAGAACGCGACCCCGGAGCAGGCCCAGGAAGCCCACCAGTTCATCCGCGGCAAACTCCGGTCGCTCTACGGCGAGCAGATCGCCCAGGCGACGCCGATCCTCTACGGCGGCTCCGTGAAGGCCGACAACGCCAAGGGGCTGCTCCACCAGCCCGACGTGGACGGGGCCCTGGTCGGCGGCGCGAGCCTGAAGGCGGACCAGTTCCTCGGCATCGTCGCCGGGGCCAACGGGTAGCCCCTACTCGGCCTTCCGCGGCTTCGGCGGCTGCGGCGGGGGGGCGATGCCGAGGGCTTCCATCCGCCGGCCGAGCCGGGACCGGAACACGCCCAACCGGTCGGCCGCCGCCGTCTGCGAGTTCCCGCACTGCCGCAGCGCTTCCTCGATCAGCCGCCGTTCCACCGCCTCCAGCACCGCGTCCAGCGGCCGCGGCTTCGCCGGCCGCGGCACCGGGTTCGCGGCGATCAGGTGGGCCTCCCGCACGAACCGCGGCAGGTGGTCCTTCCCGATCGCCGTGGCCCCCGCCTGCCGGGCCGCCGCCGCCAGCACCCCCGCCAGTTCCCGCAGGTTCCCCGGCCAGTCGTAGGCCCGCAGCACGGTGACCGCCTCGTCCGTCAGCGTCCCCTTCGCCGGAAGCCGCTCCAGCAGCCGGTCGGCGAACCGGGCGAGGTCGTCGGCCCGGTCGCGGAGCGGGGGGACGCGGACCTCCAGGACCGACAGCGCGGTGTGGAACGCGGGGATCAGCTTGCCGGCGGACACGCCGTCGAGCGCCGGCCGGGCGGACGAACAGACCAGCCGCGGGCCGGCCGGCGACAGCGGGGCGACCCGCCGGGCGATGCGGTCTTGCAGGTCCCGCGGCAGGGCGGCCGGCTCCTTCAGAAACACCGTCCCAGCGTGCGGCGTGCCGGCCAGCCCGCCCCGGCCGAACAGCACGGCTTCGACGAGGTACGGCTGCACGCCGACGCAGTCGAGCCCCACGAACGCCCGCTCCCGGCCGGCCCCGTTGTGGTGGACGACCCGCGCGAACGTCTCCTTCCCCGCCCCCGGTTCGCCGACCACCCACACCGGCACGTCCGTCGCCGCCGCCAACCGGGCCTGCGCCGCGAGCCGCTCCGACGCGGCCGACCGGCCGTCGAGCAGGTCGAACGAGAAGTGGCCGGCGTGCTGTGTCCGCAGGTCCGCAAGGGCGGCCGGCACCTTGTGCGCCGCCGCCCGCCCCGCCTTCGCCCCGACGACCGCGACGAACCCGAGCACCGCCAGCGGCTTGCCTTGTCCCGTCAGCGGGACGAACGTCACGTCCCACCACGGCGGCCCCGCGTCCGCGGCCGGCTCCGGCCGGCGGACGGTCGCGATCCGCCCCGCCCACGCGTCCGGCGGCACCGCGAGCGTCCGGGCCAGGGCCGCCGCCGACTTCCGGGCCGACACCCGCATCCCCCGCACGTCGGCGAGCGGCCGGCCGGTCAGCGCCTCCCACGCGGGGTTCGCGTACCGCAGCCGGCGGGTCGGCCCGACGACGAACACCGGCGTCGGTGTCTGCCCAAACGCCGTCCGCCAGGGGAACGACGGCGGCCGCGGCGAGGGCGAGGCGGGGTCGGACACGGCGGCAACCTTCCGCGACGGGGCGTGATCGGTCCGCCGGAGATTCTACCGATCCGAGTGGCGCGAGCGGCGAGTTCGACCGGCGAGTTCGACCGGCGAGCGGCGGGGGTTTCGGTTCGAGCGAGGGAGGAATTTGTTCGGAAAGGCCCCAAAACCCCCTGGGGTGGGGCATTTTCTTCCCAACAAACGCGAACGCTGGGATTCGTAAGGTTTTGTTGGGAAGAAACACCCCGAACACATGGGGGGTACGGGGGCTCCCGAACAAATCACCCCTTCTCGCCCGATTCCAGGGTGAGCGAGTACACGTAAGGGCGATTTCCGCCGCCCTTCCGCACTCACAGCTTTCCGCTCTCTCCCGAAGGATGGACTGGAACCGCACCTTGTTGACGCGAATCTCGTCGGGCAACCGCTCCCAGATTTCGTCCGCCGTCAGGTCACTTTCTCGCCCGAGGATCAGCTGGACGGCCGTCCGGCGTTCGCAAGTCCGTTGCCCCGGACCCGCGGGAACCCGTCCCTTCCGCCCCGTCGCACTTCCTCGGACTCCACTTTCCCGGAAACCTTCGCGCAATCCACACGGACGGACTACATTACAGGGAACGAATCGGACCGCTCTCCCGCCTCCGTGTCCGTCAGGGTCGCGACCCGTGGAAGCGCTCGCACCGGCACAGTTCGCCCGCGCCTGTGGCGCACACGCGGCCGTCGATCTGCGGATCGAGCGGGGGGACGGGGCCGTCCTGGCCGAGGGGCAACTGGACTACCCGTTCGCGGTGTTCGGCCGGGACGCGGACTGCGAGATCACGCTGAGCGACCCGCACGTCAACCCCCGGCACGCGGCCCTGCAGGTGGTCGGCGGCCGGGTGCTGGTCGCGGACCTGGGCGGGAACCCGCTGGGCGTGGTCGGCCCGGCGGGGGGGTCGGGGTTCGCGTGGCTGACGCCGACCGCCCCGGCGAAGATCGGCCCGTTCCACCTGTACCTGCAGCAGCCGATCTCCGTCGCCCCGGACCCGCTCGACCGTGGGTTCAACCCGTTCCAGCCCTCCCCGGACCTCGTCGGCCGGATGCCGCGGTCCGTCGTGCGGTTCCTGAACGGCCGGACGGCCCGGGCCGAGTGGCAGGTGAACCGGCTGATGACGTTTGTCGGCCGCGCTCCGGAGTGCAAGATCAGCCTCGCCGCCGAGGACATCGCGGCGTTCCACTGCTACCTGCTGCTGACGCACGCGGGGCTGTGGGTGGTGGACCTGCTCAGCCCGGCCGGGGTGCGGGTCAACGGCGAGCCGGTGCGGTACGGCCGGCTGGCGGACGGGGACATCGTGGAGGTCGGCCGGTTCCGCCTCGGGTGCTGGTACCCGGACGGCGAACCCGTCGCCCCCGGGACCGAGTTCCCCACGCCCGCGGGGCCGACGAAGCTGCGGGTCCACGACCGCCCCGCCGCCCCGCCAACCCCGCCCGCCCCGCCGCCGGCCGGAACCCCCGGGCCGATCGCGGTGAACGTCACCCGCGCCCCGGCGTCGCCGGCCCCGATCCAGTCGCCGCAGTCCGGGGTGCTGCCGGTCTTTCCGGAACGGGAGCACCCGCCGCAGTCCGAGACGCTGCCGCTCGGCTACCCGCGGTCGGACATCGCCGCGCTGCTCGGGGCCACGCCGGAACCGAGCCTGCCGCCGCTGCCGCCGCCGGTCACGGCCGAGACCGACGGCGGCATCCAGGCGATGCTCCACGCCCTCCAGATGTTCGGCAACATCCCCGCGGACCAGCGGATCGCGGCGGAGGCGCAGGTCGCCACGCTGGAACGGCTGAACCGCGAACTCCAGGACCTGCACGACCGGGTGGCGGACGCCGCCCTGTTGCCGGCCTCGGCCTCCGACCCGGACCAGCAGGCGGTGTATGACCGGGTGAAGGCGATCCAGGCGGAACGCGCCGCCATCTGGCAACACCTGTTCGCGCTGGTGACCGGAACCCCTCCGGGGTGAGGACGACCCGCATGCGGTTCTACGTGCTCCGGGCACTGCTCGGGAAGGAAGTCCGCCGCCACTTCGCCAACCGCGGCGGGCTGGCATTGGCCGCGCTGCTGATCGTCGCGGCGCTGTTGCTCTCGGTGTTCAACCCGAAGGCCCCGAGCTCCGCCCCGCCGGGGACCGCGGCGGCCGCCGCGGGGGCGGCGGGCGGGCTCGTCGGCGGGGTCCACACCTGCGTGATCGAGTACCCGGACCAAGCGCTCCCGCTCGCAAGGCACCTGCGGGACAACCGCCCGCCCGAGTTGAAGATCCTGTTCCGCCAGTTCCCCTCGGACAACAGCACGATCCTCTACCCGCCCGGCACCGGGTCGATCCAGATCCGGCCCGCGAAGGAGAACGGCCGGGACGTGCTCCGGTTCCAGATCTGGTACCCGACCGACGCGGCGGACAAGATGTGGGCCTACGAGCAGTGGTTCCTGAAGGAAGCCCGCCGGGGGCTCCAGAAGGAGGCCGCCGCGAAGCTGACCGCCGCCGGCGTGGACGCGGCCCGGCTGCCGGACCCGAAACTCCGGGACGACGACCTGTGGGCCGCCACCGACTCGTTCCGCAGCCTGAGCACGCAGGTCGAACTGCTCGCGCCGAGAAGCGGTCAACTCGTTCCGGTCGTCGAGATCGAGCGGAACGAGCAGGTCGGGGCCCCGCCGCTGGACTTCCGCGCCGCGATCGCGACGGCGATGGTCGTGTTCGCCCTCTACTTCACCTGCGTCTACCTGCTGCCGACGCTGACCTGCGAGGAGCGCGAGCGCGGGGTGCTGCTCGCGCAGGCGCTGTCCCCGGCGTCGCCGCTGGAAATCCTGGCCGCGAAGTTCCTCTTCTACCCGGCCCTCGGGATCGGCCTGGCCGCGGTGCTGGCCGGCATCTACCGCCCGGCCGTCCTGGCGACGCCGTTCTTCTGGCTCGCGCTGGTGTCCCTGTCCGCCGGGTATCTCGGCATCGGGATGACCATCGCGACCCTGGCGAAGACGCAGCGGGCCGCGTTCATGGGGTCGATGTGCTACCTGATGTCGGTCGCGCTGATCCTGTTCATCTGCCAGCAGAACGGGATCCCCGGCCTGCCGATGCTGGCCGTCGAGTACCACGGCCCGCTGATGCTGCACGCGGCCCTGACCGGGATCGTGGCGCGCGAGCACTGGCTGCACCTGACGGGGTCCTTTGGCCTCGCGTTCGCCTGGGTCGTCGCCGCCGGCTACCTGTTCCGCAAGCGCGGCTGGCAGTGACATCCGGCTGTCACCGGGGCCGGGCGTGTGTGAAGGGATGAGGTATTCGCACGATTCCCGGTAGCGGGTGGGGCCCGGGGTTCTACGCTGTACAGGTAAACGCCCCGTCCTGGAGCGGCCCATGCGCCTCCGCCTGTTGAGTGTGGTCCCCGTCGCACTGCTCGCCGCAACCGTGGGCTGCTTTCGCGCCCCGCCGCCGGGCGAGCCGAAGCTCGTCGTCGTCGTCGTGTTCGACCAGATGCGCGGGGACTACATCGAGCGGTGGCTGCCGCTGTACGGCGAGGGCGGATTCCGCCGGCTGGTCACGGACGGCGTCTGGTTCCGGAACTGCCACTACCCCTACGCGACCACGACGACCGGCCCCGGCCACGCGTCGATCCTGTCCGGGTGCTCGGCCGACCGGCACGGCATCGTCAGCAACGACTGGTACGACCGGACCGCCGGGGAGAAGGTGTACTGCGCCGCCACGCCGCGGTACGAGTTCGTCCCGAGCCGGCCGCCGTCGGACGACAAGCCGGGGGCAACCAAGCGGCCGCCGCAGGCCGGCAACCCGGACCGGATGCTCTCCCCCACCGTCGCGGACAGCTTGAAGGACGCGACCGGCGGCACGGCGAAGATCTACGGGCTGTCGCTGAAGGACCGCTCCGCCGTGCTCCCGCTCGGCCACAGCCGCGGGGAGGCGTACTGGTTCGGCAGCGGGTTCCTCACCTCCACGTACTACCGCGACACGCTGCCCGGTTGGGTCCGGGCGTACAACACGTCCGGCAAGGCGGACCGGTTCGCCGGCAAGGAGTGGACCCGGCTTCTGAGTCCGGCCGTGTACGACGAATACGTCGGCCCGGACGAGGTGAACGGCGAGGCCCCGGACGCCGAGAAGAAGGTCGCGTTCCCGCACCGCATCGGGCTCACCCCCAAAGCGGACGCCAAGTACTACGCCGCGCTCGCCTCGTCGCCGGGCGGGAACGACATCCTCCTCGACCTCGCCAAGACCTGCGTCGTGGCCGAGAACCTCGGCCGCGGGACGAAGCCGGACCTGCTCGTCGTCAGCTTCTCGTCGAACGACCTCGTCGGCCACCAGTACGGCCCGGACTCCCACGAAGTCCTCGACATCACGCTCCGGTCGGACCTGCTGATGGCGAACTTCCTGCGGTTCCTCGATTCGCGGGTCGGCGTCGGGAAGTACACGCTGATCCTCACCGCGGACCACGGCATCTGCCCGCTCCCGGAGGTGGAGGCGAAGAAGGGCATCGACGCGAGGCGGATTCCCGGTGCCCCGATGGTCGCCGGGGCGGAGAAGCACCTCCGCGACGTGTTCGGCGGCGACGTCGACCCGTTCACGGGCAAGAGCAAGGCGCAGTACCTGGAAGCCGTGGCGCAGCCGTCGTTCTACCTCAACCGTCGGCTGCTGGCGTCCCGCGGCATCAGCCCGGACGCGGCCGCCGACGAACTCGCCAAGTGGCTTTCCACCCAGGACGGGGTGATGCGGGCGTACACCCGGAAGCAGCTGCTCGGCGACATCCCGACCGACGACGCGATCGGCGGGCGCGTCAAGAAGTCGTTCCACGCGGACCGCAGCGGGGACGTGGTCGTCGTGCTGAAGCCGTATTACCTGCTGACCGACGAGGCGGCGAAGGGCACGTCGCACGGCACCCCGCACGCCTACGACACCCACGTTCCGCTCCTCGTGCTCGCCCCGGACGCGGTCGGCGGCCGGCGGGAGGAACCCGTCACGCCCCAGCACGCCGCCGCGATCGCCGCCCGCTACCTCGGCGTCCCCCCGCCGCGCGACTGCGAGTACGTGTTGCCGGCGACCCTGCTCAAGCCGTGACGCTGTCCTCTCACCCGCCGCGCTCACCCCTGGTGTTGCGGTAAGGGCATCTCCACTTCCGTCACCTCGACCTCCCGGAACGCCCCGGCTGACGGGTCGTACTCCCGCCGGCGGGAGACGAGCGTCCCGTCTCCCAGGACGTGTTCGAAGTAGCTCCACCGGTTGTTCTGCGTCGCACTGCCGGCGCACGCGACCGGGAACGGGATCGCCGGCGTCGGCTTCAGCACGTAGGCGGTGTGGATGTGCCCGTGCAGCCACAGCGAAATCCCGCACGCCTTCGCCGCCTGCAGCGCCGCCTCGTGGTCCCGCAGCCGGTGGACGAGCGGCTCGACCCGGCCGTCCGCGGTCCGCAGCGGGTAGTGCGTCACCAGCACCCGCGGCCCGTCGTCGAGCCCGTCGCACAGGTCCCGCAGGTTCGCGAGCTGCACCGCGCCGACGGCCCCGCTCGCGTCCCCCCGCCACCGGTTCGCGGTCGCCGAACACACCCCGATCAGCCACACCCCCGCGACCTTCCGGGCGAACGGGTAGTGGAACCCGTCGAGCCGCTTCCCCTCCTGCCACGGGGCGAAGTTCCGCTCGAACCCCAGGCCGACCGCGGCGCGGGTCGTGTAGTAGTCGTGGTTCCCCGGCACGGTGACCGCCGGCGGCAGGGACTCGTCCCCGACCCCGACCGCCGCCGCCGCCGCCACCATTTCGGACTCGAACCCGAGGTGGGAGGCATCGCCGGAAAAGACGATCGCGTCCGGCTGCCGTTGGCGGATGTCCGCCATCAGGGCGACCGCCACCGTCGGGGCGAGCTTGAACCGCCGGCCGCGGCCGAGCACCCGGACGTTCACCCACCCGCTGATCCGCTTCGAGAACCAGTCCCGCGGCCGCCAGCCGAGCGGCTTCGCCGTGAGGTGGATGTCCGAGAAGTGGGCGAGGGTTGGCATATCGGAAGAAATGCGGAGTGCGGAATTCGGAATGCGGAATAAAAAGCCGCTGGTTGTTCTATTCCGCATTCCGCGTTCCCGAGTCCGAATTCTCCCATGATCTCCTTCCGCTTCCCCGGCAAAGTCGTGCTCGTGACCGGCAGTTCCCGCGGGATCGGGGCCGGCACCCTGGAGGCGTTCGCCGCCGCCGGCGCGACCTGCGTCGTCCACTTCTGGGACGACCCCGCCGGCGAGAACCGACGTGACGCGGAAGCACTGGAAGGCAAACTCCGGCACCTCGGAGCGGCCGCGGTCCGCGTCTTCGACGCCGACGTCCGCGACCCCGCCGCCGTCGAGGGGCTGTTCGCGAAGGTAAAGGACACCTGCGGCGGGCTCGACGTGCTGGTCAACAACGCCGGCATTCTGAAGGACCGCTCCCTGAAAAAGATGTCCGTCGCGGACTGGGACTCGGTCATCGACACGAACCTGAGCGGCGTCTTCCACTGCTGCAAGTTCGGCGCGGAGATCCTTCGCGACGGCGGCCGCATCGTCAACATCGCGTCCGTCGCCGGGCTCGTCGGCATCTTCGGGCAGGCGAACTACGCCGCGGCGAAGGCCGGCGTCATCGGGCTGACGCGGGTTCTGGCCAAGGAACTGGCCAAGCGCGGGATCACCGCCAACGCCGTCGCCCCCGGCGTCGTCCAGACCCCGATGATGGGCGAGATCAAGCCCGAAATGCTGGCCGAGTACCTGAAACAGATCCCCGCCGGCCGACTGGCCACGACTGCGGACATCGCCAACGTCGTCCTCTTCCTCGCCAGCGAGGAGTCCGCCTACATCACCGGCCAAGTCCTCCCCGTCACCGGCGGCTGGCTCGTGTGAGCCCCGGCCGAAGCCGTCCATCGCTCCGAACATTCAGTCAGTAGCTGACTGGGTACATCGCCACGCCGAGTTGCCA
>ERZ1066123.1932-NODE-1932-length-11431-cov-6.985144_pt1 | contig 11431 bp, 10 predicted proteins | sample MGYA00382770_ERZ1066123 | MGnify/ENA primary metagenome ERZ1066123 (study PRJEB33369, sample SAMEA5778353) | biofilm metagenome | biome: Industrial cooling water; feature: Water cooling tower basin; material: Biofilm | place: United Arab Emirates | collected...
CCGCCGCGCACGAAGTCTCCGCCCCGCTCGCCACGGATGGTATCGTTGCCGTTGCGGCCGAAGATGCTGTCGGGGGCGGAGGTGCCGGTCAGGGAGTTGGCGCCCGAATCGCCGACAATCGTCGCCATGGTCTCACCCCTGCGCTGCGTTGCCCGGTCGACCGGGACACGGTGAACGTTGCGTCGTGACTAACACGGCGACGCGCGGACCGGAAGTCCGAGGCGGCGCGCATGCAAGCCACACCGGCAGGATATGACCTGAGCCAGGGCGGAAAAACCAGCAACCCACAGTTGTAGAGCACCCTCTGAGCGGGTATATACGATCTTCTAATCAACCCTTGGTTTAATGAAACGATGAAAATGAGATGGCCCAGCCCGGCAAGCCCGCCCGGAACCTCGCAGCCGCGCGCAAAGCCGCCGCCGACCTGAGGGGACCCCCAGACAAAAATATACACTGTCGGTCCTGCTCCGAGGCGATTGCCCACGTCGCGACACCCTGAGCACGCGCCAATCGCTTCACCGGCGCGGTGACCCGGCGGGGCAGCCACGACTCTTTTCATTGTTTGTTCGGAACAAACCCGCGGCCGCCGCGGGTGCCCGCCCACGCCCCAAGGGAACCGCGCTCCATGGCCACCTCGGACCGCTTCGTGCCCGGCGTGAAGCAATGGTACCTGCTTGGTCCGCCTGGCAGTGCAGCCCCGGGCGCCGGCGTCGGCAGCATCGCCGAGTCCTGGACCGACTACACCGGCGCCGGCATCCGCACCGCCATCGTCGATAACGGCTTCGCCTACGACCACCCGTCCCTTGCGCGCAACTACGACAAGTCCGCGGATCTCGATACGGTCGACGGCGATGCCGACGCGGCCGCGGACAACCGCGACTTCCACGGCACCGCCGTCGCCGGCATCGTCGCCGCCTCGGGCGGCGACGGTACCGCCGTTGGCGTCTCGCCGGACGCAACGATTGTCGGAATCCGCATCGGCTACGGCAAGGACGGCGATGTCGAGGCGCTGGCCGAGGCAATCCGCTACGCCGCGACCGCCGATACCATGAACGCGTCCTGGAGCTTCCGCGAGCCGCTGGCCGACAATTTCGCGCTGGGCGAGTTCCGCCCGCTGGCATACGCCATGGCGTATGCCGCGCGCGAAGGTCGCGGCGGCCTCGGCACCGTGATGGTGTTCTCGGCCGGCAACCTCGGTCAGGACGTGAACCTGCACGACGTGCAGAACAGCATCTATGCCATTACCGTTGCCGCCTATGCCCCCGACGGCAAGCCCTCGTCCTTCTCGAATCGTGGCGCCGCCGTGCTGGTGGCCGCCCCAGGCGAGCGGATCTGGACCACCGACATACCGGACAAGCGCGGCTACTCGTTCTATGACGAGTTCTACTTCTCCGGCACCTCCGCCGCCGCGCCGATCGTGACCGGCGTGGCAAACCTGATGCTCGACGCCAATCCGGCGCTTGGTGCCCGCGACGTGCAGGAGATCCTTGCCTATTCCGCCCGGCCGCTCTCCAGCGCGCCGGGCACGGCGAACGGCGCCGAGACCTGGAACGGCGGCGGGCTGCGCTTCAGCCCCGATGTCGGCTTCGGCGCGGTCGACGCGCTCGCTGCGACGCGCCTGGCGGAGACCTGGCAGTCGGGCGCCACCTTCGACACCATGCAGACGGCGACCGCCGGCTGGAAGGGCGCGCTCGGCCTCGGCGCCCGCAGCGTCGAGGTCACGCTCGACATCGCCGAGGCGATCCGCATCGATCGCGTCGAACTGGCCCTCGACCTCGAGCACGAGCGCCTGGCCGACCTCCGGGTGCGGCTGTTCTCCCCTGACGGCACCCGCAGCATCGTGCTGGACCGCCCGCCGGTCCAAGATGATGGCGTCGCAGGGCCGGATGCATTGGTGTTCACCGTCAGCAGCAATGCCTTCTGGGGCGAGCTGGGCGCCGGCGCCTGGCGCGTGCGCGTCATGGACTTGGCCGAGGAGAGCGCCACCGGCCTTCTGCGCAGCCTGGAGCTGCGCGTGTACGGCGATGCCGAGACCCCGGACCAGACCTATGTCTATACCGATGCCTTTGCCACGCTCGGCACGCCCGGTCCGCTGATCGACGCGGATGCCGGCAACAACGACACGCTGAACGCCGCCGCGGTCACCGCCGGCCTCCTGCTCGACCTGCGGCCGGGCGCGGTGCAGCAGATCGCCGGCCGCGCCCTCGTCCTCGGCAGCGCGACCTGGATCGAGAACGCGCTGGGCGGCGACGGCGCCGACCGCATCACCGGCAATGGCCGCGACAACCTGCTCTGGGGCGGCCGCGGCGACGATGTGCTGGCCGGTGCGGGCGGCGCCGACCGCTTCGCCTTCGGCGCCCGCAGCGGTGCGGACAGGATCGCGGATTTCGCCGCCGACGACCTGGTCGTGCTGACGGGCGGCGTCACCCTGGCCGGGCTCGAGGGCAGCCGCGCGGTGCTCTCGGACGGCGCGACGCTGCAGGCGGCGAATGGCTGGGTCTGGTCGGCCGCCGACTTCGAGATGCAGGACAACCTCTGGGCCTGAGGCGCCGCGGCGAATCCGACCGGCTGCGACGCGCCCAAGGCTTGCGTGCCGCCACGGCCGCCGCTATGCCCCGCGGCCCCGCGCGACCGGGCCCTTTGGGGCATGCCCGGCCGCGGCTTCCGCGCTGCGGCCCCGACGGGCCGATCCCGGCGCTCCCCGACCCGGAGGTCCGAAATGCCCAAGATGAAGACGAAGTCTTCGGTCAAGAAACGCTTCAAGCAGACCGCCATGGGCAAGATCCTGGCCGGTCCCGGCAACAAGCGCCATGGCCTGATCAACCGCCCCACCAAGATGAAGCGCCAGAACCGCGGCAGCCAGGTGCTGGAGCCGCAGGACGCCAAGACCGTCCTGCAATGGGCCCCCTACGGCCTGCGCTGATCGGGAAGAGCTGAGACATGGCACGCGTCAAGCGGGGCGTCACCGCCCATGCCCGCCACAAGAAGGTCCTGGAGCTCGCCAAGGGCTACCGCGGCCGCAGCGGCACCAACTTCCGGCCCGCATTGCAGCGCGTGGAGAAGGCGCTGCAATACGCCTACCGCGACCGCCGCAACAAGAAGCGCGAGTTCCGCGGCCTCTGGATCCAGCGCATCAACGCCGCGGTGCGCGAGCACGGGCTGACCTACAGCCAGTTCATCGCGGGCGTGAAGGCGGCGGGCATCGAGATGGACCGCAAGGTCATGGCCGCGCTGGCATTCGACGAGCCGCAGGCTTTTGCGGCCGTGGTCGAGAAGGCCAAGGTCGCGCGCCCGGCGGCCGCCGCGGCGGAGTGATCCTCTGATCCTCCACCGCCGGCGGGGGATCGAAAGCACCGCTTTCGACGGGTGGGGGTGTCGCCACCTCAAAGGGTTGCTGTCATCACCCCCACCCCGGCCCTCCCCCGCCAGCGGGGGAGGGGATATCAGGGCCGCTCCCGCCAGGGGCGGCCCTTCACGTATCCGGGGAATGGCATGACCGACGCCACCATATCGCCGGCCGCGGACGACCTTGCCGCGCTGGCCGCCGAGGCCGCAGCGCAACTCGCCGCCGCCACCGACCTGCGCGCGCTCGACGCCGTGCGGGTCGGCGTGCTCGGCCGCAGCGGCAGCCTGACCGGGCTGCTCAAGGGCCTCGGCGCCGTGCCCCCCGAGCAGCGGCGCGAGCGCGGCGCCGCGCTGAACCGCCTGAAGGCCGAGCTGGAAGCCGGCATCGAGGCCCGCCGCGCCGTGTTGGAGGACGCCGCGCTCGATGCCCGCCTCGCCGCCGAGCGGATCGACGTGACCCTGCCCGCCCGCCCGCACCCGCCCGCCGGGCCCGATGCCGGCACCATCCACCCCATCAGCCGCACCATCGAGGAGCTGACCGCGCTGTTCGGCGCCATGGGCTTCGCCGTGGCCGAGGGGCCGGACATCGACACGGACTGGCACAATTTCGGCGCGCTCAACATCCCGGAGCACCATCCGGCGCGGCAGGACCACGACACCTTCTACCTGCCGCCCGGACCCGATGGCCGCCGGCCCGTGCTGCGCACCCACACCTCGCCCGTGCAGATCCGCACCATGGTGATGCAGGAGCCGCCGATCCGCGTCATCGTCCCCGGCCGCACCTGGCGCGCCGACCACGACGCCACCCATTCGCCCATGTTCCACCAGGTGGAGGGGCTGATGATCGACCGCGCCATCACGCTGGGCCACCTGAAGGGCTGCCTGATCGACTTCCTGCGCGCCTTCTTCGGCATCGCGGACCTGCCGGTGCGCTTCCGTGCCTCCTACTTCCCCTTCACCGAGCCCTCGATGGAGGTGGATATCGGCTGGAACCGCCGCACCGGCGAGCTCGGCCAGGGTTCGGACTGGCTGGAGATCCTCGGCAGCGGCATGGTGCACCCGCGCGTGCTGGCGAATTGCGGCATCGACCCGCGCGAGTGGCAGGGCTTCGCCTTCGGCATGGGCATCGAGCGCATCACCATGCTGAAGCACGGCATCTCCGACCTGCGCCCCTTCTACGAGAGCGACCTGCGATGGCTGCGCCACCATGGCGCCGACCCGCTGGCCCCGCCCTCGCTGGCGGAGGGGATGTGAGATGAAGTTCACGCTCTCCTGGCTGCGGGCGCATCTGGAGACGGATGCCTCGCTCGATCAGATCACCACCACGCTGTCGTCGATCGGCCTGGAGGTGGAGGGCGTGGAGAACCGCGGCGCCGCCCTCGCCGCCTTCCGCATCGCCCATGTGGTGGAGGCGGCGCAGCACCCCAACGCCGACCGGCTGCGGGCGCTGAAGGTCGATGCCGGCGATGGCCGGATCTATTCGGTGGTCTGCGGCGCGCCCAATGCACGGGCCGGCATGAAGGGCGTGCTGGCCCTGCCCGGCGCCTTCATCCCCGGCACCGGCACCACCCTGAAGGGGGGCGAGATCCGCGGCGTGACGTCGGAAGCGATGATGCTCTCCGCCCGCGAGATGGGCCTCGGCGACGACCATACCGGCATCGTGGACCTGCCGGAGGACGCACCCCTCGGCGAGAGCTACGTGACATGGGCGGGTCTCGATGACCCGGTCATCGAGATCAGCGTCACGCCGAATCGCGGCGACGCGCTCGCCGTGCACGGCGTCGCGCGCGACCTCGCGGCCGCGGGTCTTGGCCGCCTGAAGCCGCTGCCGGCGCCGCGGGTGACCCCTGCCTATGCCTCGCCGCTGCGCTGGGAGATCGCCGATCCGCGCGCCTGCACCTGGGTGCTCGGCCGTGCCATCCGCGGCCTGCGCAACGGGCCCTCGCCGAAGTGGCTGCAGGACTGGCTGGTGGCGATCGGCCAGCGGCCGATCAATGCGCTGGTCGACGTGACCAACCTCTTCACCTTCGGCCTCGGCCGCCCGCTGCACGTCTTCGACGTGGCGAAGGTGAAGGGGACCACGCTGACCATGCGCATGGCCCGCGAGGGCGAGACGCTGGCCGCGCTGAACGGCAAGGACTACGCCCTGACCGCGGAGGACGGCATCATCGCCGATGCCGCGGGGCCGGAGGCGCTCGGCGGCATCATCGGCGGCGCGCCCACGGGCTGCGACGAGGGCACCGCCGAGTGCTTCATCGAGTGCGCCATCTTCGACCCGGTGCGCATCGCCCTCTCCGGTCGGCGCCACGATATCCGCACCGATGCGCGCCAGCGCTTCGAGCGCGGCGTGGATGGGGCCCTGCCGGCGCTGGCCCTCGACCTGGCGACGCAGACCATGATCGAGCTCTGCGGCGGGGAAGCCAGTGCGGTGGTCGCTGCCGGAACCCAGCCTGCCTGGCGTCGCAGCGCGACGCTGCGCTTCGAGCGGCTGGCGGGCCTCGGCGGCGCCGCGGTGCCGCCGGATGAGGCGGTGGCGATCCTCGAGCGCCTCGGCTTCGGCGTCGAGGCGCGCGACACGGAGCGCGTGACGGTCTCCGTCCCCGCCTGGCGCAACGATGTCGCCGCATCGGGCGCGCTGGACCAGGACCCCACCCTGCCGCCGGAGCGCGCCCGCGCCGCGGCCGAGGGCTGTGCCGCCATCGAGCCGGAATGCGACCTCGTGGAGGAGGTGCTGCGCATCCGCGGCCTCGACCGGGTGCCGCCCGTGTCGCTGCCCGTCGCCTCGCCCGTGCCGGCGCCGGCCCTCACCCCGAAGCAGGCCCGCGCGAGGCTGGCACGGCGCGTGCTGGCGGCACGCGGCATGCTGGACTGCGTGAGCTTCGGCTTCCTGGAGGGGCGCGTGGCCGCGCTGTTCGGCGACACGCCGAAGGCGCTGCGCCTCGACAACCCGATTGCCGCCGACCTCGACCAGATGCGGCCGACGCTCCTGGCCTCGCTGCTGCTGGCGGCAGGGCGCAACGCGGCGCGCGGCTGGCCGGACGCGGCGCTGTCCGAGCTCGGCGCCGCCTACCGCGACCCCTCGCCGCAGGGGCAGGTCGCCGTCGCCGCCGGCGTGCGCACCGGGCAGACGCCGCGGCACTGGGCAGAGCCCTCGCGGCCGATGGACGCCTTCGACGCCAAGGGCGACGCGCTGGCGGTGCTGGCCGCGCTTGGCGTACCCATGGCCGCGCTGCAGGTCACGGCGGACGCGCCCGGCTTCTACCACCCGGGGCGCTCCGGCGTGGTGCGGCAGGGTCCGAAGGTGGTGCTGGCGACCTTCGGCGAGGTGCATCCGTGCATCCTCGCCGCGCTCGATCTCGCCGGGCCGGCGGTGGCCTTCGAGGTGTTCCTCGATGCCGTGCCGGAGCCGAAGCGGCGGCGGCGCGGGATGCCGGACCTGCCGGCCTTCCAGCCCGTGCGGCGCGACTTCGCCTTCCTGGTCGATGCCGGCGTCGCCGCGGATGCGCTGCTGCGCGCTGCGCGCGGTGCCGACAAGGCGCTGATCGCCGATGTCGCACTGTTCGACCGCTATGCCGGGGAGCGGCTGCCCGAGGGCAAGGTGGGCCTTGCCATCCAGGTGACCTTGCAGCCGCGTGAGGCGACGCTGACCGACGCGCAGATCGATGGCGTGGCGGAGCGCATCGTCGCGGCGGTGGCAAAGGCGACGGGGGCGGTGCTGCGGGCATAACCGGTCGCGGGCGTGGTTCGCGACATCCTCCGGGCGTGCGGCGCGAAGCGGCTCGCGCGCCGGAACCGGCCGTGCTTGCGCCGCCGCGCCGCCGGCGGCACCCTTCCGCCAATCCCGGAGGACGCCATGCCCGATACCAATCAGGCCGCCGGCCGACCCGCCGTGCCGCCCGGCCCCATCGCCGGCGCCGCCGCCTGGACCGGCGCGGACATGCTCGGCCGCAGCGGCGAGTGGATGCATGTCCTGGACGCGGCGGCCCTGGCCGAGGTGGAAGCCGCCATCGCCGCGCACCGGGCTGGCGGCCGCGCCATGGGGGAGATCACGGCGGAGAGCTTCCGCCTGCCCACCCTCGGTCCGCGCCTCGCCGCCATCCTGGATGAGCTGATGCATGGGCGCGGTTTTGCCGTGCTGCGCGGGCTGCCGGTGGAGCGCTGGGGCACCGAGGACAGCGCCATCGCCTATCTCGGCATCGGCGCGCATTTCGGCAGCTTCCGCAGCCAGAATGCCCGCGGCCACCTGCTCGGCCACGTAAAGGATCTCGGCCTCGACATAGGCGACCCGAAGGTGCGCTACTACCAGACGACGCGGGAGCTGGAGTACCACACGGACAGCTGCGACATCGTCGGCCTGCTCTGCCTCAGGACGGCGAAGGCCGGCGGTGCCAGCCGCATCGTCTCCTCCACCACCCTGTACAACGAGATGCTGCGCCGCCGCCCGGACCTGGTGGAGCAGTTGTTCCACGCCTTCCCGACCGACCGCCGCGGCGAGATCCCGCCGGGCATGCTGCCCTGGTTCGAGGTGCCGGTCTTCTCCTGGCACGAGGGGCACTTGACGGCGATCTATTCCGGCCAGTACATCCGCAGCGCCCAGGCGAATTTCCCGCAGTGCCGCCGCCTGACCGCGGCGGAGCACGAGGCGCTCGACATGCTCGACGCGCTCAGCAACGACCCCGCGCTGAACCTGCAGATCGAGTTCCGCCCTGGCGACATGCAGTTCCTGCACAACCACCAAATCTTCCACAGCCGCACGGATTTCGAGAACTGGCCCGAGCCCGAGCGGCACCGCCACCTGCTGCGGCTCTGGCTGGCGCCGCAGGACGCGCGGCCGCTGCCCCCCGCGTTCGCGCAGCGCTACGGGGGCCTGACGCCGGGCGACCGCGGCGGCATCGTCGTGAAGGACACGGTGCTGACCTTCACGCTGGACCCGGCGTGATGCGCCGCCGCGCGTTGCTGCTGGCCACGCCGCTTGTCGCGCCCTTCGCCGCGCGGGCGCAGGATGCCGCGGAGTGGCCCTCGCGGCCGCTGCGGCTGGTCGTGCCGTACCTCGCGGGCGGCATCCTCGATGCGATCGCGCGCCTGATCGCGGAGCCGCTGCAGCGCCATCTCGGCACGACGCAGCCGATGGTGGTGGAGAACCGTGCCGGCGCCGGCGGCAATGTCGGCACCGCCGTGGTCGCCCGCGCCCGCGGCGATGCGCATGCGGTGCTGGTCGGCAACAGCGGCCCGCTCTCGATCAACCCGGCGCTGGCGCGCAGCCTGCCCTTCGATCCGCAGCGGGACTTCCAGCCGGTGGTGCTGGCGGCGACGACGCCGCTGGTGCTGACCGTGCCGGCCGCGTCGCCGCACCGCAGCCTGGCGGAGTTCCTCGCCTGGGCCGGGGCGCAGCGGCAGGCAGTGCCCTACGGCACGCCCGGCGTCGGCACGCCGCAGCACATGGCGACCGAGCTGCTGCGCCTGCGCGCCGGCTTCGAGGCGGTGCAGGTGCCCTATGGGGGCAGCGCGCCCGTCGTGACCGCCCTGCTCGCCGGCGACATCGCTTTCGCCATCGAAAATCAGGCGCTGGTTCTGGGCCAGGTCCGGGCCGGCACGCTGCGCGCGCTGGCCGTCACCACGCCCGGGCGCAGCGCCGAGCTGCCGGACGTGCCCACGATGCAGGAGGCCGGGCAGGCGGGCTATGCGGTGCGCGGCTGGTACGGGCTGCTGCTGCCGGCGGGCGTCCCCGCCGCCATCGTGCAGCGGCTGAACGCCGCGGGGCGGGAGGCGCTGCGGGAGCCGGCCGTGGCGGCGCGCCTGGCCTCCTTCGGCTCGCCCTATGTGGCGGGGTCTGCGGAAGCGTTCGCCGCCCTGATCGCCGAGGACGTGGCGCGCTGGCGCGACGTGGCGCGGCGGGCGAACATCACGCTGGAATAACCGATAGGCCGGCGCAGGACGGTGACCATGACGCTCGATACCTGGCTGGCCGAGGCCGAGCGCATGCTCGCCGCCACCCGGGCGCTGGCGCTGGATGCCGCCATGGACCGCGCCGTCGCCGCCACCGCCACGGCGCTGCGCGCCGACCTGCCGCTGCTGGTCTGCGGCAATGGCGGCTCGGCCGCCGATGCGGAGCACATCGCCGGCGAGCTCGTGGGCCGGTTCCTGAAGGAGCGGCGCGGCCTGCCGGTGATCTCCCTCGCCTCCAACCCCGCCGTCCTGACTGCCTGGAGCAACGACTACAGCTTCGACACGGTGTTCAGCCGCCAGGTCGAGGCCCATGCGCGGCCAGGCGGCGTCCTGCTCGGCATCTCCACCAGCGGCAATTCGCGGAACGTGGTGCTGGCGCTGGAGGCGGCGCGGGCGCGGGGCATGGCCACCATCGGCCTGACCGGGCAGGGGGGTGGCCGGATGGCGCCGCTCTGCGACCATCTCTTCGCCGTGCCGAGCACCTTCACGCCGGCCATCCAGCAGGTGCATCTCTGCCTCTACCATCATTTCTGCGCGGCGGTGGAGCGGGCGGTCCTCTAGCCGTGGCGCGCCGCCCCGCCGCCTTCCTCGACCGCGACGGCGTGCTGATCGAGGATACCGGCTACCCGCACGATCCAGCCGCAGTGCGCTGGATGCCCGGCGCCGCCGCGGCGGTGAGGCGTCTGAACGAAGCGCGCTTCCACGTCTTCGTCGTGACCAACCAGTCCGGCGTGGCGCGCGGCTACTACGATGAGGCGCAGGTCCGCGCGCTGCACCGCTGGATGGCGGACCGGCTGGCGGACGCGGGCGCGCATGTCGATGCCTTCGAATACTGCCCGCACCACCCGCAGGCGCCGCTCGCGGCCTATCGCCGCGCCTGCCGCCGCCGCAAGCCGGCACCGGGCATGATCGAGGACCTGCTGGCCGCCTGGCCCGTGGATGCCACCGCGTCCTTCCTCATCGGCGACAAGGACAGCGACCTGGAGGCCGCGGCCGCCGCGGGCATCGCGGGGCACCGCTTCTCCGGCGGCGACCTCGGGGATTTCGTCGCGCGGCTGCTGGGCGGCGCGGCGTCCTGAGGCGCACTCAGCCGGGCGTTCCGCCGCGCACCTTGCGGTCACGCCAATGGCGTGGCAGCCGCGCCAGGAAGCGCGCGGGCCAGGCGGCATCCTGCGCGAAGCCGTCGGCGGCGGTGCGCCAGGCATCACCGGCCGCGCCCTGGCGCAGCCCCAGCAGCGCCCGGTAGCCCGCCGACCAGGCGTGCCAGCGCCGATAGGCGGCATGCGCCGGCGTGCCCGCGGGGAGCTCCGCCAGCCGCGTCCGTGCCACCGCGTGCAGGTGCTGCGCCAGCTTCGCCCGCGTGTCGCCGGCGGCGAAGGTGAGCGAGCCGGCATGCGCGCGGTAGCGGATGACCGTCGCCGGCAGCACCACGTGCCGCGGCGCCGCCAGCACCAGCCGCATCCAGAAATCCTTGTCGGCGGAGAGCGGGAAGCGGGTGTCGAACGGCCCGACCCGATCCAGCAGCGTCCGCCGGTAGAAGGCGGCGTTCATCGCGGTGACGTTGCCGATGACATTGGCCTCGGTCAGTCCCACCGCGCGGGGGCCACGCAGCACGCGCTGCACGACCTCCCGCCCATCCTGCTCGGCGAAGAACTCGGCGGCGCCGATCACCATCTCGGTGGCGGGATCGGCCAAGGCGGCCTCGGCCGCGGCAAAGGCGCCCGGCGCGTAGAGGTCGTCGCTGTTCAGCAGGCCGATGACCTCGCCGTGCGCGACCCGGAGGCCCTTGTTGATCGCGTCGTAGAGATTGCGGTCCGGCCCGCGCAGCACGGTGAGGTGCGGGAAGCCCGCCAGCACCGTCGCCGTGCCGTCGGTGGAGCCGCCATCGACGATGATGTGCTCGACGTCAGCGCGGCCCTGCGCCTGCACGCTGCGGATCGCCGCGGCGATGGTGGCCTCGCGGTTCAGGCAGGGGGTGATGATGCTGAAGCGCGGCGCCGTCATGCGGCCCGCCGGCCAGCCAGAAGCGAGCGCAACCGCCGCAGCGCGCCGCCGAGCAGCACGCGCTCCGCCGCGCGGCCCAGCGCCGGCGAGACGCCATCCAGCGCCGAGATGAGCCCGAGCGCCCGTGCCGCCGGCC
>ERZ1066123.1934-NODE-1934-length-11421-cov-6.461464_pt1 | contig 11421 bp, 9 predicted proteins | sample MGYA00382770_ERZ1066123 | MGnify/ENA primary metagenome ERZ1066123 (study PRJEB33369, sample SAMEA5778353) | biofilm metagenome | biome: Industrial cooling water; feature: Water cooling tower basin; material: Biofilm | place: United Arab Emirates | collected...
GCGCAGCACGACATCCATCGGCCGCGTCATGGCGCACCCGCCAGGCAGGCATCCGGGGCGGTGCAGGCCGCCGGCCGCTCCACGCCCCGCAGATAGGCGACACCCTCGGCCAGGTTGCCGCAGATGAGCCGGGGACGCGCGTCGTAATAGCGCCCCCAGTCCGCACCGGCATCGCCCAGGCGCTCGGCGCGCGCTTCGGCCAGCTCCAGCATCGGCAGGCGCAGCCGGGACTTGCGGTCGCGGAAGACGTCGATACGGTAGCCCTCGCGCGGACGGATCGGGACGTCCAGGGCCGGGCGTACCGCGTCGGTGAGGGTGAAGCTGCCGTACCGGTTGACGCCCAGGTGGGCCGCGAGCAGGTCGGTGGTCATGGGACGAACCCTCAGCACGGACAACGGAGAGACTCTTCCCCGAAGGGGACAGTACGCCAGGACGGTTGGTTCGCGAGGGTCGGACGAGGGTGCACGGCCTGGTCGGTTGCAAGTCTACCCGGCATTCGGGGACGGGGCCGGGTCGACGCCACTATTCTACCCCACGTCCCGCCCAAGCTGTGTGGATTTCCGCGAATGGAGCGGCTGCACAGGCCGTAGCGAGAAAGCCGGCAAGATGGGTAGAATTGACCGTGCGGTTCCAGCCGCCCGCCCGGCCGGAATTACGGTCCCCGTGCCGAGCGCGAGCTGGACACACACGGACGGCCCGGCCGAATGCGATGTACCGTCTCACCGAGGGTTCGCCGTGCGGAACACCCTGTTCTTCGTCCTCGTCGCCGGACTCCTGGGCACCGTCGTCGCCGCCGATCCGCCGGGCGTGATTGTCATTCGCCCGAAGACCCCCGAATACACGAGCTCGTCCGCTCCGATCCAACGGCCCGTCGTCACGCACACCGACCCGCACCGCCCCGGCTTCGTGATCGTCCGCCCGCAGAAGCCGACCGACACCGCCGTCCTCGTCAACCCGCCGGCGGAACCAAAGGCCGAGCCCAAACCCGAGCCGAAGGCGGACCCGAAGCCCGAGCCGAAGGCGGACCCCAAGGAAGACGGCAAGGTCGTCCTGGAAACCTGGGACGCGGTCTACCTGAAGGGGCTGAAGGTCGGGCACTTCCGCGTCGTCGTCCGCGAGTACGAACGCGACGGTAAGAAGTTCCTGTACGCGACCAAGACGCAACTTCTCACCATCGCCCGGTTCGGCGAGCGGGTCGAGCAGTGGGCCGAGGACGCGACGATGGAACTGCCCACCGGTGAGGTGCTGACCACCCGCATGGCCCAGGGCATCGGCAAGGACCAGAAGCTCTCGCTGACCGGCACCGTTTCCGGCAAGAAGCTCACCGTCAAGATCGAAGGCGCGGCCGGCGGCACGCAGGACGTCCCCTGGCCGGACGGCGTCCTCGGCGTGGCCAAGGAAGCAACGCTGCTCAAGGACCGCAAGCCGAAGCCCGGCGACTCCTTCGACTACCTCTACTACGAGGGCCGGCTCAACCGGGCGATCAAGTTCACCGTCACCGTGAAGGAGCCGGAAGAAGTCACCCTCGAAGGGCAGAAGCCCCGCAAGCTCGGCCGGGCCGAGATGGCGATGGACCCGATCGGCACCTTCCGCCTGCCGCCGTCGACGGTCTTCTACGACCTCGACACCTTCGAACCGGCGAAACTGGAGTCCGACGTGCCGACGCTCGGCGGCAAGATGGTCGTCGTCCGCACCACGAAGGAGGTCGCCCTCCGCGCCCCCGGCAAGGTGCCCGACCTGTTCGACGTGCAGTCGATCAAGCTCGACCAGCCGATCCCCCGCGTCCACGACCTGGCCGGCGTCGTCTACCGCGTGAAATCCAGCGGCGACGCTCCGGCGGACAAGCTGTTCCCGGCCGACGCCCGACAGGAACTCCGCAACTTCGACCCCGCCGCGAAGACGGTCGAACTCGCCGTGACGGCGGTCCGCGGCCCCGCCAAGGTTCCGAACCCGGTCGCCGACCCCGGCAAGGAGTTTCTCGGCACGTCGTTCTTCATCGACTGGGACAACGACGACGTCAAGCGCCACGCCAAGGCCGCGGTCGCGGGCCTGCGTTCCGATTCCGCCTGGGACAAGGCGCGGGCGGTCGAGGCGTGGGTGAACCGCAACATGAAGGCCACGGAATTCTCGCAGGCGATGGCGTCGTGCGCGAACGTCGCCAAGTCCCTGTCCGGAGACTGCACCGAGTACGCGATGCTGTCCGCCGGCATGTGCCGCGCCCTCGGCGTCCCGAGCCGCACGGCGATCGGCCTCGTCTACGCCCCGGCCCGCGACGGCAAGCCGTTCCTGGCGTACCACATGTGGTTCGAGGTGTCCGTCGACGGCCAGTGGGTCGCCCTGGACGCCACCCTCGGCCGCGGCTCGGTCGGACCGGGCCACATCAAGATCACGGACGCCAGCTGGCACGAGGAGAAGTCGTTCGCCCCGCTGCTGCCGGTCCTCGGCGTCCTGGGGGCGAACCCGAAGGTGGACGTGCTGAAGGTGGTCGAACCGCGGTAGGCATGGACGTCCACGGGTCGGCGGCGTATTTAGCCCCGCTGATATCGACGCCGAAGCACCGCTCGAAGGTGGGTAGTTGCATCCCGCCCTTATCGGGGACGGGAGGTGGGGGTGCGAAGTCAGCAGCTGATTTTCATTCGCGTGGCGATTAGAATTAGACTACCCCGCGGGTGCCTGAAACACCCAACCGCGGGCTATAGCCAATGCATGAAGTTTCTTGCTTTTGTTTCGCCAGTGCCTCTCTTCAAGCCCTGTGAAATCAACTACCGCGTGCTCGGGAAAAGGTTCGGGGTCGGGACGAGCAGTTAAACCATGCAAGCTGAATTCTTCGACGGACAACGCCATTGCACCAACAGACTGCTTCTTTAGCTCGGTTGTGTAGTGTGTCCATGATGCTTCAGCCGTGATCAAGTCACCGTCATAGACAGACATGAGTCCGTTGTCCGCTTCGTTCGGCCGGAATGCTCGTGAACTGGCATAGCCATCCTGAACGAAGTTCGGGTGAATTTGACGAAAAAGCAGCGTCGCTTCTGTCATTCGGCCACCCCGCCCGTGGAACGAACTTGATCGGTCAGCCACGCCCAATGTTCGTTAGTCGTCAAGTCGAGATCCTTCTCCGATTCCTCATCTGTGTTAATGTTTAGAGCATGCCAAGAACCACGCTTGGTAATCGGGTCGATCTCTAAAGATAGTGACCACGGATCCAACGCCCATTCGGCCAATACACGACCTGCAGGTGTCGGGAATAGATACGGCAGTCGGAGATCGTCAGGATAGTGCTCTTCAAAGGCAGTAGTGATCCAGTCTAGTTTATCAGAAGGTGGGGCTAACCCTTTTCCATCAAGCCAACCATTCCGAACGAGCCTCAACTCTTCGATTCTCGCTCGAACATCTAGCGAGTCGATCACTGCCACTTGATCCACCGTCTCGATCCCCTTCAACTTTCGGTCACGATCAAAACGTCCACTAGCGTAGATTCTCACTCGAACTCGCTGACCTACAGCGTAATTGTTGAATGCCTCCAGGATGGTATCGAAGTGTGTATCTGTCAACTGGGATTTGACAGATGTTCCATCTGGTCGTTCTAGATTGAACCATCCGTCCTTGGCTTCCATACCTGTGATCGTGCCATGAAGCACCACGTCTCCAGTGTACTCCTTAACATTCGACGCCATGACCAACCGGTGCCGAGATTCTTGAGTCAGTCGCGCAGGGGGGCCAGAAGCGTCGTGCCCGAATTCAACTGCCTCCCCAGGCTCAAGACTGCGACCGAACCGTGCGAAGTAACTGAGAATGCGAGGTGGCAGGTCGATAATGGGCAAACCTTGCTCGGCTTTTCGGATCGACTCAACGATTGCTGCTCTCGCGTCTTCAAAGTATGATTTGGCAGCGGGCGGAAAAAGTGTCGTAGCTGCTAGAAATAAGCTGATCACTGGGATTGCGCTTCCGTCCTCAACTCCTGTCAATTTGAGGGAGATACCGTCCGTGAACCCGCGGGGAACACGTTTTCGGTTAGGAAACTCTGAACGAAACTTCCATTTCGCGATGTCCACAACCATTTGCTCAAGCACGGCGAAGTCGGCGAGGACGTGCAGAGGCACCACCCCTCCCTCAAACCGAGGTCCGGTCAAACGCGGTCTCAGAAAGGGCTCGACGTTCACAGCAATGTCTCACTGCACGGTGCTTTTTCCTTGCTATACGCCCGTATTATTCTAGAAGTTCGAGCGAAAACTGGAATACCAAAGATCCTCACTTTAACTTCACGGCGAGTATTGTCCTCGCTGCTATCCGTATGCCGCTCACTTCCCGTTCCGCCTCCCCCCAATCTCATTACACTAACCACTGCCCACCTGCGAACTGCCCACTGGTGATGACATGGCCAAAGCTGCCGAGCCCGACTTGACCAAGATCCGCAACCTCGGCGTCATTGCGCACATCGACGCGGGCAAGACCACGACCACCGAGCACCTGCTCTACTACGCGGCGGCCAAGCACAAGCTCGGCGGCGTCGACGAGGGGACGACCGAGACCGACTACGACCCCGAGGAGCAGCAGCGCGGCATCACCATCTACTCGGCATGCATCCCGTTCCAGTGGCGGGGGTTCACCGTCAACCTCATCGACACGCCGGGGCACGTCGACTTCACCGCGGAAGTCGAGCGGAGCTTGCGCGTCCTCGACGGGGCCGTGGTGGTGTTCGACGGCCAGAAGGGGGTCGAGGCGCAGTCCGAGACCGTCTGGCGGCAGGCGAACAAGTACGGCGTCCCCCGGCTCGTGTTCGTCAACAAGATGGACGTCGTCGGGGCGAACTTCGCGCAAACGCTGAAGAGCATCCACGACCGCCTCACGCCCGACACCGCGAGCATGGGGTTGCCGGTGCCAGTGGTCGTCCCGATCGGGTCGGGGTCGCCGAAGGACAGTGCCACGCCGTTCCGCGGGGTGATCGACCTGATCGAGTGGAAGGCCCTGTTCTTCGACGCGGGGGATTACGGCAAGACGGTGCGAATCGCGGAGATTCCGGAGGAAAACGTCGAGTTCGCGAAGACGTACCGCGAGCAAATGTTCGACGCCCTGACGCGGTTCGACGACAAGGACCTCATCACGTCGGCCGTCCTCGAAGGGCAGGAACCGGCCGTCGAGAAAGTGCGACAACTCGTCCGCGAGCAGACGCTGAGGCGGCAGATCTACCCCGTGCTGTGCGGCAGCGGTCGCGAGCACATCGGCATTCAGCCGCTGCTCGACGCGGTGACGTACTACCTGCCGAGCCCGCTGGACCGGCCGCCGGTGGTCGGGGTGAACCCGAAGTCGAAAAAGGAAGAGAAGCGGAAGTGCGACCCGAAGGAGCCGTTCTGCGGGCTCGTCTTCAAGGCCGCTTGGCACCCGAACGGGCACCGGTTCTTCATCCGCGTCTACAGCGGCGTGCTGCGGCCGAACGCGCGGGCGCTCAACCCCGGCAACGACAAGAAGGAGAACGTCGCCAAGCTGTACCACGTCCACGCCGACCCGAACCGCGGGCTGGAGGAGGTCGAGTCCGCCCCGGCCGGCGACATCGTCGCGGTCATCGGGCTGAAGGACACCAAGACCGGCGACACGCTGTGCGAAACCCAGCACCCGATCGTGCTGGAGTCGATCACGTTCGCGGAAGCGGTCGTCAGCCAGAGCGTCGAGCCCGAGAGCGGGGCGGACAAGGACAAGCTGGCGCAAGCCCTGGAAATGCTGCAACTCGAAGACCCGACGTTCAAGGTGAAGACCGACAAGGACACGGGCCAGACGCTCATCTCCGGCATGGGCACGCTGCACCTCGAAGTGAAGCGCCACCGCCTCGAACGCGACTTCCGGCTGAAGGTGAAGGCCCGCAAGCCGCGGGTGTCGTACCGGGAAATGCTGCGCGAGCACCGCGTCGTCGAGGTCGAGGTCAAGAAACTCGGCGAGAAGGACACCTACGCGAAACTGAAAGTGGAGTTCACGAATCACCGCAGCCCGACGCCGGTGGCGGTCGCGAACTTCGTGTCCGGCGACGTGCTTCCCCACGCGATCGGCGTCGCCACCGAAGCCGGGCTGAAGGACGCGCTCCTCACCGGCGAGTTCGGCTACCCGATGATGAACGCCCAGGCGAAGATTCTCGAAGCGAGATTCGACCCGCAGCTGTCGTCCGAAGAAGCGTTCGTGATGGCCGCGAACCGGGCCGTCCGGCAGGCGACGGAGGACAACATGATCGTGCTCGAACCGATCATGAAGGTGATCGTCACGACGCCGGACGAGTCGCTCGGCAACATCATCGGCGACATCTCGTCCCGCGGCGGCGAAATCGTGCGATCCGAGATGATCCCCGGCAAGCTCAGCGAGGTCGAGGCGAAAGTTCCGCTGCGGCTGCTGTTCGACTACGAGGACCGCGTCCGCAGCCTGAGCCAGGGCCGCGCCGCCTCGGCGATGGAGCCGCTTAGCTACGAGCCCGCGCCGGCGGAGGTGCTGCGGGAATTGCGCGGGGAGTAGCAGACTTGTAGGGTGGGTCGAGCGCTTCGCGAAGACCCACCGGTCCGGGCTTGCGGTCGTTGCCGTTTCGGTGGGTCTTCGCCGCAAAGCCGGCTCGACCCACCCTACGGGTTTCGGGCCCTCCGGGCGGATTCTTCTCGACACTGAACACTTTGCCACCTATACTCCCGCCGTGTGAACATGCGATCACGTCGCACGCGGGAGCCCGTCCATGCTTCGCTACCTGTTCGTGGACATGAACGCCTTCTTCGCGTCCGTGGAACAGCAGGACTTCCCCAACCTCCGCGGCAGGCCGGTCGCCATCGCCGCCCTGGACGCGCCGACGACGTCTTGCATCGCGGCCAGTTACGAGGCGAAGCGGTTCGGCGTCAAGACCGGCACGCCCGTCTGGGAGGCGAAAAAACTCTGCCCGGAAATTGTCATCCGCAAGGGCCGCCACGAGCGGTACGTGGACGTTCACCACGAGCTGGTTCGCGCCGTGGGGTTGTGCGTCCCCGTCACGCGCGTCATGTCCATCGACGAAATGGCGTGCCGGCTCATCGGCGTCGAACAGCGGCCGGACAAGGCGACCGCCATCGCCCGGCAGATCAAGGACACGATTCGCCGGAAGTTCGACCACCTGACGTGCTCCATCGGCGTCGGGCCGAACGTCATGCTCGCGAAGATGGCCGGCGACATGATGAAGCCCGACGGCCTGACGCTCCTGCCGACCGAGGACCTGCCGAAGCGGCTGCCGTCGCTGAAATTGCAGGACTTCCCCGGCATCGGCCCCCGCATGGAGCGGCGGCTGATGGCCCAGGGCGTGACCTCCGTCCGGCACCTGCTGGCGCTGTCCCCGGCGCAGATGTGCCACGTCTGGGGCAGCCGCGTTCACGGCTGGCGGTGGTGGTATTTGCTCCGCGGCGAAGACGTACCCGAGAAGCCGACGAAGCGCCGGACGGTCGGGCATTCGCACGTCCTACCCCCGGAACTGCGAACCGATCGCGGGTCGAAGGCGGTGCTGGCGAAGCTGACGCACAAGGTCGCGGCCCGGCTGCGGCGGATGAACTACTGGGCGGGCGGCATCGTCGTCGGGGTGAGCTACGTCGGCGGCGGGAGCTGGTACGAGGCGACGAGCGTGGCCCACTGCCAGGATACGCTGACCGTGCTGCGAGCCGCGGACTCGTTGTGGGTTCGCCGGCCGCACGGGCGGCCGTTGAAGGTGAGCATCACGCTGACGGACCTGGTCCCGGCCCGCTCGGCGACGCCGTCGCTGTTCGACCACGACCGCCGGCTGGTGGACCTGTGCCACATCATCGACCGGCTCAACCGGGTGTTCGGGCCGAACACCGTCTACTTCGGCAGCGTCTTCGGGGCGGGCGACACCGCCCCGATGCGGATCCCGTTCAACGCGATCCCGACCGCCGACCCCGCGGTCCACGGGTCGTTCCGCGGCCGGTACGGGGCGGTGTTCGCGTGACTCACCCCTTCGCGGGGGCGGCCAGCAGGATCAGCACGGCGAGCCCGACCACGGGCAGGACGAGCGCGAACTTGATCGTCTTTTCCACGAACCAGACGCCGAGGCACTCCCGGACGCGGACCTGCATCATCCGGGCGTGGACGGCCGAGCACATGACCATGTGGATCGGCAGGGCGAGGAACGCGAACACGAGGTCGGCCTCCCAGAGCGGGTAGTTCGACGCGGTGTACGCCTCCTGCAGGATCGCGAACAGGACGGCCTCGACGAAGATCGGCGCGACGAGCAGCGACAGGACGATGCCGACCGACCGGAGCATCGACGGGAGCGGCACCCCGCACAGCGAGCAGGACACGCGGAACAGGAGCAGCTCGAACCCGAGCCAGGCCATCAAAAACCCGGCCAGGCAACACATCACCCCGAGCATCGCGCCGTTCATCCGTGGCTCCGATCACTTCACGAACTTGCCGACGGTTTCGAGGAACTCGGCGTTCGACTTGGTCTTGCCGAGCTGCTTGACGAGCCCTTCCATCGGGTCGGCCCCGCCGCGGATGCCGAGGAGGCTGCGGCGGAGGAGGTTGACCCGCTCCAGCGTCTCCGGGGGGAGCAGGCGTTCTTCCTTGCGGGTGCCGGACTGGGCGAGGTCGATCGCCGGGAACACCCGCTTGTCCGCGAGCTTGCGGTCGAGGACGAGTTCCATGTTCCCGGTCCCCTTGAACTCCTGGAAGATGACGTCGTCCATGCGGGAGTTCGTCTCGACGAGGGCGGTGCCGAGGATCGTCAGGGTGCCGCCCTCTTCGAACGCGCGGGCCGCGCCGAACAGCTTCTTGGGGGCGTCGAGCGCCCGGCTGTCGACGCCGCCGGACATGGTCCGGCCGCTGCCGGCCGTCTTGTTGTACGCCCGGGCCAACCGGGTCAGGCTGTCGAGCAGGACGAACACGTCGCGGCCCTGTTCGGTGAGCCGCTTCGCCCGTTCGAGGACGAGTTCCGCCGTCCGGGTGTGGACCGCGGCGTCCTGGTCGTTGCTGGACGCGATCACCTCCCCCTTCACGCTGCGGCGGAACTCGGTCACTTCCTCCGGGCGTTCGTCGACGAGCAGCACCATCAGGTGCATGTCCGGGTAGTTCGTCGCCACGGCGTTAGCGATGTGCGACAGCAGCACCGTCTTCCCGGACCGCGGCGGGGCGACGATCAGCCCGCGCTGCCCCTTCCCGACGGGGGTGAACAGGTCGAGGACGCGGGTCGTCAGCGGCTCCGGGCCGGTCTCCATCCGCAGCCAGCTGGTCGGGTCGGTGGCGGTGAGTTCGTCCCACCGGCGGCGGCGGTACAGCTTCGCCTCCGTCCCCTCGATCTGGTCGATGGTCGCGAGCCGGGGGCCGGTCGACCCCTTCCGCGGCGGTTCGAGCGGGCCGGACACCAGGAGCCCCTGGGCCAGCCCGAACTTCTGGATGAGCGGCTGGGAGACGTACGGGTCGGACGCGCGGGCGGCGTAGTGCCGGGCCGGGTCGCGGAGGAACCCGAACCCTTTCGGGTGGAGTTCGAGGACGCCTTGAAAGGTGGAAGTCTTGTCGGCAGTCGTCATCGGGTGCGGCTTTCGAGAAACGGAATCACCCCACCGGGTCGGCGGACAATCGAGTAGCGGCCGGCGAGGGAACAGGAAGCGATCGACGGGGAACGGTCGGCGGCCCACGGGTTCGGGCAGTGAATGGCGGGTGGCCGATGGTGCGATTCTAACGCCCCGCCGGCCCGCCCGCCAGCGGGAAAATCCCAACCCGCGAACCCGGTTTGGGCCGGCCGGTGCCGCGCGGCTCGATTGAACGGGATCGGCTCGAAGAATAGACTGAACCGAAACCCGGAGTCGGTGTATGGCCACCACCTTGACCGTTCCTCGCGCCACGCTCGACGACCTCGCCCGCGTCGAGGGGAAGGCCGAACTCATCGGCGGGAAGTTGGTGCGTTCCATGCCCACAGGACACAGGCCCGGCGTCGTTGCTCTGCGGATCGTCCGTCGGCTGGCAGATTACGCAGACACTTTCGGCGGAGTCGCTCACGGCGACAACATCGGGTTCGCCGTGCCGGAACTGTCGACCGGACGCGAGTCGTTCTCCCCGGACGCGGCGTACTACACCGGCCCGCTGCCCGCCAACGCGATGCGGTTCGTCCCCGGCCCGCCGGACTTCGCCGTGGAAGTCCGCAGCGAGAACGACTACGGCCCTGCCGCCGAGGCCGAGATGGCCGGCAAGCGGGCCGAGTACTTCGAGGCGGGCACCAAGGTCGTCTGGGACGTGGACCCGGTGGCGAAGGTGGTCCGCAGCTACCGGGCGGGCGACCCGACCCCCGCCGAGTTCCGCCCCGGCCAGCAGGCGGACGCGGAACCCGCCGTCCCCGGCTGGCGGCTCGCGGTCGACTGGCTGATGGCGTAATCGCATCGTCCCCTCCTCACTTCGGCGCATCCACTCATGGCGGTCAACCTTCCCCCGCACTACCACGACGCGGAAGCCCGGTACAAGAAGGGCAAGACGCCGGAGGAGAAACTCGCCGCGCTGCGGGAAATGTGGGTGCTCCTGCCGAAGCACAAGGCGAGCGAGAAGGTCCAGGCGGACCTGAAGACGAAGATCAGCGAGCTGACGGACGAGATCGACGCGGCGAAGTCCGGCCCGAAGAAGGCGGCACCGGGGACGTTCAAGATTCCCCGGCAGGGGGCGGGGCAGGTCGTGTTCCTCGGCCCGCCGAACGCGGGGAAATCCCGGCTGCTCACGAAACTGACGAAGGCGTCGCCGGCCGTCGCCCCGTACCCGTTCACGACGCGCGAACCCGTGCCGGGGATGATGGACTTCGAGGAGGTGCGGGTCCAACTCGTCGACCTGCCGCCGATCACCGCGGACCATTTTGACACGTTCATCACCGACATCACCCGCGCCGCCGATGCCGCCGTATTGTTCCTCGATTTGGCCAACGACGACGGCCCGGCCGAGACGCAAGCGGTGCTCGACCGGTTGAAGCAGGCTCGCCGGCAACTCGTTCCGACTCGCCCCGCGGGGGACGACGACCCGACGACATACTTCCTGCCGACGATCCTGGTCGCGACGAAGGCGGACGACGAGGCGGCGGACATCCGGCTCGAAATTGCCAAGGAGACGTTCGCCGACACGTTCCCCCTGGCGGTCATCGCGGCCGAGCGGGGGGACGGGTTGGACGAACTCCGAGCGAAGCTCTACGGGCTGCTCGGCGTGATGCGGATTTACACGAAGCAGCCGGGCAAGCCGGCCGACACCGGCAGCCCGTTCACCTGCCCGATCGGGTCCACCGTCGTCGAGTTCGCCGGCCGCGTCCACGGCGACTTCGAGGAGACGCTGAAGTCCGCCCGCGTCTGGGGCTCGGCCGCGTTCGACGGGCAAACCGTCGGGCGGGACCACGTGTTGAAGGACAAGGACATCGTGGAACTGCACGTGTAGCCCGTTCCACGACGTGCA
>ERZ1066123.1941-NODE-1941-length-11392-cov-8.636147_pt1 | contig 11392 bp, 6 predicted proteins | sample MGYA00382770_ERZ1066123 | MGnify/ENA primary metagenome ERZ1066123 (study PRJEB33369, sample SAMEA5778353) | biofilm metagenome | biome: Industrial cooling water; feature: Water cooling tower basin; material: Biofilm | place: United Arab Emirates | collected...
GCTACGATCCCGGCATCGTCCCGCCCGATCTCGCCGCCGCCCCCGTGATCGCCAAGCCCGCCGACACGTCCTGCCTGATCGACACGCTGGCCCGGCGGCTGAGCGCAAGCAGCGCCGAAGACGCGCCCGCCTGACCTGCCGCACGCCCCCCATCAAGGGGTGTTGACCGCCCGCCGGTGATCGTGCCATTGGGCCATCCGACGGCATTGCAGCGCAGGCCGATGCGGGTGTAGCTCAATGGTAGAGCAGAAGCTTCCCAAGCTCCCGGCAATGGCGCAAATCTGCGGGTTCTGCTGTAAACCGGCGCGACTCCGGCACGAAAGAACAATCGCTTGTCGCGTGACTGTAAGCCCAAAGCTGTGACCCTCCGAGGGTCGTTCCACCGGTCACCGAGGCGCACCGCAGTTATCCTGCGGCAGGGTATTTGATGGTTGCTGTCAAGCCTCAGGATCGCAGGGTCTGACGGTATCGACGGGGCTCACGCGACCTGGTCCCTGGGTTGCGAACCATCGGGAACGGCGGTGATGAGCCGCGCTCCGCGCTGGTAGGTGATGTAGCGCCACAGCCACTGGATGCTGACCATCACGCGCTGCTCGAAGGCGACGAGCAGGTAGACGTGGACCACCGCCCACAGGAGCCAGGCGAGATAGCCCCGGAGCCGGCGTCTGCCGAAATCGAACACGGCGGCGTGGCGACCGATGATCGCGGTATTGCCGCGATCCCGAAAGACGAACGGGGCGAGGGCGCCGCCCTGTCTCAGCTGCCGCGCCAACTCACGTCCGAGATGCTCGCCCTGCTGCTTTGCGACCTGCGCCAGACCGGGCAACGGTGCGCCGGAAGCACCCGGAGCTGCCACCGTATCGCCGAGCGCATAGATGCCGGGAAAGCCCGCCACCTCCAGACGCGCGTTGACCGGGATGCGGCCCGCGCGGTCGGGGGCGATGCCGAGCCATGTGGCAGCAGGCGAGGCGCGAATGCCGGCGCCCCACACCATCGCGTTGGCGGCAAGGAAACCGCCGGGCAGCTGCACGCCTTCGGCCGTGACATCCGCAACCGCTTCGCCGGTTCGCACTTCGACCCCGAGCGTCCCGAGCCGCTGCAACGCATAGGCCGAGAGCGTCTCCGGGAAGGCGGCGAGGATGCGCGGCCCGGCCTCGACCAGCACCACCCGCGCCTCGCGCGGGTCAATGTGGCGGAAGTCGCGGGCAAGCGCGTGGCGCGCGAGTTCGGCGATCGCGCCGGCCATCTCGACGCCCGTTGGCCCGCCGCCGACGATCACGCTGGTCATCAATGCCTCACGGCGTGCGGGATCGGTTTCCCGCTCGGCACACTCGAAACCCATAAGCACGCGGGTGCGAATCGCGCGGGCGTTGTCGATGGTCTTGAGCCCCGGCGCGTGCGCGGCCCACTCCTCGTGGCCGAAATAGTTGTAGACCGAGCCGGTCGCGATCACGAGCATGTCGTAACCGATGCGTGCCCCGTCGCCGGTCAGCACGGCGCGGGCGGCGGTGTCGATGCCGGTCACCTCGGCCATCAGCACCTCGGCGTTGCGCTGCCGGCGCAGCATCTTTCGGATCGGCTCGGCAATGTCGGCAGGCGAAAGTGCGGCGGTCGCGACCTGGTAAAGCAGCGGCTGAAACAGGTGGTAGTTGTTGCGGTCGATCAGGGTCACGTCGGCGGGTGCGCTGCGAAGCGCCTTTGCGCAGGCGATACCTCCGAACCCACCGCCGATGATGACGATGCGCGGTCGGGCATCGGGCGTTGCGGCCTGATCGAGTGGCACCCGGTCGGCACCGGCATCAGTCATCGTCTTTGCCTCCCTTAGGTGGCGCCTTCGGCTGGCGAACGGCGAGGTCGAACATGCCCCCCGCGCCGAGCACGTGGAGGCGCAGGTCGTGGACCGTGATGGCAGAGCCGGAACGGATCTCCGCCACGTCGGAGAAGGTCGTCGCGGCCGCGTCGAGAATATAGGCTGCTCCCGAGCCCATCGCGGTGAGGGTGCCATCCTCGACCACCACGGCAGTGTCCTCGTCAAGTCCGAGCCCCAGCGACCCCGGCGCTGCCGCGAGGACCGCGACCAGTCGCCCGATCCGCCCGCGCTGGGCGAAGTGCTGGTCGATGATCGTGCCATCGATGAGGTCGAGGCCGGGGGCCATCTCCACTGCCCCGCGCCGTCCGCTTTCGTCGCTGTCGCCCGACACCAGCATGGTCGTGCTCATCGCGGACGCTCCGGCAGAGGTGCCTGCGACCAGCCCGCCTTCACGGTGCAATTTCCGGAGCCGCTCATGCACGGCGGTGCCAGAGATCATGCTGACGAGCCGCGTCTGGTTGCCGCCGGTGAAGAAGAACCCGCGCGCGCCTTCGAGCAGGTCGAGCGTTGCGGGTGCATCGGCCTCGTCGCGCTGATCGAGGTAGAGTTCCACCAGCTCTCCTTCGTGCAGGCCCGCAAAGGCTGCCTGGTATTCCTCGAAATATCCGGTCCGCGAGGGACTGGCGATGGTTGCGATCACCAACTTGCCTCCGCCGAGCCGCTTGGCGATCGCAGCCAGGATCGTCCGGCGCCCCTCGGGATCGCGGTCTTCGTGCCCGCCGATGATGAAAAGCGGACCGCTCATGCCCGTGCCCCCTCGTCTTGCGAGAGCCAAATGACGGGTTCCTCGTCGCCTTCGCGCATCAGGGCGACCGCGAAGTGCGGGCTGTTGTGGGCAAAGCCGGGATGGCCGCACCTGTCGAGGGCGATCGCCCCGGCCTCGGCCCCCAATCGCGCAATGCGAACCAGCGAGCATTCGATCGCCGGCCTCACATCCATCCGGGCCAGCTTGTCGATGATGCGCAGACCCAGCGTCAGCCGGGCGATCTCCTCGCCATCACCCGAGAGCGCCACAGCGCCCGCCTCATTGTCGGCATAGAAGCCGCAGCCGGGCAAGGGGCTGTCGCCGACCCTTCCCGCAGGCGTGCCTTCCAACCCGCCTGTCGAGGTGCCCGCAGCGAGGTCGCCATGGCTGTCGAGCGCCACCGCGCCGACGGTGTCACAGGCCGCCTTGGTGCCGGCGACGACCCGCACCGGCACGCGCGCGTCCTCGGTCCGCAGCTGCGCGCCGCGATCCCGGGCAAAGGCGAGAGCGCCGGTTCCGACGAGCAGGATTTCGCGCTCGCCGAGCACCTCGCGGGCGACGCTCACCGGGTGGGCCACCTCCGGCAGGGCCGCTACCGCGCCCACGGCCAGCGTCGCGCCGTCCATCACGGCGGCGTCCATCTCGATCCCGCCGTCGCGGTTTGGGACCGAGCCGAAGCCCGCGTTGAAGATCGGACGATCCTCCATGACCCGGATCGCCGCCTCGACCGCTGCGATGGCCGAGCCCCCCGCCTCCAGCACATCGGACCCCGCGCGCACGGCTTCGTTCAGGCCTTCGCGGTTGGCGTCCTCTTCGTCAGGGCTGATGGTCTTGGCACCGCCGTGGATCAGGATCGTCCACGGCTTTCGGGTCGCGTTCATGCGCTATGCTCCGCAAATTCGAAATGGGGCGTCGGCTCCGACCGATCAGGCCGAAACTCGACCACCTGCTTCCAGCACCCGGCGACATCGCTCGGTGTCAGCACCAGCAGATCGCCCGGCCCCGCAAGCGCGAGGCCGATCGCATTGGCTTCGGGCTCGCTCTGAACGGCGCGCACCGATCCGCGCAGCAACCCGCTTTCCTCTGCGCCGCGTTTGAGCAGGCCGAGCAGTTCGCCGCGCGGCCTCCCGCGCGTGACCGGGTCCTCGCGGAATACCAGTTCGTCGAACAGCCGCGCCGAGATGGTTGCCATCGCAAGAATATCCTCGTCGCGGCGGTCGCCGGGCACGGAGATCACGCCGATGGTGCGCTGGTAACGGTGGCGCAAGCCCTCGATCACTTCGCCAAGCGCCTCAAGCCCGGCGACGTTGTGGGCGTAATCCATGATTGCGCGGAAGCCGTGCGCATCGTGGACATTGAGCCGGCCGGGGTTCTGCTCGAAATCCGACTGGAAGGTGCCGAGCGCAGTGCGGATCGTCGGTAGAGAGATGCCGTGCGCCGCCGCCATTGCAGCCGCGGCGAGCGCATTGGCGATATTGAACGTGGCAAGGCCGTGGAGCGTCGCGGGGATCGAGGCGGCGGGAAGGATCACCTCGCGAAGACCCTCGCGGTGGAGCACGATCAGCCCGCCGTCCCGGCCCGCTTCGCGCACGACCGCTGCGCCGCCTGCCTCGATATGGTCGCGCAGCCAGGGGGCCATCTCATCCTCGCCACCTGCGAGCGAGAACCACATGACCTTGCCCCCGGCACGCCGCGCCATTGTGCGGGTGAGCGGATCATCCGCGTTCAGTACCGAGGCTCCGCGGCGCCGCACGCTCTCGACGATCAGCGACTTGACCTCGGCGAGCTCCTCGACGGTGTCGATACCCTTGAGGCCGAGGTGATCGGCAGTGACGTTGAGCACCGCGCCCACATCCGCCTCGGCGTAGCCGAGCCCCTCGCGCAGGATGCCGCCGCGCGCGGTTTCGAGGATCGCAACCTCGACGCAAGGGTCGCTCAGCACCATGCGCGCGCTGCGCGGGCCGGTGGCATCGCCGGGCGCGATGAGCGTGTCGCCGACGAAGGCGCCCGCCGTCGAGGTCATGCCGACGATCTTGCCGGTGAAGCGGAAGATGTGCCGCAGCATGCGCGCGGTGGTCGATTTGCCGTTGGTGCCGGTGATCGCGAAGATCGGCACGCGCGCACGGGCCCCGCGCGGGAACAGCATCTCGATGACGGGTCGCGCCACGTCGCGCGAGGCGCCTTCGGAGGGCTCCAGATGCATGCGGAAGCCGGGGGCGGCGTTGACCTCGATCACCCCGCCGCCGGTCTCGCGCACGGGCCTCGCGATGTCGGGGGCGATGAAGTCCACGCCCGCGACATCGAGCCCGAGAGCCATCGCCGCGCGCGCCGCGATCGCGGCATTGTCGCAGTGGACCTCGTTGGTGCGGTCGATCGCGGTGCCGCCGGTGGAGAGGTTGGCCGTGGCGGCGAGGACCACGGTCTGCCCGCGCGCAGGGACGCTGGCGGTCGTGAGGCCTTCGCGCGCGAGCAGATCGATGGCTGCCCGGTCGAGCTTGATGCGGGTCATCACCTTCTCGTGGCCCAAGCCCCGGCGCGGGTCGCGGTTGACCTCTTCCACCAGCTGCTCGATCGTCGAGACACCGTCGCCCCTGACAGCGGCGGGCACGCGCTCGGCCACCGCGACGACCTTGCCGTCCACCACGAGGATGCGGTGATCGCGCCCGGCGAAGAACCGCTCGACGATCACCTCGCCGCCCCTCGCCTGAGCGCGCGCCGCTTGAAAGCCTGCGCGCAATTGCAGCAGATCCACGATGCCGGTGGTGATTCCCCGGCCATGGTTGCCGTCGCGCGGCTTGGTCACGAGCGGATAGCCAAGCCGGGCTGCGGCTTTCAGAGCTTCCTCCTCGTCACGCACCACCTCGCCCGTGGGAACGGGAATCCCGTGGGCAGCGAGAAGCTGCTTGGTGTAATCCTTGTCGCTCGCCGCTTCGGTGGCGAGCATCGACGTCCGGCCCGTGATGCTGGCGCGGATGAGCTGCTGGTAGCGCCCCTGACCCAGCCGTATCAGGCTGCCGCGTCCCAGCCGGGTGACCGGGATGCCGCGGCGCTTGGCCTCATCGACGAGCGCCTGCGTGGTGGGGCCCAGCGCACGCCGCTCGGCAAGCCGCTTGAGCTGGGCGCGGCGCGCGGCGAGATCGAACGTGCCTTCCAGCGCGGCCAGTCCCTCCAGTCCCTCGATACCGGCAAGGCGCGCGGGCAGGAGTGAATCGACGAGTTCGAGCGCGATACGGCCGGCGGCGAGGCCGACCTCTTCGTCGCCGTAGGCATACATGACGTTGTAGACGCCCGGTCTGCCTTTCACGCTGCGGGTCTTGCCCCGGGTGACGCGCGTGCCGACCTCGCATTGCAGCTCCAGCGCGACATGCTCGGCGACATGCCCGAGCCACGTTCCCTCTCGCAGTCGCTCGACAAATCCGCCCGCGTACCCGCGGCTGCACTGGTGCCGTGCGAGACCGGGGAGGAGGGCGAGCAGCCTGTCAGTAAAGCCTTGCAAGCGCGACGTCGGCCAATTTTCCAACCGCCCCAGATCGAAAACGATCCGTATCATCGGCGTGTGGCTGTAATAATGAGCGCCGCGATAAATGGTATGGCTGAGAACTTTCGGGGATGCGGATTGCTCGATCAGAATGTCATTTAAGTCATTATTATGCCGCATCGTAATCTCTTCCTTCAGGTCATTCGATCCGGGCCCGGGGCGGTCACTGGTGAATGAGCGTCCTGGCAGTTGAGCGCCATAACTTCTGTTCGCAAGCAAGGTGTGCGCCCGCAGGCTTGGTGCAGCAGCTTGTCACGAGGCGGGCAGCACTGTTCGCATCGGGACTCGTGCCGCTGTGAGACGCCGTCCAACCCCTCTCAATGCCGCTCCTTCAGGCGCTTCGACCGATGTCCGGCGTGTTGCACCGCATCGGTGGGCACAGGCGGAACAATCAGCGCAGCCGCCTCCTAACCCTCCTCCCGGCCCCGGAAGGTCACGCCGGCTGGAGGGAGACTAGATGATGAACGCACACCCGGACACGGATCAGGAGGCGCGGCACACTGCCGGCAAGACCTCGCCTGGTCCGGCGGAAAAACTGCTGCGCGCGCTGGATACTTTGGGCTACGATTTCCTCGCCCCCACGCCAGCCTCTCAACGGCGCGTTCTTGAGCGGGAGGGACATGAGGTCGGCGCCAATCTCATGGATTTTCTTGGCTGGAGCCTGCCCTGCCGATCGGGCGATCTGCCCGGCGAGGTGCTTCGTGCGATCGAAGAAGCAGGTTTCCTCGTGCGCCGGGAGGATGGGCTGGTCGTCTCGCGGGTGCGGGTGTCACGCGTGTTCGGCAACCTTTTCATTCACTCGCGCTTCCCGACGGCCGAGCAGGACGCCGTGTTCCTTGGTCCCGATAGCCACCGCTTCGGCGATTACATCTTGCGCAACGTCGAAGGCTTGCCCGTCAAGCCCCGCATCCTCGATTACGGCGCGGGTGCAGGGGTGGGCGGGATCACTGCAGCCACCCACCTCCAGGGAGCGTCGCTGACGCTCGCGGACATAAATCCCAAGGCGCTCGCGCTGGCCGCCGCCAACGCCAGCCATGCGGCGATAGAATACGAAGTGGTGCAGGTGCAGCAGCCCGAGGATCTCGGCTGCCGCTACGACCTGGTTGTCATGCACCCGCCGTTCATGATCGACACCGAGCGCCGCGCCTACCGCGATGGCGGAGACCTCTACGGCGGTCAGATGTCGCTCGACTGGGCGCTCGGCGGCATTCGCCTGCTTGCCCCCGGCGGGCGGCTGGTGATGCACACCGGCGTGTCGATCGTGAACGGCCGTGACGTGGTGCGCGATGCCTTCGCCGAGGCGCTTCCGAGTGAAGGCTTTACGCTCGATTATCACCTCCTCGATCCCGACATCTTCGGCGACGAACTGTCGAGCGCGGCCTATGCCGAGGTGGATCGGATCGCCGCCGTCGGCGTGCGGATCGACCGCGCCGCATGAAGATCGGGCAGCTTGCCCTCAACACGCCGCCTGTCCGTCTGCTGGCGGCGCTCGCGGGAGGGCTGATTGCCGGCACGCTTGCGAACGGGAGCCGCTACGAGGCGGACTTGCTCGCGATAGCGCAGCCGGTGGGCAAGCTGTGGCTCAACGCCCTTACCATGACAGTGGTGCCGCTGGTCACCGCGCTGCTGATCGCTGGCGTCTACGAGGCGGGACAGAGCGGCGGGAACGCGATCTCGCGCCGGGCGCTGGGATGGTTCGCAGGACTGCTGGTCGCCGCCTCGCTGATTGGAGGGCTGGTTGCAATCCTCCTGCTTCAGGCATGGCCGCTGCCCGCCGGCGCAGCGGGTCTTGCCGCAGGGTTCGCAACGCCCGCCGCCGCCGAAGCGGGCGACTGGGTGGACGCGGTCGTCCCCGCCAACATCGTCGCCGCCGCAGCCGAGACTGCGATGGTGCCGTTGGTGCTGTTCGCGATGCTCTTCGGCTTCGCCCTGACCCGGGTCGAGCGCGAGCTCGGCGTAGGGCTGGCGCGGGTGTTCCGTGCGGTGGCGGAGGTGATGCTGGTCATCGTGGGATGGGTCCTGTGGATCGGCCCCCTCGGCGTGTTCGCCCTTGCCTTCGGCGTGGGAATCGCGCTCGGCGCAGGCGCGGCGGGGGTGCTGCTGCACTATATTCTGGTGATCATTGCCGTGTGCCTTTCGATCGCGCTGTTCATGCACCTGCTCGCAGCGACTGCGGGCCGGATCGGCGTGCTCGCTTTCGCGCGCGCGGCCATCCCCGCACAGACCGTGGCGATGAGCACGCAGTCCTCGCTCGCCTCGTTGCCCGTCATGCTGTCGGCAGCGCCTTCCGTGAAAGTCGATGGTGCGAGTGCGGGCATTGTCCTGCCGCTGGCCGTGTCGTTGTTCCGGGCCGCCAGCGCCGCGGCCAACGTGGCGGTCGCTGTTTATCTGGCGCAGGTGCACGGGGTGCCGCTCGCCGCAGCCACCCTTGTCATCGGCGCGCTTGTCGCCGCGGCGGTGAGCGTGGGTGCGGTCGGCCTCCCGGCGCAGGTGTCGTTCTTCGCTGTCATCGCGCCGGTGTGCATCGCGATGGGCGTTCCGGTGACGCTGCTCCCGCTGCTGCTCGCGATTGAGACCGTCCCCGACATATTTCGCACGCTCGGAAACGTGACGGCCGACATGGCGGTTTTGCGTCTGGCGGGGGCGAAGGAGGCATCGCTTTCCTTCCCAGCTGGTGCCGGAGAGCATTGACGATCGTGGTGGCACGGAATGGCTTCGTGCAGGTCAGCACGCGGGCATCCCGCACCGGAATGGTGAACACGTCATAGCCTGTCGCGAATATGACCGGCACACCGCGTGACGTAAGCAGGTCGGCGACGGGATAGGCTTCGCCCTCCCAAGGTTGATGTCGAGGGCAGCGGCGTCGATATTGTCGCCCGGGGCCAGCGACAGCGCAGCCTCCATCTGCGCAACCGGACCGATGATCTGCGCGCCCGAGGTCTGGAGCTCTCCACATAATGCGTCGGCCATAAGATATTCGTCTTCTGCGACCAGCACTCGGACCCCCTTGAGCGCCTGCCCCGTCACGCTTCACCTGCTCGCCTCTGAGACTTCGTGGAAGACACCGATGCGGATCGTGCATTTCACCTCGTCGGGCTCCAGCGTTCGAATGACGCTGAAGTCGCTGAGGTGATGGGCTGGTCGGTCGAGCAGGTGTCGGGAATCCGCCGAACCTATGTTGACCAATCGCGTGTCGTCGTGGCAATGGGCGAACGCATTTCGCAGGGCGGTGTAAACCGACCTGTAAACCGCGAAGGGCTCGGGAAAAAATAACCAGCCATCTCAGCGCGATGCGGGTGTAGCTCAATGGTAGAGCAGAAGCTTCCCAAGCTTACGACGAGGGTTCGATTCCCTTCACCCGCTCCACCTTTCCCATTCAGCGGTCGGCTCCGGCGCCGCGCGGGGCCTGCTTGCGTTAGGGAGCGGCCGCTCGTTGCTTTCGGCAAAGCCGCATTCCTGCAGCGGCAGGGATGATCCTAGGCGGACCGCAACAGGTGTTCGACGACCGCCTCGACAATGGCTTCCGCATCAAGACGGTATTTGCGGTAGAGCGCAGGCAGATCGCCGGTCTGGCCGAAACTGTCGATACCCAGCGGTATGACCGCCTGCCCCCGGACCGCTCCCAGCCATGAGAGGGCGGCGGGCGATCCGTCGATCACCGTGACCAGCCGCGCATCGCTGCCCAGTCGGCCGAGCAGTCGGTCGACATGGGCCCCTTCGGCCGCTGCGCCGTGCCACCGGGCCGCGCGCGCTGCGCTCCAGCCGCGATGCAGCAGGTCGGGCGAGGTCACGTTGAGCACGCCGATGCCCGGCATGTCCTCGCCCAGCGCGTCGCAGGCCGCCAGCACCTCGGGTGCAACCGCCCCGGTGAAGACCAGCGCGAACGGGCTGCCCGGTGCCGGCTCGCGCAGCCAGTAGCCCCCGGCGAGCGCGCCGTCCTGCCATGCCGCATCGCGCCGCTCGGCCTGCTCGATCGCGCGGGTGGTGAGCCGCAGATAGACCGACCCGCCATCCGGCTCCTGCATGTGCGCGAAGGCCCAGCGCATGATCACCGCCAGTTCATCGGCATAGGCAGGCTCGAAATAGGTGAGGCCGGGCTGGCCCATGCCGATCAGCGGCGTGCCCACCGACTGGTGCGCGCCGCCCTCCGGGCCGAGCGTGATGCCCGAGGGTGTCGCCACCAGCAGGAAGCGCGCATCCTGATAGCAGGCATAGTTCAGTGCATCGAGGCCGCGGGCGATGAAGGGATCGTAGACCGTCCCGATCGGCAGCAGCCGCTCGCCGAACAGCGGCGCCGACAGGCCCAGCGCGGCGAGCGCCAGGAACAGGTTGTTCTCGGCGATCCCCAGTTCGAGATGCTGGCCGGCCTCGTGGCCTTCCCATTTCTGCGGCGAGGGGATTTTCGCGCCGGCGAAGACGTCCCGGCATTCCTGCCGCCGGAACAGGCCGCGCTGGTTCACGAAGGGGCCGAGATTGGTCGATACCGTGACGTCGGGCGAGGTCGTCACCAAGCGGTCGGCGAGCGGATGGCCCGAACGCGACAGGTCGAGCAGGATCTTGCCGAAGGCGGTCTGGGTGGCCTGCTGGCGCCCTTCGGGCACGGCGAGGCGCGGCGGCACCGGGATTGCCGAAGCACTCCGGTCGGTGCGCGCAAGGCTGGTGCGGAACGGCGCGACGAAGGTTTCCAGCGCAGCCACGGCATTGTGTCCGAGCCCGCCGAAGGGTGCCCATTCCTCACCCTCGGCGATGCCCATCGCGCGGCGCAGTTCGGCGATCTGCGACGGGTTCATCAGCCCGGCGTGATTGTCCTTGTGCCCCTGGAAGGGCAGGCCGTAGCCCTTGACCGTATAGGCGATGAACAGCGTCGGCCGATCATCGTCGGCGGCGGCGAAAGCGTCGATCAGGGTCTCGATGCAATGCCCGCCAAGGTTGAGCATCAGCGCCGAGAGCGCGTCATCGTCGAAGCCGGCGATCAGCGCGAGCGCCTTGGGGTCTGCGGCGAGATCGGCGGTCAGGCGGGCCCGCCACGCGGCCCCGCCCTGATAGGTCAGCGCGGCATAATCCGCATTGGGGCAGGCATCGATCCAGGCCGCGATCGCCTCACCCCCGGGCCGCCGGAACACCTCGCGCTGCATCCGCCCGTGCTTCAATGTCAGCACCCGCCAGCCGCAGGTCTCGAAGATGTCGTCGAAGCGGCGGAACATCCGGTCCGCCGTGGTCGCATCGAGGCTCTGGCGGT
>ERZ1066123.1943-NODE-1943-length-11378-cov-6.760488_pt1 | contig 11378 bp, 12 predicted proteins | sample MGYA00382770_ERZ1066123 | MGnify/ENA primary metagenome ERZ1066123 (study PRJEB33369, sample SAMEA5778353) | biofilm metagenome | biome: Industrial cooling water; feature: Water cooling tower basin; material: Biofilm | place: United Arab Emirates | collected...
GCCTGATGGTCGCCGTCGCCCTCTCGGAAAGCGGGCTGCACGCCCATGCGCTGAACATCCGCGGCCGTGCCCATTTCCCCGACGACCTGGCGACCGCCCGCGCCCTGCTGGCCCGCGCCGGCGGTCGCGCCATGGCGGGCTGCGTGCAGGTGAATGCCGGCGTGCACGCCCGCGGCTCCGACTGGCCGCTGGATGCGGAGCGCGCCGCCGACTGGGCGGGCGGGCTGATCGCCCGCGGCTACCAGGAGACGGGCAGCTGGAACGGCGCGCTGGCGCGCTTCCATGGCGGCTCGCCGGCCGGCACGCGCCGCGTGATCTGCCGCGTGCGTGCCAAGCTGGCGGTGGCGGCACCGGGCTCGCCGCTGCTGCGGGAGCTGGGTTGCGGCAGCGCGATGGATGCGCGCGTGCTGCGCAGCGGGGCGGCCCTGCTGGAGATCGCCGAGGCGCGGTAGCGCGTCGGGGCCAACAGGACAGGCCTGGGGAATACCGCATGGAAGACGCCTCCCAGGACAAACCCGACGAGGCCGCGGTGGCGGCCGCCATGATGGTGCTCGACCGCTTCATGCTGGCGCTGAACGCGCGCGACGGGGCGGCGCTGGCGGCGACGATGCACTTCCCCCACCACCGCCTGGCCGGCGGGCGGTGGCAGGTCTGGCAGCGGCCCGAGGACTACACCATCGAGGCCTTCCTGGCCCGCGCCGGGGAGGGCTGGGTGCGCAGCGCCTGGGATGTCCGGCGCGTGGTCGCGGCGGGGGCGGCGAAGGTGCACCTGGACGTGCGGTTCGCGCGGTACCGTGCCGATGGGTCGGTGATCGGGCGGTTCCGCTCGCTCTGGATCGTGGCCTGCCTGGATGGCGTCTGGGGCGTGCAGGGGCGGTCGAGCTTCGCGGGATGAGCCCCGCCGGGCCACTCCACAGCGTGGCGGTGCCGGCCTAGGCTTCCCGCGGAAACGCGCAGGAGGAAACCGCGATGCTCACCCTCACCGGCAAGGTGGCGATCGTCACCGGGGCGGGCTCGGTCGGGCCAGGCTGGGGCAATGGCCGCGCCACCGCGACGCTGCTGGCCCGCCAGGGCGCCCAGGTCTTCGGCACCGACATCAACCCGGAAGCCATCGAGGAGACGCGCGCCTTCATCGCCGCCGAAGGCAACACCTTCGTCCCCCACATCTGCGACGCGCTCGATTCGGCAGGGGTGGAGGCCATGATCGCGGCCTGCATGCACCGCTTCGGGCGCATCGACATCCTGGTGAACAATGTCGGCGGCTCGCACCCCGGCACGCCGGCCACCATGCCGGAGGAGGTCTGGGACCGCCAGATCGACTTCAACCTGAAGACGCCGTTCCTCGCCTGCAAATACGTCCTGCCGATCATGGAATCGCAGGGCTCGGGCGCGATCGTGAACCTCTCCTCGGTGGCGGGCCTGCGCATGAGCGCGGAGCGCAGCCATGTCGCCTACAGCGCATCGAAGGCCGGAGTGGTGGCGTTTTCGAAGTCGGTCGCCATGGCCTATGCGAAGAAGGGCATCCGCTGCAACACGGTGACGCCGGGGCTGATGCACACGCCGCTGGTCGAGCACCGCCTGGTGCGCCAGCTCGGCGCGAACGACGCGGAGGCGCTGATCGCCAGGCGCAACGCCGCGGTACCGATGGGGCACATGGGCACGGGCTGGGACATCGCGCATGCCGTGCTGTTCCTGGTGAGCGACGAGGCGAAGTTCATCACGGCGCACGAGCTGGTGGTGGATGGCGGCAGCACGGCGGCTTCGGGCGGGGCGGTGTAGCCATGGCGCGGATCGCACGGCGCGGACTGATCGCGGCGGCGCTGGCCGTGCCAGCGGCAGCGCGCGCCCAAGGGGTAGGGCAAGTGCCGGGGCAGGATTTCCCGAACCGGCCCGTCTCCATCGTGGTTGCGGCGCCGGCCGGGGGTGGGACGGATTTCTCGGCGCGCCTGCTGGCCGAGCCGCTGTCAGGGCGCCTCGGCGTGCCGGTGGTGGTGGAGAATCGGCCCGGCGGCAACGGCGCGGTGGGCCTGCTGCACGTGGTGCGCTCCCGCCCCGATGGGCATGTGCTGACGGTCGGCTATTCCGGCACGATGACGGGCCGGCCCGCGGTGGAGGGCACGGCGGATTTCGATCCGCAGCGCGACTTCATTCCCGTCGCGCAGCTCACCGACACGCCGCAGGTGATGCTGGTCCATCCCTCGATCCCGGCGCGCACGCTGCCCGAATTCGTGGCCTATGCGAAGGCCCGGCCCGGGCAGCTGAACTACGCCAGCGCCGGCAACGGCTCGCTGCACCACCTTGGCGGCGAGCTGCTGAAGCTGCGCACCGGGATCGACATCGTGCACGTGCCCTATCGCGGCACCGGCGAGACCATCAGCGACCTGCTGGCCGGGCGCATCCAGTTCTACATGAACTCGCCGCCGCCGATGATCGCCTTCATCCGCGATGGCCGCCTGCGCGCCATCGCGACGACCGGTCAGCGGCGCCACCCGGCGCTGCCGGACGTGCCCTCGCTGCCCGAGAGCGGGCTGTCGGACTACCCGGTGGATGTCTGGTTCGCGCTGTACGCCCCCGCGCGCACGCCCGCGCCGATCATCGATCGGTTGCAGCGGGAGGTGCAGGCGGTGATGGCGCAGGAGGCGGTGCGGCGCCGTGCGGAGGAGGCAGGGACCTTCGCCGTGTTCACCGACGGCGCGACCGTCGCGACGCGACTGAAGCGGGAGACGGAGGCGTGGATCGCCGTGGTGCGGCAGACGGGGATCCGGCCCGACTAGGCTGCGGGGCATGGCCACCCCCGCCCCGACCCTCCCCCGCAGGCGGGGGAGGGTCGGGGCGGGGGTGACCCTGCCGAGGGGCCTACCCCACCCGCGCCAGCACCCGATCCACGAACGCCTCCGCCGCGCCGAGATAGCCGGTGGGGTCCGTCATGCGCTCGATGGCCGCGCGGTCGAGCTTCGCCGCCACCCCGGCGTCGCGCAGCAGCGCCTCCGCCAGCGGAATCCCCTCGGCCAGCGCGACGTCGCAGGCGTGGTGCACCACGTGATGCGCCTCGCCCCGCCCGAGCGCCGGCGCCAGGCCCATCATCACCGCCTCCGCCAGGATCAGTCCGCCCGTGCTCTCCAGGTTGCGGCGCATGCGGGCGGCATCGACCACCAGCCCCTCCGCCAGGGTGATCGCCTGCACGAGCGCGCCGTGGGCCAGCAGGAAGGCCTGGCCGACTGCCAGCGGCTCCGCCTGCCACGGCCCCGTGCCTCTTTCCCCGTCCTGCGCCATCGCCGCCATCACCTGCGGCACCAGCGCGTGCACGCCCCGTGACTGGGCGATGATGTATTCGCAGGAGATCGGGTTGCGCTTCTGCGGCATGGTGGAGGAGCCGCCGCGGCCATCCACGTAGGGCTCCGCCACCTCGGCGACCTCGGTCTGCATCAGCAGGATCACGTCCGTGGCGATTTTCGACAGCGCGCCACACAGGATGCCGAGCGCCGCCACCGCCTCCGCGATGCCGTCGCGCGCGACGTGCCAGGGGATATCGGGCACCGCCAGCCCGAGTTCCGCGGCGAGCTCCGCCTGCACCGCCGCGCCCTGCGCGCCGAGCGAGGCGAGCGTGCCGGCCGCGCCGCCGAACTGCACGCGCAGCGCGCGCGGGCGGAGCTGGCGGAAGCGCTCCCCCATCGCGATCAGCGGCGAGAGCCAGACCGCCACCTTGTACCCGAAGGTGACGGGCAGCGCGTGCTGCAGATGCGTCCGCCCGGCCATGACCGTGCCGCGATGCGCCCGCGCCATGCGCGCGAGGCCGGCGATGCAGCGTGCCAGGTCGGCCTCGATCAGGTCGAGGCCGTCCCGCATCTGCAGCACGACGGCGCTGTCCATGATGTCCTGCGTGGTGGCGCCCCAATGCGTCCAGCGCCCGGCCTCCGGCCCCGCCAGCGCCGAGAGCTGCCGCACCAGCCCCACCACGGGGTAGCCGGTGTTGCGCGTCGCCGCCGCGAGCGCCGGCTTGTCGAGCCGATCCGCGTCCGCGGCGGCCGTAATGGCGGCGGCGGCGCCCTCCGGGATGATGCCGAGCCGCGCCTGCGCGCGCGCCAGCGCCGCCTCCACATCCAGCATGCGTTGCAGGAAGGCGTGCTCGCCCATCGCGGCGCGCATCGCGTCCGTGCCGTAGAGCGCGCCCATCACCGGCGCGTCGGCGGGGTTCACGGGCATGGCTGTCAGATTTCCAGGAAGACCGTCTCGCCGCCCTCGCCCCCCGGGCCCTGCAGCCGGATGTCGAGGCGCCATTCGCCGCGCCCCGCGGGCTGCGCGACCAGCGTGCCCCGCCGCGCCGCCGGCACCGCCGCCAGCACGGGATCGGTGGCGTTCAGCGCCTCGCCTGCGAAGTACAGCCGGGTGGTCAGGTGCGTCAGCAGCCCGCGCGCGAAGAGCGTGATCGCCACATGCGGCGCCTGGGTCGCGTTGCCCCGGCCGCGCACCGGGCCGGGCTTCACCGTGACGAAGCGGAAGCGCCCCTCCGCGTCGGTGGCGCAGCGGCCGAAGCCGTGGAAGGCGCCCTCGTAGGAGCCCTCGGGGTCGGCCTGCCAGATCTCCACGAGCATGTCGGGGCAGGGCGCGCCGTCGCCATCGGTGATGCGGCCGGTCAGCACGATGCGCTCGCCGCCCGTGAAGCCGGCGTTCGGCCCGTCGGCGCGCAGCAGGTCGGCCCATGCCGGCACGTCGATCAGGTGCCAGAAGGGTCCCGCCGTCTGCGACGCCGTGGCGGGAGCCTGTTCGGGCGACCGATTCAGACCTCCACGCCGTTCGGCGCTCCGGTCATCGGCCGCCGGCATCACGGCGTCTCCATCGGCGTCGCGTCGCGGCCGCGCAGCACGATGTCGAAGCGGTAGCCCAGCGCGAATTCCGGCTGCGTGACGTCGAGGTCGAAGCGCGCCACCAGGCGCTCCCGCGCCGCCGCATCGGGGATGCAGTTGAAGATCGGGTCCAGCGCCAGCAGCGGGTCGCCCGGGAAGTACATCTGCGTGATCATGCGCTGCGCGAAGCCGGCGCCGAACAGGGAGTAGTGGATGTGCACGGGCCGCCAGGCATTGTGGTGGTTGCGCCAGGGATAGGCGCCGGGACGGATGGTGGTGTAGCGGTACCATCCCTCGGCATCGGCGAAGACGCGCGCGGCGCCGTGGAAATGCGGGTCCTCCGGCGCGTCATGCGTGTCGCGCTCATGGTGGTAGCGCCCGGCGGCATTGGCCTGCCAGACCTCCACCATGGCGCCGGGCACGGGGCGGCCATCCTCGTCCAGCACGCGGACGGCCACCATGATGCGCTCGCCCACCGCCGCGCCGCCGGCGTAGCGCGTCATGTCGGCCAGGGCGGGGTAGGCGGCGGGCGTCATGCGCGGCGCCGCCGCCTCGGTGGGCGTGGTGGCGATGCGGATCGGCGCCTGCCGCGGGTGGCGCCGGTGCGTGCTGCCATAGCCCGGCGCATCGAGCGGCGGCTGCGTGCCCGGCATGATGGGGCGCCAGGGCAGCGGGTCGGTGTTCATCGCGCCATCTCCGTCAGGGTCTGCTTCGCCACGCGCAGCGCCGCGTTGGCCGCCGGCACGCCGCAATAGCCGGCGACCTGCAGCACCACCTCGGCGATCTCCTCCGGCGTCACGCCGGTATTCGCCGTCGCCCGCACGTGGATGCCCAGCTCCTCGTGCTGGCCGAGCGCGGCGAGCAGGCCGATGGTGAGAAGGCTGCGGTCGCGGTGCGACAGGCCGGGCCGCGTCCAGATGCCGCCCCAGAGCGCGTCCAGCGCCCAGTCGCGGAACGGCCCATCGAGCGGCTCGGGCGCGGCGGAGAGCGCCGCCGCCTGCGCCGCGCCGAGAACGGCGAGCCGCGCGGCGCGCCCGGCCTCGGCACGATCCCCGGGCCGCGCGACGAGCGCATCGAAATGCCCGAGCACGGCGCGGGTGAAGGCCGCTTCGCGTTCCAGCGAGGGGATGTGCCGCGCCTCGGCGATGGTGACCATCCGCGCGCCCGGGATCGCCGCGCGGATCGCCTCGGAGGCGGCGACCGGCGTCGATTCGTCGGCCTCGCCGACGATCACCGTCGTCGGGCAGGCCACCCGGCCCACCACCTCGGTCGCCGAGCAGTCCCGCAGCGCTGCGGCGCAGCCGAGCCAGCCGACCGGGTCGGTGGTGAGCAGCATGCGCCGCAGCCCCTTCGAGGAGGCGAGCGAGGCATCGAACACCCAGCGGCCCATCGAGGTCTCGGCACCCGGCGCCAGCCCGCCCCGCGTCACCGCCTCGATGCGCTCCTGCCAGAGGCTCTCCGGCTTGAACTCCAGCGCCGTGTCGCAGGGCAGCAGCGACAGCACCCGCTCCGGGGCGAGGGCTGCCATGCCCAGCGCGATCCGCCCGCCGATGGAGATGCCGCCGGCATGCGCGGCGTGGATGCCGAGCGCATCGAGCAGCGCCAGCCCGTCCTGCGCGAGCTGGACCATGCTGTAGGGGCCGGGCGGCGCTTCGGTGAGGCCGTGGCCGCGGATGTCCATGCGCACCACGCGGAAGCCACGCCGCGCCAGCGCCGCCGCCTGCGGCTCCCAGACTGCCAGCGTGGTGCCGAGGGTGTGCATGAGCAGTACGGCCGGGCCATGCAGCGGCCCCTCCTGCTGCACATGCACGGCGATGTCGCCGATCTGGAGGAACATGGCATTGCGTTCCGTGTGTGGGTGAAGGCCTCCCCCACCCGCCCGCTTCGCGGGTCCCTCCCTCTCCCGCAAGCGGGGGAGGGTTGGGGTGGGGAGTGGCTACCGATTCAGACTCGCTCCAGCACCATCGCGATGCCCTGGCCGACGCCGATGCACATGGTCGCCAGGGCGTAGCGCGCCTTGCGGTTCTCCAGCTCCTGCACCGCCGTCAGCACCAGCCGCGCGCCGGACATGCCCAAGGGATGCCCCAGCGCGATGGCGCCGCCGTTCGGGTTCACGTGCTCGGCGTCGTCCGGCAGGCCGAGGTCGCGCGTCACCGCCAGCGCCTGCGCCGCGAAGGCCTCGTTCAGCTCGATGACGTCCACGTCGGAGAGCTTCAGGCCGGCCTTCTCCAGCACGCGCCGCGTTGCCGGCGCGGGCCCGAAGCCCATGATGCGCGGCGCGACGCCCGCGGTTGCGACCGCCAGGATCCGCGCCCGCGGCGTCAGGCCGTGCCGCTTCGCCGCCGCTTCGGACGCGACCAGGATCGCCGCCGCGCCGTCGTTCACGCCGCTCGCATTGCCGGCGGTGACGCTGCCGCCCTCCTTGCGGAAGGGCGTGGGCAGCTTCGCCAGCGCTTCCAGCGTGGTGTCGGGGCGCGGGTGCTCGTCCCGGTCCACCACGATCGGGTCGCCCCTGCGGCGCGGGATGGAGACGGGCGTGATCTCCTGGGCGAAGCGGCCGTTCGCCATGGCCGCGCCGGCGCGCTGCTGGGAACGGTACGCGAAGGCGTCCTGGTCGGCGCGGCCCACCTGGAAGTCCTGCGCCACGTTCTCCGCGGTCTCGGGCATGGAATCGACGCCGTGCTCGGCCTTCATCCTCGGGTTCACGAAGCGCCAGCCGATGGTGGTGTCGAAGATCTCGGCCTGGCGGCCGAAGGCCTCCGCCTGCTTGCCCATGACGAAGGGCGCGCGGGTCATGCTCTCGACGCCGCCGGCGATCATGAAATCGGCGTCGCCCGCCTTGATGGCGCGGCCGGCGATGCCCACCGCGTCCATGCCCGACCCGCAGAGCCGGTTCACCGTGCTGCCGCCGATCGAGGCCGGCAGCCCGGCCAGCAGCAGCGCCATGCGGGCGACGTTGCGGTTGTCCTCACCGGCCTGGTTGGCGCAGCCGTAGATCACGTCCTCCACCGCGGCCCAATCGACGCCCGGATTGCGCGCCATCAGCGCCTTCAGCGGCACCGCGCCGAGGTCGTCCGTGCGCACCCCGGCGAGGCTGCCGGCATAGCGGCCGATGGGGGTGCGGACGGCGTCGCAGACGAAGGCCTCGGCCATGGCGGCGGTTCTCCCAGGGCGGTTCTTGTGCCGCGGCGACAGTCGCGCGGCAGGCGGCCCCGGTCAACGGGCGCGGCGGCCCATAGGCGGCGGGCATCGGCACCATCGCCGCCAGGCATGTCGCCGGCGCGGCGACCGCGGCGAACCCTGGAAGGATACCCTGGGACGTCAGCGGTGCGGGAGGCATGCATGCGGCGCGCGATGATGGCGATGGCCCTGCTTGGGCTGGTCTGGACGGCGTCGGCACGCGCCGGGCCGGAGGCGGCGGCGCGCGACCTCTACGCCCGCTTCGTCGCGGCGCAGAATGCGCATGACTTCGCCGCGGTGCGGGCGACGCTGGTGGACGGCCCGGGCTTCCTCTGGGTCACCAATGGCGTCGGCCTCCGCGGGCCGGACGCCGCGATCACGCGCATGCAGGGCTTCCACGCCAACGAGGTCTGGCGCATCGATCCTGCCTGGGAGCGTGCGGAGGCAATCGCCATCGCGGGGGATGCCGCGTTGCTGCACGTGCCGCTGGTGCTCACGGTCGGGCGCCGCGCCGCGCCGGACCGCTACCGGATCCTGGTCACCGCGGTCTGCGCGCGCGGCGCAGACGGCAGCTGGCGCATCGCCGCCCTGCTGACCACGGACGAGAACCCCGAGGGTGCGCGCTGATCAGCGCGCGGCGGTCCGCTCCACGGCTGGCCAGTTGGTGTCGGCGCGGGTGATGCGCGCCGGCATGTCGGCCTCCCAGCGACGCTGGATGCTGCGGTCGTAGTTCAGGAACAGCCGGCCATCGACGATGCGCCAGGCGTTCGGGTCGATCGGCGCGGTGTAGCCTTCGGACACGGCCCAGGCGCAGAAGCCGCCATAGGCCGGGGCATAGCGCGCCGGATCGGCGGCGAAGGCGTCGCGATGCGCCGCGGAGGCGAAGCGCCAGGTGGCGCCGTGCCAGGCATGGTGGAACTCCGGCCGGCCGCGCACCGCCCGCGCTTCGGTGAAATAGGCCACCGGGTCGTAGCCGCGGATGGCTAGGCCGCCCTCGGCGAAGACGCGGTGGGGTGCCGTCCCGGCGCTGGCGGGGCGGACCAATGCCAGGATCGGAAGGGCAAGCAGGACGCGGCGGTTCGGCATCGGCGGTGTCCTCGCGGATCGGTGCGGGCGTTTCGCTCGTCGCGGCGGGGCGGTTACGCCGCCTCAACCGAGCAGCCGCACCAGCCAGAGGCTGATCGCGGGGAAGGCGGTGCAGAGCCCGAGCCGCACGAGATCGGTCGCGAGGAAAGGCAGCACCCCGCGATAGGTGCGCGCGATCGGCACGTCCCGCGCGAGCGAGGACACGACGAAGACGTTCAGCCCGATCGGCGGCGCCGTCAGCCCGATGCCGACCACGACCAGCACCAGGATGCCGAACCAGATCGCCGTCTCCTCCGTGGTCAGGCCGAAGTCGAGGGCGGTGACCACCGGGAAGAAGATCGGCAGCGTCAGCAGGATCATTGCCAGCTCGTCCATCACCGCGCCGAGCAGGATGTAGGCCAGCAGCAGCAGCACCAGCACGCCGTAGGGCGCGAAGCCCTGCTCGGTGATCCAGAGCGCGAGCAGTTCGGGCGCCCCGGTGAGGGCGAGGAAGGCGTTGAACACCTCGGCGCCGAGCAGGATGACGAAGATCATCGCCGTCGTCTCGGCCGTGGCCAGCAGCGCCTCCCGCAGGTGGCGGGCATGCAGCGTGCCGCGGGCGATGCCGACGGCCAGCGTGGCGATGCAGCCGATGGCGGCACTCTCGGTCGGCGTGAAGACGCCGCCATAAATGCCGCCCACCACCACCACGGCGATCAGCAGCACGGGGATGACGTTGAGGAAGGCCTCGCGCCGCGCCGCGCCGCTGACGCGCACCGCCGCCGGCGCGAGCGCGGGGCGGAGGCGCGCGATGACGGCGATGGCCAGGATGTAGAAGCCCGTCGCCAGCAGCCCGGGGATCAGCGCCGCCATGAACAGCTTGGCGATGTTCTGCTCCGTGCTGATCGCATAGACCACCAGGATCACGCTGGGCGGGATGAGGATGCCGAGCGTGCCGCCCACCGCAATGGCGCCGGTGGCCAGGCCCGGGTCGTAGCCGTAGCGGCGCAGCTCCGGCAGGGCGGCGCGCCCGATGGTGGCGGTGGTGGCGACGCTCGATCCGCAGACCGCGCCGAAGAGGGCGCAGGCGGCGATCACGCTCTGCGCCATGCCCCCAGGCCGGTGCCCGACCAACGCATTCGCCGCGGCAAACAGGTCGCGCGCCAGGCCGCCCCGCTCCGCGATCGCGCCCATGAGGATGAAGAGCGGGATGACCGAGAGGGTGTAGTTCGCGAACAGGTGCCAGGGCGTGGTCTTCAGGTAGTTCATCAGGATCGCCCAATCGACGATCCACAGGTACCCGCCGGCGCCGACCAGCAGCATCGCCAGCCCCACCGGGCAGCGCAGCGCGACCAGCCCGAGCATGGCGGCGAAGCCGATGGCGGCCTGACCGAATTCAGGCGCCACCTAGCCGCGCCCCTGCAGCATCCGCACCGCCCAGTACAGCGCCGCCAGCGCCGTCGCCGCGAAGCAGGCGGCACCCAGCCCGATCGCCCACCAGGTCGGCAGGCCGAGCACCATGGTGGTGGTCCCGGTCCGCAGCGTCTCCCGCGCGCCGAGCAGCAGGCGCTCCGCGATCACCGCGGCGACGCCGCACCAGACCAGCATCCAGAAGGCATCCATAGCGCGCGTCACGCCGCGCGGCAGCCAGCCCGTGAAGCTGTCCACCAGGATGTTGGTGCGCAGCAGCGTGCCGTACGCCAGGAAGCCCATGACGGCGAGGCCGCTGCCGAGCGAGACCAGCTCGAAGTCGCCGGGGATGGGCTGGCTGGTCAGCCAGCGCCGCACCACGCTGGCGGTGCTGAGCAGGGCGGTGGCCAGCAGCACCGCGCCGCCGGCCAGGGCGAACAGCCCGGCCAGCCGCGCGACCGGCCCGGCAGGCGGGATCATGCCCCTTCTCCCTCTCCCGCGCGCAGGGGAGGGAGTGCGGCGTCACGCGACGCTCCGGCCGTATTTCGCCACCAGCTCCTGCGCCTCGGCCAGCAGCATGGCGCCGTCGAAGCCGCGCTCGCGCGACTGCGCTACCCAGGCATCGGTCACCGGGCGGGTGGTGCGCATCCAGCGCGCCTTCTCCTCCTCCGTGATCACGATGATCTCGTTGCCGCGTCGCCGCACATCGGCCTCGACGATCGGGCCGCGCTCGTCCCAGGGCACGGCCGCCATGCGCGCCGCCGCTCCGCCGCTGTTGGCATCCAGCACCGTCCGCAGCTCGGCCGGCAGGCCGTCGTACTTCGCACGGTTCATCGCCAGGATGAAGGTGGCGGTGTAGAGCGTCGGGCTGCCGGGGAT
>ERZ1066123.1946-NODE-1946-length-11364-cov-6.546379_pt1 | contig 11364 bp, 9 predicted proteins | sample MGYA00382770_ERZ1066123 | MGnify/ENA primary metagenome ERZ1066123 (study PRJEB33369, sample SAMEA5778353) | biofilm metagenome | biome: Industrial cooling water; feature: Water cooling tower basin; material: Biofilm | place: United Arab Emirates | collected...
GAGATCGCGCCGGTCGGCACCATCGGCGGCACGCCGATGCAGCGCCAGGCGGCGCTCGCTGCCGGCCTGCCGCCGATGCGCAGCGCCGGCAACGCCCGCGAGTCGGAGGCCGAGGCCGCCGCCCTGGCCGGCGCCGCGCCCACCCAGCCGAGCGCGCCGCCGGCGCCCCCCGCCGCACCGCCCGCGCCCGGCGGCACCGGCCGCGTCGCCATGCTGGTGCAGGAGCCGGTGCGCTCGGGCCAGCGCATCTACGCCCAGGGGTGCGACCTGATCGTCACCGCCACCGTCAACGCGGGCGCGGAGGTGATCGCCGACGGCAACATCCATGTCTACGGCGCGCTGCGCGGCCGCGCCGTCGCCGGTGCCAAGGACGATGCGACGGCGCGCATCTTCGCGCTCAACTTCGACCCGGAACTTGTCGCCATCGCCGGCCTCTACGCGGTAAGGGAGGAGCTGGGGGCGGGCGCGCCGGTGGGCCGCGCGGTGCAGGTGCGGCTCGATGGCGAACAGATGCGGTTCGAACCGCTCGGCTGACGCGGGGCATCGGGCCGGAGCGGGCAGGGGATTTCAGAAGGGGGCTCATCCATGGCGGAAGTGATCGTCGTCACCTCGGGGAAGGGGGGTGTCGGCAAGACCACCAGCAGTGCCGCCTTCGCCACCGGCCTTGCCCAGCGCGGCAAGCGGACGGTGGTGATCGATTTCGACGTGGGGTTGCGCAACCTCGACCTCATCATGGGCGTCGAGCGGCGCGTGGTCTTCGACATCGTCAACGTCATCCAGGGCGAGGCGCGGCTGTCCCAGGCGCTGATCCGCGACAAGCGCGTCGATACGCTCGCGATCCTGCCGGCCAGCCAGACCCGCGACAAGGACGCGCTGACCAAGGACGGGGTCGCGCAGATCATCGCCGAGCTTTCCGCCGACAACGACTTCATCATCTGCGACAGCCCCGCCGGCATCGAGAAGGGCGCGCTGCTGGCGCTCTACTTCGCCGACCAGGCACTGGTGGTGACGAACCCCGAGGTGTCCTCGGTGCGCGACAGCGACCGCATCCTCGGCGTTCTGCAATCCAAGTCGAAGCGGGCCGAGGAGAAGCGCGACAAGGTGAAGGAGCACCTGCTGGTCACCCGCTACGATCCCGAGCGCGTGGCACGGGGCGAGATGCTGAAGCTGGAGGACGTGCAGGAGATCCTGGCCATCCCGCTGCTCGGCGTGATCCCGGAGAGCGAAAGCGTATTGCGTGCCTCGAACACCGGCACGCCGGTGATCATGGACCAGGAGAGTGCCGCGGGGCAGTCCTACAAGGACGCGGTCTCCCGCTTCCTCGGCGACAGCGTGCCGCACCGGTTCCTGGAGCCGGAGAGGAAGGGCGGGCTGTTCAAGCGGCTGTTCGGGGGGAGGGCGGCGTAATGGGCTGGCTCGACATCTTCCGCGCCAACCGCAAGGCGGCGCCTGCCTCCGCGTCCCAGGCCAAGGAGCGGCTGCAGATCGTGCTGGCGCACGAGCGCATCGGCCGCGCGCGCGAAGACTTCCTGCCGAAGCTGCAGCAGGAGCTGGTGGCCGTGGTGGCGCGCTACGTGGCGATCGACCCCACCAAGGTGAACATCAACCTCGATCGCGGCGGCGACATGTCCACGCTGGAGATCGAGATCGAACTGCCGGGCCCGATGGGCGGCGGCGGCGTGTCGGTGCAGGCGCGGCGGATGGCGGCGGGGTAGTGCGGCCGATCACCTTCCCGCGCGCAGGATAATGCCGGCGGAGGTGACCGTGTGGCCGGCCAGCGCCAGCCGGAGATGCGGCGTATCGGCAGGCCCGCCCTGGTGCGGATAGGGCGGCAGGTCGACCAGCCGGTCGAACAGCTTTGGCGCGCCGGGCGGATCCTGGAAGGGCAGCATCTCGTGCCCCTCGGCGGCGAGCGATCGCGCGAGCCGATCGAGATGCCGTCGCTGGTAGAACACCGTTCCGCCCGCCGCCAGCGTCTCGCCGTCCGGATCCACGTTGTACTCCGTGGTGTGCACGGCGATGCCGCCGGGACGCAGGCAGCGCATGGCCGTCCGCACGAAGGCTTCGCCCGCCTCCAGCGAACCAAGATGCTCGAGCGAGCAGACCGACCAGATGAAGTCGAACTCGAGCCGCAGCAGATCGTCGGGGATGCACGCCATATCGACGGGCCGGTAGCGTATCCGACCCTATGCGGCCGACATATCGGACGGTGCATCCCCAGATGCCGCCTCCAGGCGCGCCGCATGCTGGTTGGTGTCGAGCCATGCCCGTGCCCGCTCGTCGGCCGGGTCCAGGTCCGTGGCGAGCACCTCGACGCCACGTTCCGCGAAAATCCTGGGCAGGGGTTCCCGGCCAACGGCGAAGCCGAGCCCGCGATGCCCCGGGAGGAGCATGCCGGCTTCCCACAGCGCCTGGGGCACGAAGCAATCCTCCCAGACCTTGCGGTGGCAGGCCGGCGCCATTCCCAGCACCGCGCACCAGTGACGCACCCAGTCCTCCTCCATGTCGGCCTGGCAGCAGATGCGGCTGCCCAGTCCGACGCGCCGCGGTCCGGACCGCCGGAGCACCTCGGATGCGGCGCTGTCGGAGGGGAAGGCCCGGCGCGCGAGATCCGAGGCGAGCAGCTTCACGTTCATGCGCAGCACGCGCTCCTCGTGCCGCACGGCGGCAAGCTGCGGCACGGCATCCTCGTGCCGCACGGTGGCAAGCTGCGCCACGGCGATCGCGTGACCCGACTCGTCGCCGAGCGGATCCATCTCCCCCAGCCGGATGCGGAGCCGCTCCTCGCGGATCACCATGGCCGTGCCGCCAGCCAGTCGTGGCTGCCCGTAGCGCAGGACCGCCCAGTGCATGGCGCCATCCGCACGCCGCGTCGCCTTGACGCCGCAGAGCCGCGCGCCGTCGAGGAGCCGGAGGTGGGTGGCTCCACCTGCGCCGCCGGCCCCGTCGGATGTCTCTTCAGGCAATTCGATGTGGCTCGCGCCGCCTTCGTGGAGATCGGCGACCTGCCCCGCCTTCCGCGGCGCCGCGGCGAAGCGGCCGCCTTGTCCCCAGATCATTGCGCGCGTGATGGCATGGCCGCCCTCCGGGCTCATGGCGTCGAGCGCCGTGGTGATCCGCGGCGCCGCCAGGCCGACACCGGGCTCGGGCAGGAGCGTCACGGTCAGGCGCAGGACGGGGCTGTCGGCGGGGATCGCGTATTCGTAGCGTATGCGCGCAAGCCGCCCGACCTTGCCGAGCACGCCGCGCGGCCCGTCGAAGCAGCTTTCATGGAACAGGACGGCGCAGCCGGGCAGGCGCCGGATGCCCCAGTCCGCGATGTGGTCCTCGACATCGAGGGAAACGGAGCGGCCGCGGTGCCGGAACTCGAAGATGTTGCCCGAATGGCAGATCGGCGCGCCGGGCAGCCCCGCCGCGTCGCGCGTGGCCTGCAGCACCAGCCCCTTGGAGAGATCGCCGCTGAACTCGTGCCAAGCGGTGCCGATGATGAAGCGGCGCGGATCGCGTGCGTGCAGCCGCAGCTCCGCCTCTGGGCGGCGCGCGAACAGCAGGCCCCCGGGGGAGAGCGCGAGCGCCGCATCCATCAGGGCCTCGGCCGGTGTCAGCGAAGCGGTTTCATGGTGGACAACAGACTGGTCCGCCGGACCGGGGTTCCCCTCGACGGGCGGGTCGGGATCGTGCATGCCGTTCGTCTATCGCAACTGCGGCGGCGGGAAAAGCAGCCCTGGCGCCGATCCCGAAGACGGATGAAGCGGCCATGACACACCACCGGGAGCCGCGCGGCATGCTGGTCGCGTCGAGTACCCCATCCGGCGCCGACCCCGCGCTGCTGGAAGCCGCCGTCCGCCTTGCCGCCACGCACGAGACCCCCTGGCCGCGCGACCTGCGCGCCCATCTCGAGGCCGGCCATTTCGAAGCGCCGCCGCACAACGCCATCCTCGGCCCGGTCACGCCGCGCGGCGGGCCGAACGGGCTGGTGCTGCGCCACGGACGGGTGATCGCGCGCTGGGGCGACACGCGGCGCGTGGACATGACCTTCAGCGTGGCGAAGTCCTACCTGGCGATCCTGACCGGCATCGCGGTGGGGGAGGGGCTGATCCCGCACCTCGACGCGCCGGTGCGCGAGACAGTGAGGGATGGCGGCTTCGACAGCGCGCAGAATGCCCCGGTCACCTGGCGCATGCTGCTGCAGAACACCTCGGAATGGGAGGGCACACTCTTCGGCAAGTCCGACGTCATCGATCGCAACCGCGACATCGCGGTGGAGGGCCGGGGCGTGAAGGGCGAGGCGCGGCCGCTGAAGGCGCCAGGGACGCATTGGGAATACAACGACGTGCGGGTGAATCGGCTGTCGCTGTCACTGCTGCGCCGCTTCGGCCGCGCCCTGCCGGAGGTCTTCGCCGAGCGGATCATGCGCCCGATCGGCGCCAGCACGGACTGGTCCTGGCACGGCTACGACAGTTCCTGGATCAACCTGCCCGGCCGCGGCCCCGTGCAGAGCGTCTCAGGCGGCGGCCATTGGGGTGGCGGCGTCTTCATCCATGCCGAGGACCAGGCGCTGATCGGGCAGCTGGTGCTGCAGGACGGCGTCTGGGATGGCCGGCGCCTGCTGCCGGAGGGCTGGGTGGCGCAATGCCGCGTGCCCTGCGCGCTGAACCCGCGCTACGGGCTGCTGTGGTGGCTCAACACCGGGGGGCTGAGCTTCCCCTCGGCCAGCCACGAGAGCTTCGCCTTCTCCGGCGCCGGCGGGCACACCACCTGGATCGATCCGACGCGCGGGCTGGTGGCGGTGATGCGCTGGCTTGATCCGGCCCTGCGGGACCGGTTCCTCGGGATGCTCGGCGCGGCGGTGCCCTCCGGTGAGCCTCAGGGCCGCGGTTGCACCGCGTAGCGGCCCGGCCCGATCACCGCCACCAGCAGCAGCCCGCCGATCATGCAGAGGTTCTTGAAGAACTGCATCATCTGGCCGAACTGCGCCGGCGGGGCGAATTCCCAGAAGCGGTGCGCGATGATGCTGGTGCCGGCGACATAGAGGATCAGCACCAGCGCCGCCCAGCGCGTCCAGAGGCCGATGACCACCAGCAGCGCGCCGAGGATCTCCACCGCGATGGCGATGTACCCCCCCAGCATGGGCAGCGGCGCGCCCTGCTGCGTCAGCATGCCGACGATGCCGGGCCAGCCGATGATCTTGTAGTAGGCGCTGATCGGGAAGATCACGACCAGCAGGATGCGGGCGACCAGCAGCGCCAGATCGAGGTTGCCGGCGTCGCTGCGCGCGGCGACGCTGCCGGAGACGGTCGTGGACATTGCGGATCCTCCAGGCTTCGGTGCAGGCAGCTTACACCGGACTGTGTCGCCGCTGCCACTCTCCGCATGACACGCTTGCGCGGGAGTCCGCGCATGCGACACTGCGGCCACGGATCGGGAAGGAATGAGCCATGCCGCTGCAGCCCATGGTCACCGGCCGCCGCTTCATGGTCTCGGCCGGGCACTGGCTGGCGACGGAGGCGGGACACGCCGTGCTGGCCGCGGGCGGCAACGCGGTGGATGCGGCGGCGGCGGCCGGCATCGCGCTCGGCGTCGTGCATTGCGACCAGGTGCAGTGCTCGGGCGTGGCGCCGATGATCATCCGCATGGCCGACACGGGCGAGGTCGTGACCATCAGCGGCCTTGGCTGGTGGCCGCGCGCGGCGCGCCTCGAGCATTTCGAGCGCGAGCACGGCGGCGCGATCCCGCTCGGCGTGCTGCGCACCGTGGTGCCGGCGGCGCCGGATGCCTGGATTCTCGCCCTCTCGCGCTTCGGCACGATGTCCTTCGCCGATGTCGCGCACTTCGCGATCCGGCATGCGCGCGAAGGCTTCACCGTGCATCCGGTGATGGCGCACTACATCGCGCAATTCGCCGAGCAGTACCGGCTGTGGCCGCAGAACGCCGCGATCTTCCTGCCCGGCGGCCAGCCGCCGCGGGAGGGGGACCTCTTCGAGCAGGCCGACCTCGCCCGCAGCCTGCAATTCATGGCCGACGAGGAGCGCGCGGCGGTGGCGCGCGGGGCCGACCGGCTCGCCGGGCTGGCGGCGGCGCGCGACGCCTTCTATCGCGGCGACCTGGCAGCCGCGATGGCGCGCTTCCACGCGGAGAATGGCGGCTGGCTGACCCGCGAGGACCTGGCCGGCTACCGCAGCGAGATCGAGGCGCCGGTGCGCCGCGACGTCCACGGCACGGCGGTCTATTCCTGCGGCCCCTGGTGCCAGGGCCCCGTGCTGCTGCAATTCCTGGCGCTGCTGGAGGGCATCGACCTCGCCGCCCTCGGGCACAACAGCGCGGACTACGTGCATGTGATGGCCGAGGCGATGAAGCTCGGCTTCGCCGACCGGGACCGCTGGTACGGCGACCCGCGCTTCGTCGACGTGCCGATGGGGGTGCTGCTGAGTGACGGGTACAATGCCGCGCAGCGCCGGCGCATCGACCCGGCCCGCGCCGCGCCGGCCATGCCGGAGGCCGGCGAGGTGGCGGCGTGGCAACCAGCCGATCCGGCGCTGGCGGGCGACACCTCCTATGTCTGCGTCGTCGATGCGGCGGGCAACGTGGTGTCCGCCACGCCGTCGGACACCTCCTACGAGAGCCCCGTGGTGCCGGGGCTCGGCTTCGTGCCCTCCTCGCGCGGCTCGCAGAGCTGGGGGCGTGCCGGCCACGCGGCCTGCGTCGCGCCCGGCAAGCGGCCGCGGCTGACGCCGAATCCGGCGCTGGCGATCCGGCCCGGCGAGTTCGTCATGCCCTTCGGCGGGCCGGGCGGCGACCTGCAGCCGCAGGCCATGCTGCAGGTCTTCCTGAACCGCACCGTCTTCGGCATGAGCATGCAGGAGGCAGTAGAGGCGCCGCGCTTCGTGACCCACAGCTTTCCCGGCAGCTTCGAGCCGCACCCCTACCACCCGGGCCGCCTCGACGTGGAGGAGCCGCTGGTGGCGGGCGTCGGTGCAGCCCTGGCAGCCAGGGGACACGCGGTGCAGCCGCGGCCGCACCTGTCCATCAACACCGCCGGCGTCATGGCCATCGAGCGCCGGGCGGACGGGCTGCTGAAGGGCGGCGCCGATCCGCGCCGTGCGGCGCGGGTGATGGCGTGGTAGGTCAGGCCCCGCGTGGCGGCGACACCGCGTGCTGCTTCAGCACCGCGCCGCTGGCCGGATCGACCTCCTGCAGCAGCACGTCGTAGGACCACAGCGCGGCGAGGTGGCGCAGCACCTGGCGCGCCTCGCCCTCCTCCAGCAGCCGCCCGGCGTTCACCCGATGCTCCAGGATCAGCCGACGGTCGCCGCCGAGATCCACATCGGCCACCTGGATGTCGGCATCCGTCCAGCTCGGATCGTATTGCCGCGCCAGCGCCGAGCGGAGGCGGCGGTAGCCGGCCTCGTCATGGATCGCCTCGACGTTCAGCACCGGCTGCTCCGCATCGTCGCTGACGTGGAACAGGCGGAGCTTGCGCATGAGGTGCGGCGAGAGGAATTGCAGGATGAAGCTCTCGTCGCGGTACTCGGCCCAGGCTTCCCGCAGCACCGCCATCTGGTCGCCGCAACCGGCCCAGTCGGGGAACCAGGTGCGGTCCTCCGCGGTCGGCGTGCGGCAGATGCGCTCGATGTCCTCCATCATGGCGAAGCCGAGCGCATAGGGGTTGAGGCCGCCATAGCGCGGGTCGTCGAATTCCGGCTGCAGGATGACGCTGCTGTGGCTGTGCAGGATCTCCAGCATGGCGCCGTCCGAAATTCGGCCCTGCTCGTGCAGCCGGTTCAGGATGCGGTGATGGGTGTAGGTGGCGCAGCCCTCGTTCATCATCTTGGTCTGGCGCTGCGGGTGGAAATACTGCGCGATCTGGCGGACGATGCGCAGGATCTCGCGCTGCCAGGGCTCCAGCCGCGGTGCCGACTTCTCCAGGAAATAGAGGATGTTCTCCTGCGGCAGTTGCAGCAGCGCCTTGCGCTTCGCCTGGTCGGCGTGCAGCTCGGCCGGGGCGACGTCCTTGGCCGGCAGGGTGGACCAGAGCACGTCGTAGATCTGCTCGGCATGCTGCAGGCGCTCCCGCTCGCGCTCCTGCTCGCGCTTCAGGTCCGGGGCGCGGCGCGCCTGCTGGCGGTGCACGCCATGCGTCATCAGGGCATGCGCCGAGTCGAGCAGGCGCTCCACCGCCGCCTCGCCATGGCGCTCCTCGCACTTGGCGACGAAGTTGCGGGCGAATTCCAGGTAGTCGAGGATGCCCTTGGCATCCGTCCAGTCCTTGAACTGGCGGTTGTTGCGGAAGAAGTGATTGTGGCCGAAGGCGGCGTGGGCGATGACCAGCGCCTGCATCGTCGCGGTGTTCTCCTCCATGACGTAGGAGAGGCATGGGTCGGAGTTGATGACGATCTCGTAGGCCAGGCCGCGCAGCCCGCGGCGGTACAGCGCCTCGTGCTGGGCGAAGTGCTTGCCGAAGGACCAGTGGCGGTAGAACAGCGGCAGGCCGGTGCTGGCGTAGGCGTCCAGCATCTGCTCTGAGCTGATCACCTCGATGCGATTGGGATAGATCTCGAGCTCCATCTCGCCGAGCGCCACTTCCTCGCAGGCATCGTGGATGCGCCGCAAGGTCTCGAAATTCCAGTCCGCGCCCTCGTAGAGCAGGCGGCCGGGGGGGTGGGTCACCGCGTTCATGCCTGTGCCACCGTTTCGCCGGGCGCGCGCTTGGCGAAGAGCTCGCGGAAGACGGGATAGATCTCGCGCCGGTGCCGCACCTTCTTCATCGCCATCGGCGCGCCGGCGGCAACGAGCTGCTCATAGGTGCGCCAGAGGTCGGTCGGCCCGCGCGGGAAGCCGGGCATGCCGTGCTCCCCCTCCCGCCCCACCTCGATATAGGCGTAGTACTGGCAGGCCGGCAGGATGATGTCGGTCAGCAGCCGCGCGGTCTTCTGGCTGTCGCCTGCCGCATTGTCGCCATCCGAGGCCTGGGCGGCGTAGATGTTCCACTCGGCTGGCGGGAAGCGCGCCGCCACCACCTTCTGCATCTCCTCGAGCGCGGTGGAGACGAGGGTGCCGCCCGTCTCGCGGCTGTGGAAGAAGGTCTGCTCGTCCACCTCGGACGCCTCGTGGGTGTGGCGGATGAAGACCAGCTCGACATGCTTGTAGCGACGCTGCAGGAACAGGTAGAGCAGCGTGTAGAAGCGCTTCGCCAGGTCCTTCATGTCCTCGGTCATCGAGCCCGAGACATCCATCAGGCAGAACATCACCGCCTGCGCGACGGGGCGGGGGATCGGCTCGAAGCGGCGGTAGCGGACGTCGATCGGGTCGATCCAGGGAATGCGCCGGGTGCGGTGAAGGGCGTGCTCAAGCTTCAGCCGCAGGGCCGCCAACGTTTCCGGCTGGCTGCCGGCTGCCTCAAGCCGCGCGATCTCCTCCTCCAGCGCCAGCACCTCGGCCGGCTTCGGGCGGCGCAGCGCGATGCGACGGGAGAGGCTGTTGCGCATCGTCTTGGACAGGGCGAGGTTCGCCGGCGAGCCGGCGACCTGGTAGCCGGCGCGCTGCCATTGCGGATTCTCGCCATCCACCAACCGCCGCTTGGCCAGATCCGGCAGTTCCAGGTCCTCGAGGAAGAGGTCCAGGAACTCCTCGCGCGAGAGAACGAAGCGGAAGGTGTCCTCGCCGCCGCCATCGGGACTGCCCTCGCTGCCCCCGCCGCCGCCCTCGCCGCCCGGCGGGCGCTGGATCTCGTCGCCGGCGCGGTATTCCTTGTTGCCGGGCAGCACGTGGTCGCGCACGCCGCCGGAGCCGAGGTGGAAATTCGGCTCACGGATGCCGTGCAGCGGGATGGTCACCTCGCCGCCGGCATCGGCGCCGCGGATGTCCCGCTTGGCGGAGGCATCCCTGACCGCCTCCTGCACCTGCGCCTTTGCCCGTCGCAGGAAACGCTGGCGGTTCGGAAGGCTCCGACCGCGCGGGTTGAGGCGACGGTCCAGGATCTGCATCGCATCTCCTCGGGGCTAGGCGGGATCCCCGACTCGGGGTCCCCCTGCCGGGCCGGGTCCGTTCCCAAAACCCGACCCCATTCTCCCATATGGGCCGATCCGCCGCATCATCCAGATTGCTTCACGCGCATATACCATTCGACGAGCCGGCGAACCTGCCGTTCGGTGTAGCCGCGTGCCGTCATGCGGTTGACGAACTCGCTGTGCTTCTTCTCGGTCTCGCTGTCCTTCTTCGAGCCGAAGGAGATCACCGGCAGCAGATCCTCCACCTGGGAAAACATCCGGCGCTCGATGACTTCGCGAATCTTTTCGTAGCTGGTCCAGGACGGGTTCCGCCCGCCACGGTTGGCGCGCTGGCGCAACGAGAACTTCACGACCTCGTTGCGAAAGTCCTTCGGGTTGGCGATCCCGGCGGGCTTCTCGATCTTGGTCAGCTCCTGGTTCAGCATCTCGCGGTTCAGCATCTGCCCGGTATCGGGGTCCTTGTAGTCGAGATCCTCGATCCAGGCATCGGCATAGGAGACGTAGCGGTCGAACAGGTTCTGCCCATAGTCGTTGTAGCTTTCCAGATACGCCTTCTGGATCTCGTTGCCGATGAACTCGGCGTAGCGCGGCGCCAGCTCTGCCTTGATGAACTCCAGGTAGCGCTTCTCGACTTCTTCTGTATACTGCTCGCGGCGGATAGATTGCTCGAGCATGTACATCAGGTGCACCGGGTCGGCGGCAATTTCGGTGGTGTCGTAGTTGAAGGTCGCCGCCAGAACCTTGAAGGCGAAACGGGTGGAAGCGCCCTCCATGCCCTCGTCGGGGCCCGCCGCGTCGCGGTACTCCTGAATGGTCTTGGCGCGCGGATCGGTTTCCTTCAGCGATTCGCCGTCGTAGACGCGCATCTTCGCAAAGGCGTTGCTGTTCTCGTGCTTCTTGAGGCGGCTGAGCACGGAGAAGCGCGCCAGCATCTCCAGCGTCGCCGGCGCGCAGGGGCTGGCCGACAACTCGCTGGTGCGGATCAGCTTCTCATAGATGCGCTGCTCTTCCGTGACCCGCAGGCAGTACGGCACCTTGATGACATAGATGCGGTCGATGAAGGCTTCGTTGTTCTTGTTGTTCTTGAAGCTCTGCCACTCGGCCTCGTTCGAGTGCGCCATGATGATCCCCTGGAAGGGGATGGCGCCGATGTTTTCCGAACCGATGTAATTCCCTTCCTGCGTCGCCGTCAGCAGGGGGTGCAGCATCTTGATCGGCGCCTTGAACATCTCAACGAATTCGAGGATGCCCTGGTTGGCGCGGTTCAGGCCGCCGGAGAAGCTGTAGGCGTCGGGGTCGTTCTGGCTGAACATCTCCAGCTTGCGGATGTCCACCTTGCCGACCAGCGAGGAGATGT
>ERZ1066123.1950-NODE-1950-length-11338-cov-6.926438_pt1 | contig 11338 bp, 13 predicted proteins | sample MGYA00382770_ERZ1066123 | MGnify/ENA primary metagenome ERZ1066123 (study PRJEB33369, sample SAMEA5778353) | biofilm metagenome | biome: Industrial cooling water; feature: Water cooling tower basin; material: Biofilm | place: United Arab Emirates | collected...
CCGCGGCGCCGAGTGCCACCAGCACCAGCATCGCCGGGAAGCCGACCGCCACGCCGAGGATGTGCGGCAGGGTCCGGCGCAGCCCGTAATTCGCCCCCGAGACGGCGACCATGGCGTTGTTCGGCCCGGGCGAGGCGGTCATCGCAAAGGCGAGGCTGGTGGCGGAGAGAAGCCAGGCCAGCCCTTCCATGGCGGTCAACGCCGCGCCCCGTCCGCGGGGCCGAAGGAGATCCGCTGGCCGCGGTGCGAAACCTCCGCCGCGGCCAGCACGCTGATCACGATGGCCGGCGGCGGCAGCGCGACCAGCGCCTCGCCGACTGGCTGCCGCATCGCCAGCCCGCCGAGCAGCAGCACCCCGTTCACCAGCACGAAGCCGGCGGAGACAGGTCCCCGACCGCCAGGCCGGTCATCATGCCGCCGCCGGCATCCGGCCCCTTCGGCGCGGCGGCCTCCGGCGCCAGCGCCGCCGGCACCTGCAGGGCGGCGACGGCGAGATGGCCAAGGTTGCGCCGGCCGAAGCGCCGCCACCAGGGCAGCGGCTGTGGCGGCGGGGATTTGCCGCTCATGCCACCCGCCGCGCCACCGACTCCGGCGGCATCCGCACCAGCGCGGCGTAGTCGCGCAGCAGCGCCTCCGTCACCTGGCCGGGGGCGAACTCGCCATGGCCGGCGATCTCCCGCACCGGCGTCACCTCGGCTGCGGTGCCGGCCAGTAAGACCTCGCCCGCGCGGGCGATCTCCGTCTCGGCGATGGTGCGCTCTACCACCCCGATCCGCCGGTGCCGGGCCAGCGCCATGACGCTGCGCCGCGTGATGCCATCGAGGAACCCGACGGGCGTCGGCGTGTGCAGCGCGCCATCGAACACGAAGAAGACGTTCGCCCCCGTCGCTTCCGCCACGTCCCCCTTCCAGTCCAGCATCAGCGCGTCGTCGAACCCCGCATCCATCGCCGCGTGCTTCGACATCGTGCCGATCATGTAGAGACCGGTTGCCTTGGCCGCGGTCGGCGCCGTCTCCGGCGCGGGGCGCCGCCAGGGCGCCATGGCCAGGCGGATGCCCCGCATCCGCACCTCCGGCGCGAAGTAGGACGGCCACTCCCACGCGGCGATCGCCAGGTTCGGCCGGGTCGCCCGCGCTGCCACCCCCATCTCCTCCGAGCCGCGCCAGGCGATGGGGCGCAGATACCCCTCCGTCAGACCGTTGCGCGCCAGGGTCTCGATGCAGGCGGCATCAATTGTGGCGGCATCCCAGGGCAGGCTGAAGCCGAGGATGCGGGCGGACTCGATCAATCGGTTGGTATGGTCGCGCAGACGGAAGATATGTCCCGCATAGGCCCGTTCGCCCTCGAAGACGGCGCTGGCATAATGCAGCCCATGCGTGAGCACATGCGGCCGGGCCTCCCGCCAGGGAACGAACCGGCCGTTCCACCAGATCCAGCCGTCGCGGTCGTCGAAGGGCGACGACGGCACGCCGGGAGCATTGGAAGGAATGGTCGGCATGGCCGGGTCCTCTGGTAATGTTCTTGCGTTTGACAGCGCCACGGTAAAACGCAGCGGGATTTTATGTCAACATCACTGACCCAATCGGGCGGCATGCCAGCCATGCGCGAGGAAGCAGCAGGCCCCGCCGGCGCCGCCGGCCGCAACCTGCTCTTCCTGCGGGAGGAGGAGCTGCGGCTGGCGCAGGACCTGCTGTTCTTCGGCTACCGCGACTTCACCGCCGGCGCCGACCGCATCCTCGCCGAGCTCGACATGGGCCGGGCGCACCACCGGGTGCTGCACTTCGTCGGCCGCCGGCCGGGGATCACGGTGGGGGAGCTGCTGGCGATCCTCGGCATCACCAAGCAGTCGCTCGGCCGGGTGCTGACGCCGCTGGTGGAGCAGGGCTATGTCGCCCAGGCAGCCGGGCGCGCCGACCGCCGGCAGCGCCTGCTGAGCCTCACCCCGAAGGGCGAGGCGCTGGAGCGGCAGCTGTTCGAGCTGCAGCGCGAATGGGTGATGCGCGCCTACCGCGAAGCGGGCCCCGTTGCGGTGGACGGCTTCCGCCGCGTCATGCGCGGGCTGATGGGCGAGGAGGCGCGGGCGCAGCTGGAGCGGCTGGAACGGGCCGCCCCGCGCGGCGCCGGCACCGCTCCGCCCGTGCGGGGCGGCTGATCGCCGCGCAGGCAGAAGGCACCGAGGGGGCAGCATGTCCGTCGAGACGGCCCAGAAGGACCCGACGGGTCAGGCCGCGGAGGTCGCGCACCTGCTGGTGGTGGACGACGACGCGCGGCTGCGCGCCCTGCTGCAGCGCTTCCTGGCCGAGCAGGGCTTCCGCGTCTCCGCCGCCGCCGACGCCGCCGCGGCGCGCGCCCAGCTCGCCGCCATGGCCTTCGACCTGGTGGTGCTGGACGTGATGATGCCGGGCGAATCCGGGCTTGAGCTGGTGGAATGGCTGCGCCGCGCCGGCAATGACGTGCCGGTGCTGATGCTGACCGCGCGCGGCGCCTCGGACGACCGCGTCGCCGGTTTCGAGCACGGCGCCGACGACTATCTCGCCAAGCCCTTCGACCCGCGCGAGCTCGCCCTGCGGATCCGCACCATCCTCAGGCGCGCGACGCCGGCGGTGACGCAGGTGCTGGCGCAGGCGCCGGTGCAGCTAGGGCCCCGCTGGTTCGATCCGGAACGCTCCGAGCTGCGCGGGCCGGAGGGCCCGATCCGCCTGACCGGCGGCGAGGCGGCGCTGCTGCTGGCGCTGGCGCGCCGCGCCGGCGAGGTGCTGAGCCGCGACGAGATCGCCGCCGCCCTCGGCACGCCGGACGCCGGGGAGCGCGCCATCGACGTGCAGGTCACCCGCCTGCGCCGCAAGATCGAGCCCGAGCCGCGCGAGCCGCGCTTCCTGCACACGGTGCGCCACCGCGGCTACGTGCTGCGGCCCGGACCATGAGCGGCGAGGCACGCGCAGCGCCCGTCCCGGAGGCGCACGCGGCGCAACCCGCCGGCCTCCGCCCGCCGCGCGGCAGGGTCGTTGCAGGCCTGGTGCCGCGGGGTTGGCTGCCGCGGGGCTGGGTGCCGCGCGGGCTGCTCGGCCGCTCGCTGCTGATCATCCTGGTGCCGATGCTGCTGCTGCAGGCCGTGGCGCTGCAGCTGTTCTACGGCAGCCACCTGGACGTGATCTCGCGCCGGCTGGCCGGGGGCGTCGCCGGCGACGTCGCCATGATCGCCGAGCTGGCGCGGCGCGAGCCGGAGAGCCGCGCCGAGCTGTTCCGCGAGGCCGCCTGGCGCCTCGAGCTCGCCATGGCCTTCGAGGAGGGCGGGCGGCTGCAGGGCAGCGGCCGCCCGGCCTGGGCGCCGCTGCTGCCGCTGGAGGAGGATCTCGATCGCGCGCTGGCCGAGCGGCTGCGCCTGCCCTTCGACACGGACTGGCAGTCCGACCCGCGCAGCGTGATCATCCGCGTGCAGATGGCTGACGGCGTGCTGCACGTGGAGGCGCCGCGCAAGCGGCGGTTCTTCGGTGCGCTCTACCTGTTCGTGATCTGGCTGGTGGGCTCGGCGCTGCTGCTCTCGGGCGTCGCCATCCTGTTCATGAAGAACCAGGTGCGCGCGCTGCGCCGGCTGGCCGATGCGGCGGAGGCCTTCGGCCTCGGGCGCGATGTCGGCTCGATCAAGCCGGAGGGCGCGGCCGAGGTGCGCCAGGCCGCCTCCGCCTTCAACCGCATGCAGGAACGCATCCGCCGCTTCGTCGGCCAGCGCACGGAGATGCTGGCCGGCATCAGCCACGACCTGCGCACGCCGCTGACGCGCATGCGCCTGGCGCTCGCCATCCTGCCGCGCACGCCGGAGACCGAGGAGGACGTCGCCGCGCTGACCCAGGACGTGGAGGAGATGGAGCGGATGATCGCCGCCTACCTCGCCTTCGCGCGCGGCGAGGGCATGGAGCAGCCGAAGCCCGACGACCTCGCGCTGCTGGTGCGGGAGGAGGCGGCGAAGGCGCGCCGCGCCGGCGCGGCGGTGACGGTGGCGGGGCCGGAAGCGCTGGTGCTGCCGATGCGCCCCGATGCGCTGCGCCGCTGCCTCGGCAATCTGCTCGACAACGCGCGGCGCCACGCCCGGCGCATCGACGTGACGGTGGAGGGTCCGGCGGGGGTCGAGGCCGAGCTGCGCCCGGCGCGGGCCTGGGCGCAGGTGGTGGTGGACGACGACGGGCCCGGCATCCCGGACGCGGCGCGCGAGGACGCCTTCCGCCCCTTCAGCACCGGCGCGCCGGGCGGCACCGGCCTCGGGCTGGCGATCGCGCGCGACATCGCCCGCGCGCATGGCGGCGACATCCTGCTGGAGGCGAGCCCGCTCGGCGGGCTGCGGGCGCGGCTGCGGCTGCCGGTGTAGCTCAGAACCTGCCGTCATGGTGCCGTAGGCACAACCGGACTGCGCAAGGAACGGTCATTGCCGGTTGTTGTGCTGCCAGGCAGGCGCGGCGGGACGAGGCGGCCATCCCGGGGACGGTGAGCTTCGCCACCAAGCCGGCGCTGGCCAGGCGGATGATCGGCCGCGCCCTCGATGCCGGCCTGCCCTGCGCCTGGGTGCTGGGCGATGAGATCTACGGCTCGGACCGCCGGCTGCGCCTGGATCTGGAACGGCGCGAGCAGCCCTTTGTGCTCGCCATCCGCAGCAACGAGAAGCTCTGGGCGATGCTGGATGGGCATCTCGGCCAGCCTGCCGCGTCACGCCTGGCAGCCAGCCTGCCGGCCCGCGCCTGGCGTCGTCTCTCGGCGGGCGCTGGCAGCAAAGGGGAACGGCTCTACGAGTGGGCCCGCTTGCGTCTGACCCGACTGCAGCCGCCTCCCTGGGACCATTGGCCGCTGGTCCGGCGCAGGCGCAAGGACCCGCAGGACCTCGCCTGTCACGTTGTCTTCGGCCCAGACCGGACCACGCTGGCCACCCTCGCACAGGTCGCCGGCCGGCGCTGGGCGAGCGAGGAATGCTTCGAGGTCGCCAAGCAGGAGGTCGGCCTGGCCGACTACGAAATCCGCTCCTGGCATGGCTGGTCCCGATACATCACCCTTGCCATGCTCGCCCCGGCTTTCCTTGCCGCCATGCGGGTGAAGCTCAACGCGGCCACACCGCATGAAAGGGGGCGGCGCAGCCGCGATCCCTGGTCGACCTCAGTACGGGCGAGATCCGCCATCTCATCAGCGGCCTCCAGCATGCTGCCGGCATAATGCTCGAGCATCTCTTCGATTGGTCACTGTGGCGGCGCATCCATCAAGCCGTGGCCCAGCACTGCCATTGGCAGCGACATCAACGTGAAGCACATGCGTAAACTCAACTGTAGTATCAAGTGGCCGTCCGGGGCGGCGCGCGCCACCGGCTCGGCGCCGACGTTGCCGCCGGCGCCGGCACGGTTCTCCACCACCACGGGCTGGCCCAGCCTTTCGCCCATCGGCTCGGCGATCAGCCGCGCCGCGAGGTCGGAAGAACCGCCCGGCGCGAAGGGCACGATGAGCCGCACGGGACGCTCGGGGAAACGCTGCGCCAAGGCAGGCGCGGCTAGGGTCCCGGCGGCGCGCGCGGCGGGCGATGCTCAGCATGATGTCGCGTGCCTTTGCTTCACGATGCGCAGCACGTCGTCGGGATCCTCCGCCCACCAGCGGCGGGAGAGCAGCTCGACCTCGGTGAAACCGGCATAGCCCGCATCCTCCGCCATGGCACGGATGGCGGGGATGTCGATCACGCCGTCGCCGGGCATGCCGCGGTCGAAGACCAGGTCCGCGGTCGGGACCAGCCAGTCGCAGGCATGGAACGCCGCGATCCGGCCCCCCTTCGGACCAGTACCCGCGCGGTGCATCTGGCGGGCGAGATCGGGATCCCACCACACGTGGTACACATCGACCGCGACTGCCGTTCCCTCGCCGAATTCCTCGCAGAGATCGAGCGCCTGGGCAAGCGTCGAGAGCACGCTGCGGTCGGCGCAGGTCATCGGGTGCAGCGGCTCCAGCGCCAGGGTCACGCCGGCGGCGCGGGCCTCCGGCAGGATGGCGGCGATGCCGTCGCGCAGCATCGCGCGCGCGCCCGGCAGGTCCTTCGAGCCCGGCGGCAGCCCGCCGCCCAGCACCACCAGGCATCGCGCGCCGATCGCGTGGGCTTCGGCGATGGCGCGGCGGTTGTCCTCGATGGCGGCGGCGCGGCCGGCGGCATCGATGGCCGGGAACATGCCGCCGCGGCAGAGGCCCGTGACCGTCAGGCCCGCATCGCGAATCGCACGCGCCGCCTGCGCGAGGCCCATCTCGCCAACCTTGTCGCGCCATGGCGCGATGCCGGGGATGCCGGGACGCGAGCAGCCCTCGATGCACTGCGCCAGCGTCCAGCTATCGCGGACGGTGACGGTGTTCAGCGACAGCGGCGCTGTCATGCCACGCCGTGCACGGCCAGCAGGCTGCGCATGCGGGCCGCGGCCATCTCGGGGTCGCGCAGCAGGCCGGACTGGTCCGCCAGGCGGAACAGCTCCGCGAAATGGCGGATCGAGCGCGCCGATTGCTGGCCACCGACCATGACGAAATGGTCCTGGTGCCCGTTCAGCCAGGCCATGAACACCACGCCGGTCTTGTAGAAGCGCGTCGGCGCCCGGAACACGTGGCGCGAGAGCGGGACCGTCGGCGCCAGGATCTCGTGGAAGGTGGAGAGGTCGTTGCGCGCCAGCGAGGCCAGCGCGCCCCCCACCGCCGGCGCGATCGGGTCGAAGATGCCGAGCAGCGCGTCCGAATGGCCATGCTCGTCGCCGGCGATGAGCTCGGCGTAGTTGAAGTCGTCGCCGGTGTACATGCGCACGCCGCGAGGCAATCGGCGGCGCATGGCAATCTCCTTCTCCTTGTCGAGCAGCGAGATCTTCACGCCGTCGACCTTCGCCGCATGGGCGTGGATCACCCCCAGAGCCGTCTCCATCGCCGCCATGTGGTCGGCGTTCCCCCAGTAGCCCTCCAGCGCCGGGTCGAACATCTCGCCGAGCCAGTGGATGATCACCGGCTCCCGCACGCCGGAGAGGATGCGGTCATAGACGCGCACGTAGTCCTCCGGGCCGCGCGCCGCCCGGGCCAGGGCGCGCGAGGCCATGAGGATGATGCGCCCGCCCATCGCCTCCACCGCCTCGCACTGTTCCTCATAGGCGCGGATCACGTCGTCCACCGTCACGTCCGGGCCGGGGGCCAGGTGGTCCGTGCCGGCGCCGCTCGCCATCACCGCGCCCGGCACGTCGCGCATCGCATCGAGCGAGCGGCGGATGAGCTCCTGCGCGCCCGTCCAGTCGAGGCCCATGCCGCGCTGCGCCGTGTCCATCGCCTCCGCCACGCCAAGGCCGAGCGACCACAGGTAGCGCCGGTAGGCGATGGTGCGGTCCCAGTCCACGGCGACATCCAGCCACGGGTCCTGCTCCGCCAGCGGATCGGCGACGACATGCGCCGCCGCCAGCGCGATGCGGGGGAACGGCGGCGTCGCGCGCGGGAATTCGCGCGGCGCGGAGGTCGCGTAGCGCTCCAGCGTGCCGCGCTCGGTCGGCAGGGTCAGGGTCGGCATGGCGGGGCCTCTCCACGCGGCGGGTTCGATGCTAAGGGACCGACGGGAGGACCACGCCGATGCAACGACGCACCCTCATCGCCGCCGCGCTCGCGGCGCCGCTGCCGCTGCGCGCCCAGGGGACGCAGGCGGGAGCCTGGCCGGAGCGGCCGGTGCGCATCATCGTGCCCTTCCCGCCTGGGCAGGCGGCGGATCTCGTGACCCGCATCCTCGCGGACGAGCTTTCGAAGCGCTGGCCGCAGCGCGTGGTGGTGGAGAACCGCGGCGGCGGCGCCGGCGCGCCGGCCCTTGAGGCCGGGGCGCGCTCGTCGCCCGACGGCTATACGCTGACCGCAGGCACCAGCGGCACGCTGGGCGTGAACCCCTCGGTCCTGCCGAACATCCCCTACGATGCGGAGCGCGACTTCGCCTTCATCAGCAACGTCGCCATGGTGCCGCTGCTGATCGTGGCGAACCCGTCCTTCGCCGCGAGCACGCCGGGCGCACTCATCGAGATGGCGCGGGCGCGGCCCGGCGGCATCGACATGGCCTCCGCCGGACCCGCCACCAGCCAGCACCTGGCGGCGGAGCTGCTGGCGCACCGCACGGGGGTGCGGTTCAACATCGTGCACTACCGCGGCAGCGGCCCCGCCATGGCGGACCTGATCGCCGGCACGGTGCCGGTGATGTTCGACAGCGTCGCCGCCGCGCGCGGCAACATCGCCGGCGGGCGGGTGAAGCCGATCGCGCTCGCCACCGCGCGGCGCATCCCCCAACTCCCGGAGGTGCCGACGCTCGCCGAGACGGTCTCCCCCGGCTACGAGGCCGCGGGCTGGACCGGGCTGGTGGCGCCGGCCGCGACGCCGGCCGCGATCGTCGCGAAGATCAATGCCGATGTGGTCACCATCCTGCGCGATCCCGCCGTGGCGAAGCGCCTGGAGGAGATGGCGGTGCTGCCCGATCCCGGCTCGCCGGAGGCGTTTGGCGCCTTCGTCCGCGCCGAGATCGTGAAGTGGCGCGAGGTCGCGCGCCTGGCGAACGTTCGGCTGGAGGGGTAGGCGGCGCGCCGCCCCCACCCCGGCCCTCCCCCGCCAGCGGGGGAGGGAGAACGGGCGCGCAGGCACTACGCCTCCAACGGTTCGAGGTCGATCCAGCGCCGCTCGCGCCAGCTGCGCAGCCCGGCTTCGGCCAGCTGCACGCCCCTGGCACCCGCCATCAGGTCCCAGGGGAAGCTCGGCACCTCGCCGGCCAGGTGGCGCAGGAACAGCTCCCACTGCGCGCGGAAGCCGTTCGGATAGTCCTGCGTGCTCGGCACTTCCTGCCAGCCGGCGAAGAAGTCGATCGGCTGCGGGATGTCGGGGTTCCAGACCGGCTTCGGCGTGTTCACCCGGCTCTGCGTCCAGCATTTCTGCAGCCCGGCCACCGCGCTGCCATGCGTGCCGTCCACGTGGAAGACGGCCAGGTCGTCGCGCCGCACGCGCGTGACCCAGGAGGAGTTGATCTGCGCGACGATGCCTCCTTCAAGCTGGAATGTGGCATAGGCCGCGTCGTCCACGTCCGCCGCGTAGGGCCTGCCGTCCTCGCCGATGCGCTCTGGGATGTGCGTCGCGCCAAGGCAGGAGACCGACCTTACCGCGCCGAAGGTGTTGTCCAGTACGTAGCGCCAGTGGCAGAGCATATCGAGGATGATGCCGCCGCCCTCCGCCGCCTTGTAGTTCCAGGACGGCCGCTGCGCCGGCTGGAGGTCGCCCTCGAACACCCAGTAGCCGAACTCCCCGCGCACCGAGCAGATGCGGCCGAGGAAGCCGCTCTCGATCACCATCTTCAGCTTGCGCAGGCCCGGCAGGAACAGCTTGTCCTGCACCACGCCATGCTTGATGCCAGCCCGCTTCGCCAGCCGCGCAACCTCCAACGCATCGGCGAGGTTGTCCGCGGACGGCTTCTCCACATAGACGTGCTTGCCGGCGGCGATGGCGCGGCGCACCAGGCCGGCGCGCATCTGCGTCGTGGCGGCATCGAAGAACAGCTCGTCCCGCGCATCGGCGAGGCAGGCATCGAGGTCGGTGCTGACGCGCTCCACGCCGTTGGCGCGCGCCAGCGCCCGCAGCCGCTCCGCGCTGCGGCCGACCAGCATCGGGTCCGGCATCAGCCGGTCGCCATTCGCCAGCCGCACCCCGCCCTCGGCGCGGATCGCGGCGATCGAGCGCACCAGGTGCTGGTTCGTGCCCATGCGGCCGGTGACGCCGTTCATGATGATGCCGATGCGGCGTTCCGCCATGGTGTGCGTGTCCTAACTCAGCCAGCGATGCAGGTTGTCGCGGACGAAGGCATCGTCCGTGAGGTGCGGGTAGCGCCGCGCGACCGCGTCGATCAGCTCGGCCTGGCCCGGGCTCAGGCCCTCATCCGGATCGAGGCACCAGATGCCTTCCAGCAGCCCCTGCCGCCGCAGCACCTCGTGGCAGCCGGCGATGACGCCGCGGAAGCCGTGCGCCACGTCGAAGACGGCGGCGTTCATCTCCGTCACCTGGGCATCGAGCGCCAGCAGTTCGGGCGTCGCATCGGCATCGCGGCAGCGTGCGTGCAGATCCACCGCGGCGCGGGTCCACACGCTCCAATGCCCGAGCAGCCCGCCGACGATCCGCAGCGGCGCCTCCCCTTCCCCGAGAGCGAAGGGCGTCAGCATGTCACCGACGATGTGGTCGTCATTACCGGTGTACAGCGCGATCCGGCCGGCCGCGCCGGCCTCCTGCACACCGCGCAGGACATCCAGCGTCGCATAGCGGTTGAACGGCGCGATCTTGATGGCGATGACGTTCTCGATCCCGGCAAAGCGGCGCCAGAACGCGGCGGAGAGCGGCACGCCGCCCACCGCCGGCTGCAGGTAGAAGCCGAACAGCGGCATCTCCTCCGCCACGGCCCGGCAATGCGCCACCATCTCGTCCTCGGACGTGCCCTTCCAGGCGGCGAGCGAGAGCAGCACCGCGTGGTAGCCCAGCCCGTACGCGATTCGTGCCTCCCGCAAGGCCTGCTCCGTGCGCCCGATGGCGCCGGCGACGAGGATCGGCGTCTCCCGTTGGCCCGCTGCGGCGTCGGCAGCGAGGCGCAACACCATCTCATGCAGCCCGGCCTCGCGGATGGCGAATTGCGTGGTGTGCACGCCCACCGCGAGCCCGCCCGCGCCGGCATCCAGGTAGTAGCGCGACAGCGCCGTCTGCCGGCGCGCATCCAGCGTGCGGTCGCGGTGCAGCGCCAGCGGATGGGCCGGGATCACGCAGCCGGCCATCAGCCGCGCGCGAACGCCCTCGGGCCAGTCCTGCCAGCGAAGTCCCATGGTTCCCTCCCTGGGTAACCGTTTGGTTACTCTGCCTGCCCCGCGCGGCGAGTCAAGGCCGCAGGTAGCCCAGCACCACGGCCACGCAATGCGCCTCCCGCGCCGCCAGCGCGTCGGGCGCATCGAGCCCGGCGCCGAAGATGGTGGAAAGCGTGTGCATGTTGGCGCAGTAGAAATGCCCGATGCCGACGATGGTGATGTAGAGCTGCAGCGGGTCGACGCCGCGGCGGAACGCGCCCGCCGCCTCGCCCCGCGCCAGCACGCCGCGCAGCGCCTCCAGCAGCGGCGAATACATCGCCGGCACCCCGACGGATCGACGCAGGTAGGCAGCGCGGTGGATGTTCTCCTGGTTCAGCAGCGCGACGAATTCCGGGTGCGCCGCCGTGTAGCGCAGGTTGAAGCCGACCAGCCGCGCCATCGCCTCCTTCGGCGCCAAACCCTCCACCTCCACCGCGCGTTCCTCGGCCCGCTTGGCGGCATAGGCG
>ERZ1066123.1956-NODE-1956-length-11314-cov-6.109157_pt1 | contig 11314 bp, 11 predicted proteins | sample MGYA00382770_ERZ1066123 | MGnify/ENA primary metagenome ERZ1066123 (study PRJEB33369, sample SAMEA5778353) | biofilm metagenome | biome: Industrial cooling water; feature: Water cooling tower basin; material: Biofilm | place: United Arab Emirates | collected...
GCGACCCGCGAGGTGCTTCCAGGACCGCGCAAGGGGTACAGGGGGGTGTCGCGCTCCCGCGCCTCCCCGATCCCGACTACGCGTCGCGCCGCGGCGGGCCCTGCTCCTGCCCGTCCATCAGGCTTCCGAGCAGGCCGCCGAGGCCGCCGCCCACCTCGTCCTGGTGCTGCGGAAGGCGGCCTTGCGGCGTCATCCGGTCCACGAAATCGGGCAGGACACGGCTGACCTCCTGCATCAGTGTCTCGCGATCCGTCCCGGCCTTCCGTGCCAAGGTCTCCACCTCGTCGGGATCGAAGGCGGCGGCGAGCTGGCGGGGCTCCACGGGCTGATTCGGCCCGGTCGCTATCCAGGACTCGACGTGCTGCGACAGCCCCTGCGAGCGCAGTCCGCCGAGCAGGCCGCCCAGCCCCGAGAGCAGCCCCCCAAGTCCGCCGCCCGCCGCAGCGCCGCCGCCCAGCGTGCCGGCAACGCTCCCTCCTGCCGGTCCCCCGGCCCCGCCACCGAGCAGTCCGCCCAGCAGCCCGCCGAGGCCGCCCCCGGCCGTGTCGTCGCGTGGTGCCGCACCACCGCCACCCGACCGCTTCATCACCTGATGGAGCAGCAGCGCCAGAGCCGCCATGCGCAGCCCGCCGCCGAGGCCACCGCCGAGGACACCGCCGCGCCGCGCGCCGCCCAGCAGTCCGGAAAGGAGGTCGCTCATCGCCCGGTCACCCCTTCTGCGATGGACACCGAACGCCGCATGCAGGCCGGCGTTGCCGGCGGCCTTGACCGGGCCCGCCGCGCGCTGTCCCATCGCCGTCCTGACTGTTCCTTGGGGAGAACGCCGATGCGCGCCTGGGCCGTTGTCGAGACCGGCAAGCCGCTGCAGGAGATCGAGCTGCCGACGCCCGAGCCGAAGGGCGCGGAGGTGCTGCTGGAAGTCACCCATGCCGGCGTCTGCCATTCCGACCTGCACATCTGGGAGGGCGAGTACGACCTCGGCAGCCGCGGCAAGATGCGGCTGACCGACCGCGGCGTGACGCTGCCGCTGGCGATGGGCCATGAGATCGTCGGCCGCGTCGTGAAGCTCGGCCCGGAGGCCGAGGGCAAGGGCGTGAAGCCCGGCGACCTGCGCTGCGTCTATCCCTGGGTCGGCTGCGGCAAATGCGCCGTCTGCCAGCGCGACGAGGAGAACATGTGCCTGACGCCGCGCTCGCTCGGCGTCTACCAGCATGGCGGCTACGCGACGCATGTGCTGGCCACGCACTGGAAGCACCTGGTCGATATCGAGGGCGTCGATCCCTCGCTTGCCGCCACCTATGCCTGCTCCGGCGTCACCGTCTATTCGGCCATCAACAAGCTGATGCCGATGGACCCGGACGAGCCGGTGGTGCTGGTCGGGGCCGGCGGGCTCGGGATGAACGCCATCGCCATCCTGAAGGCGATGGGCCATCGGCGCATCTGCGTCGTCGATGTCGATGCGGCGAAGCTGGATGCGGCGAAGCAGCAGGGTGCCACGGACACCGTGCTCGCCTCGGGCGAGGACACGGCGCGCGCCATCGTCACGGCCTGCGGCGGGACGGTCGGCGGCGTGATCGACCTGGTGAACGGCACGGCGACCAGCCGCTTCGCCTTCGACTCGCTGCGCAAGGGCGGCAAGCTGGTGCAGGTGGGCCTCTTCGGCGGCGAGATGTCCATCCCGCTGCCGCTGATGCCGATCCGCGCGCTGACCGTGCAGGGCAGCTACGTGGGCAACGTGAAGGAACTGCGCGCCCTGATCGACATCGCCAAGCAGGGCAAGATCCCGGCAATCCCGGTGGCCAACGAGCCGCTGCGCAACGCCGACGCGGTGCTGAACCGGCTGCGCGCGGGCCAGATCATCGGCCGCGTGGTGCTGACGGCACAGGCGGCGTGACCGCACCGCGCAACGCACGACACACGGCGCGCCGTCCGCGGGCGGCGCGCAACACATGACGCGAAGCGGGCGCCGCCGCGCAACGCGCGGAACCTGTTTCGCGGCGCCGCGGCACGCTGCTGCAACGCGCGCGCCGTAGATCTCCCGTCACGGCAGGCAGAGGCAATGGGCCCCGCCGCCAGTCACCAGACGGGAGAGTCCCATGTTCCGCACCCTGTTCCTCGCCTCCAGGCTGCTCATCTGCACCGCCGGCGCGGCCCTGGCCCAGCCCATGCTGCCCGGCCCCGCATCGGCGGGCGCCGAGGTCCGCATGTCCGGCAGCGGCGATGACACCGCCTTCGAGTACCATGGCCGCCTGCCGAGCCAGGCCGGGCGCCTGGCGACGCTCGGCGGCGGCACCGGCGGCGGGCCGGAGGTTACCTACCTTGCCCCCGTGCCGCCGGGCGAGCGGGGCCGGATCGCCCGGCTGATGGGCAGCCGCGAGGACGCGACGGTCATCTACCTCGACGAGCAGACCGCGACGCCACGGATCCGTGGCTGAGCTGGTCCGGCGGGGCGCGGCGGCGGGACGCTTCGGCGCCCGTCGCCCGTCACGCCATCCGTCACACCGCCCGCTGGGGCCAGCGCGCACCGTGGACGGGTTCGCAGGGCGGATCGGGCGTGGCCGCGACCGCGGCGACAGCCCGGACATGCGCCGCGGAATCAGGCGCTTCCCGGGACGTGCTGGGCGCCGCATCCCCAGGATAGGCGCCAACCACCAGCAGGTCGGCGCTGCCGGCCAGCCGGCAATGCCCCACCCCCGCCGGCAAGGCCACGACGTCGCCAGCGGCGAGGTCCACCACCGGCCCCCGCGCGCCGCCGAGCTGCACCCGTGCGGTGCCGCGCACGATCGCCAGCGCCTCGTGCGCATCGGCATGGAAGTGCTGCCAGGGATGGATGCCGTTGCGCCAGGCCGGCGGCCAGCCATGGCGGGCGAACAGCGATTCGGCCGCCTCCGGCCCCGCGCCGGGCGGCAGCGCGCCGCGCCAGAGCAGCGCCGGCAGCCGCGGGTTGTTCGGGATCGCGCCATCATCGGCGAGGTGCAGGCATTCCATCGTGGGCCTCCATCGCCGGGCAGCTTTGCATGCCGCCGGCACGGGACGGTAGGATCGCCGCAAGCAGACGCGGAGAAAAGCGCATGGACGGCATCACGAAATTGCGGGAATTCGTGCGGGGCATGACGCGGCTGGCCGATGACGGCGCCGACGGGCGCCGCTTCCTGGAGGAGGGCGGCGCGCTGCTGCGCGACCTGGTCGCGCAGGACGACTGGCTGCCGGCGGATTGCGCCGTGGCCGGGCCAACCTACCGGCAATGCCTGCTGCACTGCGATCCGCTGGAGCGCTTCTCCGTCGTCAGCTTCGTCTGGGGGCCGGGGCAGCGGACGCCGATCCACGACCACACGGTCCGGGGCCTGGTCGGCATGCTGCGCGGCGAGGAGATCTCGACGGAGATGATCCCCGGTCCGCTGGGCACGCCGATGTAGGCCGGCCGCACGGACCGGTTGCGGCCCGGCGAGGTGGTCGCGGTTTCGCCGGAGACCTACGACATCCACGTCGTCGAGAACGCCATCCCCGACGCCCCCAGCATCAGCATCCATGTCTATGGCGGCAACATCGGCGCCATCGCGCGCAGCACATTCGACGCGGCGACGGGCGAGCGGCGGCGCTTCGTCTCCGGCTACAGCAATGCTGCCGTGCCGAATCTCTGGGACCGCAGCCGGGAGGTCGCGGCCGCCTGAACCTCAACCGCGCGGCGCCACACCTGCGAGCGGCTCAAGCCCGGTGCGGGCGAGTTGCGGCGCCGCCTCGGCCGAGGCGAGGAAGCGGATCAGCGCCCGACCGGCCTCCGGGTTCGCCGCTCGCGCGCCGATGCCGGCGGAGAAGATGGTGGCGCGCTGCACCGCCTCCGGCAGCGTGCCGGCATAGGTCACGCCGGGGATGAAGATGATCTCGCTGACCTGCTGGAAACCAACCTCGACCTCGCCGCGCGCGACCACGCTGGCGACGCGTTCGGAGAAGATCTTCCTCGCCTTCGGCATGACCTGGTCGTGGATGCCGAGGCGGCGGAACATCTCATTCTCGATGTAGACGCCGCTGGCGCTCGCCGAATAGCCGACCGAGGCCGCGGCCAGCAGGACGTCCCGCAACCGCTCGGGCGTCGAGATGTCGGGCTTCGGCGCACCCTCCCGCACCGCCATGCCGATCAGCGAGCGGGCGATGTCCACCCGGCTGCCCGGCACGGCCAGGCCGCGCGCGATCAGCGCATCCAGCCCCTCGGCCGCGAGCAGCACCACGTCCGCCGGCTCGCCGCGCGCGAGGCGCTGCGGAATGGCGTCCGGCGCCGCCCCCATCGAGGCCCCGCGTGCCGTGCGCAGGGTGTGGCCGGTGGCCTGCTCCCATTGCGGGCCGAGGATGTTGTACGCCTCGTTCAGCCCGCCCGAGGAGAGCACGTGGATTTCGGCGGCGCGCGCAGGGCGGGCCAGGACGGGCAGTGCCGCGGCGCCGAGCAGCAGGTCGCGGCGGCCGGGACGGATCATCGGCATGGCGGCGCGGCCTCCCCTGCGGACCGGGGAGAGGGACGGCCCCTTCCCCGCATCGCGGCTACAGCTTCACCTTCAGCAGATTGCCGATCTCGCCGATCAGGCCGCGGCGGAACACCATGACGCAGAGCACGAAGATCGCCCCCTGGATGACCGTGACCCAGGCGCCCATCTCGGCCAGGTAGTTCTGCATGGTGACGATCACCGCCGCCCCCACCATCGGGCCGAAGATCGTGCCGAGGCCGCCGACGAGGGACATCAGCACCACCTCGCCCGACATCGACCAGTGCACGTCGGTCAGCGTTGCGATGCCGAAGACCAGCGACTTGGTGGCGCCGGCGACGCCGGCCAGCGTGGCCGAGAGCACGAAGGCCATCAGCTTGTAGTCCTCGGTCCGGTAGCCGAGCGAAATGGCGCGCGGCTCGTTCTCCCGGATCGATTTCAGCACCTGGCCGTAGGGCGAGTGGATGATGCGGTGGATCAGCAGGAAGCCGGCGAGGAAGATGCCGGCGACGAGCCAGTACATGCTCATGTCGGAGTTGAGCGGGATGGCGCCGAACAGGCTGCCGCGCGGGATCGCCTGGATGCCGTCCTCCCCGCCGGTGAAGGGCGCCTGCACGCAGAAGAAGTAGACCATCTGGGCCAGCGCCAGGGTGATCATGGCGAAGTAGATGCCGGCGCGGCGGATCGCCAGCCAGCCGAAGGGCAGGCCGATCAGCGCCGCCGCGGCGGCACCGGCGATGATGGCGAGTTCCGGCGAGAGGCCCCAGACCTTCGCCGCATGGCCCGCGACGTAGCCGCCCATGCCGAAATAGGCGGCGTGGCCGAAGCTGAGCAGCCCGACATAGCCGATCAGCAGGTTGAAGGCGCAGGCGAACAGCGCGAAGCACAGCAGCTTCATCAGGAAGACGGGGTAGAGGAAGAAGGGCGCGACCGCGAGGAAGACGATCATCACCCCGAGGGCGGCGAGCTGCGCGCGCGAGAAGCCCCAGAAGCCCTCCGCCTCCGCGGCGGGCCCCTGGAATTCCGGTGCGCCCGTGGCAGCACCGGCGGTCATTGCGGTGTCGGCCGGCATGGCTCAGGCCCTCCCGAAGAGGCCGGCGGGCCGCGTCAGCAGCACGATGGCCATGATGACGAAGATGACGGTGGCGGAGGCCTCGGGCCAGAACACCTTGGTGAGGCCCTCGACCACGCCCAGGCCGAAGCCGACGAGGATCGAGCCCAGGATCGAGCCCATGCCGCCGATCACCACCACCGCGAAGACCACGATGATGAGGTTCACCCCCATCTGCGGGTTCACCGAGTAGATCGGCGCCGCCAGCACGCCGCCGACGGCCGCCAGCGCCACGCCCGCACCGTAGGTCAGGGTGATCATCAGGGGGACATTGATGCCGAAGGCCTGCACCAGCTCCGCGCGTTCCGTCGCGGCGCGGAGATAGGCGCCGAGGCGGGTCTTCTCGATGACCAGCCAGGTCGCCAGGCACAGGATCAGCGCCGCCACCACGACCCAGCCGCGATAGACCGGCATGAACATGAAGCCGAGGTCCCAGGCGCCGGAGAGCTCGGGCGGGATGCGGTAGGGCAGGCCGGAGGAGCCGAACTCGTTGCGGAAGATGCCCTCGATGATCAGGCCGACGCCGAAGGTCAGCAGCAGGCCGTAGAGGTGATCGAGCTTGTAGAGCTGGGCGATCATCAGCCGCTCCAGCAGCACGCCGGAGGCGCCGACCACGATCGGCCCGATCAGCAGCGCCCACCAGTAGGACAGCCCGTTCGGGAACGTGGCGCCGAGCGCCTGGCTGACCGGACCGCCATTCTCCAGGAAGCAGGCGGCGATCCAGGCCGCGCTGACGACCACCCCGAGGCCGAGCCGGATCGGCTGGGCCAGTCGCAGCTTCAGCCAGAGCCAGTCGAGCAGCAGAAGCACCAGCGGCAGCAGCATCAGCGCCAGGCCGATCCGCGCAGCGTCGGCGCTGCCGAGGCTGAGCAGCATCCAGGCCACGAAGGCGCCCATCATGAACTGGGCGCCGTGCGTGAAGTTGATGATGTTCAGCAGGCCGAAGATGATCGCGAGGCCGAGCGACAGCATCGCGTAGAAGGCCCCGTTGATCAGCCCGAGCAGCAGCTGCCCGAACAGCAGCGGGGTGGGGATGCCGAAGATCTCGTCCATGACGATCCTGCTTCTCTGCTAGCTGCGCACCAGGGCGCAGCCGCCCTCGTTCAGGGGGCGGAAGGCGTCGTCGCCGGGCGTGGTGGTGACGAGCTTGTACACGTCCCAGGGACTGGTGGATTCTTCCGGCGACTTGACCTGGAACAGGTAGCCCGGGTGGATCTTGCGCCCATCGGCGCGGATGTGGCCCGCACCGAAGGCGTCATCGTCGCAGGGCAGCGCCTTCATCCGGTTCACCGCCTCCACGCCGCTGGCCTTGGCCGCCGTGATGCCCATCTCCGCCACCGCCTTCAGGTAGTGCAGCGTCACGCCGTAGCAGCCGGCCGGCACCATCGCCGGCGGCCGGTCCTGGTTGCGCGCGCGGGACCGCGCGGTCAGCGCCCGGGTGCGGTCGTTCAGGTCCCAGTAGAAGCTCTCGGTCAGCAGCAGCCCCTGCCCGGCCTCGAGGCCGAGGGCGCGGATATCGACCACGCCCATCAACAGCGCGGCGAGCCGCATGGAGCGGTGCAGCCCGAACTCACGCGCGCCCTTGATGCAGTTCACCGTGTCCGTGGAGGCGTTGGCGAAGCCGAGCACCTTGGCGCGGCTGGCCTGCGCCTGCAGCAGGAAGGCGGAGAAGTCCGTGGTCGCCGGGAAGGGGGTGCGTGCCGCGCCCAGCACGCGGCCACCCTGGGCACGCACGAAATTCGCCGTGTCGCGCTCCAGCGCATGGCCGAAGGCGTAGTCGGCGGTGATGAAGAACCAGGTGTCGCCGCCTGCCTTCACCACGGCCGCACCGGTGGACTTGGCCAGCATGTACGTGTCGTACGTCCAGTGCACCGTGTTCGGGCTGCACTGCGCGCCGGTGAGGTCGGAGGTCGCGGCGCCGGAGTTCAGGTGGACCTTGTTCTTCTCCCGCGCGATCTGGTTCACCGCGAGCGCGACCGAGGAGGTGGGCACATCGACCACCGCATCCACGCCCTGGTCGAACCACTGGCGGGTGAGGTTGGACCCGACATCGGGGCGGTTCTGGTGGTCGGCCTGCAGCACTTCCACCGTGAAGCCGCGATTGCCGAAATCGGCCACCGCCTGCTGCGTCATGGCGACGCTGCCCGGGCCGGTGGTGTCGCGGTAGAGGCCGGACATGTCGGTGATGACGCCGAGGCGGATGGTGTTGGCGGCCTGGGCGCGGGCGCCCTGCCAGGGCCGGCCGCCGATGCCGGTGCCGATGGTGGCGGCGCCGGCGGCGGAGAGGAGTTGGCGGCGGGTCGTGGTCATGGCGTTTCCCTTCGTCCCTTCCAGCCCTAGCTGCGCACCAGGGCGCAGCCGCCTTCGGCAATCGGGCGGAAGGCCTCGTCCGCCGGCGTGGTCTGCAGCAGCTTCAGGAAGTCCCAGGCGCCGGTGCTCTCCTCGGGCTTCTTCACCTCGAACAGGAAGCTAGGGATCAGGCGGCGGCCATCGGGGCGGATGGTGCTGCGGCCGAAGGCCTCGTCCTCCACCGGTAGCGCCTTCATCTTGTTGATGGCATCGACGCCGCTGGCCTTGGCGGCGGCGACGCCCATGTCGGCCACCGCCTTCAGATAGTGCAGCGTGCCGGAGTAGTTGCCCGCGGTCACCATGTTCGGCACGCCGTTGCGGGCAAGCCGGCCGCGCACGCGCCCGGTGAAGGCGCGGGTGCGGTCGTTGAGGTCCCAGTAGAAGCTCTCCGTCATCACCAGCCCCTGCGCGGTGGGCAGGCCCAGAGCGCCGACATCCTGGATGAACATCAGCAGCGCGGCCAGCTTCACGCCCCGGCGGGTGATGCCGAACTCGGCCGCCTGCTTGATGCAGTTGGTGGTGTCGCCGCCGGCGTTCGCCAGCCCGATCACCTTGGCGCGGGAGGATTGCGCCTGCACCAGGAAGGAGGAGAAGTCGGAGGTGCCCGGGAAGGGCGTACGCACCTGGCCCAGCACGCGGCCGCCCGCGGCGCGCACGAAATTCGAGCTGTCACGCTCCAGCGCATGCCCGAAGGCGTAGTCGGCCGTGATGAAGAACCAGGTGTCGCCGCCGGCCCGCACCGTGGCGCCGCCGGTCGATTTCGCCAGCATGTAGGTGTCGTACACCCAGTGCACGGTGTTCGGGCTGCACTGCGCGCCGGTCAGGTCCGAGGTCGCCGAGCCGACGTTGACGTAGGCCTTGTTCTTCTCGCGCATCACCTGGTTGACCGCGAGCCCGACGGAGGAGGTGGGCACGTCGATGATCATGTCCACGCCGTCGCGGTCGATCCACTGGCGGGCGATGTTGGAGCCGACATCGGGGCGGTTCTGGTGGTCGGCCGAAAGGATCTCCACGGTGAAGCCGCGGTTGCCGAACTCCTGCGCCGCCGCCTGCGCCATGGCCACGCCATCGACGCCGGCGAGGTAGCTGTAGATGCCGGACTGGTCGTTCAGCACCCCGATGCGGATGGTGTTGGCCGCCTGGGCGCGCGACAGCTTCGGCACCATCGGCATCAGCGAGGCGCCGACGGCGACGCCGACGGTGGCCAGCAGCCGGCGTCGGGTGGGGGCGGGGGTCGTGGCAGTCATCGAGGCTCTCCTCAGGTAGGGGCCGGGGCGCGGCACGCGATCGGCCTTGCCCCGGTCAATGGGTCAGGATCGGACCAGGGCACAACCGCCCTCGGCCATCGGCCGGAAGGCCTCCTCGGCGGGGGTGGTCTGCACCAGCTTGAGATAGTCCCAGGGGCCGCGGCTCTCGGCCGGCGCCTTCACCTCGAACAGGAAGCAGGGGATGATGCGCCGCCCGTCGGCGCGGACGCTGCCGCGGCCGAAGGCATCGTCCTCGGTCGGCATCGCCTTCATGCGGTTCACCGCCTCCACGCCGCTGGCCTTGGCCGCCGGCACGCCTATCTCGGCCACCGCCTTCAGGTAGTGCAGCGTCGCCGAGTAGCAGCCGGCGTGGATCATGTTGGGGTAGTTGTTCGGCGTGCGCGCCACGATGCGGCGCGTGAAGGCGCGGGTCTGCTCGTTCATGTCCCAGTAGAAGGTCTCGGTGCAGGTCAGCCCCTGCGCCGTCTGCAGGCCGAGCCCGTGCACGTCGTTGATGAACAGCAGCAGCGAGGCGAGCTTGATGCCCCGGCGCGTCAGGCCGAACTCGGCGGCCTGCTTCACGCAGGTCTGGGTGTCCGCGCCGGCGTTCGCGAGGCCGATCACCTTGGCCCGGCTGGCCTGCGCCTGCACCAGGAAGGAGGAGAAGTCGGTGGTCCCCGGAAAGGGCGTGCGGACATTGCCGAGCACCCGCCCGCCGGCCTGGCGCACGAAGTTCATCGTGTCGCGCTCCAGCGCATGGCCGAAGGCATAGTCGGCGGTGATGAAGAACCAGGTGTCGCCGCCGGCCCGCACCGTGGCACCGCCATTCGATCGCGCGAGCATCCAGGTGTCGTAGGTCCAGTGGATGGTGTTCGGGCTGCACTGAGCGCCGGTGAGGTCGGAGGTCGCGGCCCCCGAGTTCAGCATCACCTTGTTCTTCTCGCGCGCCACCTGGTTCACCGCCAGCGCCACCGAGGAGGTCGGCACGTCCAGCACCACGTCCACGCCCTGGTCGAACCATTGCCGCGCCAGGTTGGCGCCGACATCGGGCCGGTTCTGGTGGTCGGCCTCGATCACCTCGACGGTGAAGCCGCGGTTGCCGAACTCGGCGGCGGCCTGGCGCGCGCAGGCGACGGCGGTGGGCCCGGTGTTGTCGCGGTACATGCCCGACATGTCGGTCAGCACGCCGATACGGATGGTGTTCGCCGCCCCCTGCGCGCGGGTCAGGCGCGGGAGGGCGGTGGACAGCGTGGTGACGGCGCCGGTCCCCAGCAAGGCGCGACGTGAGAGCTCCATGGGTCCCTGTCTCCTGTTCTTGTGGTTACCCCGGGCCGGCGATCATTGTCACCGGCCCGTCCCGACGGAGCCGTCCAGTCACCGGGTGGCGGGCCGCCGCCCCGTTCAGCTGCGCACCAGCGGGCAGCTGCCCTCCGCGACCGGGCGGAACGCTTCCTCGGCCGGCGTCGTCTGCAGCAGCTTGTAGTAGTCCCAGGCACCGCGGCTTTCCGCCGGCGTCTTCACCTCGAAGAGGAAGGAGGGGTGGATCTTCCGCCCATCGGCGCGGATGCTGCCCGGGCCGAAGGCGTCGTCATCGGTCGGCATCGCCTTCATGCGCGCCACCGCCGCCCTGCCATCCGCCTTCGCCCCTGCCACGCCCATGTCGGCGGCGGCCTTCAGGTAGTGCAGCGCGGCGGCGTAGCAGCCCGCCTGACCCATGCCGGGGCGCAGGCCCTGGGGCATGTTCGGCAGCACCCGGGCCGTCAGCGCGCGGGTGCGCTCGTTCAGGTCCCAGTAGAAGCTCTCGGTGCAGACGAGGCCCTGCGCCGTGTTCAGCCCGAGCGCATGCACGTCGGAGATGAACATCAGCAGCGCCGCCAGCTTGATGCCGCGCCGGGTGATGCCGAATTCGGCCGCCTGCTTGATGGTGTTGATGGTGTCGGCGCCGGCATTGGCCATGCCGATCACCTTGGCCCGGCTGGCCTGCGCCTGCAGCAGGAAGGAGGAGAAGTCCGTCGTGCCCGGAAACGGCGTGCGCACCTGGCCGAGCACCCGCCCGCCCGCCGCGCGCACGAAATTCCCGGTGTCGCGCTCCAGCGCATGGCCGAAGGCGTAGTCGGCGGTGATGAAGAACC
>ERZ1066123.1961-NODE-1961-length-11297-cov-6.090553_pt1 | contig 11297 bp, 5 predicted proteins | sample MGYA00382770_ERZ1066123 | MGnify/ENA primary metagenome ERZ1066123 (study PRJEB33369, sample SAMEA5778353) | biofilm metagenome | biome: Industrial cooling water; feature: Water cooling tower basin; material: Biofilm | place: United Arab Emirates | collected...
TTCCTGGCACGAATTCTGCCACCTGGCTTGTTACAGAAGGTTTACTCCCGCCTGCGTAACGACGAGCACCGTTACACCGGCTAAGGGAAAAGTCCAATTGATTGCTCACCCCATTTAGCAAAGATTAGTTGCCACGCATTAGTATTAATCCCGAAGGTCAAGCTCGGATTTTTCGTATTGGGGAAGATAATCAGCCACAAGTTTTTGCTGAAGGGTTTACACACATCACTGACTTAACATTTGATAAAAATGGCAACTTGCTTGTATTACAGTTTAGCGACCAGGCGCAGTGGAAGGGTGACTTACAAAACTTGCCAGGTTCTTTAATTCAACTAGCTCCTGATGGAACTCGCACAACTCTCGTCGCAGCAGGTCAAGGACTGGCATCGGCTGATGGAATCACTATTGGCCCTGACAACCAAATATATGTAACAACGCGCGGTGTAGGTCCAAACCTAGGGCAAATTGTTCGGGTTGAAAGGACGCGAATTCCAGAACCTTCTTCTATGGTGGGATTACTAGTAGTTGGTGCTATTGGTGGTAGTGCAATGTTGAAGCGCAAGCACAGAGTTAGTTGCTAGTACCTATATATCATTGAATTTGGAGGTTGGTTTGCAACGGATACAGCAGATGTAACGGATAATTTATTAGTTACAAATAAGTTCTGGTTTTATAAAATTAACCATCGGTTACATCCGTTCATAATCCGTTGCTAGTCTTCATAAAAGTCCTTGACTATCCTGCTGACATTGAGATACCAATATCTTCGCGCAAACTCTAAAATTTTGCCCCAATGCGCGCACATCGACGCTCTTAAAACTGATATACGAAATCTTCGATGCAATACGGTTAGGTAGAGACGTTACATGCAACGTCTCTACCTAAAGAGTGCTAGTTAGTTTAAATCGCGGCAATTAAGCAAAGACAAATTGGCTAGCATCATCTGGGTTCAAGCTGGTTGCTTCAATACCACCTAGAACAGCCAAAGTTTGACCGCCAAAAGCAATCTGTGTATCACTACCAACTTGGCTTAGATTCACAGTTGATGCAGAAATGCCCAAACTAGCACTACCAAGAATGCCAATTACATCAGTACCAACTTGGAAATCGAGAATAGTGTTCGCTGTTGAAGGTAATTCCGCGTTTGCAATCCAGAATTGGTCTGCACCAGCACCACCAGAAAGCAGGTTGTCACCACCCGATTGAACATAGAATTGGTCGTTACCATTGCCACCTAATGCGCGGTCATTACTACCAAGATAGAAAATATCATTCCCAGCCCCACCGGACATGCGGTTGCCACCAAGGGCATTAGTAGCATCGAATACATCATTTCCGGAACCACCAAATGCACTATCGCTCTTGCTAACAAAGACAGTATCGTTACCGCTACCTAAGTCAATGCGATTACGACCAGCAATTGGAGAAGTTGCAGTTTGTGTATCAACTTCATCATTGCCTGCACCAGTAAATACGGAGTCATTAATACCGTCAAAGCTACCACCAGGGGCGCCTGCAATTAAGATATCATTCCCACTAGTACCGGATACTAACTTGGTTTCTTGCTGGGCAGCAGCAAATTCTGGTGTGACACCAAACAACGTCTGGTACATCAAATCGTAGATTTTGGTGTTATCTAAGGTACTAGGTAATTTATCAGCATTCATACCGTAGGTTTTGGAAACAATGCTACCAGGAAAGTCTGGAGTACCGACCCAGGCAACACCAAAGTTACCCATTGGTCCATCTATACTGTCCTGAGCAGCAAATGGTATCCAAGGTGCCTCTGCACTACCTGTACTGCCATTCACACCATCCAACACAGCTCGGTTGGTATTGGTTGTTGTTGGGTTAACGTTGAGAAAAGGAGCAGATGGTTCACTATCGGCGATTGCTGGATTGCTAGGAGTATAGTTTCCAGATGGACGAGTGTAAGGAGCAAATTGGGTCACTTGCAAACCACCAGCATCACTGTCTGCGGCAGTAATAACTAAAGTGTTAGGGTCTTGGGTATTAACATAATTCATCGCCACGCCAATTGCTGCATCTGCCCGACGGACTGCCTCAACTGTCCCTACGGCGTTGTTATTGTTAGCAAAGTTATCCGAACCTTCTTCCTCAACTACTACAAAGAAGCCATCCGGGTCTTTATTAAGTATCTTCAAAGATGCCTCCATCATCTCGGCGACGGTGGGTGCTGTTGCTACATACAAAGGTAGAGGATTGCTGCTGTTGAGTCCTAGTGCTTCTTCAGTGCGGTCGTTATAGGTATTTGTTGCAGCGAACACACCCAAGAGTTTCTGTGGTGGGTTAGTACCATTAACTACCTGATTCATTTGTTCTTCAGTGTAAACCACTGTGTAACCCAAAGACTTAGCCAAATCAATCAGGTTAGTAGTAGGGCGCCTTTCGGGGCTGCTTTCTGAAGCATCTAGTTCAGTAGTGACGTGGAAACCTGTAGTGCCTTGCGGCAACATATATAGTTCACCACCGCCCATAATTACGTCAGTACCAGAGCGGATGACGTCCTCGATAATTTCAGCATACTTATCGCGCGCTCGAATATTATCACCATCACGGTTAGTAGTTTCCGCAGCAAAAGCAGCAGTACCAGGTTCTGCTAAGTGACCAGATTGTATTAGCGCAGTTGCTTTTCCAGCTTCAATTGCTTCTTCAAGGATGGTGTAGCCAGTTTTACCTGATGCTGGAGTAACGCGAGTATTATCTTCTTCCAATCCAAAGGATTCGTTGAACACCTTTACGCCGTTCGCGTGGGTAACTGCACCCGCGTTGGAAGTACCTGTTAGTTGGTTTTCCATATGTCCCAGGTAAACCCCAGCATCGGACATCATGTCCCAGTTGAGGCGCCCATCGGGACCCTTATCGATGTTTCGCAACGCCATGTAATGCGAAGGGCTGGTACCATCGGGGTGAATGAAGATAACGTTGCCAGTGTCCTTGGTGGCTTTCGGTGCTGCTGTTGGTGCTTCGTTGCGCGAAGGTAGTTCGGTATTAAACAGAGTTTCGTACATCAACTCGTACATCCCCGTGTTGTCCACCGTTGCAGGTAACTTATCTGCGTTCAGACCGTGTGCCTTCGATACGACGGAACCAGCAAAGTCGGGTGTACCTGCCCAACCGACAGCAAAATTGAAAACATCACCATTCGCGTCAGGAGCAGCAACAAAAGGCAGGGTATTTGCTCCTGTTTGACCATCAAGGGGTACGTTGCGTGGTTCGGTAGTGGGGTTATTGTTAATATTGCTGACAGGCTGACCTGGAGTACGTGGGTCAACTACTTGTAAACCACCTGCATCGCTATCAGCTGCAGTTAGCAACAGGGTATTAGGATACTTGTTAATAAAGTCCATTGCTACCCCAACCGCCGCATCTGCACGACGCACACCTTCTAGAACTCCAGCAGCATTGTTATTGTTACCGAAGTTGTCGGCTCCTTCTTCTTCAACAATTGTAATCGAGCCATTGTTGAAGTTAGGATGTTTTTCCATCAACTTCTGGGTAACATCCAGCATCTCGGCGATTGTCGGGGCTGTTTCAGCATAGAGTGGTAAGTCCCGTGAGGCTAAAACTTCTTCTGGACGGTCGTTGAAGGTGTGGATAGGAGCAAATACGCCCAACACTTTGGTTGGTGGTGTAGGAGTCTTTGTCGGATCGAGCAGGTCGTTGAGTTGTTGCTCGTTGTAAACAACGGTATAACCATTGCCCTTCGCCAATTCAATCAGGTTTTCGCTGGGACGTTGCAAGGCGCTAGTGCTAAGGGCATCATATTCAGCCGCCGTACCGTGGAAGCCCTCAGTACCGATGGGTATCATGTTGAGTTCGCCACCACCTAAAATGAAATCTACCCCAGAGAGGATGACTTCTTTAGTGATATCTGCCGCACGCTGACGGGGTGGAATTCTGTTTCCATTTGCATCAACTATTTCACCCACCTGAGATACAAACGCGGCTGTACCAGGCTCGAATGCAGCACCCGACTGAACCAAAGCAGTCACCTTGTTCGCTGCAATTGCTTCTTCGACAATGGTCTTACCTGTGTTACCTGAGAGAGGAGTAACTGGCGAACCATCTGCATTCAAACCAAAAGATTCTGCATATACCTTGGCGCCTGTAGCGTGAGTCACTGCACCACCATTCGAGGTTCCCCCCAGTTGGTCTTCCATATGACCCAGGTAAACACCTGAATTAGACATCATGTCCCAATTCAAACGTCCGTCAGGCCCTTGATCTACAAATCTTGCCAATGCATAATGCGACGGACTGGTTCCATCTGGGTGCAGAAAAATTACGTGATTCCCACTGGTAGAATTCGTCATATTCATAAAACCAATAATTTTTTGATGACTATGTAGCTATTGCTTTTTGATGGTGTCAATTATTACGCCGCTTCACGTCCGGGGTATCTAGTACACGAATAACTTGATAATATACAGTCACTAATTATTGTTTCCTAGAATCCACGCTTGTTTTCTTGACACAATGATGTCATTCCCTGATTAACGGAAGCTTATCTAGAGTTTAAAGATTAACTTATTTCTTTTTTCTCAGGGTTTTATGCTCTTACCACCTCACTCAAAGTGCAAACGCACAGTTCTAGAGGATGCATAAAAGAAAATTCCTTACCGTTTGAATTAATAGAGAGCCATTCCACTGTATGGATAGCTCATTAAACGGATATTAAGGATGAAATTAATTATGACTACAGTACATATCGAAGCCAAAAATCATCAATTGGTTGTTTCCCAATTTGTGAAACTTTTCCGCCAATTACTTTCTAAAGCTAAAAATGACTGCTTTGAAACAAAAGGGAAAACTTTTTTAGCAGAGCAACTAATGTATTTTATCCGCAGGAGTCAACCAATAGAGATGATTTTGCCTGGATTTCCCTGCAAGTCACCCAACACAAACTCTAAAGTATTTGGCTATTTACCAGACCGAGGAGAAGAAATTGCCTTAGAATATCTAGATAATTTCTGCGAACAAGTGAGAAAATTTTACGCACCAGGATGTAAACTTATCATTTTTAGTGATGGAACTACCTTCTCTGATTTAATTGGAGTTTCTGAAGAAACCCAAGATAAGTATAATATTACTCTTAAAAATCTTATCAAAGTTCGTCACATTTCCTGGGAATCTTTAGATAGCTTTTTCTCATCACAAAATGGATATGATGCTCTCCGAGAACAACTGATGAGCCAATATTGTTCTCTTGACAAACAGCAAGTAGAAGCGCAAATCCAAAATGATGAACAAATACGTCAAACTTACCAAGGTCTGAAGAATTTCCTTTTTCAAGACAATCCTTGGACTAATAGTAATTCCCCTAAAACAAAAAAAACTCGGCTCAAGCAGAGTGGTGAATTCGCTAAAATAATGATTCAACGGAATGATGCATTAACGAAACTACTTTCAGAAAAGTTTCCACATCATGTTCGGCTTTCTGTTCATGGTCATAATAATTCAGGACCAAAATTTGCTGTTCATGTATTGCCTAATGATTATCGTTGTATTACCCCTTGGCATAACGTAGTTGTTAAAACTTCTGACAATCAAGAAATTATGATGAAAAAAGAAGAAGCAGAAAAATTACCACTAACCGCTTTAGTTAAGCGTCACCAACAACCTTGGTATTTCTTACAGTCAACTGAAGAAATTTGGAGTGAATGTGAATTAGAAATTATCAACCCGCCAAAAACAGGAATTCGCATTACTTATAAAGGTAATGATAATCAGCAAAAGCCTGACTGTTCTTGCCTTAATTCAAAAACATTACAAAATCTTTGTTTAGAGTATGGGTTTGTGGTTTTACGAGGTTTTCATGTTGACAGTAAAGAGCATCTTGTCGAGTTTTCAAGCTTGTTTGGAAAACCAGTAATCTGGGACTTCGGACCTGTACATACAATTCGACCAAAAGAAAGACCTGATGGTTATATTGCTTCTCGTGAAGCTGTTCCCTTACATTGGGATTTAAGTATGCCACCCTCTTACTTAGAAGCAAGCGGTCGCTATGAAGATTTTACACCTCAGTTTTTTATTCTTTATTGTCATAAAGCTCCAGCAAATGGAGAAGGACAGACCACAATAGTTGACGGTCGAAGAGTGCTTGAAAATGCCGGCTCTACAAAAGTTGAGGTTTGGAAACAAATAGAAATTGATTACTTCACCAAACTTACTTACTACGGAGGCAAAAAACACAGCTATCCATTAATTATGCAACACCCGATTACAGGTGAAGATATCCTTCGCTATCAAGAAGCTTCTAGCTCTAAATTACAAACCTTTGAGCTATCATCACAAAGTCTACCCCAACAAGATTTTCAACAACTAATTGCTGAACTACAAGCCAAGGTGTACGACGATAGCTGTTTAATTTGCCATGATTGGCAGCAAGGCGACCTACTTTTAATTGAAAATCATTACATGTTGCACGGTAGAACCGCTGCAAGCGATTTAACTGATGACCGAGAACTCTGGCGCGTGCAATTATTACCACACTCACTTCCACAAAAATCTATATCAGATTTTTCAAAGAAGTTAGACTCAAACAAAGTTGCCTAATACTAGGATTCATCAGTCACTCCTGAGCGGGCTAGGTATCAGGCGCCTACCTGCTACCGCTTCAAGTGATTTAAGAGAGTAAGAAACAAAATTTTACAATTTAGCAAAATCAGTAAGTGTACAGCACTCAACTTTTGGTTCATTGCGATATCTTTCAAACCAACACTTTGTAACTGTGTACTCGGGGTGTTTATTTAATTGGAAGTCCCTTTTTCTTGCTGGTTGTAATCAATATCTGCAAACACCACGGGACTAGAGGCGCCCCCTGTGTTTGGTACAAATATGCTAAACCGTGAAGAGTACTAACAATATCAGGATTTTCTTTTCCTAGCACCTTTTCTCTAATTGCTAATGAGCGTTTGTACAAAGGTTCTGCTTGTTGATGGCGCCCTTGTGCTTGGTACAAAGAAGCCAAACCATCAAGGGTAGACGCAACAAGAGGTTGTTCTTTGCCTAATTGCTTCTCTAAAATTGTTAGTACACGCTTATATAAAGGTTCTGCCTGCTGAAAATTCCCCTGCACGAAGTATAAAGATGCTAAAGCGTAGAGGTTCTGTGCAACAAAAAGATGTTCTTTTCCCAATAGCTTCTGAGCAATTAGTAGTGAGCGTTGTAAAAGAGGTTCTGCTTGTTGAAAGTTCCCTTGTACCTGATATACTTGAGCCAAATTGTTGAGAATTCTGGCAATTTCAGGATGTTCTTTTCCACGCACCTTTTCTAAAATAACTAGGGCACGTTGCAGGAGAGGTTCAACCTGTTGATAGTTTCCCTGTACTTGGTAGAGTATAGCCAAATTTTCAAGGCTAGTAGCTAATTCAGGATGTTCTTTTCCTAATATCTTTTGAGCAATTGCCAAAGTACGCTCTGCAAGGTTAATAGCATCTGTGTAATTGCCTTCCATGTACAATCGAAGCACTTGTAGATTCTTTTGCTTGACTTCTTCTTCGCTGTTTGGTTGTCCTACTTGCTGTATAGGTTGAGATTGAGCAAGGAGACTAACCGGAATATTAACTATTATCCCCATTGCCATCAAGATAAAGAGCGACCAAGGTGTTAATCTCATATCTGCTACTAAACAGCATCATCAAAAGTTGAGCTTATAAATATAATTCATTTTTATGCGCGCGGTTTTTACACAAACTTGCCGAAATTGTTACAAATCTTATCATTTAGCCCCCAATGTTAAACAGCTACTGACTAAAACTGATATACTAAACGCAAGGACAATTCTTTATTGGTATTTTCCGGCATGACAGCATCAGTAGAGCAAAACCTTAATAGAAGTACTTACATTCCACCATTGGAAAATGGCGATAGGTTGACTCGTCATGAATTTGAACGGCGATATACCGCGATGCCGCATATTAAAAAAGCAGAATTGATAGAGGGAATAGTATACATGGCATCTCCAGTCCGCTCTAAAGCTCATGGTAAACCTCACGGAAGGTTGATGACGTGGTTGGGAGTTTACGAAGCAGTTACTCCGGGGGTTGATTTGAATGATAATGCAACAGTTCGGTTAGATGCAGACAACGAACCACAACCTGACGCTTCGCTACGTATCGAATCAGGTGGAAATTCGCGTATTACTATTGATGATTATATAGAAGGGGCGCCAGAATTAGTTGCTGAAGTCGCAGGAAGCAGCGCAGCGAATGATTTACACGATAAGAAAAAAGTTTATCGTCGCAATGGCGTAAAAGAATATATTGTTTGGCAAACGTTAGATAATAAACTTGATTGGTTTTGCTTACAGAATGGCGAGTATATATCTTTAGAAGCTGATGCAAGTGGTGTAATTAAAAGCCAGGTTTATCCAGGTTTGTGGTTAGATGTGAAAGCATTGCTTGCGGGTGATATGGCAAAGGTTTTAGCTGTGCGACAACAAGGATTGAGTAGTTCCGAATATGTAAGTTTTGTACAAAAATTAGCAAAACCATAAGTTGGATAGGTGCCTTCTACAAGATAATGGGCGCCGTTGCTTATCTGTAAAACATATTACACTTTACCTCTGAGAATTTTCTCCTGATACGAATTTAGAGATACAGGAAAAATCTTGTTGTTTATTTGTATAGAAAGTATTTTTCAAGCAAACGCTAGTCAGCTAAAATAACTACAGTGTTCTAGTATAAGTGTAATTAAACAAGAGAGCGGATATGCAGCAGCCAGCTTTGGACTTTCGGCAAAACCTTATTCAAAAGATTGCAAAGTGGAAAGCTGGGTTAGCTGACTTGGGGAAACGAAATCCTCTTATCAAGTTTAACCAAGATAGTCCACGAGCTTTAGAGATTCTCACAGATTCTGCGAATATTCTCTTGCAAAACCTTGTATTTGAGAAGAAAACGCTTAATTTTCAGATGTTTGATAGTGAGTATCAAGATACTTCGCTATTGAAAAATAATAAAGCATTACCAGGCGCCGCAAATCCTCTGGAATTAATTACTCGTCAAACAGGTAGCGAACAACTCAAACGCCTGAAGAAATTACGTAGCGAAGCGCGACTGTCATTTGAAGAGCGAGGAGTAAACAGTTTATTTCTTGCATTGGGAGCATTAACTTGGTACGATAAGGATAAACCAGAAGAAGCTTTAACCTCACCGTTGATTTTAGTTCCTGTAAAGTTAATTAAGCAACCTAGACGAGATGTATATAAACTATCTGCCTTAGAAGAGGATGTAGTATTAAATCCAACCTTAGTGCAAAAGTTAAAGCAATTTGGGATTGAGCTTCCAGAAGCAGAAATTATACAAGACTTAAATTACGACGAAATAATTACCCTAATTAGAGAATTTTTAGTAGACCGTCAGACTTGGCAAATTAAAGATAATGTGTTTTTATCACTGTTTTCTTATGCCAAAGCGACAATGGTTAGGGACATCATTGAAAATGAGACACGAATTTTTTCTCACCCGATTTTGCAAGCAATTAGCGGAGATTTAACTAGCTATCAATCCAACTTTAAAGAACCACCAAATGCCGAAGCTTTAGATTCACTAGTTAAACCAGAACAAATATTTCAAATTTTAGATGCTGATTCTAGTCAGCAAGTTGTGATAGAAGCAGCAAAAAGAGGTTCTAGTTTTGTTGTTCAGGGACCACCAGGAACTGGTAAAAGCCAAACTATTGTAAATATAATTGCTGAACTGGTTGGTGAAGGTAAATCAGTTCTATTGGTTGCAGAAAAAGAAACAGCATTAAGTGTTGTTTATAAGCGCATGGTAGAATGCGGTTTAGACCATATCTGTCTTAATCTTCACCACAGTGGTACAACTGATAAACGCAAACTTATCCATAATTTAGACAAAACCATTAATGATATATCACAAATATCTAGTTCAGAAAATCACAATTTATTTTTTGAAAAGTTTACTTCTAATCGTCAATTACTTAATTCATATCACACAAGCTTACATGCGAAAGAAAAGCCTTTAGATAAATCAGCATTTGAAATATTTGGCACACTTTTGAAGAAAGAGCGCGAAGGAATTCCAGATATTGACATTATACTTTCTAATTTCAACCAATGGGATTTATACAAATTTCAAGACGCTGAAAATTTATTGAATCAGCTAGCGCAGTTTTTACCCTTCTTTCAAGGAGATAAAACAACTATTTGGGCAAAAAGTTATCTTGCGACTTATTCTTATAAGCTCGAATTAGAAATTAGAGAAAAAATACAAGAGTTTCAGCAAGCAATTATTTCAATTCAAAATATTAGCCAAGAGTTACAAAGAACACTGCAAATTGAAGCTTTATCTAATTTAGAGTCACTAGAAAATTGCTACCCAGCTATATATCATATAGCAAAGGCACCGTTACAATTACCAGAGAATTGGGCTAAATTAGATGTTTCCAGCGCTCGTGAAGCATTTAGTATTTTAGAAAAAGACGTTCAAGAAATTGAGAAAAAGAAACTTTCTCAAGAAGCTAAAAATCTACTTGCTCGACTTTATTCATTTTTATTATTCCTAAGAGGAGAAAAAACACTTATTTGGGAACGGAGTAGTTTAAAGCATTGCTCTGAAACGCAGGAATTGGAAATAAAAAGTAAACTTGAGGAATTTCAACAAGCAATTTCTTTAATTCAAACAGTTAGTCAACAGCTTGAAATGACGCTTAAGGTTCAACCTTTGTTGAATTTAAGAGATGTACAAATTTGCTATCTAACTCTTCAACATATATTGAAGGCGCCATCTAATTTACCAGAGAACTGGGTCTTATTAAATATTTCAATTATTCGAGATGCTCTAAGTATTTTGAGAAACGATGTTCGAGAAATTGAAAAAAATAAGCTTTCAGTAGAAGCTGAAAATTTACTGCATCAACTTTCTATGTTTCTACCCTTATTAAGACAAGAAACTACAACTATTTGGCATAATAGTAAATTACAATCTTGTTCAGAAACTTTAGAATCAGAAATTAATAACAAAATAGAAATTTTTCAAAAAGCTATTTCTTCGCTCCAAACAGCATCTCAAAAGCTTCAAAATATTTTAACAATTCAGCCACGATTAAATTTAGAAAATATTGAAGCATCCTTGCCTGCTCTTCATTATATATTAAATAGTCCATCTGATTTGCCAAGTGACTGGAACACAGTAGATGTTTCAATTGCTCAGGATGCCTTTGCTAAGTTAAAAGCAAATATTACATTTTTAGAACAAAATGAACCATTTTTAAAACAAAAATATCATTCAGAGTTATTTTCTTCAGAATTG
>ERZ1066123.1962-NODE-1962-length-11290-cov-7.151135_pt1 | contig 11290 bp, 12 predicted proteins | sample MGYA00382770_ERZ1066123 | MGnify/ENA primary metagenome ERZ1066123 (study PRJEB33369, sample SAMEA5778353) | biofilm metagenome | biome: Industrial cooling water; feature: Water cooling tower basin; material: Biofilm | place: United Arab Emirates | collected...
GCGGAACGCCGCGGACTTCGCCGCCCCGTCGGCCGCCCCCGCCGCCGGGCCGGCCAAGGTCGGCGGCAAGACGGTGGCCGAGTTCGCCGGGCTCGTCAACTGGCGGAACGCGGCCGCCGTCGCCGCCCCGGCCGCCGACCCGACCCCGACATTGGACACGTTCCTGTCCGAATTCAACTGGGATTGAGGGAGATTCGCCCGTGCTCTACTCGCTACCGCTCAAGACGCTGGCCGCGTGCGACGGCCGGTACCCGACCGCCGCCGAAGAGGACGCCGTCGCCGCGTGGGCGGCGTCCGTCCCGAAGCGGATGCAGGCGGCCAACCTGCTCGCGCAGAAGGAGCCGCAGATCGTCCGCGAGGCGATCGAGTTCATGAAGCCGCGATACCCGCGGTTCGGGGCGCTGCACGAACGCGCCTACGAAAAGGGCGAGCGCGACCTCGGCCTGTGCCTGCGGTACGCCGTCCAGGGCATGATCGCCGCCGACCCCGAGATGCCGCGGGACAAGCTGTTCGTGTGGTACGGCACCATCATCCGCGGGCTGGGCCTGACGCCGGGGTACACCCGCGAGTCGTGCCAGGCGGTGTACGACGCCTGTTCCCGCCAGCTGCCGGCCGACCTGTTCGCGGTCGCGGAGCCGTACCTGAAGCGGATGGTCGACGACATCGCGACGTTCCCGGAACCGATGAAACCCGCCGTCGAATAACTCGCCCCGAGGTGCCCGATGTTCTCCCGGATGATGCAGCTGGTCAATCGCACGGACAGCGTCCACCTGACGCCGCCGCAGCAGAAGGACGTGCTCGACTACGCGAAGTCGGTCCCCCGCCGGTTCGCCGCGTGTCGGGCGCTGGAAGCCGCCGAGGACACGCTCGTGGAACGGGCGCTCGCGGCCGTCGGGGCCGCCGACCTGGGCTGGCGCACGGCGGAGGCCGACGTCCGCGGGCTGATCCGCGCCGTCGCCGTCGGGGCGCTGATCGACGACCCCGAGTACGCCGCCGCCCGGTGGGGCGGGCACCTCGCCCGGACGCTGGACTTCCTGGACGCCCCGGACGGGGCGGACGCCGTGTTCGACGCGCTCCGCGGGGCGGCCGCCGACCTGCTGCCCCCGGGCGCGGCCGACCTGCTGGCCCCGTACTTCGACGCGGCCGCCGGCCCCGCCCTCACCCCCGCGTAACCTGGAGACCCCCATGACCGCCACCGCCCCCGCCGTTGCCGGCGGGAACTACTACGCCGAGGGCGTCTACTGCCAGACGGACGTCCGCCGCGGGGTCACGACCACCCGGACCGGCACCCGGCTGCTGTGCCTGACGACGGACTTTCTGAAGGGGTTCCGCCGCGCCATCCAGGACGAGTGCGGCCCCGCCGCCGACACGGTCTTCAAGTCCGTCGGCCGCAAGTGGGGCGGGTTCCTGGCGAAGCGGTTCGAGGCCGACATGACCGCCCACACCGGCCGCCCCCTCGCCGACTTCACGATGGCCGAGTTCCAGGCGAACCTCGCGGACCTGTTCGCGCACCACGGCTGGGGCACCGTCCGGGTCGACCTGTCCCGCCACGACCGCGGGGTGATCCAGGTCACCGCGGAACACCCGGTGTTCGCCGGGCTCGGCGGCGAGTCCGACACGCCGGTCGAGTCCCTGATGGCCGGCACGTTCGCGGGGCTGTTCTCCGCCGTGTTCGACCGGGACCTCGACTGCGTCCAGACCGCGTGCGCGGCGAAGGGCGACCCCGCCGCGCGGTTCGTCGTCGGGCTGACGCCGCGGCTGGCGGCCGCCGAGGGCTGGGTCGCCGCCGGGAAGTCGCACGACGACGTGCTCGCCGAACTCGACGAGATCCGGCTGTGAGGCTCGCCACCCCCGACCCGGTCGCCGACTTCACCGGCCACGTCCGCCCGGACGCGGCCGTGCTGGCCGCCGACCGCGACACGATCGCCCGCGACCTGGGCGAGCGGTACGACGTCCGCGGGTTCATCGCCCGCGGCGGGTTCGCGGCCGTGTGGGAGGCCGTCGACCGCGTGGCCGGCGTCCCCGTCGCGGTGAAGCGGCTGAACCCGACGACCGGCCGCGGCCGCGACTTCTACCGCGAACTCCGGGCGATGCTGGCCCTCGACCACCCGCACGTGGTCCGGCTCGTGAACCTGATGGAGGCGGGCGGGGCGCGGTACCTGATCCTCGAGTACTGCCCCGGCGGGTCGCTCCGCCGGGTGCTCAGCCGGAACCGCCGGGCGGGGGTGCCGACGCCGCCGGACCGGGCCGCCGAGCTGCTGCGTCAGATCGCGGCCGGGCTCGCCGCCGCCCACGGCCGGGGGATCACGCACCGGGACTTGAAGCCGGAAAACGTGCTGTTCGCGACGACCCCCGGCGGGGCGGTGAAGCTCGCCGACTTCGGGCTGGCCACGATGTTCGCCCCGAGTTCGCCGGCCGGCCCGCTCGCCGGGCTGACCGGGTCGCCGGCGTACATGGCCCCGGAGCAGTTCGCCGGGGCGTGCTCCGAGGCGGCGGACGTGTACGCCCTCGGGGTGGTCGGGTTCGAGCTGCTGACCGGCGACGTGCCGTTCCGCGGCGGCCCGGCGGACCTCGCGTTCCACCACCTGCGGACCCCGGCCCCGGTCCCGGCCGGGCTGCCGGAGTGGTGGGCCGAGTTCCTCCGCACGACGCTGGCGAAAGACCCCGCCGCCCGGCCGACCGCGGACGCGCTGTGCGACCGGCTGGCGGCCGCCCCCCGGGTCCGCCGCCCGACCGACTGGACGAAGTTCGTGGCCGAGGAAGTGCGGACCCTCCCCCCACCCGGACCCGGAGCGAGCGACATGACCCCGCCCCCCGAGGAACACGCCGGCCTGGCGCGCGAGAGCCGGCGGGTCCGGTCGGCCCTGGACGACCTCGCGGACCTCGCCGGCCCGCCGCGGCGGACCCGCCGGCCCGCCCCGCCGCCGGTCGAAGAGCCGGTCCCGCCCCCGGCCCCGACGGCATCCGTCGACCCGTTCTTCGGCGACGACCCCCCGCCGGCCCCGCCCGCCGCGCCCGACCCCGCACCCCCCCGCACCGGTGACGCGATCCATGACGTCCTCGACAGCTTCGACTGGTGAGTCGGACCGCCCCTACGTCCTCGCCGTGACCAGCCACAAGGGCGGGACCGGCCGGACCACGTTCGCCTGCGGGCTGGCGTGGGCGTGGGGCCAGCGCGGGCTGACCGTCGCCCTCGTGGACGCCGACCCGGTCCGCGCCGCCGCCCTGGTCGCGGCCGGCCCCGGCGGCGTCTGCCCGTGGCCGAACGTGACCCTGGTCGTCGCCGACCGCGGCGTGATCCGGGTCGGCAAGGGGTTCGACGCGATCGTGATCGACGCCCCGCCGGCGACGGAGCCGCTCGCCCAGAAGGTGTTCGCGAAGGCCGACGGCGTCGTCGTCTGCAGCCTCGCCGACTCCCTGGCGCTGACCACCCTGCCGGCCGCGACCCGGGCCGTCCGGGAGGCCCGGGCCGCGAACCCGGACCTCGACCTGCTCGGGATCGTCGTCAACCTGTACTCCCCGGCGGACGTGGCCCAGGCCCGGTGCCTGTCCCTCCTGCGGGGGGCGAAGGGCGGGCTGTTCGTGGAGCCGCCCGTGCCCGCCCGCCCGGAGGTCCGCGCCTGGCCGCTGGCCCCCGGCTCCGACCTGCCGGACGGCCCCGCCCGCGCCGCGGTGCGGACCCTGTCGGACACCTTCCGGGACACGATCGCCGAGGCCGGCTGGCCGCAGTTCGCCCGCCGCCACGCGGTCCACGCATAGGAACCTTCGATGCGAACGCTCCTCGTCGCGAGTCAGAAGGGCGGCGTCGGCAAGACGACGACCGCCGTCAACCTCGCCGCCCTCGCCGCCGCGGCGGGGGTCCGGGTCCTGCTCCTGGACGCCGACCCGCTGGGCAGCGTGGCCGCGTCCCTGCAGTTGACCCGCGAGGCCGCGGACGACTCCCCGGCCGTCTGGCCGGAGGTCGTCCCGAACCTGGACGTCGTCAGCCCGTACCCCGCGGGCGACACGGGGGAGGCCCACCTGGAAGAGTTCCTCGGGCGGCTGCCGGGCTCGACGTGGGCCGCCGAACACGACCTGCTCGTCGTCGACTCGCCGCCGATGATCGGGCCGCGAACGAAGCCGCTGCTCCAGGCGGCGGACGACGTGCTGATCGTCCTCCGGGCGGAGCCGATGGGCTTCCGGACGCTGCCGGCGTACCTGGAACTCGTGCGCGAAGTGAAGGCCGCCGGCGGCACCTGCCGGCTGCGCGGCATCCTGCTCACGCTGCCCCCGAACACCCCGGTCGGCGGCCCGGCGGAGGCCGCCCTGCGGGAGCGGTTCAAGGGCATCCTGCCGCCGACGATCCCCTACGACCCCGAGGCCGGGCGGGCGCTGCTGGCGGGCCGGCCCCTGGTCACCGTCCACCCGGACTCCCCGGCCGTCCGGGCGTACCGCACCGTCGCGGGCCTGCTCGCCCTGCCGGCCGCGGCCCCCGCCCCCGCCCTCGCATCGGTGGGGGCCGCCGTCCCGGCAAGCCCCCCGTCCTCGCCCGCCCCGGCCCCGCGTGAGCCCGCCTCCGAACCGCTCGCGCCGCCGCCCGTCCGGCCCGTCGGGGCGACCCGTCCCGCCCCCCGGCCGGTGGAGCCGGCCGCGCCGCCCCGTCCCGCCCGGCCGGACGAGCCCCGGTCGACGTGGCAGATGCGGCTCGCGTACCTCGCGCTGGTGGCAGCCGCGATCGCCGCCTTCGGCTTCGGCCTGCGGGCGCTCGTTCCGTGACCTACTCCTTTTTCTTCTTGACCGTCCCGCCGTTGGGGCTCAGCCGCTTCCACCAGTCCGGGCCTTCCTTTTCGATGTCCGCGTTCAGCGCCTTCAACCGCTTCAGTATTGCCGCCGTGCGTTCGGTTTCCCGTTCGCTCAGGTCCGTCGCCTCCTTGGGGTCGGCCTTCAGGTCGTAGAGTTCGACCTTCGCGAAGTCCTCGGACGCGAGGAGCTTCCAGTCGCCGTCCCGCATCGCGAGGTGCAGGTTGTTCGGGGCCATGTTCAGCCGCCAGTACAGGGGGATTTTGCGCTCCACCGCCGCGGCCTTGCCAGCGAGCACCGGCAGCACGTCGGCCCCGTCGATCGTCCGGTCGGCCGGCGGCTTCACCCTGCACAGGCCGAGGACCGTCGGGAACAGGTCGCTGCCGACCACCGGGGCGTCGACGGTGCTGCCCGGCTTGATCTGCCCCGGCCACCGCGCGATTCCGGGCACGCGGATGCCGCCTTCGTACATCGCCCGCTTCCGCCCGCGCAGGCCGCCGGTGCTGCCGCGGGTGCGGCCCTTCGTGCCGTCCCCTTCGGGGCCGTTGTCCGCGGTGAAGAACACGAACGTGGTGTCCGCCAGCTTTTGCTCGTCGAGCGCCGTCATCAACTTGCCGAAGGCGTGGTCCAGTTGCGACACGTCCCCGTGGTGCTGGCGGAAGTCTTCGGGCAGGTCCGCGTAGGGCTTCTGGAACTGCGGGTCGGACTCGATCGGCAGGTGCGGCTCGTGCGTCCACACGGCCAGGAAGAACGGCTTCGCCTTGTCTCGTTTCGCCGTCAGCCAGTCGATGGCCTCGTCGACCACGAGCGGGGCGGAGAAGCCGTCGAGTTCGCCGACGGGCTTGCCGTTGCGAACGAAGTTCTTCGGGTTCTTGTGGCTCGGGGCGGCGTTGTTCTGGGTGGCCATCCAGTGCTCGTACCCGTGGTCGCCGGGTTGCGGCTGGTCCGGGCTGTTGAACTTCCCGTTGAGGTGCCACTTCCCGACGTGGCAGGTCGCGTACCCGGCATCTTTCAAGAGCGTCGGCAGTGCGATCTCGGACTTCCGCAGGTGGACTTCGCTGCCCGATTCGATCCAGGTGTAGACGCCGTTGCGGTGCGGGGTCCGGCCCGTCAGAATCGCCGAGCGCGAGGGGGAGCAGACGGCGCTCGCGGCATAGCACTGCGTCAGCCGGGCACCCTGCTTCGCGAACGCATCCAGGTTCGGCGTCTGGATCTTCGGGTGGCCGTAACACCCGAGATCGCCCCAGCCGAGGTCGTCGGCGAGGAACAGGACGACGTTCGGCTTCGCGGCCGGCTCGGCGGCGGCCGCCGGAAGGCAGAGGAACAACAGGAAGAACGGAGAGGTCCGGGACATGACGCCCTCGGGAGGGGAGACGGAAACGGGAGTGGCGTGATTGTACTCGGTTCCGACGGGGCGGAACGGGGTTGCATCCCGTCCGGCCGCCGCGATACACTTGCCGCAACTCGACCGGGAAAGGACTCCCCCCATGACGTGCCTCGTCACCGGCTGCGCCGGGTTCATCGGCTCCCACCTGTCGGAACGGCTGCTCGCGGACGGCCACCGCGTCGCGGGCGTCGACTGCTTCACCGACTACTACGCCCGCCCGGTGAAGGACCGCAACCTCGCCCCGGCGAAGAACCACCCGAACTTCACGTTCCACGAAACCGACCTGTCCGCCGACCGGCTCGCCGACGCGGTCGCCGGGGCGGACGTCGTCTTCCACCTCGCGGGCATGCCCGGCCTGAACCGCAGCTGGACCGACTTCGACGGGTACGCCCGCCACAACCTGACCGCGACGCAGCGCCTCCTCGACGCGGTGAAGGCGGCCGGCGGCGTGCGGAAGTTCGTGTACGTGAGCACGTCGTCCGTGTACGGCCGGTACGCCTCCGGGGACGAGATGCTCCCCACCCGACCGAGTTCCCCCTACGGCGTGACGAAGCTTGCCGGTGAGAATCTTGCGCGCGTGTATCACGACGAGTTCGGCGTGCCGACGGTCGTGCTGCGGTACTTCAGCGTGTACGGCCCCCGCCAGCGGCCGGACATGGGCTACCACCTGTTCATCGACGCGGTCCTGAAGGGGAACCCGATCAAGCTCACCGGCGACGGCTTGCAGGTCCGCGGCAACACCTACGTTTCCGATTGCGTGGATGCGACAATCGCGGCCGGGATGCACGCCTTGCCGGGCGAAACCTTCAACGTCGGCGGCGGCGAACTGACCACGGTCATCGACGTGATCCGCAAGATCGAGCGCATCGCGGGCCGGCCGGCGATCATCGAGCGCCACCCGAACCGCAAGGGGGACCAGATCGCGACCGGGGCCGACGTGGGCAAGCTCGCCCGCCACCTGGGGTGGAAGCCGACGACCTCCCTGGACGAGGGCCTCGCGGAGCAGATCGCGTGGCAGCGGGCGGCGCTGCGAACCCCGGCGAAGACGCGGGCCGCGGCGTAAATCTCAAATCAAATTTTGACAGGATTACAGGATGAGCAGGATTTCAATCATCATGACAATCCTGTAATCCTGTCAAAATTTTTCTCTTCTCTTTCGGAGCAAGAATGCTCCTCGACACGCTCAACCGCCACGTGATTCTCCCCGCCGTCGCCGCGAAGCGGGGGAGCCGGCATCTGCGGTTCCTTCGCCAACTCGAACGCACGCAGTTCGACCCGCCGGAAGTCGTCCGCGAGCGGCAATTCCGGATGCTGACCGCCGCGTTGCAGCACGCCTGGGACACGGTGCCGTTCTACCGCCGGACGTGGGCGGCCGCGGGGGTTCACCCGAGCGACGTGAAGTCGTTCGCGGACTTGCGACACTTCCCCGTCGTGACGAAAGCCGACATCCGCGCCCACGGCCGGGAGATGGTCAGCGCGGTGTATGCCGGCCAGAAATTGCGGGTGAAGACGACCTCCGGCAGCACCGGTGTCCCATTGGCCATCTCTATCGACGAGCCCGCGGTCCAGTGGAAGTACGCCTGCACCCTGCGGGCGGACCAGTGGTCCGGCTACCGCCTCGGGCAGCGCGTCGCAAAAGTGTGGGGCAACCCCGAGTACCGGCAATTCGGCCTCCGCGGGCGCGTCGCGAACGCCGTCGTCGACCGGGCCGTTTACCTCGACACACTAAACCTGACCCCTGCCCGCATCGCCGAGTTCACGGCCGCCGTCCGCCGGCACCGGCCGGGCTTGATCTTCGGCCACGCCCACTCGCTGTACCTGCTCGCGTGCCAGATGAAGAAGGCGGGCGTCACCGACGTGCGGCCGAACGGCATCATTTCCACGGCGATGCCACTGCACGACTGGCAACGCAGCGTCATCGAAGAGGTGTTCGGCGTCCCCGCGACGAACCGCTACGGCTGCGAGGAGGTGAGCCTCATCGCGTGCGAGTGCGAGAAGCACCGCGGGTTGCATGTCGCGGCCGAGTCGGTGTTCACGGAGGTTGAAATCCAACCCCTCCCCCCAACCCCCTCCCCGAAACGGAGAGGGGGAGAAAACAAAGCTTCTTGCTCCCCTCTCCGTTTCGGGGAGGGGCCGGGGGAGGGGTTGTATGGCAACCTCCTCCTCACCGATCTCGTCAACTTCGCGATGCCGCTGATCCGCTACCGCGTCGGGGATGTCGTCACCGCCACCGATAGGCGATGCGAATGCGGCCGCGGACTTCCCTTGCTGGAAGCGATCCAGGGCCGCGAGGCGGACTACGTCGTCACCCCCGCGGGCGGGCTCATCTCGGGCATCTCGCTGACGGAAAACTTCGCCATGCACATCCCCGGCGCGGCCCAGGTGCAGATCGTGCAGGAGACCCGCACGCACCTCCGCGTTCGGCTCGTCGTGGACGACGCCTTCACGGACGCGAGCCGGCGCAAGATCGCGGAACTCGTGGCGGAAATGTTCGGCCCGACGATGCGGTACGACGTCGAACTCGTCGACCTGATCCCGCAGGAGCCGAGCGGGAAGTACCGCTTCTGCATCTCGAAGGTGGCCGCGGACTACCTCAAGGAGCTGTCTGCGTGAAAGCAGAACCCCGAGTCCCAGCCCCCTCCCCGAAGCGGAGAGGGGGAGAAAACCCTTCTTCCTCCCCTCTCCGTTTCGGGGAGGGGTTGCCTTCTCCGACCGTTTCCATCGTGATGGCCGCGAAGAACTACGCCCGGTTCCTGCCGGCGGCCGTCGAGTCGGTCCTCGCCCAGACGTTCGCCGGGTGGGAACTCGTCGTCGTCGACGACGGCTCGACGGACGCCACGCCCGCCGCGGTGAAGCCGTTCCTGTCCGACCCCCGCATCCACTACCACCGGTCCGACCGGCTCGGCCAGTCGCGGGCCAAGAACCTCGGCATCCGCCTGTCCCGCGGGCAGTTCGTCGCGTTCCTCGACGCCGACGACGCCTGGCACCCGACGAAACTCGCGAAGCAGTTGCCGCTCTTCTACAAGCCGACGGTCGGCGTCGTGTACTGCCGCCGGTCGCTGATCGACGAGGCGGGGAACGGCCTGCCGCCGCGGCCGCGAACGCCGCTGCCGCGCGGCCGGGTGCTGGCGGAGATGTTCGCCTACAACTTCGTCTGCTTCTCGTCGGTCGTCGTCCGGCGGACGGTGTTCGACCACGTCGGCGCGTTCGACCCGACGTGGGACCTCGCCATCGACTACGAACTCTGGCTCCGCGTCGCGGCGCAATACGGCTTCGACTTCGTCGACGAGGAACTCGTCCTCTACCGCACCGGCCACGGCAACCTGTCCGCGAAACTCGCCGACCGCGTCTCGGCCGCCGAGGCGATGATGACGCAGGCCGTCGAGCGCCGGGGGTTGGCCGAAAAGCTGCCGAACGACGCGATCGCGGAGGGGTACGCCTCGACGTTCCGGACGCTAGCGTACTCGCTGCGGCCGTCCGAACCGCTGACGGCGGCGACGTGGTACTGGCGGGCGCTGCGGTACGGCGGGAACCGCACGGTCGCGGCGAAGGGACTGGTCGCGAGCGCCCTCCGCTGGGCGAGCGGGCGACGAGCCGCCGGCACGCCGGAGAACGCCGGCGTCAACCGGTGACGGCCCGTCACCGTTCCGGCACCGCGATCTCGTCCACGACGCGGTCGACGCCGACGGTCCCTTCCGCCAGTTCCACGGCGCGGGCGCGGCCGGCCGGGGTCGGGACGATGCCGCGCAGCCGCACCTCGCCGGGGACGGCACCGGGGAGGACGGTCACGTCGGCCCCGCCGGTGTCCTTGTCCGTGCGGATGCGGACGCGGACCCGCTCCTCGACGGGCAGCGCGTCGCCGGGCCGGAACGCGACGAACGGCCCGGCGACCCTGGAGGCGTCCGGGAGGGCGGCCTTCGTCTGCCGGGCGACGGCCGTCCCCACGCGGGCCAGCACGTCGACGTCCGACCGCTTCCCGCCGAACCCCCACGCGGCGACCATCCCGGCCCAGACGACGATGACCAGTGCTCGTTTCACGGCGTGCCCCCGGCGGCGAGTTCCGGGGGTCGGCATACCGCCCGGCGCGCGGGCGTGCCATTCCGAATTTCCGGAACGATCCGTATCGGACGGCACCGGCTGTGAACTAAGATAAATTAGAAGAGATGGCACCAGCGGAACCTTCGCCATCTTCACACCCGAACTCGGGAGGAGTCCTGAGATGACGCGAGGGATCTGGCTGGCGGCGATTGCCGCCGCCCTGGCTGCCGGCCCAGTATTCGCCGGCGACGACGCGGTTCCCCTGGGTCGGTACAAGCCCGCCTCCGGCGGCTTCGGCGGCGGGGTGCCGCAATCGCCGGCTGTTTCCTCCGCCTTACCCACGGCCGCCGCCGACGACACCGAACTCGTCCACTGGCGGCGCGGCTTCTACGGCGGCTGGGGGTGGGGGTGGGGCGGCGGCTGGGGCGGCAACGCCTGGGCGTGGAACCGCGGGTGGGGCTGGAACGGCGGCTGGGGCTGGAACACCTGGGGCTGGAACACCTGGGGCTGGAACGGGTTCGCCCGCCCGGCCTGGGGGTACGGGTACGCCAGCTTCTACCGGCCCGGCTTCGCGGTCTCGTACTACTCGGCCCCGACCTGCTGGCCGACGTACTACTACACGGCCCCGGCCTACTACGGGTTCTTCCCCGTGTCCGGCGGCACGGCCCCGACCGTGAACCTGAACCAGACGCGGGACGCGGTTCCCGCGAACCCGCGGACGGACACCTTCCGGTACGACGGCGGCCCGTCCCGGCCGATCCCCGCCCCGCAACACGTCCCCGACCGGGCCGACCCGGTCCCGCCCCGCATCGAACCGGCCGCCGACGGCACGCTCTCGATCAAGTACACCCGGCCGGCGGCGGCCCCGACGAAGTCCGCCTACAAGTACCCGGCCTACGGGGACAAGTAACCAACCGCTCCTGCAGAAGACCCTCGCCGGCACGTCGGGCTAGACATCACTAGCCCGACGCGCCGGCGAGGGTCTTCCGTCTCGTCATGAGACACAAACCCGACGCGCCAGCGAGGGTCTTGCTTGTGCCATCTCGTTCAAAAGTTCCCCAGCGTTTGCCGGAAGCGGTTGATCGA
>ERZ1066123.1969-NODE-1969-length-11259-cov-9.315780_pt1 | contig 11259 bp, 8 predicted proteins | sample MGYA00382770_ERZ1066123 | MGnify/ENA primary metagenome ERZ1066123 (study PRJEB33369, sample SAMEA5778353) | biofilm metagenome | biome: Industrial cooling water; feature: Water cooling tower basin; material: Biofilm | place: United Arab Emirates | collected...
GCGACACGGCGCGCGCGGTGGCGCTGGGGCAGGCGTCGGTGAGCGCTGGCGCGACGCATCTGCTCGTGGTCTCGCCCATGTACAACAAGCCGCCGCAGCGTGGGCTGCTCGCTCACTTTCGCTCGGTAGCGGACGCGTGTGGCGTCCCGATCGTGCTCTACAATGTGCCGGGACGCACCGCCGGCAACATCGACGCGGCAACCGTGCTCGAGCTCTCGGCCGATCCGCGCTTTGTGGCGGTGAAGGAGGCGTCGGGCGATCTCGATCAGGTCGACACCATTCTCGCGAGCGCGCCCGCGGCGTTTCTCACGCTCTCCGGTGATGACGCGCTCACGCTGCCGATCATGGCGATGGGAGGGCACGGTGTCATCTCGGTGGTGTCGAACCTCTTTCCAGCGGCGATGGTCGAGCTGACGCGTGCGATCGCGCGTGGCGATCTGATCGCGGCCCGCGCGATCCATCGCGCGCTCCGCCCCATCATGGCGGCCGCGTTCGTGGAGTCGAATCCGATCCCCGCGAAAGCGGCGCTCGCGACCGAGGGACTGTTGCGAGAGGTGCTGCGTCTGCCACTCGTGCCGCTCGCTGATGCTCCGCGCACGGTGCTGGCTCGCGCCATGGCGGCCACCCAACGGGCGCTCGATGCGCTGTCTTCTCGGGCGACGCTGTCGTCCGTCTCGTCCTGACCTCACGCCGGAATTCTCCGCATGGCTTTCACCCTCGCCGAACTCGAATCGCGCCTCTCTGCGCCGGATCTGCTCGACAGCAACGTGACGCCCGCGCACGACGTGCAGCAGCTCTTCGAAGCGTTTCTCGTGAAGCTGGAGCACGGCGAGGTGCGCGCCGCTCAGCGCGACGCCAGTGGTCACTGGCACGCGGTGCCGTGGGTCAAGCGCGGCATTCTGCTCGGCTTCCGACTCGGACGCGTGGTCGCGATGGGCGCCGAGAACGCGGGGCTCAACCACTTCCTCGACAAGCACACGTATCCGGTGCGCGAGTTTCGCCTCGAGCACGGGGTGCGTCTCGTGCCCGGTGGATCGGCCGTGCGCCGTGGTGCCTACCTCGCTCCTGGTGTCGTCTGCATGCCGCCCATGTACATCAACGTCGGCGCGTTCGTGGGGGCGGGCACCATGGTCGATTCGCACGCCCTGGTGGGTTCGTGCGCGCAGATTGGCGCGCGCGTGCATCTCAGTGCGGCCGCGCAGATCGGCGGCGTGCTCGAGCCCATCAACGCGTCGCCCGTGATCATCGAGGATGATGTCGTCGTGGGTGGCAACTGCGGTGTGTACGAAGGGACGGTCGTCCGCGAGCGGGCGGTACTCGGCGCCGGCGTCATTCTGACGCGTGGCACGCCCGTCTACGATCTCGTGCGCGAGACGGTGCATCGCGCCACCGCCGACGCCCCGCTCGAGATTCCGGCCGGTGCGGTGGTGGTGCCGGGCGCACGACGGGTCGGAAGTGGCTGGGGTGCAGAGCAGGGCATTGCGCTGCAGACACCGGTGATCGTGAAGTATCGCGACGAGAAGACCGACGCCGCGACCGCGCTCGAAGCCTGGCTGCGGTGAGCACGACGCTGCAGGTCACCGGGACCGTGCGCGTTCCCGGTGACAAGTCGATCAGTCATCGCGCGCTGCTCATCAACGCGATCGCCGGTGGCGAGGCACGAGTGCGCGGCATTCTGCCCAGCGCCGATGTCCGCGCGACCGCGCGCGTGTTGCGCGCGCTCGGCGTGCCGGTTCCCGAGCTGTCGGCCGATCTCACGCTGCACAGCGAGGGACTGCGTGCGCTGCGAACGCCCGGCGAACCGCTCGACTGCGGCAACAGCGGCACCACGACACGCCTGATGGCCGGTGTCGTGGCCGGTCGTGCGGGCGTGACCGGCACCTTCGTCGGTGACGCCAGTCTGAGCAAGCGACCGATGCAGCGCATTGCGCGTCCGCTCACGCAGATGGGCGCGCGCTTCGCGTTCGATCGTGGCGACGGTCTGCCCATGCACGTCACGGGAGCGCAGCTCGAGGCGCTCACGTGGCGCAGCGAGCACGCGAGCGCGCAGGTCAAGAGCGCCATTCTGCTCGCCGCCGTGAGCAGCGGCGTGTCGAGTACGGTGTTCGAGCCCACGCGCTCGCGCGACCACACCGAGCGCATGCTGGCCGCGTGTGGCGCGGACATCGTGGTGCTGCCCGACGGTGCCCGTGTCGGTGCCGCTCGGCCACTGCACGCGGTGGATGTCGATGTCCCCGCCGATCCCTCGTCGGCGGCGTTCTTCGTGGCGCTCGCCGCGCTCGCGCACCATGGCGAGTTGGTGCTGCCGGACGTGTGTCTCAACCCGACGCGTACGGGCGGCTTCGACATTCTGCAGCGCATGGGGGTGACACTGCACGTGAGCAACGAACGCGTCGTCGGCGGCGAGACGATCGGAACGCTCGTCGTGCGTCCGGGTACGCTGCACGCGACGATCGTGCGCGGTGAGGAAGTCGCCCGCGCGATCGATGAGTTGCCGCTCGTCGCGTGCGTCGCCGCGCGTGCCTCCGGTGAGACGCGCATCACCGATGCGTCCGAGTTGCGCGTGAAGGAGAGTGATCGCATCGCCGCGGTGGTCGCGAATCTGCGCGCGATCGGCGTCGATGCCGAGGAGTTGGCGGACGGACTTGTGGTGCGCGGGAGCGATGCCCCGCTGGCGGGGCATGTGATCACGCACGGCGATCATCGCCTCGCCATGGCGTTCGGCGTGCTCGGTGCGCTCCCCGGCAATCGGATCACGATCGATGATCCCGCGTGTGTCGATGTCTCGTTTCCCGGCTTCTGGGGCACCCTCGATCGCGCGGTGGCGACGGCCGGCCGACAGCCGACGCCGCACCGCGGGGCGTCAGCGGTCACGGCACGTCGGCTCGTTGTCGCCATCGACGGACCGGCGGCCTCGGGGAAGTCGAGCACCTCGCAGTGGGTGGCCAAGCGCCTCGGCATTCGCCACGTCGACAGCGGGGCCTTCTACCGCGCGCTGACGGCGCTGGCGCTGCGCTCCGGCGACGCGCCGGCCGAGTGGACCGAGGAACACGTCCTCGCGGCGGCCGGGCGCGTCTCGCTCGGCCTGACCGATCGCTCGGTGGTACCGCTCATCGATGGCGAGCGCCACGACGAGGAGTTGCGGGGCGCCGCGGTGACGGCGCAGGTGTCCCGGGTGGCGGTGATGCCGGCCGTTCGCGCCTGGGTGAATGCGCGCGTCCGCGAGGCCGGTGCCAGCACGGATGTGGTGGTCGACGGGCGAGACATCGGGACGACCGTCTTCCCCGACGCGCCCCTCAAGGTCTTCCTGGTCGCCGATCCGTGGGAGCGCGCGCGCCGCCGCCTCGTCCAGCGGCTCGGGCGCAAGCCCACCGACGGCGAGATCGCGCTCGAGACCGAGGAGCTGGTCGCCCGGGATGCCCGGGATGCCACCCAGAGCCGACCCGACCCCGCCGCGATCACCATCGACACCACCACGCTCACGCAGGAGGAGCAGGTGGAGCGCATCGTCGCCCTGGCCGAGGCGGTGCGGGCGCGCTGAGGCTCGGTCCGGCCACTGCGTTGCCCGACGGGCCTCGATCGTCTACGTTTCATAGTTCCCCCCGTTCCGCCGGCGTTCCCGGCGGTGCGGGTTCGTGTCCCCCAACCTCGGCGCGGCGAGCGATCCTCCGCGAACGGAGCTTTTTCAGGCATGACGACCGATATCGAAACCCCAACCCTCGCCGCCGAGCCGGAACGGCTCACCGCGCGCGAGAAGCGTGACCTCCAGAAGAGCCAGCTGCGGCCGCTCGCGAATCGCCGCCCCGAACTGTACGACGAGGACGAGCTGACGTCCGACGAGTTCGAGGCGATGCTCGACATGTACAACGGCACGCTCGCCTCCATCGAGGAAGGCGAGATCGTCAAGGCCCGCGTGCTCGAGATTCGCGAGAACCTCGTCGTGCTCGACATCGGCTTCAAGTCCGAGGGCACGATTCCGCTCGAAGAGTTCAAGGACATGCCCGAACTCGCCGAAGGCGACGAGGTCGAGGTCCTGCTCGAGCACCTGGAGGACTCCGAGGGATCGGTCGTCCTGTCGAAGAAGAAGGCCGACTTCATGCGGGTCTGGGAGAAGATCCGCGTCGCCTACGAGAACGACGAGCCGGTCACCGGCACGCTCACCAAGAAGATCAAGGGTGGCGTCGTCGTCGACCTCATGGGTGTCGACGCGTTCCTCCCGGGTTCGCAGATCGCGCTCCGTCGCGTGCCGAACATCGACGAGCTCCTTGGCCACACGTACGACTTCAAGATCATCAAGCTCAACAAGCGTCGCCGCAACATCGTGGTGTCGCGCCGCGTGATCCTGGAGACCGAGCGCGCCGGCAAGCGCGAGAAGCTCATGAAGGAGCTGGCCAAGGACCAGGTCCGCATGGGCGTCGTCAAGAACATCACCGACTTCGGTGCGTTCATCGACCTCGGCGGCGTCGACGGCCTGCTGCACATCACCGACATGTCGTGGGGCCGCATCTCGCATCCGAGCGAGATGGTGCAGATCGGTCTCGAGCTCCAGATCAAGGTGCTCGACATCGATTGGGAGCGCGAGCGCATCTCGCTCGGCCTCAAGCAGCTGCAGGCCTACCCGTGGAAGGACGTGGCCGCCAAGTACCCGGTCGGTACGCGCGTCAACGGCAAGGTCGTGTCGATCACGAACTACGGCGCGTTCATCGAGCTCGAGCCCGGCATCGAAGGCCTCGTGCACATCTCCGAGATGAGCTGGACGCGCAACGTCCGTCATCCGTCCAAGATCGTCTCCATCGGTGAGGCCATCGAGGCGGTGGTGCTCAAGGTCGACGAGAGCGAAGAGAAGATCTCGCTCGGCATGAAGCAGACCGAGCAGGATCCGTGGGTCGTGCTGCCGCTCAAGTACCCGGTCGGCACGCGCATCAACGGCAAGGTCCGCAACCTCACGTCGTTCGGCGCGTTCGTGGAAATCGAGCCCGGCATCGACGGCCTCATCCACATCAGCGACATGTCCTGGACCAAGCGCGTCCAGCACCCGTCGGAAGTGGTGAAGAAGGGCGATGCGGTGGACGTCGTGATCCTCAACATCGACAGCGAGAACAAGCGCATCAGCCTCGGACTGAAGCAGGCCGAGGAAGATCCGTGGCTCCGCATCGGTGAGAGCTTCCCGGTCGGGATGGACTCCGAAGCCGCTGTCGTGCGCCTGATGGACAAGGGCGTCGTCGTCGACCTCGGCAACGACATCGAAGGTTTTGTGCCGGTCTCGCAGCTCAACCCCGATGGCACGGTCACCAACCCGGCGGACTTCGCCTTCGAAGGGATGCGTCTCGTGACGCGCGTGCTCGAGGTGGATCCGATCCACCGCCGCATCGTGCTCACCGTCGTGAGCATCCCGGAAGAGCAGCCGCCTCGGCCGGCGGAGCCGCCCACGGTGCACAGCTCGGAAGACGAACTCGGTCTCTGACCCGTCGTCTCGTCGTGACAACGCCCCCGGATCGCCTTGTGCGATCCGGGGGCGTCTGTGTTTCGGGGGGGTGTGCCAGCATGGTGACGGGAGCGCTGTCGAGCGTGATGAACACTCAAGCTTCGGTGGGCCGGCGCCGAAACGTCCAATCGTGCGTCGGCCACTTGGGCCCGGCGTCGTTCATCTGCTGCGCGCGCCGCCGGGTGCGCTTGCCCTCAGACTCAGGAGTATTGCTTCATGTCGCACGTCTCCCTTCGCCGACCCTTCGTGGTCGCCGCCGTGCTGGCCACCGCGCTCGCATTCGGCCCTGGCGCCGCGACGGCGCAGGCGCAGGACAAGGTTTACGCGCTCGCCGAGCTCGAGACGCCGCCGCGTCTTCGCTCCACCGTCGAAGCGGGTCGCCTGATCAGCGAGAGCTACCCCGAGGAGCTCAAGCGTCGCGGCGTCGGCGGCATGGTCGAGGTGCAGTTCATCGTGGACGCCAGCGGCAAGGTGCAGCCGGGTTCGGTTGAAGTGCTCGATGCCACCAACACGCAGCTTGGCGAAGCCGCGAAGCGTGTCGCGGAGCGCCTTGCGTTCCAGCCCGGCAAGGCGGGCGGGGCCGCCGTGAAGTCAAAGGTCGTACTGCCGGTCGTGTACAAGCCCAACTGAGTCGCCGCTGTACACCACGCGCCGCTCGCCGTGAGCGGCGCGCCCGTTCCCGCCCCGGCCAGCATCGCTGTCCGGGGCGGGTGGCATTCGGGGGTGCGCGCTGTAGCTTCACCCTCCATGTCCATGCGCGAGAAACTCGATCGGCTGGCGCGTGCGCGCGTCGCGGCCGAAGCAGGTGGTGGCCCCGAGCGGCTCGCCGCTCAGCACGCCAAGGGAAAGCTGTCGGCCCGCGAGCGGCTCGACGTACTGCTCGACGAAGGCTCCTTCGTGGAGCTCGATCGGTTCGTCACATCGCGGTCGCTTGGCGAGGGTGAGGCACCGATCTACGGTGACGGTGTCGTCACCGGCTACGGCCGCATCGACGGACGGCTCGTCTATGTGTTCTCACAGGACTTCACCGTCTTCGGCGGGTCGCTCTCCGAGGCGCACGCCGCGAAGATCTGCAAGGTGATGGATCTCGCGCTGCGCAACGGCGCACCCATGATCGGGCTCAATGACTCGGGTGGCGCACGCATTCAGGAAGGCGTGGTGTCGCTCGGTGGCTACGCCGACATCTTTCTGCGCAACACGATGGCCTCCGGCGTGATTCCGCAGATCTCCGCGATTCTCGGGCCCTGTGCGGGCGGCGCGGTGTACTCGCCGGCCATCACCGACTTCATCTACATGGTGCGCAAGACGAGCTACATGTTCGTCACGGGCCCGAACGTGGTGAAGACGGTGACGCACGAAGACGTCACGATGGAGCAGTTGGGGGGCGCGGACACGCACGCCGGTACAAGCGGCGTGGCCCACTTCGCGCATGATTCGGAACTCGAGTCGCTGCACGCCATCCGTCAGCTGTTCCGTTTCGTGCCGTCCAACAACGTGGACGATCCGCCGCGCGGTGCAGGCACTGATCCGGCGAGTCGACGCGACGAGGCGCTGCTCTCGCTCGTGCCCGACCATCCGAACCAGCCGTACGACATGCGCGAAGTGCTCAAGCGGATCGTCGATGATGGCGAGTTCTACGAAGTGCAGCCGGACTACGCCGCGAACATCCTCGTGGGCTTCGCGCATCTCGGCGGACACAGCGTCGGCATCGTGGCCAATCAGCCGGCGGTGCTGGCCGGGGTGCTCGACATCGAGGCGTCGCTCAAGGCGGCGCGTTTCGTGCGCTTCTGCGACTGCTTCAACATCCCGATCATCACATTCGAGGATGTGCCCGGCTTCCTGCCTGGGGTGGCACAGGAGCACGGTGGCATCATCAAGCACGGCGCGAAACTGCTCTACGCGTACTGCGAAGCGACGGTCCCCAAGCTCACCGTGATCACACGCAAGGCGTACGGCGGTGCGTACGACGTGATGAGCTCCAAGCACATTCGCGGCGACGTCAATCTCGCGTGGCCGACAGCCGAGATCGCGGTGATGGGGCCGAAGGGCGCCGTCGAGATCCTCTATCGCAAGGAGATCGCCTCGGCCGCCGATCCGGCGGCGGCGCTCGATGCGCGCGTGGCCGATTACACGGAGCGCTTCGCGAATCCGTACACGGCCGCCGCGCGCGGCTACGTCGACGACATCATCGATCCGCGCGACACGCGACCACGCCTCATCGATGCGCTGTCCACGTTGCGCGGCAAGCGGGATCGCAATCCGCCGCGCAAGCACGGCAACCTTCCGCTCTGAGACGACGATGTTCCACAAGGTGCTCGTCGCCAATCGTGGCGAGATCGCGCTTCGCGTGATCCGCGCGTGTCAGGAGCTCGGCATCAAGGCCGTGGCAGTGTACAGCGAAGCGGACGCGCGGGCACCGCATGTGCGCGAGGCCGACGAAGCGGTGTGCATCGGTCCGCCGCCATCCTCGCAGAGCTATCTGCTGGGGGATGCCCTCATCGAGGTGGCGCAGCGCACCGGGGCGCAGGCCATTCATCCGGGCTACGGATTCCTGTCGGAGCGGGCGTGGTTCGCGCGTGCGGTGCGCGAGGCCGGACTGGTCTTCGTCGGACCACCGGCTGAAGCGATCGAGGCGATGGGCAGCAAGACCGACGCGCGACAGCTCGCGATTCGCGCCGGTGTGCCGGTGGTGCCCGGCACAACCGAAGCGTTGCGCGACGTCGATGAGGCCATGGCGATCGCGGAGTCGTTCGGCTTTCCCGTGCTGCTCAAGGCGGCGGCCGGTGGCGGTGGCAAAGGCATGCGCGTCGTCAGGGAGCGACATGAGCTCGCGGCCGCCCTCGGTTCCGCGCAACGCGAAGCGAAGAACGCCTTCGGTGATGACGCCGTGTACATCGAGAAGTATCTCGACGGACCGCGCCACGTGGAGATCCAGGTGCTCGCCGACATGCACGGCACGGTGCTGCATCTTGGCGAGCGGGAGTGCTCGCTGCAGCGACGTCACCAGAAGATGGTTGAGGAAGCACCCAGTCCGGCGGTCTCGCCGGCGTTGCGCGCTCGCATGGGGGAGACGGCGGTGGCCGCTGCGCGCGCTGCCGGCTACGTCAACGCGGGCACCTGCGAGTTCCTGCTCGATCGCGACGGGTCGTTCTACTTCCTCGAGATGAACACGCGCATTCAGGTCGAGCACCCGGTCACCGAACTCGTGATGGGACTCGATCTCGTGCAATGGCAGTTGCGCATTGCTGCCGGCGAGCGGTTGCCATTCGAGCAGAAGTCGTTCGAACCGCGGGGCTGGGCCATCGAGTGTCGCATCACGAGCGAAGACCCGAGCAACGGCTTCCTGCCGAGCACAGGACGCATCTCGCATTTGCATCTGCCGAGCGGACCGGGCGTCCGGTGGGACGGGGGCATCGAGGATGGCAGCGAAGTCGGGCTGCACTACGACCCGATGCTTGCGAAACTCATCGTGCACGCGCCGACGCGTGCGCTGGCCATTGCGCGCATGGAGCGCGCGCTGCGCGAGCTGGTCATCGATGGCGTCGAGACGTCGCGTGGCTTTCATCTGCGGTTGCTTGCGCACCCGGACGTGCGCTCGGGTGACATCAGCATTCAGTGGCTCGAGGCGCATCTGGCGGAGCTCACGAGCGCTCCGCCGAGCGATGAGACGGTGCGTCTCGCGGCCATCGCCGCCGCACTGGCCGCGCAGCACGATCGCGGCGTGACGAGCGAGGCCGCACGCGCGGAGCCCCGTGCTACCGCGTTCGATGGCTGGCGCGCGGTGGCGCGACGCGAAGGGTTGCGCACCTGACGACGCGCGGCGTGAGCGAGACGGTCGACTTGCAGGTCACGGCGCTCGTCGCTGGCGGTGACGGACTCGCACGTCACGACGGTCTGGCGGTGTTCGTGCCGCGCACGGCGGTGGGGGATGCGGTCCGCGCGAGAGTGCGCCACCGCGGTCGCTTCGCGCGGGCGGCGGTCGAGTCGGTGCTCGTCGCCTCACCGGATCGAGTGGACGCGCCGTGCGTGCACTACACGCGTGACGGCTGCGGTGGCTGCCAATGGCAACACGTCGCGTTGGAGGCGCAGCGGGCCGCCAAAGCGCGCATCGTCGCCGACGCCTTCGAGCGGCTCGCGCGTCAGCCCATCACGCGCCCGGTCGTGCACGGGGACGCGCGTGCGTTTGGCTACCGACGCACGGTGCGCTTCACCGTGCGCGGGCGCGGTCAGGCACGCGCGGGCGGCTTTCATGCGGCGAACGATCCGGACCAGGTGGTGGATGTCGTGACGTGCGCCCTCGCCGAACCGACGCTGCAGGCTGCGTGGTCGGCCGTGCGGGCGGGGCTCTCACGCCTGCCCCTGACGCGACAGGCCAACGCGCCGACGCGTGGCGGGTCCGCGGCGCCACGTGCGGGACGCGGGCGCGCCGTGCCGCTCGACGATGTGCAGGTGACCCTCCGTCGGCTCGATGACGGGAGCGTGGCGCTCGCCATCGACGGGGGAACGCAATGGCGCGATGCCGATATCGCGTGGTTCGGGCGCACCGTGCCGCGCTGTCGTGGCATCTGGTGGACTCCGGCGCGGGGTAGCCGTCGGCTTGTGTGGGACGCCGACGCCGCCGTGCCGCTTTCCCCGACGGTCGAAGCGGCCGACGCGTTGTCGCTGGCCGCGAGCTTCGTGCAGGTGAACGCCGGCATGGCGGATGTGCTGCACGCCCACGTGCTGTCGACGGTTCGCGCGTTCTCGCCAGCGCACGTTGTGGATGCGTATGCGGGGAGCGGTCGTCTTGCGCTGGCGTTGCACCGCGCCGGTGTGTCCGTCACCGCCATCGAGCGCGATGCGGCAGCGGCGGCATTTGCATCGGCGCTGTTGGCACGGGAGGAGGGGACCGGCTCGGCGACGGTCCTCTCGGGCGCTGTGGAGGATCGACTGGGCGAGGCGATGCCGGCGGACGTCGTCGTGCTCAATCCGCCGCGTGGCGGCTGTGACGCGCGCGTCTGCGAGACGCTCGCGCGCGCGCAGCCCTCGGCAACGCCGGCGCCACGCGCCATCGTGTACGTGAGTTGTGATCCCGCGACGCTCGCCCGCGATCTCTCGCGCCTCCGCGGGTGGCGCGTGAGCGACGTGACCTGTTTCGATCTGTTCCCGCAGACGGCCCACGTGGAAACCGTGTGTGTGCTGCAACCGGAGACGACATGAAGTACATCGTGGAAGTGGCGGGGCAGCGGCTCACGGTGGAGCTCGATGGTCCCGACGTGCTGGTCGATGGCGCGCGCGTGCGCGCATCGCTCGAGACGATCGACGGGACGCCGGTGCGTCTGGTGCGCGTGGGGGACGCCGTGCATCGCGTGATCGCGCGACGCAGCGGCGCACGCGGGGATTACACGGTATCGCTCGACGGTTGGCAACTGCCGGTGACGGCGCTCGACGAGCGGACGCGCGCGATTCGCGACGCCGCCGCGGCGAGTGCGTCGGCCTCGGGACCGGCGCCGTTGGTGGCCCCGATGCCCGGGCTCGTCGTGCGCGTGCAGGTGGCGGTGGGCGACGAAGTGACGGCCGGGCAGGGGTTGGTGGTCGTCGAGGCGATGAAGATGGAAAACGAACTGCGCGCCGCGGGGCCCGGACGCGTGACGGCCGTCCACGCGGTGGCGGGGACGGCCGTCGACAAGGGAACGATGCTGGTGGAGCTCGAGGCGCTCTGACGGAGCGCCGGGCTGACGTCAGGCGGCGGGCTTCTCGCGCCGCAGCTTGTTCATGGCCTTGACGACGATGAA
>ERZ1066123.1970-NODE-1970-length-11252-cov-7.116817_pt1 | contig 11252 bp, 4 predicted proteins | sample MGYA00382770_ERZ1066123 | MGnify/ENA primary metagenome ERZ1066123 (study PRJEB33369, sample SAMEA5778353) | biofilm metagenome | biome: Industrial cooling water; feature: Water cooling tower basin; material: Biofilm | place: United Arab Emirates | collected...
GTCACCACGCCGGCCGCACCCGCTGCCTGGGTGAGGTTGCCCGAGGTATGCAGGTTGACGATGTCGCCGCCGCCGCCACCGGCGGTGATGCCGTTGGTCGCGGTGCCGAAGCTGGTGACGGCATCGATCCGCAGCGCGCCGCTGCTGAGCAGCCCGAAACTCGTGCCCGCGGAGCCGGACACCACGCCGACCGCATTGGTCGCCGCGGTGAGGTCCATCACGCCCGCGGCGATCGCCTGCAGGCTGCCGGCCGTGACGGTAGCGCCAGTCGCCTGGAGCAGGTCGCCAGCCGTGGTGCGCAGATGCACGACGCCCGCCGCCCCTGCAGTGACGCCGGTGCTGCCGAGATAGCTGTCCACCACCAGCGACTGGCCGTTGAGCAGGCCGAAATTCGTCGCGGCGCCGCCGGCGACGCTTCCGACAAGATTGGTCGCCGTCGTCAGGTCGACCAGGCCACCGGAGGAGACCGCGCGCAGCCGCGCCGCCGTCAGCACGCCGGCCGCGCCCACCGCCTGTGTCAGGTCGCCGGTGGTCTGGAGGTTGATCGTATCGGTCGCGCCGGCGCCGGCGGTGATGCCGTCCGTGGTGAAGCCGAAGAGCGTGACCGCATCGACCCGCAGCGCGCCGCTGTTGACGAGGCTGAAGCCGGTGCCGGCCTGGCCCGAGACCACGCCGACCGCATTCGTCGCACCGGTGAGGTCCACCGCCCCCGCGGCGGCGGCGGCCCGCAGCGTGCCGGCGGTGATCGCCTCGGTCTGGCTCAGGCTGCCGGTGACGAGCTGGAGATCGACGGTGCCGGCGGCGGTGATGCCGGTGACGCCGCCGGCGAGCCCCACCGTCAGCCCCGCCACGCGGTCGTTGATCAGGCCGAAATTCGTCGTGGCGCCGCCCTCGACGGCGCCGATCGCGTTGCGGACGCTGGGCACGTTGGTCAGCTCGACCGCGCCCGCGGTCGCCACCGCGCGCAACGCACCGGCGGTGATGGCGGAGTCCGGCGTCTGGAAGATGGCCGCGCCCTGCAGATCCAGCGTGCCCGTGCCGCGATCCAGCGGCGCGGCGACGACGAGCGCGCCCGTCCCGGTGGCGCGGGCCGCCAGCGTGTTGGCGGTGATGTTGGCGAGGCTGACGGAGTTGATGGCCAGCGACCCCACCACCGGCGCGCTGCCCAGCAGGACCGGCGTGTTGTTGCTGCAGGGGTGCAAGGTGACCGTGGCGCCCGAGACCACCGTGCCACCACCGCCGATGCCGATCGCATCGCCGGTCAGCGTCACGCTGCCCGTGCCGGCGGCAATGCTCTCGCCGATGGCGATGCCGGCGGCGCCGCTCGCGATGATGGTGACGGTGCCGTTGCCGGTGCCGCCGAAGCCGAGCGGCGCGTTGTTCGCGGTGGTGACCCCCTGCGCCGTCAGGGAGATCGACTGGCCGTCGCCGGCGGTCACTGCCTCGCTCAGCGAGAGCGTCGTGCCGGCGGTCATGGTCACGCTGCCGCCCACCGTCACGGCGACGTTGCCGAGGTCGAGGCTGCTGCCGGCCTCCAGCACCAGGTTGCGGCCGGCGCCGAGCGTCCGGTTGCCGTTGGTGACGATCTCGCCACCGCGGATCGTCACGTCGGCATTGGCGCCGTTGGCCGAGACATCGGCGTCGAGGCGGATGCGCCCGCCGAGCGGCGCGCCGTTCAGCGCGGTCAGGACCAGGGCGTTGTTGGCGCCGGTGATGGTGATCGGGGCGTTGATGAAGATGCCGTCGGTCGCCGGCGTCGCCGCGCCGATCGCGCGCAGCGTCAGGCTGCCGTTCGACTTGGCGATCGCGGCATCCACCGTGACGCTGAGATTGGCCTCCAGCGTCAGGCTGCCGTTGAAGGCCGCGACGCTGGCGGCGGTCACCGTCAGCGTGCCGGCCGGCGCATCGCCGGCCGCCACGTTGCCGGACACGGCCGAGCCGGCGGCAGCGATGACGATGCGATCGGGATCGAGCAGCAGCGTCCCCGCCCGCCCCGCCGGTGCCGCCACCCGCACCGAGCCCAGCATGTCCGGGAAGACGATGCCGCCGAGCGCCGAGACCTCGACGAAGCCGCCATCCCCGCCCTGCGCCCCGCCCTGCGCGGTGAACAGGCCGCGCATCTCGGTCGCCACGCTGCTGTTCAGCGCGATGGTGCCGCCCGGCCCGCTGCCGAGCGCATCCGCCGCCACCACGGCCCCGGCCTCGACGGTTGTGCGCGCCGCCATCACCTGGTTGCGGCCGAAGCCCTCGGTGCCGATCAGCGCCGCGCCGCCGCCGGCCTCGCCCGAGACATCCACCCGGGATCCGGCTGCCAGGGTCACCGCCTCGGCCGCCTGCACCGCGACCTGGCCGCCCCGCGCGCCGCGGCCGCGACCGCGTGCCTCGACGGTGCCTTCGACGCGAGTGGAGCGGGTGGTCCGCCCGCCGACCTGGACCACGCCGCCGCCGGCCTCGCCCGAGGCGCTGACGCGCGCGCCGGCGGCGACGGTCACCGTGCCGCCGGTGGACCTCGCCTCGATGCGCCCGCCGCGCCCGCCCGGCGCCGTGCCGGTTGCCTCGACGACGCCCTCGATGCGCACCGTGCCGCCAGTGGCGCGGATCGCGACGGCGCCGGCCTGGCCGTCCGCGGTGTTGGCGCTGATGCGGCCGGTCTGGCGCACCATGTCCTCCACGAGGCCGGAGGCGGCATGGGCGGAGATCAGCACGTTGCCGCCGGGCGCCTCGATGGTGCCGCTGTTGGTCACCAGCGCCACGCTGCCCGAGGGCGCGGCGCGCACGGCCTGGGTGACGTCGATCGACAGCATGCCGTCGCCGGCGAGGTCGAGGCTGTAGGTCTCCGCCCCGCCGGTCAGCGCCACGCGGGCGAGGCGTCCCTGGATGAGCCCGGAATTCGCCACGCGCGGCCCGACCAGCGCGGCCAGGCCGCGATCGGCGACGGTGATGGTGCCGTGGTTCTCGACGCGCGCGCCGGGCCGCGCGGCACCGTCGAACACCATGCGGCCGGCCATGAAGTTCTGGTTGGTGATGTTGGCCGCGCTGGCGATCAGGCTGCCGACATTCACCTGCGCGCCGCCGGCGAAGACCACGCCGGACTGGTTCACGATGGCGACCCCGCCATTGGCCCCGATGCGCCCGGCGATCACCGAGGGATCCGGGCCGGTGACCCGGTTCAGCGTCCATGCCTGGGCATTGGGCTGGTTGAACTGCACCTTGTGGTCGGCGCCGACGTTGAACTGTCGCCAGTCGATCGCGGCGCGCTGGCTGGACTGGGTGATGGTGGTCTGCGCCGCGCCCTGGCCGATGCTGGCGCTGCCGGCGACCACCTGCCCGCCGGTCGGCCGCGCGCCAGCGGGCACGCCCTGCGCAAGCGCCACGCCGGAGGCCGGCAGCAGGGCCGTGGTGCCGAGCAGCCAGGCGCGCAGCACGTCACCCATGCGCCCCGCCGGGGCGACGCCCACGCGCCCCGCCGGGGTGGGCGCGACCGCCACGTGCGCCGCCGCAGCGCGCACCGCCCCCGCACGACGCCCCGCCACACCAGACTTGGCCATCGGCCGATCTCCCTGCCGGGTTCGGCCCGGCACCCGTCAGTCGTCCGGCACCCGGTTCGCGCCGGCGCCGGTCATGTGTCACGGCCACCCCGGGCCGCGCGTTCCCGGTCCGCCGGCCAGGGGGCGGGCCAAGTCGCGGCCGTCATGGCCAATTCGGCGCCGCCCCGTGGCAGCGTGGCGCGGCCGGTCCCGCCTCGCGACGACGGGAGGCCCCGCCATTTGCGTCAGAAGCGGACCAGCGTGCGAAAGAAGAAGGCCGAGGACCGCAACGGCTCCGCGGCAACGCCGTCCGGATTCGTGACGACGCGGTGTACGCCTTCGAGGTCGAACTGCACTGTATCGCTGATCACAGTGCGCACGCCGCCGCCCCAGGAGGAAAGCCGCCGGTCCGGATCGTTGCGCAGGTTCTCGAAGGCGCGGGAGAAATCGCGGAAGAAGTAGAGTTGGGACGTGAAACGGTTGCTGCCCCAGGCCGGGTTGATCGGCACGTCGTAGGCGGTGTCGAGCTGGAGCTCGACGGCGTAGCCCCAGCATTGGTCGCCGGTGACCTGGCCGGCATAGTAGCCGCGGCCGATCCGCCCGCCGCCGAGGTAGCATTTCTCCGACAGCGGCACGATGTCGTTGGTGAACTGGCCGAGGAACAGGCCCTGCAGGTTCACCATGCTGCCTTCGAAGGGCGAGAAGATCGGCTGGATCCGCTGGACCTCGCCGTTCACCTTGAAGAAGTTGAAGGTCTCGTTGCCGCTGCGGCCGGTGATCGGGTCGCCGTCGCGGGAGGCGCCGAACCAGCCGAGCCCCTGGTGCACGCGCACCGATCCGCTGTTCGTCGCAGCCGGCAGGAAGGGCAGCAGCCGGGCCTCGAGATACTGGGCATCGAGTGCGCCCCGCCCGGTGCGCACCTGGTCGAAGCTGGCACGCGTGCGGCCCACCGTCCCGGTCTGGATCTCGCCGTCATAGCCATCGAGGGTGGCACTGGCGATGAGGTTGAAGGCGCGGCTGCGGATGATCGGGTAGGTGCCGACCACGCCGGCAACGGTGGTCAGGCCGTAGTAGCCGATCTCGCCGAGGCTGCCGGTCGGCCGGGTCTGGCCGGTGCCGCCATAGACCCGCACCCGAAGACCGGAACCGCCGACGAAGGCCTCGACCGAGCCTTGCAGGAACCACTGGCTGCTTTCCTGCGCCCCGAAATAGGAGAGCTCAGTGCGCTCGCCGTATTCGGTGAAGCTGTTGGCGCCGACAACACCCAGCCATTGCCAGGGGCCGACCTCACGGAAGCCGCGGTTGTCCACGTTGATGAAGCCATCGACGGTGCGCCGCTCCACCTGGGCGATCAGCTGCAGCGCCCCGGGCTCGCTCTGCAACGGGCGCAGCGTGCCACGCACCGTCACCCCCGGCACGTCGCCCGCCAGCAGCAGGGCGCGTTCGATATCCCGGGTGCTGGCGGGCTTCACGCCGACGAGACGGTTGAGGAAGCGCAGCACCTGGGTGCCGGCGGGACCGATGTCGCCCTCCAGCTTCACCTCGGCGACGAAGCCCTCGACCACGCCGAACACGACGTCGATCGCGCCATCGGGGCGGCGGGTCAGGCCGGCATCCACGGCGGCGAAGGCGTAGCCCCGGTCGCGATAGGTGCGCAGGATCGCCAGCCGCGCATCCTCGATGCGGCTGAGCGGGACCTCGGCGCCCGCCAGGCCCCGGATGGCGCCAGCGAGCGCCGCTGCGGGAATCGCCTCGTTGCCGGTGATGGTGACGCGATCGACCTTCACCACCGTGCCGGCGCCCGGCCCGGTCTGCGCCACGAGCGGCGGCGGCTGCAACTCCGGCGAGAGACGCACCGGCGGTCGCGGGGCGTTCAGCTCGATCGGGTTGCGCTGGGCGGGCAGACCCTCGAACCCAGGGGGAAGGCCCGGCGGGCGTGCCTGCGGAACCGCGGGAATCTGTGCCAGAGAGGAGCCAACGCCCAGCAGCGCCGCGGCGGCAACGCCACCCAGCGCCACCTGCGTCATACGCTTGGCGTTCAGAGTCACCGCTGTGTCCAAGACCTAGATGCCCAATGGTCGGCCGCACCGCTCGCGGAGTTGGAATCTTTCACGTCTGCATAACGAATGAAAGGGGTGAGTCCAACCCGGGCGCGTTTCCGATCATCCGGTCGTCGCAATCCAGCGACTCCGTGCACTACCTGTCGCTGCCGATCGCAAGCGAGAAGCTTCGCAGGTCGCGCTGCGCGGTGCGGAACACCGCGTCCTGCCGGTGCCGCTTCTCAGCGGCCAGTTGCGGAACCCGACGGGTGACATACTCGCCCAGCGCAAGCGCGCTGACCCGACCCTCCCGGTCCATCGCCGCGCGACCGCGCAGGCCCTCGCGCACTGCGAAGGCGAAGACGCCGTTGCGCTCGTCGTAGCTGTCGAGCGCCTCCTGCACCGAGGTCGAAGCCGCCAGCAGGAAGCGCCCGGTCTCGTTGCCGATGGCGGCCAGGCTGTCCACGGTGATCTGCCCGGCATAGCAGGTATCGACGAACAGGAAGCCGTCGCGCGCGCGGATGCGTGCAATGGCGGAGACCAGCGCATCCTCCTCCAGCGCCTGCGCCCGCACCGCGCGCATCGAGGAGGTGTCCGCGACATCGTGCGGCAGGAACAGGAAGCGCCGGTCCGGCTCGGTGCGCACCCCGTGCCCGGCGAGGTACAGCACGAAGGTGTCCTCGGGCCGCGCCCGCTCGGCGATCCCGGCCAGTGCCCGCAGGATGTTCTCCCGCGTCGCCTCGCGGTCGGTCAGCAGGGTCACCGCGACCTCGCGGAACAGCGTCTGGCCGGCACGGCGCAGCGTGTCCGCCACGGTGCGCGCATCCGCCACCGCGAAGCGCAGGTCGAGGCTGCGGTTGGCGTAGCGGTCCACGCCGACGGCCAGCACCAGCAGCCGGCCCGTATCCACCGGCGGCGCCCGCTCGCCCTCGCGCCGCAGCTCGAAGCCCGGCCCCTCGGCGAACAGCACGCGGTCCTCGGCATAGAGGCGTGTGCTGATGCGGTTCGGTCCGGGATCGAGCGGCACCTCCAGCACCACCTCGCCCAACGCGCCGCGGGTCGTGGCCGGGGCGTCCTTCAGCGCCGGGGGCGCCCCGCGCGCGGCGATGCGGTCGTTCACCAGCGCATCCACCGGCCCGAGGCCAAGGCCGCGATCCTCCGCGCTGAGGGTCAGGCGCAGGCCCGTGCTTTCCGGCGGCACGGTGATGGCCGGCGCCAGCGCGACGCTGCGGCATTCGCCCCCGGCCAGCACGGCGCAGGCGGAGCGCGCGGCCACCACCGGCAGCCGCCCGATCGCCTCGCGCATGTCGCCGAGCGCCGCGATCCGCGCCCCGGCCGGCGCCGCATCGCCGGTCAGCCGGGCGCGCAGCTCGGCCGGCGCGAAGAGCGCGCGGTAGGCCTGTCGGAAGCTCGCCCATTCCGGGGTCTGGGCGCGGCCGCGGTTGAGGTGGACGCCGACCAGCTCCTGCCCACCCTCCGGGGCATGGTCGAACAGTCCTTCGGGCGTCCAGGCAACCCAGCGCCGGGCATCGGCATGGACGAAGAGCGCCGCGCGCTCCTCCAGCCTGCCGCCGGCCGGCCCGGGCCCGAACCAGCGCAGCGTGCCGTCCCCGAGCGCCGCCGCGACGACGCCGTTCTCCGCCACCGCCACGCCCCAGGCGATGGCCGGCAGCGCCACGGAGTCGAGCTGGCGCCCGGCCATGTCGAAGACCCGCAGATGCGTGTCGGTGCCGAGCACGAAGCCCTCGTCGCGCGGCAGCAGCGCCAGGCTGCGCGAGAACTCCCCCGCATCGAGCCGCAGCGCCGCCTGGCCGAGCCGTGGGCGGTTGGTGTCGCGCCAATCCTGGATCGGCACCCGCGCGCCGGTGGTGCGGGGCGACAGGAACAGGCCGCCGGCATCGACCTCCGCAGGCGAGAGGCGGCCGATGCCGGCATCGAAGACCAGGGTCCGCGCGTCGCTGCTGAAGCGCAGCCGCGTGCCCTCCGGCGAAATCGCCAGGGACCGCCCGACCGCGCGTGGCTCCAGCGCCGCCGGCGTCGGCGCGCGAGCCAGGCTGCCATCGGGCGCGACGCGGCCCCAGCCCGGGTCCGCCGCGGCATAGACCAGGCCGCCACCGGGGATGGCGAGGATCTGGCCGATGGCGTCGCGCGCCGCCGGGATGTCGGTGCTCGGACCCAGGCCGAAATCGGCCCAGCGCCGGATGACGAAGCTGCGCGGCGCCGCCTCGCCCGAGCGGGCGACGCCGGAGCGCGCGTAGCCGCCGGCATGCAGCTGCACCCCACCCTGCCCGTCCGCCGCCCAGCCCACCGCCGGCAGCCCTTCCCCGGCGAGGCCGGAGACGTCGGGGGCGAAGACGGTGCGCAGGTCGGACGCGGCGAGCAGGTCGACCCGCAGCCTGTCCTCGTAGCCGACCGCGAGCAGCGTGCCGTCCGGCGAGAAGGCCAGGCCATAGGGCCGCGCCCCCGCCTGCGGAGCCCGCTCCGCGACCTTGCGGCCGGCATTGTCGTAGACGCGGACCCGCCCATCGGCCGCGGTCACGGCCAGCCGGCCCTGGCGCACATCGAAGGCCAGGCCGCGCACCGCTCCGCCGAAGCTGCCCGGCACCATGTCCTCCCAGACGGAGCGGCCGCTGCGCGCATCCCAGACCCGGACACCGCCACGGCCGGCGAAGCCCGCGGCCAGGCGGTCGCCCTCCGGCGAGACGGCGAGATCGAGCACCGGCGCGGGCAGGCCGCCGAGCAGCGCGGCCAGGCGGCCGGTGGCGGTGTCGAACACATAGATGGCGAAGCTGCCATCCCAGCTGCGCGCCGTGTAGCCGGCGGCAAAGGCGCGGGCGCCGTCCGGGCTCAGCGCCACGGCGTAGAGCTCGCCCTCCTGCTCGGCGCCGATCGGGGGACGGAGCACCCCGCGCGCCGCGCCATCCGGCAGCGACCAGAGCCGGAGCGTCTTGTCGTCCGACACGGTCGCCAGCAGCCGGCCGGCGGAATCGAGGGCGAGGCGGCGGACCGGCGCGATATGCGTGCCGGCCTCCACCCGCAGGATCGGCGCCTGCGGTGGTTCGGCGATACGCCCCGCCGGCGGGCGCTGCGGCTCCGGCGGCTGGATCGGGATGATGCCGCGCGACGGGTTGGGCGACGGGCCGGCGAGAGGCGGCGGCTGGGCGAGCAGGGGAGCGGCCGGGCCAAGCCCCGCCGCGACGAGGAGCACAAGCCCGAGGGCGGCCCACGCCAGGCGGGCACCGGGGCGCGGGGCGGCGTCCCGCACGGCGGCGTTCCGCCCGCGGCTCAACTCGCCAGCTCGAAGCCGCTGGAGGAGGCGCGCTCGGCCGTTGCGACGGCGTCGGTGAAATTCTCGCGCCGGGCGATGTTGGAGGCGGCGAGGGTGCGGACGTCACCGCCACTCGTCCCCATGGTCGCCGGATCGATGCCGCCCGAGGCGCGCGCCGCCGGCGTGCCGCGGAAGGCGGCAGCCTCGGCATAGCCGACGCGCCCGCCGGCCGCCTGCACCTGCGCGAAGCCGCCGGTGGCGGGACGGACCTGCACCGTCTGCTGCGCCGGCACGCTGCCGATGATCGGCGAGCCCGGATCGGGCCGCAGCCGCAGCGGCACCACGGCGGCGGTGCGGGTGTTCACGGTCGCCGCACCGGACTTGCCGGCGAGCACGCTGTTCTTGGTGCCCGGGGCGACGGTCTCGATGGCGGTGTCGAACTCGGCGCCGCGAGTGCCGATGCGCTCGCTGATGGTGCGGGCCAGGGCGATGTCGCGCTGCGCCCGGGCGCGGACATCGGCCATCTGCGCCTCGGCCACGCCCTGCGGCAGGCGGCCGGCGCGGTAGGCCTCGCGGATCTGCTGGGCGCGGTTGAAGCGGCATTCCATGAGCTGGTCGAAGGCCACCTGGGTGCGGTCGAGCTGGGCGTTCTCGCGCGCCAAATCGGAGGAGAGGCTGGCATTCAGCGCCGCCTGGTCGGCGCTGCGCTGCTGCAACGCCACGAGGTAGCCAGTGGCCGCGCCAGCGGCGAGGCCGGCGCCGGCGCCGATCAGCGCGCCCTGCCAGCGGCCGGTGGCGAGACCGCCAATCAGCGCGCCAGCCAGCGCGCCGGCCGCCGCGCCCTTCAGGATGTCCTCGGCGAAGAAGTCGCCGGTGGAGTCGAGCGCCACGAGCTGAGCACGGCAGGCATCCATGCCGTCATCGGCGCCGATGCGCTGGCCGCGGGTGGTGACGCAGCCGGCCAGCAGGGCGGCGGCGGTGACGGCGGCGATGGCCCGATGGCTGCGGCTTGACATGGTACTTATCCAGTGACGGTTCCCAAGCGCACGGTAACAACCGCGCGCTCGGTTCGCCAGTGGTCGGATACCCCGGATGGATGAGCCTATGGTGGCGGAACCTGGTGACGGCAGGATAGGGCCGCGGAACCGATTGCGTCCCCACGCTGCCGGAGTGCATGACCGGGTGCGCGGACCAGGGGTCCAGGAGGTTGGATGGCGCGGGGCAGGAACACGACCGGCGACGAGGCGATCGCCACCGCCGGTCCACCCGATCCGGCGCCGGGCCTCGAAGGCATGCCGCGCACCGACATCGACCGCGTCGAGAACGTCATCCCCAGCTTCGTCGAGGCCGCGTTGCGCAGCCCGCTGGTGCTCACCCGGCATGGCCGGGAGGCCTTCGTGCTGCTGCCGCTCGATGTCTATCGGCGGCTCTGGGCGGCGGCGCCGCGGCCGCCGGTGATCGAGGGCGAGAGCGGCGGCAAGCCTTGATTCCTGCACGGGGACGGGGGATGCCCATGCCCGCATGGCCCCTCCTCCGCTGCTGCTCCTGCAGGATATCCGCCACGCCGTCGGCACCACGCCGTTGCTGGACGGCGCCACGCTGTCCGTCTCGGCCGGGGAGCGGCTGGCGCTGGTCGGGCGCAACGGCAGCGGCAAGTCCACCCTGCTGCGCATCGCCGCCGGCGAGATCGAGCCGCATGGCGGGGGCACCCGCTTCCTCCAGCCCGGCACCACGCTGCGCACCCTGCCGCAGGAGCCCGAGCTCGGCGGGCACGGCACGGTCTGGGACTACGTGGCGGCCGGGCTCGGACCAGCGGACGACCCGCATCGGGCGCGCACCCTGCTGGCGGCGCTCGGCCTGACGGGCGAGGAGGCGCCGGCCCGGCTTTCGGGCGGCGAGGCACGGCGGGCGGCGCTGGCGCGCGTGCTGGCCCCGTCTCCCGACATCCTGCTGCTGGACGAGCCGACCAACCACCTCGACCTGCCGGCGATCGCCTGGCTGGAGCGGGAGCTGGCCGGCATGCGCGGCACCGCGCTGGTGCTGATCAGCCACGATCGGCGCTTCCTCGGGAGCCTGACGCGGGCCATGGTCTGGCTCGACCGCGGCGTGACGCGGCGGCTGGAGCAGGGCTTCTCGGGGTTCGAAGCCTGGCGGGACCAGGTGCTGGAGGAGGAGGAGCGCGACCGCCACAAGCTGGACCGGCAGATCGTGCGGGAGGAGCACTGGCTGCGCTACGGCGTGACGGCCCGGCGCAAGCGCAACATGCGCCGGGTGGGGGAACTGGCGGCGCTGCGCCGGCGCCGGCGCGAGGCGCTCAGGCCCACGGGCACGGTACGCATGGCGGCGGCCGAGGGCGCCGGATCGGGCTCGCTGGTCATCGAGGCCGACGGCACCACCTCGGGCGATTTCGATGTCGTC
>ERZ1066123.1971-NODE-1971-length-11245-cov-8.479714_pt1 | contig 11245 bp, 9 predicted proteins | sample MGYA00382770_ERZ1066123 | MGnify/ENA primary metagenome ERZ1066123 (study PRJEB33369, sample SAMEA5778353) | biofilm metagenome | biome: Industrial cooling water; feature: Water cooling tower basin; material: Biofilm | place: United Arab Emirates | collected...
CTCGGTGAGGAGCCGGCGCACGTCCGGCGCCGGCACGTGCCCCTCGACCACGTAGGCGCCCACGCGCGCGATCTGGCACGCGTCCAGGAGCAACGGCACCCCGGCCTGCGACATCACGGTCGTGAGGTCCTCATGCTCGACTTCGGTCACCCGGAAGCCGTGCGAACGCATGCGCGCCGTCCACCCCTTGCAGCCGCCGCAGGTCGAACGCCTTCCGGCACCGCCGGATGTTGGACAGGTGTCGTGCATGGGTGTGCCTCGGACGCCGTCGCCCCACCGCGTGGTGCGCACCGCGCCGGTCAAGCGACCGGCGGGTGCGGCACGCAGCACCGAGGCGCTCACGCCGTCGCGCCGGCGGGGGCCGGCGTTGGTGCCGGGGCGGCGGACGGCGCCCCGTGGTCGTCCTCCGCGACCTGGCGGAGCGCCTGGCGCTCGGCAGTGCGCCGCTCGAACAGCCGGTAGAGCAGCGGCAGCACGAGCAGCGTGAGCAGGGTCGACGTCACGAGCCCGCCGATCACCACCGTGGCCAGCGGCCGCTGCACCTCCGCACCGGCCCCGCTGGAGATCGCCATCGGGATGAAGCCGAGCGACGCGACGAGCGCCGTGGTGAGGACCGGGCGGAGGCGCGTCATCCCGCCCTCTCGCACCGCCTGTTCGAGGGGGCGCCCGGCCTGCCGCAGCTCGTTGATGTAACTCACCATGACGACGCCGTTGAGCACCGCGACGCCGAAGAGCGCGATGAACCCGACGCCCGCCGAAATCGAGAACGGCATCCCGCGTAGCACGAGCGCGATCACGCCGCCCACCGTGGCGAGCGGGATGCCGGTGAACACCAGCGCCGCCTGCCGGAGCGAGTTGAACGTCGTGAACAGCAGCAGGAAGATCAGCGCGAGCGAGAGCGGCACCACGAGCGTGAGCCGCCGCGTCGCGCGCTCCAGGTTCTCGAACTGGCCGCCGAACTCCGGGCGGTAGCCCGCCGGAAGCTTGATCGCACCGGTCTCGAACAGCGCGCGCACGTCGGCGACGAAGCCGCCGATGTCGCGCCCGCGCACGTTGCCCTCGACGATGAGAAGCCGCGAGCCGTTCTCGTGGCTGATCTCGGCCGGCCCGGCGACCTCCTCCACCCGCGCGAGCTGCGCGAGCGGCACGCGCTGCCCGCCGGGCGCGTTCACGAGGATGCCGCCGATCGCCTCGGGCGTGCGGCGCGCCGCCTCGGGGAAGCGCACCGTGAGCGCGAAGCGCCGCTGCCCCTCGAGCACCTGCGACGCCTGCACGCCGCCCAGCGCCTGGACGACCTGCATCACGTCCGCGACGTTGATGCCGTACCGCGCCACCTCGTCGGGGAGCACGGTCACCTGGAGCTGCGGCAGCCCCTCGAGCTGCTGCGCCTTGAAGCCGGTCGCGCCCGGCAGCTTCGAGACGGCCGCGACCACCTGCTCGCCGACGCGCCCGAGCTCCTCGAGCGAGTCGCCGTAGATCTTGATCGCCAGGTCGCTCCGTACGCCGGCGATCAGCTCGTTCACGCGGAGCTCGATCGGCTGGCTGAAGCTGAAGACGAGCCCCGGCACCTTGCTGAGCGTCGCCGACATCTGCTCCTCCAGCTCCGCCTTGGTCCCCGCCTTCCGCCACTGGTCCTCGGGCGTGAGCATGATCAGGATGTCGCTCACGTTCACGCCCATCGGGTCCGTGGCGATCTCGGCGCGCCCGGTTTTGGCCACCACCGTGGCCACCTCGTTCGGGAACTGCGCGCGCAGCACGCGCTCGATCTGGCCCGTCTGCCGCGCACTCTCCTCGAGCGATACGCTCGGCAGCCGCTGCACCTGGAGCGCGAACGAGCCTTCGTCGAGCCGCGGGATGAACTCGGAGCCGAGGAACGGCGCGGCGCCGAGGGCGAGCACCACCGCCGCGCCGGCGGCGATCAGCACCTTCTTCGTGTTGCCGAGCGTCCACTCGAGCGCGGGCTCGTAGAGGCGCTTCGCGCGCCGGATGAGCCACACGTCCTTCTCCTCGACCTTCCCCTTGAGGAAGAACGAGATCAGCACGGGCGTGAGCAGGAAGGTGAGGATCAGCGACCCCACGAGCGCGAACACCACCGTGAGCGCCATCGGCTTGAACAGCTTGCCTTCGACGCCCTCGAGCGTGAGGATGGGCAGGTAGACGACGATGATGATGCCGACGCCGAACAGGATCGGCCGCGCCACCTCGGCGCACGCCGAGAGCACCGTGTGCAGGAAGCCTTCCTCCGGCTTGCGGTGCCCGAGCCGGCGCATCGAGTTCTCGACCATCACCACCGAGCCGTCGACCACGAGGCCGAAATCCACGGCGCCGAGCGACATGAGGCTGCCCGCGATCCCCGCCTTGACCATCATCCCGAGGGCGAAGAACATCGAAAGCGGGATGGCGAGCGCCACGATGAGCGCCGCGCGGAAGTTGCCGAGCATGGCGAACAGCACCGCCACCACGAGCACCGCCCCCTCGACGAGGTTCTTCTCGACCGTGGCGATGGTGCGGTTCACGAGCTCCGTGCGGTCGTAGAACGGCACGAGCCGGACGCCCGCCGGTAGGCTGCGGGCGGCCGTGGCGAACTTCTCCTTGACCGCGTTCACGACCGTTCGGGCGTTCTCGCCCTGGCGCATCATCACGATGCCCGTCACCACCTCGCCGCGGCCGTCCTGCGTGACGGCGCCTTGGCGGATGGTCGACCCGATCGCCACGTCGGCCACGTCGCCCACACGCACGGGGGTGCCGCCGCGGCTCGTGACGACGACGTTGCGGATCTGGTCGAGCGTCTGCACCTGACCGACGCCGCGGATCACGAGCTGCTCGGCGCCGCGCGTGATGTAGCCGCCGCCGGCGTTCTGGTTGTTGCGCGCGACCGCGTCCAGCACCTGCGGCAGCGTCAGGTCGTACTGCACGAGCGCGTCGGGGCGCACGAGCACCTGGTACTGCTTCTCGAAGCCGCCGAACGCGTTGACCTCGGCCACGCCCGGCACCGCGCGGAGCTGCGGCGCGACCACCCAGTCCTGCAGCGTGCGCAGCTCGGTCGCGTTGGTCCGGGCCGTGTCGGCGGCCGTGACCGTGTACTGGAAGATCTCGCCGAGCCCTGTCGAGATCGGGCCCATCTCCGGGGTGCCGAGGCCCGCGGGGATCTCCTCGCGCGCCTGTTGCAGGCGCTCGCCGACCTGCTGGCGGGCGAAGTAGATGTCGGTGCCCTCCTCGAAGACGACCGTCACTTGCGACAGGCCGAACTTCGAGACCGACCGAATCTCCTCGAGGTTCGGCAGGCCGAACATCGCGAGCTCCACCGGGAGCGTGATCTGCCGCTCGGCCTCGATCGGCGAGAGTGCGGGCGCGTTGGTGTTGATCTGGACCTGGACGTTGGTCACGTCCGGCACGGCGTCGATCGGGAGGCGCAGGGCGGACCAGATGCCGACGCCGATCAGGAGGGCCGTGAGCGCCAGCACGAGCAGGCGCTGCGTGAGGACGATCGCAATGAGTCGCTGCATGAGTGTGGTCCCCCGGCCTAGTGCTCAGCCTCGGACAGCTCGGCCCTGGCGAGCTCGGACCGGAGCGCGAACGCGCCGGCCACCACCACGCGGGCGCCGGGCGCGAGGCCCGCGCGGATCACCACGCGCCCGCCGTCGAGCGTCTCCCCGACCTCGACCGGCGTCGGCCGGAACTCGCCCGGGCGCACGCCGGGCACGAACACGACGCGGCGCCCCCCGACGTCCTGCAGGGCGTCCTGCGGTACGACCACGAGCGCGGGCCCGCCGCCTCCCACCTGGATGCGCGCCGTGGCGAACATGCCGGGCTTGAGCGCCCCGTCGGGGTTCGGGATCTCGACGCGCGCCTCGACGGTGCGGTTCTGCGGGTCGAGCACCTCGCCCAGGTAGGCGACCCGCCCCTGGAAGGTGCGGCCCGGATATGCGGTCACGGTCACCGCGACGGGCTGCCCGCGGCGCACGCGCGCGAGGTCGCGCTCGAACACGTCGAGTTCGATGGCCACGCGCGACAGGTCGGCCACGGTGAACAGCGTGTCGGCGGGCGTCGCCATGCCGCCGGGGCTCGCATCGCGCGCGACCACCGACCCAGCGAACGGCGCGGTCAGCGAGAAGCGCCCGCCCTGGCTGTGATCGTGCGCGGCGCCGAGCACGTCGAGCCGGGACTCCGCGCTCCGCAGGGCGGCCTGGTTGCGGCGCAGCTCGGCCTCGGCGTCGAGCAGCTCCTTCCGACTCGAGATGCCCTGCCGGGCGAGCCCCTGCTCGCGCGCGTAGTTCTCGCGCGCGATGCGCACGAGCTCCTCGGCCTCCCGCTCCTCGGCCCGGAGCTGCCCCACCTCGGGGCTCTCGAGCACTGCGAGCACCTCCCCGCGGCTCACGCGGTCCCCGAGGTTGGCGCGCAGCGTGAGGACGCGCCCGTCGGTCCGCGGCCCCACGTGACTGACGCGGTTCGGGTCGTAGGTGATGCTGCCGGTCACCGGGAGGCCGGTCGACGTGATCGTGGTCACCGCGTCGACCTGGATGCCACCGAGCCGGACGGCCGCGCTGTCGAGCGTGACGATCTCGGCGCTGTGGCCGCCGGCGGCACTGTCCGCCGTGGGGCGCGCGGCCGACGCCTTCCTGGCCGACGCCGATTCGGGCGTCGCGTCCCTCGTCGTGTCAGCGTCGCCGCGACTGCAGGCACCGAGCACGGATAGGAGCAGCCCACCGGTCAGGACCCGAGCGATCACCGTGAGCGCTGCAGCGGGCCGCCAGCCATGATGGCTGCGACACACATCGGCGCGCCGCATTTCGGTGCCCTGCGAACGAGTCGTCGGCCAGGCGGGTGTGGACTTCGGAATCATCGCGCGGTCCTTGTCGGAGTCCTTGTCGTGTCGAGGGAGGTGGTCTCACGCCCACCGGCGCCGGTTTGCGTGAGGCCCCCGGTCGCGGCGGCGAGCTGCACCAGCGCCTCGCGCTGGGCCAGCCACGTGTCGTAGTAGCCCAGCTCCGCATCGAGCAGCTGGTTGCGGAGCAGCAAGAGCGTGGGCAGCGCGATCTTGCCCGCCTGGAATGCCGTGTCGAGCAGGGCGCTGTTGGCCCGCGCCGGCTGGAGCACCGACACCTCGAACACCGATGCCTCCTCGCTCGCCGTGCGGTAGGCGCGCGCCGCCGCGATCACCTCGGTGCGCACCCGCAACGCCGTGGCCTCGCGCTCCAGCCGCGCCTGCTCGACCTGGGCGCGGCGCTGCGCGAGCACGCCCTGGTTGCGGTTGAAGATCGGTAGCGTGAGCCCGACCACCGGCCCGAGGCCGCCTGCGATGGCGCCGCCGACCCCGCCGATGCCGCGGCTCCCGCTTCCGGTGATGACGCCGAGCCGAAGGTTGGGCACGCGCTCGCGGCCGGCGACCGCCGCGAGCGCGCTGGCCTCGGCGACCGTCGCGGCGTTGACGGCGAGGTCGGGTCGACGCTCGAGCGCGATCCGCACGAGCGCGTCCGTATCGAAGGCGGCGGTGTCCGCGCCGGACGCTCGCGCGGGAACCGGCATCGTGGTGACGACTCCTCGGGTCGTTGCTGCGACGACCGCTGGGGCGGCGAGGCTCGCGAGCAGCGGCTGCCCGTCGTCCACCAAGCGCACGGGTACGGCGGGGTCCACGCCCACGAGCCGCTGCAGCTCGAGCCGGGCGCCCGTGGCGGCCCGGCGCTCCGCCAGCACGCGGGCACGCGACCGGCCGAACTCGACCTCGGCCAGGTTGGCGTCGAGCGCACTGATCTCACCCGCGCTGAGCTGGATGCGCACGGCGTTCAGCAGGCGCTCGTTGAGCGCGAAGATCGACTGCGCCACACCGAGGCGCCGTTCGGCCGCGACCGCTCGTAAGAATGCGCTGCTCGCCTCCGCGACGGTCAGGCGGGCGGCATTCTGTACCGAGAACGCCGCCCGCTGTACGCCGACGCGTGCCGCACCGATGCGGAGCCCGCGCTGCCCGGCGAACTCGATCTCCTGCGTGAGCGCAACCTGCGGCGTGCCACCCAACTGGCCCGCCTCCGCGTCGACGGCCGTCAGCGATAGATCAGGATTGAACTGGTACAGCCGTGCCTGGCGAAGGGCGCCCTGCGCGATGGCCGATTCCTGGCGCGCGGCCTGAAGCGACAGGTTCTTCTCGAAGACGAGCCGTCGCACATCCGCGAGTGACAGCGTCACGCTGTCGGCCGCGATGCCGGCAGACGCTGCCCCCGTAGGGCAGTCCGCAGGTGTCTGGGCGCCAGCCGGTCGGCCGACCAGCCCCACGGCCACGGCTACCACGACCGTCGCCCGAGGGAGGGGGCATCGCGTGAGAGGGCGCCAGGGGGCGCCAAGAGGCGCCGACGCGGGCGCGACAACGGGAAGCACGAGCGGATCTCTCCTTGAGCCTGAGTCCACCCGCCAACGGCGCCCACGCCCCTCGCCACGTGTGCCGGCGGCACCACGGGTGACGGGGACCCGCGGCCGACGCTGCCACAGGCGGCGGAGCGTCGACGCGGTCGAGTCGTGGACGGTGCGGGGCCGCCCGCCTCGGGGGATCGCCGACTGGCGAACACCTCAGCCGAGGTCGAACGGGGGCGCGGCGGTGACAGGCGCTCCGGCGTCCGACGGCCAGTGCCGGTCGGTGCCAGGGAGCTGCCGCATGACATCTACGGCTACAGTGGCCGCACGTCAGCGCCGCGCGCGAGACTCAGGCGATGGGAGGCCGGATCTCCGGCTCGGTCGCACGGTTTCGGGGCGCCTGCGCGCGAGCTGCGGACGTCGGCGTGCGCACGGCGACCAGCGCGACGGATAGCGGCCGCACAGCGGCATACCAGGCGGCGTCCGCATGGGCATGGGTGTGGTGGCACGCGTGGTACGGGTGCCCGGGCACGTGCCCGTGCCCTGCGACCTCGTCGGTGACCGCGACGTCCAAGACGTCCGCGGTGGCACTTTCGCCTGAGGCGCGCGCGTGCGAAGCGTCGTCGTGGTGCCCGGTGCCGTGCGCGGCGCCGTGACGGGCCGCGCCGTCGGCCTGCACCAACTCGGCATGCGTCGCGTCGCCGTCGTGCACGTCGGCGACGAGTGCCTCCACGTGCGACACCGCCAGCAGCGCGAGCACCAGGAGCGCCGCCACCCGACGCACCCCAGAGCGCACGAACGCCCCGAGGACACCGCGGCGAACGCCGCCCACCATGGTGCCCGCCTCCAGCGCGCAGCCCTGCGCCTCCCCACCCGTACGCGCGACTCCGCGCAGGGCGACTCGGCGCACGGATTCCCGGGCACGGTCGAAACGGTCGAGGGAGGGGAACACGGCCATCGCGACGGTGGCGAGCGAGGAGGTTGGCGCCTACGATACGAGCAGATGCCTGAACGACTGCTCAGACGTTGGAGGAACCTAGAGTGCCAGCCACAGGTCCGCAATCCAGTACCGGTACGGCAAGCCGCGTCCGGGGTACCCGTGCGGGGAGCGGCCGGTCGCAGCCCGTAGGGCGACCGTTACCTGCGACCGCCGCGAGTCTGTGCGAGGTGGCGTGCGTCGACTTCGTCCGGGTCGAGCGAGCTCGGCAGGCGCTGCCGGACGACGCCACCGTCCGGACGCTCGCCGACACGCTCAAGGCGCTGGGCGATCCGACGCGGCTGCAAATCGTGATCGCGCTCGCGACTGAGGGCGTGGGCGAACTCTGCGTCTGCGATTTGGCCGCGCTGGTCGGCGTGTCGGAGTCGGCGGTGTCGCACTCGCTGCGCACGCTGCGTCACCTCCGTCTGGTGCGCTACCGGAAGACCGGCAAGATCGCGTACTACGCCCTCGACGACGTGCACGTCGGTCGCCTCGTGACCGAGGGGTTGCAGCATGTGGAGGAGGCGCCGTGACCGCGCCGCCGCACATTGGCGGCGATGTCCGCGGCCTCAGGCGCCGGCATCGCAACAGTAGCGCGAGCGCTGGCTCGAAATCGGGGCATGGCGCCCCCGCCCGCCCCCACTTTCCGGGCCAGCAGGCCTACCGAAATGCGAGGACGTATCGTGGGATCAATCGCCCGGGTGAGCCGGGCAGGTGCGATCTCATGCGGAAGAGTCGATTCACCCCGGAGCAGATCCTGTCGCCGCTCCAGCAGACGCTCCTCTCGCCGACCACCGCGCGGCTCATGCCGGCGACGGGGCCGGTGCGGATGCAGGTGATCTACTACTGGCGGATGCGCACCAAGGCGGCGCTGAGCAGGCACTGCTTCCCAGCTGGCAAACTGGAGGCACTGCGCGTCCACGTTACAGCGCGGGACCCGAGTTGAGGCCTCAACTTGCGTCGTTCGCCGGGTTGCTCTGGCGAGATGAGTGCGCAGTCGCTCCATGCGCCACGATCAGGGAGAAGCGCGCAGCATGAGGAGAGTGTTTCATGTGGAACACTCGTTGCACCATGTTTCGTGCGATTTGCCCTTGTTCCAGCCCCTCCGCAGCGTGCGCCCGAGAGAACATGAGTTCTCTCGGGCGGTGTAATCGAAGGCTTAGGCTTTGTGTGACAGGGGGTGCTCGAGGCGTCGCACGAGGAGGCGGATCATGCTGATCTGCACGAGCGCCAGGTAGTGGATCGCGAGCTTCTCGTAGCGGGTCGCGACCGCCCGCGCCTCCTTCAGCGCGCCGACGGTGCACTCGATGGCGCCGCGGCGGCGGTACGCGGCGCGGTCGAAGTGCGGCTTCCGCCCGGGCCAGTGGGCGCGCTGGCGCACCTGGTCGGCGCGCTCCGGGATCACCGCCTGGATACCGTGCTGGCGGAGCCAGGCGCGGATCGCCGGGTAGCTGTAACCTTTGTCCCCGGTGAGCGCCGCTGGCCGGCGACGTGGCCGTCCGGGCCTGCGGCCCACGATGCGCACCGCGTCAAGGACGCGTGTGGCGTACCGACTCTCGTGCGCCTGCCCCGCGCTCAGCGCCACCGCGAGCGGCAGGCCCGCGCCGTCCGTGACGAGGTGCAGCTTGGTGGTGAACCCGCCGCGGCTACGCCCGAGCGCGTGGTCGGGTGGTTCGCCGAGGCGTACCAACTCGGGCCGGTTTTCCCCCCGCGCCCGCGGCGACGCGATGCGCCCGGACGTGGCTGCCGTCGATGCACCAGAGCTCCCAGTCTATCTGCCCTGCCTCCGCTAACTCGCCCTGGAGCACGGCGAGGATGCGGTTCCATAGCCCCTCACGTGTCCAGCGGCGCTGGCGCGAGGCGACCGTGGACCACGGGCCGTAGCGCCCGGGCAGGTCCCGCCACGCGCAGCCCGTCGCATGCCGGTAAAGTATGCCGTTGAGCACGCGCCGGTGGTCGGCGTGGTACGTCCCCCTGGTCTCGCGGGCCGGCAGGAGCGGCGCGATGCGCGCCCACTCCGCCGCCGTCAGCTCGTGCCGGGCTGCCACCGAACCTCCCGCGTTCCGTCCGCTTCCGTGTTCTCCGCCTGATCCCCGCAGTCGACGTCTGACTACCCACTGCGGGCAGCGGAACTGAGATCTTGATTCCGAGACCGGGCTCCGCAACGGCCACTGCCTGCGTTTCACCGCGGGCCGGAGCAGCAGTGAGGCCTTCGCAATAGCCACCCGAAAGTGATAGAGGCGACTCCTGATGCGCCGCTCGCGGCTACGCGGCGATGACGCGCGCTCGCGCGCCCGCCGGCGGGCCAGGCGCCGCGCCGGCGCGTGCAGCCGCGCGCTCGGCGACCTGCTGGGCGACGAAGGCCGCGTCGGCGCCGACGCCGCCGAGCAGCGCGGAGGTCATCCGGTGCTGGAAGCGCAGCCCCACGAAGTACAGCCCGTGCACGTCGGCCGCCACGCCGCGCCGGTGCCGCGGCAGCCCCCAGGCGTCGAGCACCGGCAGGTCGATCCAGCCGAAGTCGGGGCGGAAGCCAGTGCACCAGACCACCGCGGCCGGCCGCAGCACGTCACCCGGACCGCCCGCGCGCCCGGCGCCCGCCCCGGCGACGGGGAGCCCGCCCTGGGCCGCCTCGACGCGCCCGACGCGCACCACGCCGGCCTCGCGCAGCGCGCGCTCCGGGATGCCGATCAGCGCGTCGCCCTGACGGCGGGCGCGCGCGCGGAGGCGGCGGCCGAGCGTGGTGTCCACCGTGGCCCGCGTCATCAGCGGCCACGTCCACTGGAACAGGTCGCGGCCGAGCAGGCGCCGCGGCAGGTGCCCCGTGTCGCGCCCCGCGAGCCACACGGTGCGGGTCGCGGCGAGTTCGAGGGCGATCTGCGCCCCCGAGTTCCCCGCCCCGACGACGAGCGCCGGGCCGTCCGGCAGGTCCGACGGGCGGCGGTACGCGCTCGAGTGGAGCTGCACGATCTCCGGCGCGAGCGCCGCGGCCACGGGCGGGACGGCGGGCCGGTGGAACGGCCCCGTCGCGACCACCACCTGGTCGGCTTCGACGACGCTGCCCCGCGCCCCGCCCGCGCGCACCACGAACCGCGCCCCGTCGTCCGTGCGGGTGACCGACTCGACGCGCGTGTCGTGCTGGATGGGGAGCGCGAAGTGCGAGGCGTAGCGCGCGAGGTAGTCGGCCACCTCCTCCCGGGTCGGCAGGTGCATGGGCGCCGCGGGGAACGGCAGCCCCGGGAGCCCGCTGTAGGCGGCCGGGGTGAAGAGCCGGAGCGAGTCCCAGCGCCGCCGCCACGCCTCGCCGGGCCGCGGCTCGGCGTCGAGGATTATGAAGTCCTGGCCGCGGGCGGCGAGCTGCTGGCCGACGGCGAGTCCGGCCTGCCCGCCGCCGACGACGACGGTGCCGACGCGCAGGGGCAGCCCCGGCGAGGGCAGGGAGAGGTCTGGCGTCATGGGCGTCCTCATGGAGGCCTAACAGGGGGTGGGTATACGAGGAATGTCGGTCGGTGACGGTCGGTGACGGCCGGTGTCGGCCGGTGACGGCCGGGCGAGCCGCGCGGCCGTGGACCGGGCGGCCTCAGGCCGCGGGGCGCGGGGTGGTCACGGCGCGGGGCGCCGCGAGGAAGGCGCGCAGTTCGGCGTGGAGGGTCGCCCACGCGGCCGGCTCGATGGGGAAGTGGCCCGCGCCCTCCAGCTCCACCATCCGCTTCGGGGCGGCGAGCCGCGCGTAGGTGGCGTGTGTGAGCGCCGCCGGGAGCCAAGGGTCGGCGCCGGGGTGGACGACCAGCACCGGCGCAGCGGTGAACCGCTCGGGCGGGACGGCGAAGCGCATGCGGACGAACGAGCGCAGGAGCCCGAGCCGCACCCACCGCCGGCCGATCAGCGGGTCCTCGCGGATCACCCGCACGAGGCGCGGGTCGTGGC
>ERZ1066123.1975-NODE-1975-length-11227-cov-8.692893_pt1 | contig 11227 bp, 11 predicted proteins | sample MGYA00382770_ERZ1066123 | MGnify/ENA primary metagenome ERZ1066123 (study PRJEB33369, sample SAMEA5778353) | biofilm metagenome | biome: Industrial cooling water; feature: Water cooling tower basin; material: Biofilm | place: United Arab Emirates | collected...
TGATGGACCCGCGCATCGACATCTACGAGACCGAGGTGATGGTGAAGACCCTGCGTGCGAACGGGATCGATGCGCCCTTCGTCCGCATTCCCGATGAAGGCCACGGCTGGCGCAAGCTCGAAAACCAGCTGTTCTACTTCCGCAAGCAGGCCGAATTCGTCGAGGCGCAGCTGGGGCTGGCCCCGGCCGAATGAGCGCGCAGGCATGACCGGCGTCGCCCCGGCGATCGTGCTCGCCGTGCGGCCGCAGGGGGAGACGGGGGCGATGGTGCGGCTGCTGACCGCCGACCGCGGGCTGGTGGCGGCCTATGTCGCGGGGGGGCGCGGGCGGCAGATGCGCGCGGCACTGGTGCCGGGCAACCGGGTGGCGGCGGAGTTCTCCATGCGGCCCGGCAGCCAGCTCCCCTTCGCGCGGGCAGAGCTCGAACATTCGCGCGCGGCGCTCATCACCGAGCCCCTGCCCGCCGCCGCGATGCAATGGGCCTGCGCGCTGACCGCCGCAAGCCTGCCCGAACGCCAGCCCTTTCCCGGCCTTCACCAGGCGCTCGACGCGCTGCTCGAAGCTGTCGCCATCGCCCCTTCCGCGCGCGGCTGGGTGAGCGGGCTGATCGCCTACGAGACGCTGCTGCTCGGCGAACTCGGCTATGGCCACACCCCGCCGCCGCCCGCGCCCGATCTTCCCGCGCAGCTTGCCGCACTGGCGGTGCTGGAGAAGCGCATTGCGCACTACCTGCTTGCAGGGGACAGACGCGATGTTATGGGCGCGCGAAAGCTGCTGACCGAACGGTTGGCGCGCATGGGGTGAGCACGACAGATGAAGATTGCAGTCCTGCCCGGTGACGGGATCGGCCCGGAAGTCACCGCAGAGGCGGTCGCGGTGCTCGAAAGCCTGGCCCTGCCGGGCCTCGTGCTGTTCGAGGGCGACGTCGGCGGAGCGGCATACCATCGCCACGGCCATCCGCTCCCGGAGGAAACCCTCGCCATGGCGCGCGAGGCCGATGCGATCCTGTTCGGCGCGGTCGGCGATCCTTCCTGCGATGCGCTGGAGCGGCACCTTCGCCCGGAACAGGCGATCCTCGGCCTGAGGAAGCACCTCGGCCTGTTCGCCAACCTGCGCCCGGCGCGGGTGTTCAACGGGCTGGAGCACCTCTCGCCCCTGCGCGCCGACATCGCCGCCGGGCTCGACATGCTGATTGTGCGCGAACTGACGGGCGATGTCTATTTCGGCGCCAAGGGCCGGCGCACCACCGACGCGGGAGAACGCGAGGGGTGGGACGCGATGTCCTATTCCGAAAGCGAGGTGCGCCGTATCGCTCATGTCGCTTTCCGGGCGGCGGCGGCGAGCGGGCAGAAACTCACCAGCGTCGACAAGGCCAATGTCCTCGAAACCAGCCAGCTGTGGCGCGACGTGGTGGTGGAAGTGGCGGCGGAATACCCGCAAGTCGCGCTCGATCACATGTATGTCGATAACGCCGCGATGCAGACCGTGAGCCACCCGGACCGGTTCGGCGTGGTGCTGACCGGCAATCTGTTCGGCGACATTCTGAGCGATCTGGCGAGCGCCGCAGTCGGCTCCATCGGCCTTTTGCCTTCGGCCTCGCTGGGCGAGCGGCAGACCGGATACGGCACCTTCGGCCTCTATGAGCCGATCCACGGTTCCGCGCCGGATATCGCAGGCCAGGGCAAGGCCAATCCGATGGCGACGATCCTTTCGGCGGCGATGATGCTGCGCCACTCCTTCGGGCTGGAGGATCAGGCTGCCCGCGTGGAGTCGGCCGTGGCCCGCTCGCTTTCCGACGGGTTCCTCGGCGGCGATCTCGGCGGGGCTCATGGCACGGCGGCGATCGGGGCGGCGGTGCGGGAGCGCCTGTAGCCGCGATGAGCCTCGATCTCGCGATCATCCTGCCGACCCTCAACGAGCGCGGCAATCTCGGCCCGCTCGTCGAGCGGATCGACCGCGCGATCGGCGATGCGGCGCGCTGGGAGGTCATCATCGTCGACGATGACAGCCGCGACGGCACCGCGGACGAGGCGCGCGCGCTGGCGCTGACCGACACCCGCGTGCGGGTGATCCAGCGCATCGGGCGGCGCGGCCTCGCCAGCGCGGCCATCGAAGGCTTCTGCGCCACCGCCGCGCCCCATGTGGCGGTGATGGACGCCGACCATCAGCACGATCCGGCGCTGCTGCCGGGGATGCTCGTCGCGCTGAAGGCTGGCGAGGCCGACATCTGCGTCGCCAGCCGTTTCGCCGAAGGGGCAAGCACCGCCGACTGGGCCGCCCCCGAACGCGAAAAGCTCTCCGCCTATGCCAATGCGCTGGCCCGCAAGATCACCGGGGTGGACCTTTCGGACCCGATGAGCGGCTATTTCATGCTGCCCGCCGCCACCGCCCGCGCGTTGGTGCCGCGCCTGTCGGGAATCGGGTTCAAGATCCTCCTCGACCTGCTCGCCACGGCTGACACGCCGATGCGCGTGAAGGAATTTCCGCTCAATTTCGCGGCCCGCCGCGAGGGAGAAAGCAAGCTGGACCGCGCCATCCTGTTCGATTTCCTCGCCGGGCTCTATGACAAGACGCTCGGCAAGGTGATCCCGACCCGCTTCGCCCTGTTCGGCACCGTCGGCGCAGCTGGCGTGGTGGTGCACTTCGCGGTGCTCAGCCTGCTCTTGTTCGTGATCGGCGAGCGGTTCGCCATCGCCCAGACGGCGGCGGTGCTGACGGCGATGAGCTTCAACTTCTGGCTCAACAACTGGCTGACCTATCGCGACAAGCGGCTGACGGGCACGCTCGCGCTGCTGCGCGGCTGGGCGGGCTTCATCGCCACCTGCGCGATCGGGGCCTTCGCCAATGTCGCGATCGCGACCTTCCTCGAAGGGCAGGGCCTGCTGTGGGCGCTCGCGGCACTGGCGGGGATCGTGGTCGGCTCGGTGTGGAACTACGCCCTGTCGAGCCGCTTCGTGTGGGGGCGTTTTTGATTTTCGCACGCCCTCCGGCGCGCGATATCCTCGCTCAGGCGGTCTGACGACCGCATCGTGGCGGGCGGGCGGTCGCCCTTGCGGCGGCTGTGCCGCCGAGGGTCACATGCGACACCCTACATCCACCCCGCGATCCACATCCAGGTGATGAAGCTCTGCGAGCCCTTGAGCGGGAGGGCGGCGATGATCGGGAAGAACCATGCGAACACGCCGAGCGAAGCTGCGGGGACGGCGAGCGCCAGCCATGTGCCATAGGGCAGGCGCCTGAGGTCGCTCGCCGTGAGGGCGAGGGCCGCGAGCAGGAAGAAGCTCGGCACGAAATAGTGGTAGTAGAACTGCACCGGCTTGGGCGCGACGATCCAGAAGCCGAGGCTGACCGCATAGCCCAGCGCCGCCGCGATGCGTGCCCGGTCGCGCACCCACACCCCGCGCACCGCGCACCACGCCAGCGCCGGCAGGCCGAGCCACATCGTCAGCGGATTGCCGACCAGCAGCACCCCGCGCTGCGCCCCGTCGACGGGCTCGTAGAGATACCAGATCCCGCGCGTGTTCAGCACCCATTGGTCCCATGTGCTCATGTAGCGATGCGGGGTCATGAGCTGGCTCTGGAGATCGAAGATCTCGCGGTGCAGCCCGATCAGGCCCTTCTCGGCGAGCGGCGAGGGGTGGAACGGCCCAGACAGCCAGTAGCCGGGCACGAAGGTCGCGGCGTAGACCAGCAGGGGCACGATCCCGAGCCACACGAAGGCCTCGGCCAGCGTCACCCCCGGCACCGGCGCGCCGCGGCGACTGAAGATGAGGCGGCGGCGTCCGGCGAAGGCGCGGGCGATGAAGAAGATGATCCCGGGCGCGATCGCCAGGGGAATCGCGTTCCACTTGGCCCCCAGCGCCGCGCCGATGGCGATGCCCGTCAGCGCGAGCCGCCAGCGGCCTTGTTCGGGCTGCGCGCAGGCGGCGGCGAAGTTCCACGCGGCGACGGCGAGGGCGGCGACCATCACCATGTCGAGCATCGCGATGCGGGCGTGGATGAAGAGGTGGAAACCGGTCGCCGCCAGCACCCCGAAGGTGAGGGTGGCGAAGCGGTCGCCGCTCGTGTGCCACAGCGCGCGGATGCTTGCGAACAGGGCAAGCACGCCGCACAGCCACGCCGCGATCCGCCAGCCGAGCGGATTGTCGCCCAGCGCCCACATGCCGAGCGCGATCAGCTCCTTGGCAAGCAGCGGGTGTTCGCGGTTGCGATAGGCGCCGTCGCCGTCCGTGAAGGCGGCGAGGATCTCGCGCGCGGCGGGGACGTAGTGGACCTCGTCGAAATACTCGATCGAGGGAATGCCCAGCCGCCATCCGGTCATGAGGGCGAACAGGCCGGCGAGCGCCAGGCACCATCCCAGCGGATCGCGCGGGCGGGGCGGCGGGGTCGCGGCGGGGGAGAGGGGGGCGGACGCCTCGGCCATGCGGCTGCGCGATTAGGCACGCGCAGCCGCAGGCGCAAGCGGGTTTATGCCGCCGCGGCACCGGCCTCGGGGGTGCGCTGCGCGGAGTTTTCCAGCCAGAACAGCCGCGCGGCCATGGCAAGCAGACCGATGCTGGCGGTGGCGCCGACCAGCAGCGCCCACAGCGTCACGTTCATCCCCTGCGCCCGCGCCCGCGGGGCCATGAAGAAAAGCGCGATCAGCGCGCACATCAGCAAGTCCCACCAGACCTGCACTCCGGTAAGATCCTGCGTGTGGTTGGTGTAGAAGCCGACCACCCCTTCCTGCCCGATCTGAACCGCCGTGTAGGCGGCAAACAGCGCGCACAGCCCGCCCGCAGTGACGGCACTGCCGCGGTCGGTCCGCGTGATCAGCATCGCGGCGAAGGCAAGACCGCCCCCGATGCTCGCGGCGGTCCAGATTATCTCGTAAGGGGTCATGAGCGAATCTCCTTCGATGTAGCGATTGCTACATTCACAGATAGAACTGCGTAGCAATTGCTACAAGAGGAAAGTGCGTCCCCTGCATGGCAAAGGTGCCACTGACACGAGAGACCCTGCTTCCGGCCATGGCCGCGCATGTGCTCGAACACGGGCTGGGCGGGGCGAGTCTCAGGCCGCTGGCCAAGGCGGCCGGCACAAGCGACCGGATGCTGATCTACCACTTCGGGAACAAGGAGACGCTGATCACCGAGCTGTTGAGCTACATCGCGGCGCTCTATGCGGGCGCGCTCGATACGGCCCTGGGGAGCGACAAACCGGCGAGCCGGCAGGAATTGCTGGCGCGTATAATGGCGCAGGGCAGCAGGCCGGAAATGCAGGCCTTTCTCGTGCTGTGGTGGGACATCGTCGCCGGTGCCGCCCGAGGCCTGCCGGGCTACCGCGTGGCGGCGCAGGAGATGATGGCCCGGCAGTTGGTCTGGCTCGAGCGACAGATGCCCGAAGGTGATCCCGACCCTGTCGGGGGTGCGCGCTACCTGATGACCCTCATCGAAGGCACGCTCATGCTCGGCGCGGTCGGCCATGTCGACACGGCCCGGCAAGGCCTGCTTGCGGGCGGGCTGCTGGCGTCCTAAGCACGCGCCCCATGAAGAAGACCACCGGCATGGACCGCGCCGCCACGGCGCATTGGCGACCCGCAACCAAGGCGCTGCGCGGCGGCACCTGGCGTTCCGAACACGGCGAGACCAGCGAGGCGCTGTTCCTCACCTCGGGCTATACCTATGACGACGCGCAGACCGTCGCCGACCGGTTCGCGGGCACGGCGCAGGGCATGACCTATTCGCGCCTCCAGAACCCGACGGTCGCGATGCTGGAGGAACGCATCGCGCTGATGGAGGGGGCCGAGGCCTGCCGCACCCAGGCCAGCGGCATGGCGGCGATGACCGCGGCCTTGCTGTGCCAGCTCAAGACCGGCGACCACGTGGTCGCCGCGCGCGCCGCCTTCGGCTCGTGCCGCTGGCTGTGCGACCAGTTGCTTCCCAAGTTCGGGATCGAGGTTTCGGTCATCGACAGCGCCGACAACGCCGCGTGGGAAGCGGCGATCCGGCCGAACACGAAAGTCTTCTTCTTCGAGACCCCGGCGAACCCCACGCTCGACATCGTCGATCTCGCCCATGTCTGCGGCCTCGCCCGTGCGCACGGGATCACCACCGTGGTCGACAACGCCTTCGCCTCGCCCGTGCTGCAACGCCCGATGGAATTCGGCGCCGACGTGGTCGCCTATAGCGCAACCAAGCTGATGGACGGTCAGGGCCGCGTGCTGGCGGGCGCGATCTGCGCCAGCCGCCAGTGGATCGACGAGGTGCTGATGCCCTTCCAGCGCAACACCGGGCCGACGCTGTCCGCCTTCAACGCCTGGGTGGTGATGAAGGGGCTGGAGACGCTCCCCTTGCGCGCCCATGCGCAGAGCCGGAGCGCCGTGGCGCTCGGCGAGTTCCTCGAGCCGCGCATCCAGAAGGCGGGCGGACACCTGCTCCACCCCGGCCTTGCCAGCCACCCCCGCCACAACCTCGCGCGCGCGCAGATGGAGGCGACGGGGCCGATCTTCGCGCTTGACGTGGGCAGCCGCGCCCGCGCCTTCGCGATTCTCGATGCGCTGGCGCTGATCGACATCTCGAACAATATCGGCGACGCGCGCTCGCTGATGTGCCACCCCGCCTCGACCACCCACGCCAACATGGGCGAGGAGGCCCGCGCGGCGATGGGCGTGACCGAGGGCCTGCTGCGGATCAACGTGGGGCTGGAGGACATAGCCGACCTCACCGAGGACATGGACCAGGCACTCGCGGCGGCGGGAATGTGAGGAGCACAGGCGATGACCAAGCGCGCCCAACTCGTCTTCGATTTCGTCTCGCCCAATGCCTATCTGATCTGGTGGCCGCTGCGCGAGCTGCTGGACCGCCACGAGGCCGAGCTGGACGTCATTCCCGCCTTCCTCGGCGGGATGCACAAGCTCACCGGCAATGCCCCGCCGATGATCCGCGACAAGGACGTGAAGGGCAAGAACGAATACGCGATGCTGGAGATGGAGCGGTTCATCGCCAAGCACGGGCTGACGAAGTATCGCCTGCACCCGCAATTCCCGTTCAATTCGATCCTGCTCCAGCGGATGCTCTTCGCCGCCGATCAGGACGGGCGCGGGGTGCAGTTTGTCGAGGCGCTGCTGCCGCCGATCTGGGAGGAGGGGCTCGACATTTCCTCTCCGCAAGCGATCGCTGCGGCGCTGACCGCCGCCGGCTTCGATGCTGCCGACTTGTTCGCCCGCGCGCAGACCGATGCGGTCAAGCAGGGCCTCATCGCCAACACCGACGCGGTCGTCGCGCGCGGAGCCTTCGGCATCCCGACAATGTGGGTCTGCCAGGGAGACGGGAACGACGAGATGTTTTTCGGCAAGGAGCGTCTGGGCCAGATCGAGGAACTGCTGGCGGCGGGCTAGCCCCCCGCGCTTCGGGCCGTGCAGCCCGCCAGAAGTCGCTTGTCATTCCGTCCTGAAATCATAGACTTGGCGAATCGCAGCACGGGATGGCGCGGGGGCGCAGGCATGATGGAAATGAAGCATATCGCCGCTCTGGCGTGGGCCGCGGCGTTTGGCTCCGGTCTTTCGCCGGTGTCTGCCCAATCAGCCGCGACGGATGCCGACGCACCCGCCGCCGCAGCACAGCCGCCCGCCGCCGATGCCCTGCCGCCGCGCATCGCCGCCGCCGCCTTCGCCGAGAGGCCCGCGTTCTGGAACGCCCAGCTTTCCCCCGACGGCGCCGCGCTGTCCTTCATCCGCCATGCCAACGGCCAGACGCAGTTCGTCATCACCAGCATCGACAGCGGCAAGGTGGTGCGCGCCTTTTCCGCCGACGCATCGAACGAACTCGACTGGTATCGCTGGGTCGGCAACGACAAGCTGCTGCTCGCGGTCTCCGTTCCCGGCACCTTCATGGACGAGGAGGTGCGCTACACCCGCCTTCTCCTCATCGAGATCGCCACGGGCACGATGACCCGGCTGTTTGCCAGGAGCAACGTGGTGGAGGGCGACAACGTCATCCACGTCGCCGAGGACGGGTCGCATATTCTCGTCGCGATGCAGAAGACGATCTACGACTATCCGGCGGTGCTGCGCCACGAGCTTGACGGCAAGGCCCGATTCTCCACCGTGCAGGAACCGCGCGAGGGGGTGTGGGACTGGACGGCCGACGATGCGGGTGTGGTGCGCATGGGCACCGGTTGGCAGAACGGCCGTCAGCTGGTCTATTACCGCGCGGGGCCGGGCCAGGAGCTCAAGCTGGTCGCCCGGCTGAAGGACGGGGACGAATCCGAAAAATACTGGGATGCCTTGCAGATCATCGGCGGCTCGAACGAGGGCTATGTCCTTTCCGTCGGGGAGAACGGCCGTGTCGGCCTCAGGCGCTTCGATTTCGCCAGGCGTCAGCCCATCGCGACGATCTTCGAACATCCCGATTGGGATATCGACAGCGTCAGCCTGCGGGACGGCGAGCCCTTCGCCGCCTTCTACACCGCCGACCGTGACGAGGTGCACTGGTTCGATTCCAAGCTTGCCGGCCGCGACCGTGCGCTGAGGAAGGCGCTGGGCACGGGCGAGGTATGGGTGGTGAGCCGCGCGGACGATGATCGGCGGATGCTTGTCTACGCGGGCAACGAAAGCGATCCGGGGGTGCTCTACCTCTACGATCCGGCCGCCGCGCGGCTGGACGAGGTTTCGCAGTACCGCCCCTCGATCGACGTCAGGGCGCTCGCCGCGCCCCGGCCCGTGCAATACACCGCCCGCGACGGCACCACGATCCGCGCCTATCTCACCCTGCCGCGCGGGCGTGAGGCGAAGGGCCTGCCGCTGATCGTCATGCCCCACGGCGGGCCTTACGGCATCCGCGACAAGCTCGAATACAACGACGAGGTGCAGCTGCTCGCCAACCGCGGCTATGCCGTGCTTCAGCCCAATTTCCGCGGCTCGGGCGGCTATGGTGCGGAGTTCTTCGCGCTTGGCGAGGGCCAGATCGGGCGGGCGATGCAGGACGATGTTGACGATGGGATGGACTGGGCGGTGAAGGAGGGCATCGCCGATCCTGCGCGCGTGTGCGTCGTCGGCGGCTCCTATGGCGGCTATGCGGCGCTGTGGGCGGTGCTGCGCAATCCCGACCGCTACCGCTGCGCCGCGAGCTGGGCGGGGGTAACCGACTGGAACAAGATGCTGCGCTACGACCGGCGCTACCTCACCGAGCGCGTCAACAAGTGGTGGTCGGCCCGCGTGCGCGGCGATCAGGCGGCCGATCTTGACGCGGTCTCGGCCTATCGGCTGGCGGGTCAGCTGGCGCGGCCCGTGCTGCTCGCCCACGGCACCAAGGACAAGCGCGTGCCGATCAGCCAGTACAACATGTTCGAAAAGGCCGCCCGCGCCGCGCCCGTGAAGCCGCAGACGCTGGTGATCAAGGACGAGGGGCACAGTTTTTCCAGCCCCGAGAGCGCACGGGCGTGGTTCGAGGCGCTCGAGGGCTTCCTGGCGAAGCACAACCCGGCCGATGCGGCGCCCGCAACGCCGGTGACAGCCGCCGCCGCGTCTGCTGCCGCTGATGTCCCGACCTCAGCCGTTCCCTGATGCGCGGCGATGCTCAATCGACAGAAACGGGCTCAATCCGGCCGCCTGAGAGTCTCCAGATAACGTCGTGAGGCACTGGCAGGCTCAATGCTTCTGTCCTGGAAAGCCCGCTATATGCCCCCCTGATGATCCGGCCAACCAGGCCGTGAGACACCGCGACTGTCACACCCTGTCGTTGGTTCAACCAGCACTCGGCTCTCTGCAACACGTCGTCATAGCTCTCGCCATCAGGCGACCTGAAAAACCAGTCGAACGGTGTCGACCCGTCCAGCAAGCCGGGCCATCGCGCGTCGATGTCGATATGGGTCAAACCGTCCCATGAACCCAACGACACTTCAGCGATTCGCTCATCGTATTGCAAGGCAGGAAGATGCGCCAAGCCGGCGATGATCGTGGCTGTCTGGCGCGTTCTGCCCAGAGGGCTGGTCATGAAGGCATCGCATTGAAGGCCAAGCTTGGCGAGGCGTCTGCCGAAAGCCTCGGCTTGCTTGATGCCGGTGGCGGTAAGGGCTGAGTCCAGCTTTCCCTGAAAGCGACCCTCAGCGTTCCATTCCGTTTCGCCGTGGCGGACCAGATAGATTTCAGCCATTGGTATCGTCACCATGCCGGTTGCAGGAGCATTCGCGAACGTTCCCGAGTGCCTGAACCGGCCTCGCTAACCGAACGCCGGCCGCTATGCTGCTGACCGGACCGGCGGACCCCAGCGCCCCGTTCGCGGTCATCCCGCTGTCACATCCTCAAGCGGCACATCCATGATCGGGTAGCGCCGCCACTCCCCCCAGTCGTAGTGCCACCATTCGTTGGGAAGGGGGACGAAGCCCTCGGCGACCATCCATTCCTCCAGCATCCCGCTCGCGGCCAGCGCCTCGGGCGGGGCGGCGGTGTTGGAGCGGTAGGCGGCGGCGGTGAAGTCGTCATAGGGGCTGGGCATCTCGACCTCCACCCCGCCGCGGTGGAGCGACAGGTCGATCGAGCACCCGCGGTTGTGGCGCGATCCGGTGGCGGGGTTGGCGACGAATTCGCGGCTTTCGGGCGGGGTCTCGTCCCACATCGCCCTGGTGATGCGCCAGGGGCGGTAGGCGTCGAAGATCAACAGGCCATAGCCTGCGGCCTCGGCCCGCGTCTGGACCCTGGACACGGCTTCGGCCACCGGCCGCTGCGCTACGGCGCGGGGCAGGGGGTAGAGCACCCGGCCCATGAAGTTGGCCGGCGTCGCATAGCGGATGTCGAGCCTGAAGCGCGGGTCGAACCGGGCAAGGTCGACGAGATCGGGCGCGAGGTCTGCGGCCGGATCGACCGGCGGGGCAAGGCCGGCAGGCGAGGCCGGACGGGGCGCACCGCCGCGGCCCGCGCAGCCCGCCACCACGCCGGCCGCCATCCCTCCCAGCACTGCGCGACGGGTCAGTGGGACGAGCGGGGGAAGGGCAGGCGACATCGCTGCCATCGCTATGGCATCGACCGCACGCCTGCAACCGTCAGCCGCCGCTATCACGAAATCGGCCGAATTGCGGAACACAGCCGGGATTAACCACGTTGCCCCTCTTGTGACCCGGCAAAGAATCGCTAACCTTGGGGGCGACATGAAAGAGTTCTTCCAGCACGCCGCCACCACCGACGGGGTCACCGTGAGGGTCGCCGTCAACTACCTGCCGGAGCAGTCGCATCCGGAGGCGGGCAAGTGGT
>ERZ1066123.1977-NODE-1977-length-11215-cov-5.355287_pt1 | contig 11215 bp, 10 predicted proteins | sample MGYA00382770_ERZ1066123 | MGnify/ENA primary metagenome ERZ1066123 (study PRJEB33369, sample SAMEA5778353) | biofilm metagenome | biome: Industrial cooling water; feature: Water cooling tower basin; material: Biofilm | place: United Arab Emirates | collected...
GCCGACCCGCCGGAACGCCGCGGTCGCGGCACCCCCCCCGAGCCGACCGCCGCGGTGCCCTCCCTGCCCCGCGACAGCCCCCGGACAACGGAACGGACGCTCACCCGCCCCGACCCGGTTCAGGTGGTGCCGGCGCGGGGCGGGCATATGATGGGCAGTAGCGGACCGGTGGCACCCGTCACCCGACCGACACGACGTGAGCGACGTTCTCCATCCCTTCCATCCCTACCGGGGGGAGACAGCGTAGATGTACGAGAGATTCACCGACCGCGCCCGCAAGGTCATGCAACTGGCGAACCAGGAGGCCCAGCGGTTCAACCACGAGTACATCGGCACCGAGCACATCCTCCTCGGGCTGGTGAAGGAGGGGTCCGGGGTCGCGGCCAACGTGCTCAAGAACCTGGACGTCGACCTCCGCAAGATCCGGCTGGAGGTCGAACGCATCGTCCAGCCCGGGGCCGGCGGCGACCAGGTGGTCATGGGCCGCCTCCCGCACACCCCGCGGGCCAAGAAGGTGATCGAGTACTCCATCGAGGAGGCTCGGAACCTGAACCACAACTACGTCGGCACCGAGCACCTGCTCCTCGGGCTCTTGCGCGAACAAGAGGGTGTCGCCGCCCAGGTTCTGATGAACCTCGGGCTGAAACTGGAAGACGTCCGGGAAGAAGTGTTGAACCTGCTGGGGCACAATCCCATGCCGAACGAGAACGAACCGAGCGGTGGCGGCGGCGGCACGAGCGAGCGGACCGGCCGTCAGAAGTCCAAGACCCCCGCGCTCGACAGCTTCGGCCGCGACCTGACCGAACTCGCCCGCCAGGCGAAGCTCGACCCGGTCATCGGCCGGTCCAACGAGATCGAGCGGGTCATCCAGGTGCTCTCGCGCCGCACCAAGAACAACCCCGTCCTGCTCGGCGAGGCCGGCGTCGGGAAGACCGCCATCGTCGAGGGGCTCGCGCAGCTCATCGTCGACAGCAGCGTCCCGGAACTCCTCCGCGACAAGCGGCTCGTCGTGCTCGACCTCGCGATGATGGTCGCCGGCACGAAGTACCGCGGCCAGTTCGAGGAGCGGATCAAGGCCGTCATGAACGAGGTCCGCCGCGCCAAGAACACGATCCTGTTCATCGACGAGCTTCACACCCTCGTCGGGGCCGGCGGCGCGGAAGGGGCGATCGACGCCAGTAACGTGCTGAAGCCCGCCCTCGCCCGCGGCGAGATCCAGTGCATCGGGGCGACCACGCTCGACGAGTACCGCAAGTACATCGAGAAGGACGCGGCCCTCGCCCGCCGGTTCCAGGAGATCATCGTCAACCCGCCGTCCAAGGACGAGGCGGTCGAGATCCTCAAGGGCCTCCGCGACCGGTACGAGGCGCACCACCGGGTGCAGATCACCGACGGGGCGCTGAAGTCCGCGGTCGACCTGAGCGAGCGGTACATCAGCGGCCGGTGCCTGCCGGACAAGGCGATCGACGTGATCGACGAGGCCGGGGCCCGCATCCGCCTCAAGGCCATGACCCGGCCGCCGGACCTGAAGGAACTGGACGAGCAGATCGAAAAGCTCAACCAGGAAAAGGAAGCCGCCGTCGCCGACCAGGACTTCGAGAAGGCCGCGACCCTGCGCGACCAGGCGGACAAGCTGAAGAAGAAGAAGGAATCGACAACCAAGGAGTGGCGCGAGAAGGCCAAGGAGACCGACGGCGTCGTCGACGACGAAGTCATCGCCGAGGTCGTGTCGAAGATGACCGGCGTGCCGCTCAAGAAGGTCGGCGAGGACGAGACCAAGCGGCTCCTCAAGATGGAGCAGGAGCTTCACGGCACCGTCATCAGCCAGGACGAGGCGATCAAGGCCATCGCGAAGGCGGTGCGGAAGAGCCGGGCCGGGTTGAAGGACCCGAAGCGGCCGATCGGCAGCTTCATCTTCGCCGGGCCGACCGGGGTCGGGAAGACGCTGCTTGCCAAGAGCCTCGCGAAGTTCATGTTCGGCGACGAGAACGCGATCATCCAGCTCGACATGTCCGAGTACATGGAGAAGCACAACGTCTCGCGGCTGGTGGGTGCCCCGCCGGGCTACATCGGCTACGAGGAGGGCGGCCAGCTGACGGAGAAGATCCGCCGGAAGCCGTACTCGGTCGTGCTGCTGGACGAGATCGAGAAGGCCCACCCGGACGTCTGGAACATGCTGCTACAGATCATGGAAGAAGGCCGGCTCACCGACAACGTCGGCCGGGTGATCGACTTCAAGAACGCGATCGTCATCATGACGACGAACATCGGGGCCGAGACGATCGTCGCCCAGGACGACCTGAGCACGGTCTGGACGAAGCACCAGGTGAAGAACGCCGAGGCCAGCTACGCCGACATGCAGAAGAAGCTGCGGGCGCGGATGGACAAGGAGTTCCGGCCCGAGTTCCTGAACCGGCTCGACGACATCATCGTGTTCCGCGCCCTGACGAAGGACAACCTGAAGCAGATCGTCGAGATGGAACTGTCGAAGGTCGCCAAGCGGCTGAAGGAAGGCAAGGGCCTGAAACTGGTCGTCGAGGAGGACGCCAAGGAGTACCTGATCGAGAAGGGGTCGAGCACCGAGTTCGGTGCCCGCCCGCTCCGCCGGGCCGTCGAGCAGCACCTCGAAGACGCGATGTCCGAGTCGCTGCTCCGCGGCGAGTTCGCCGGCAAGGACGAGATCAAGGTGAAGGTCGGCGAGGTCGACGGCGAGAAGAAGCTGGTGTTCGAGACGACCGACGCGGTCGCCGCGGAACCGGTCGCCGCCGGCGAGAAGAAGTAACGCCGTCCCGCGAACGGGAATCGACGCGGGCCGCCCACCTGGGCGGCCCGCGGGCGTCTGGCGGGTGCAAAAGTGTCCGCACTCGCCAACTTGAGAAAATTTCGAATTTCACTCTTGCCGCAATGCGGTTGACTTTCTAGAAGGTGTGGGCTTAAATTCCTTCGTGGGTCGGCGATGCGGCCCACGGACTGTGACACACCTTCCGAGGACACGGCCATGTGGGACCCGCCCCCCGGCCACCCGCTCCGGCGGATGTTTGCCGGGTTCACCGAACACGCCTTCGTCACCACCCTGGGAGTCGCCGACCCGCCGCTGATCGACTACCTCTCCTCCCTCCTCTCCCGGTTCCTTCACTCCGACTCGGTGTTCCGGCTGAAAGACGCCGACGGCCGCCGCATCGGCGAACTCGTCGACATGGTCCTCGAAGCCGAGTCGCTGCCGGCCGAAGGCCGCACCCGCCGCGAGTACCACCGGCACATCGGCGACTTCACGCTGTTCTGGACCGGCGTGTTCCCGAACGCCGTGAACCGGATGCAGGCCCGGCCGTGCAAGGACCACCTCGTCAACTTCACGGCCCTCGGCAAGCGGTCGTACTACATCGCGAGCACTTTCGAGGACGACCCCGTCCGCGACGAGGCGGCGGTGCTGCGGCGGCTCAGCGAGCAGTTCGAACTGTGCGCCTACGGCCTGCGGGAAGCCCGCCGCGAGTGGGAAGAATTCGCCCAGCACCCGCTGCCGCCGGGTGCCGGATTGATCGGCTGACGTCGGTTCCTCTCCCGCCTCTCCCCGCTACCGCCGGGCCTTGTCGTTCAGCCACAGCGACGGAAACGCGATCTCCGCGACGGTCTTCTGCCCCGCCTCGCCCTTGAGCGTCTGCTTCGGCCCGCCGACCGTCACCACGTACAGCCGCGGCCGCGGGGTGTTCAGGGCCGCGACGAGCCGCTCGTACACCGGGCCGTTCGGCGTGTCGTACTCGACGTCTTCCGCGGGGAACCCGTCCACCTGCGCGGACCCGCGGACGACGGCCTTCCCCCCGAGTTCGGCCGCCCGGCGTTCGCGCTCGTAGGCGATCAGGCTGTCGTCGTGCATCGTCCGGGCGACGAGCGGGTCGAGGTCGAGCCAGCCGACGCCGACGTGAACCTGCTCGAACCGCCGGCGGACGACGTGACGCTTGCCGCCGAGGATGCCGGGGAATCGGGTGTCGATCTGGAAGGGTTCTTCCACCGGCGTGCCCGGCAGTTTGACCTTGCAGTTGCCGTCCGGGAACTCGACCTCGCGCCAGGCCCCTTCGGGGATTCGCCCGGACCCGTACTGCGAGGCGAGCCACCCCACGACCCCGGCGGCGACCATCGCGACGGCGAGCAGGAACACCCGAACGAGCAGTTTCCCCCTGGATATTGGCCGCGACACCTCGGGCGGAAGCTGCACCGCCTGATCCAGGGACAGCGGTTGCGGGGCGTTGGCGGTCGGCGCGGCCACCGGCAGCGCGAGGACGCCGGCCTTGCACCACGGGCACTCGACGGAGGTGCCGACGGCGGGCTCGTCCACCTGAAACGGCTTGCCGCACTTCCCGCACGCCACGGGCACGAGCATGGGTGGTCCCCCCGAATGGTGTGGGGAATGATAGGGAATCACCCTTCCAGGTCGCGGTCGCGGAGGTCCGTGAGGAACATGTGGCCGGGCTTGTGGGTGATCGCGAACGGCGGCTTCGCGTGCATGACCGCCGCCTGCGGGGTGACGCCGCAGGCCCAGAAAACGGGCGTTTCGCCGGGCCGAACCTCGACCGCGTCGCCGAAATCGGGCTTCGCGAGGTCCGCGATTCCGATGGCGGCGGGGTCGCCGAAGTGAACGGGTGCCCCGTGCGCGAGCGGGTATCTGCCGCAAATCCGGGTCGCCCGGATCGCGTCGGCGGGGAGGAGCGGCCGCATCGACACGACCATCGGCCCGGCGAACCGCCCCGCGGGCTTGCACGGCACGCTCGTGCGATACATCGGTACGTTCACGCCCTGTTCGATGTGTCGCACCGGGACGCCGGCTTGCAGCAGGGCCGTCTCGAAGGTAAACGAGCAGCCGACCAGGAACGCGACGAGGTCGCCGCGCCAGTGGTCGCGGACGTCGGTCGGCTCCGCGACGAGTTCACCGTTCCGCCAGACGCGGTACGCCGGCAGATCGGTCCGGAGGTCGGCCCCCGGCGCGACGGCCTTCGGCTCCGGGTCGCCGGGCTCGGTCACGTCCAGCAGCGGGCACGGCTTCGGGTTTCGCTGGCAGAACAGCAGGAAATCGAACGCCCAGTCGCGCGGCAGCACGACGAGGTTCGCCTGGACGAACCCGGGGGCGAGCCCCGGCGTGGGGGTGCTGAGCGAACCGGAACGACAGGCCGCGCGGACGTCCGAGCCGGTCATCGGAGGACTCCGATCGTGTCACTGGCAAGTAACCGCGACCGTACGACTACTTCCGGATCAACACCTCGACGCCGCTCGCCCCGGCGGGGACGGTCGTCGACCGCGGGTCGCCGCGGTCGAGCGTCCAGGTGAAGGTCGCGGGCACCTCGGCCGCGATCGTGTGGCGGCCGGGGAGCGTCACGGTTTCGCCCTCGACGGTGAGCCGGACGGCGCGGTCGGTCTGGTTGTAGAACCCGACGCGACGTTTGCCGTTCGCGGCCGGCTTCCCGTCGGCGGGGACGATGTCGATGCCGGACCCCGTCAGCGGGCTCGACCGCGAGATGCTGGTCGGGTCGACGTTCGGCAGCGGCGGCAGCTTCAGCGGCGGCAGGGTCGCGTCTGTGCCCGCCACCTTCGGGGTGAAGGTCGGGATCTTCGCGGGCTCCGGGTCGGCCGGCTTCGCGAGTTCGAGCGGCTTCACGGGGGCCGGCAGCGGCAGCGACACCTGCGGAATCTCCGGCTTCGGCGCGGGTTTCGGGGTCTCGAACTTCGGGGCCTCGACTTTCGGCGCTTCGGGCTTCGGAAGCTCCAACTTCGGAACCGCCGGCTCCGCCGCTGCCGGTTGCAGCCCAGGGGTCGTCGGCACCTTCGGGGGGGCAATCGTCGGCGTTGCCGGTTCCGGCGCGGCGAACGCGGCGGGTTCGACCGTCACTTTCGGCGGCGGCAGCGGGGCCTGGGTCCGTTTCGGTTCGGACTTCGGTTCCGGCTCGATCTTCGGGGCCGGTATTGCCGGGTACACCGGCACATAAATCACCGGCGGGCCGAGCGGGACGCCGAACCCGAACCCCGGCGGGCAGGCGGTCGTTTCGGACGCGGCGACCAGCGCGACCACGGTGCCGGCGAACAGCGACGGCGCGAACAACGTGCGGGACATCCGGGTGTCCTTTCGTGAGACTCGGGGTTCCTTCCCAGCGGGCCGAACCGTTAGCTTAACGCGGACGGACCCAGAGAATCAAACCCGAGTTCCCGGTGGCACCCATGCGAACCGCCGTCCTGACTTCGCTCGCGCTGATCGCGCTTCCCGGTTTCGCGTCCGCCCAGGTCGAGCGGTACGAGGTCGGCCGGCGGATGAAGGCGTTCGAGGCGGCGTGGGAGGCGACGACCGACGCGGCCCGGAAGAAGCGGGCGCTTGCGATCGTGTCCGACGCGACGACGCAGTTCCTCACGTTCCGCCTCGGCGACGCGGCGCGGACGTTAGACCGGGCGACGACCGCGCTCCGGACGCCGGACGCCGCTTCGGACGAAGACTCGTTCGTCGATTCGCTCGCGGTCGTCCCGGCCGCCCGACTCGTGGACGCGACCCAAAAGTCGGTCGGGGTCACCGTGAAGCGGTTCTACCCGACGACGACCGACGTCCCGAAGTCGTTCCGCGTTCGAGCCACCCTCGGGAACGCCGTGGCTGCGGAGCCGAAAAAACTGCCGGCCACGTTCGAGGTCGGCGTCGAGCCCGTCGACGGTGAGGAAACCGCGATCAACTCTCGACTCGGCGTGCAACTCGCGGTTGACGCCCGGACCATGCTCCGCGAGGTGACGGTCACCCGGGTCGCGAGGCTGGCCGAGCGGCTGGCGGCACTGAAAAAAGCGGGCGAAGCGACGGGCGAACCGACGATCGAGCGAGCCACCCTGGCGACGCGGGCGGAGGTGCTCCAGGCACTGGCCGACGGCCAGCACTTCGAGACGGATTTCCCGGCCGCGAAACTCCTGACCGAAGCAGAAGCCATCGTCGCCGCCGGGCCGAAGCCGTACTTCACCGCCGAACGACCCGGCCAGTTCTGGCTCACGGTGCCGACGGGGAAGACCGCGACGACGCCGTGCCGCATCCTCGTCCCGAAGGGGCTCGACCCGAAGAAGCCGGTGCCGGTCGTCGTCGCGCTGCACGGGATGGGCGGGTCGGAGAACCTCTTCTTCGAGGGGTACGGCGCGGGGTGCGTCGTGAAGGCGTGCGAGAAACGCGGGTGGATCTGCGTCTCGCCGCGCGGCGGGCTCGGGTTCCTGGGCGGGCCGCCGCCGGTGACGGACCTCGTCGCGAAGCTCGGGGAACGCTACCCGATCAACGCGAAGCGGGTGTTCGTCGTCGGGCACTCGATGGGGGCGGCGCAGGCGGTCGAACTTGCACAAGAGCACCCCGGAAAGTTCGCGGCGGTGGCGGCACTCGGCGGCGGCGGGAAGGTGCGGAAGCCGGAGGCGTTCGCCCAACTGCCCGTATTCGTCGGCGTCGGCGAGAAGGACTTTGCGAACCGCGGGGCGAAGGCCACGCGGGACGCCATCGCGAAGGCCTCGGGCGAAAAGCTGACGTTCAAGGAGTACCCGGACGTCGAGCACATGGTCATCGTCCGGGCCGCCGTCGACGACGTGTTCGCGGGCTTCGACGCGGCCGCGAAGTGAGTCGGCTCACAGCCCGCTGGCGTCGATGACCTGCCCGTCCTGGCGGTCGCCGAGGTTGTTGAGGGTCGCCGTCGAGATGCCGTAGCGGATCATCCGGATCGAGCCGTCCGCGAATGCGGCCATCATCCCGGCCGGGTGGGCGGAGCCGAGTTCGTGCTCCCCTGCCGTCGTCGCATCCGGGGCAAAGGTTCTGGTGGTCATGCAGGTGTTGTCGTTGTCCCAGCCGACAGCCCAGCCGGTGTCGTCGAAACTGGTGCCCACACGGTAACGGGTCGGGTCGAGCCGCTTCTCGGCGATCATCATCGTGTTCGACGTGCCGTCCGTAATCATGACCATCCGGCAGAAGCCGGTCAGCGGCGCGCCGCTCGACTGGTCGCCGCGGTAGTTCCGGACGATGACGCCGTTGTACGGCCCGGTGCCGTTCCACTCCCCGCCCGCCCCGGTGACGCTGCAGTAGTCCATCGCACCGCGGGTGCCGTGCCCCGTGACCACCTGAACCGGGGCGCGGCGGCTGGCGCAGAAGTAGACCGGGATGACCTGCGCCTTCAGGGTGGCATCGTTGGTGATGCGGTAGACGTTCTCCTGCTCCAGGAACGGCAGGATCTGGAACGCCCACCCGAGTTGCTGGGCCGGCGGGTCCGCGGGGACGCCTCCGGCGAGCGTCAGCGGGTTGCCCCAGTGGTTGCCGCCCGTGGGGAAGTAGTTCTTCGCGTCGTGGTGGCTGTGGATCGCGAGGGCGATCTGTTTCAGGTTGTTCTGGCACTTCGACCGGGCGGCGGCTTCCCGGACCTTTTGCACGGCCGGGAGTAACAGGCCGATGAGGATCGCGATGATGGCGATGACGACGAGCAGTTCGACGAGTGTAAATGCGCTGCGGTTTCGGATAGCCATGACGGCCTCCGGAGGGAGATGGGTGTACGGTCCGCGAACGGGGTGCGAGTCCGATTACGGCCAGACAAGAGGAGTTTAGCTCACGAACTTCGGCATTTCCACAGGTGCTTGCCCGAAGATGGGTTCCGATCCGCGGGCGCGAAGGGCTTGTCACACGTCTTTCCGGCCGAACCCGAACAACCCGACGGCGGTGGCGGCCGCGCTGAGCACCGCACCGGCGAAGACCACCTGCCCCACGATCGCCGGGTCGTACTGGCCCCGGAGCACGAACTTCAAGCGAGCCAGGATGCGGTCCGGCGTCGGGTAGGGGTCTGGAAGCACGGACAAGATCAGCAACCCGCCGGACAGGCCGAGCCAGAACAGCGTGATGCCGATGACCGTGCCGTTCGACAGCGCACCGATGGTGACGCCCCACGACACGACCGCGACGAGGGCGGCGGCGACCATCAGCGTGGCGACCGCCCCGCCCGCGAACGACAGGTCCGGGTCCAGCAGGAAGTGGTGCGAAATCAGCACGGCGGTCGCCAGGACGGCGAACGTCGCGATCACCACGAACACCCGCGCGTGCAGCTTCGCCAGGAAGTACTGGTGCCGGCTGATCCCCCGGCTGAGCACAGCGTCCGCGACGGTGGACCGTTCCGCCGCCACACCGCTGACGGCGAGCAGGGCGATGAGCCCGAGGCTGCCCGCAATCAGGGCGCGGAGCAGGTCGCCGCTCTGGACGGACGCGGTTTGGACGATGCCGGCCTCGCGGTGGACGCCGACCTTGTAGACGATCGACCCGCCGGCCGCGACGACGGTCATCAGCACCCAGACGCGGAACACCCAGCTCCGCAGCGTCTGGCGGACGTCCGTTTGCAGCACCGCCCAGTACGGCAGCAACCGGTTGAAGCGGATCGTCGGGGTCGTGGTCGGGGCGTCCATGCCGAAGTCCTCAAGTCGTCACGTCCGGGGTCAGCCCTGGGACTTCGTCCAAGTCTCCATGCGAGCCTGCATCTCGGTCGGCGGCACGTCCTCGACGTGGGTCGCGATCGTCCAGACGTGGCCGAACGGGTCGATGACGCTGCCGCAGCGGTCGCCGTAGAACTGGGTCGCGACCGGCATCCTGACCGTCGCCCCGGCGGAGACGGCTCGGGCGAACGCGGCGTCCGCGTCCGAAACGTACAGCATCACACCCCCGGACGCCCCGCCGAGCGCGGCCGGGCTTTTGTTCCCCCAGGCGGGGTTCTCGTCGGCGAACATCACCTTCGAGTCGCCGATCTGAACTTCTGCGTGGGCCAGGGTGCCGTCCGGCATTGGCAGTCGAAGGACTTCCGTCGCCCCGAACGCGGACTTGTAAAACTCCATCGCGGCGGCCGCCCCGCGGACCGTCAGGTACGGCGTGACACAGTGGTAACCGTCGGGTTGCGACTTCACGGCCATGATTTCCACTCCGGAGAATGCGAACAGGAGACAACCGGAGGGCGAGTCAATCGAACTCCCCCGTCACGCCGCCTCCGCCGGGGCGTACAGCCGCGTGAACCCGCGGCTCTCTTCCTTCTCCACCATGTCCAGGTACGCCTGCTCCGTCTGCATCCCGACCGACCGCACGCTGACCAGTGTCACCTTGTTGTCGCTCAGCACCTGGAAGATTTGCGCCAGCATCAGCGTGTTTGCCACGTCGTCGGTCAGTTTCAGTTCCAATCGCCGCGTCCGCAGCACCGCAGACACCGTCTCCTTCATGCCCCGCACCGCCGCGACCGCCTTCGTGATCGACTTCTGATCCCCTTCCAGGTCGAGCTCGTAGTGGTTCTTGCGGATGCGGCCCTTCAAGTCTTGCAGCGTGCCGTGGAAAATGAGGTGTCCCTTGTTCAGCACCGCGGCGTGGTTGCAAACCTCGTCCACGTCCGTGAGGTTGTGGCTCGACAGGATGAGCGTCTTCTGGGCCGCCAGCGTCTTGATGAGCTCCAACATGCTGCGGCGGGCTTCGATGTCCAGCCCGTGCGTCGGCTCGTCCCAGATGAGCAGGTCCGGCTCGTTGATGAGGCTGGCGGCCACGGCCAGGCGGGCGGTCAGGCCGGGGGTGAAGTACGCGATCGGGTCGCCGGCGTGGCCGAGGAGGTCGACCGCGCGGATGAGCATCGCGAGCTTCGGCTTGCGGGCGTCGCGCGGCATCCCGAACAGCCGGCCGATGTAGTCCAGGTACGTGATCGGCGTCATGCCCTTCGGGAACTGCGGGTTCGTCGGGATGTACCCGATCCGCCGCCGCAGGTCCGCCGCGCTGGGGGACATCGGCTTCCCGAAGACTTTGGCCCACCCCGCGGTCGGCCGGTGCAGGCCCAGGATCAGCCGCAGGAACGTGGTCTTCCCCGCCCCGTTCGGGCCGAGCAGACCGAGCACGGTCCCCGGCTCGATGGTCAGGGTCGCGTCGTTCAGGGCGATTTGTCGGTTCTGGTAGATCTTCGTCAGGTGCGACGTTTCGACCACCAGTTCCGGGTCCACGTCCGCCACGATCGCCTCCACAAGCGGCCGGGAAAAGTCGGCCGCGGCGGGGGGAATAGCGTGGGAAACCGGGGCGGGCAAGGGGAAGTTCCGGACCCGGAAACGGCAGGGGCCGCCGGAATGGGTTCCGGCGGCCCCGTGTGGTGTCCCGCGGTTTCGCGTCAGCCCACGAACACGCCGCCCGCGAGGCCGGGGAACGGGTCGAGGGTCGGGATCGGGTTGAGCGGGTCGTCCG
>ERZ1066123.1980-NODE-1980-length-11206-cov-6.623262_pt1 | contig 11206 bp, 9 predicted proteins | sample MGYA00382770_ERZ1066123 | MGnify/ENA primary metagenome ERZ1066123 (study PRJEB33369, sample SAMEA5778353) | biofilm metagenome | biome: Industrial cooling water; feature: Water cooling tower basin; material: Biofilm | place: United Arab Emirates | collected...
AAGGAGACTGGATGTGATCGAGAGGAATTGGCGCTCGCTGATCCGGCCCGAGAAGCTCGACGTCGAGGTCGGGCCGGACCCGGAGCGCAGCGCGACCATCGTGGCGGAACCGCTGGAGCGCGGCTTCGGCATGACGCTGGGCAATGCGCTGCGGCGCGTGCTGCTGTCCTCGCTGCAGGGCGCGGCCGTCACCGCGCTGCGCATCGACGGCGTGCTGCACGAGTTCAGCTCCATCCAGGGCGTCCGCGAGGACGTCACGGACATCGTGCTGAACGTGAAGCAGCTCGCCATCCGCATGCAGGGCGAGGGGCCGAAGCGCCTGCAGCTCACGGCGAACGGCCCGGGCGAGGTCACCGCTGGCCAGATCCAGACCACCGGCGACATCGAGATCTCCAACCCCGACCTGGTGATCTGCACGCTGGACGACGGCGCCCGGCTGTCGATGGAGCTCACCGTCGCCAACGGCAAGGGCTATGTCCCCGCCGTGATGAACCGCCCCGAGGACGCGCCGATCGGCCTGATCCCGCTCGATGCGATCTACTCGCCGGTGCGGCGCGTCGCCTACCGCGTGGAACCCACCCGCGTCGGCCAGGTGACAGACTACGACAAGCTCGTGCTCAGCCTGGAGACCGACGGCACCGTCGCGCCGGAGGACGCAGTGGCGCTCGCCGCGCGCATCCTGCAGGACCAGCTGCAGCTGTTCATCAACTTCGACGAGCCGCGCCAGCGCATCCAGGAGGAGGCGCAGGACGACCTGCCCTTCAACCGCAACCTGCTGCGCAAGGTCGACGAGCTGGAGCTGTCGGTCCGTTCGGCGAACTGCCTGAAGAACGACAACATCGTCTACATCGGCGATCTCGTGCAGAAGACCGAGCAGGAGATGCTGCGCACGCCGAACTTCGGCCGCAAGTCGCTGAACGAGATCAAGGAGGTGCTCGCCTCCATGGGCCTCAACCTCGGGATGACGGTGACCAGCTGGCCGCCCGAGAACATCGAGGACCTGGCCAAGAAGCTCGAGGAACCCTTCTGATGCGCCACGGAATCGCCGGCCGCAAGCTCGCGGTCACCAGCACCCACCGCCTCGCCATGTTCCGCAACATGGCGACCAGCCTGATCAAGCACGAGCAGATCACCACCACGCTGCCGAAGGCGAAGGAGCTGCGCCCCTATGTCGAGCGCATCATCACGCTCGGCAAGCGCGGCGGGCTGCATGCGCGGCGCCAGGCCTATGCGCAGCTGATGGATGAGCGCGTGGTGGACAAGCTGTTCACCACCATCGCCGATCGCTACCGCGCCCGCAGCGGCGGCTATACCCGCGTGCTGCGCGCCGGCATCCGCTACGGCGATGCTGCTACCATGGCGATCATCGAGCTGGTGGACCGCGACCCGGCGGCAAAGGGGCTCGACAGCGGCCCGCGGCCCGAGGCGGCGGACGACGAGGCGCAGCAGGCGGCATAGCCGCGAGGCACGGCGACGAGGCGCAGGCGGGGCGGGTGGGCAACCACCCGCCCCGCCGCGTTTCCGGACCCGGTACGGGCGCCGCGTAACCGCCACGCCGTGGCGGCCGAAGGCGATGCCGGGCAGGGTGGTGCGCGTCCACCCGCTGGAGGCTTCCCATGACCCATGCCGCAGCCGTGACCTCGCCGCCTGGCACCGCGGCGCGGGCGCGACGCTGGCTCGGCCTCGGTGCCGATGCGGCCGACTTGCCGCGCCGCGTGCAGGCACTGGTGGTGCGCCAGCAGGACACCGCCGAGATCATCATCGGCGTCATGCAGGCGATGGCCATCGCAACCTTCGCCGTGCTCTACGCGCTCTCCCGCACCGCCAACCCGCCGCCCATGGAGATCGAGCCGGTGCCGGTGACGCTCGCGCTCGATGCGCTGTTCACCGCGCTGCGGCTCTGGCTGGCGATCCGCCGGCGCCTCGGGCCCGGGCTGCTGGCCGCCTCCGTCGTCATCGACTTCACCGTGCTGTTCCTCACGATCTGGAGCTTCCACCTGCAGTACATGGCGCCGCTCGCCGTGGTGCTGAAGGCGCCGACGGTGATGTACGTCTTCATCCTGATCACCCTGCGCGCGCTGCGCTTCGAGACGCGCTGGGTGCTGCTGGCCGGCGCCGCGGCCATGCTGGGCTGGACCGCCATCGTGGCCGCGGCGCTGCTGCAGGGCTCGGCCGGAGTGACGCGGAGTTTCCTGGCCTATGTCACCAGCCCGGCCATCCTGATCGGCGCCGAGTTCGACAAGCTGGTCTCCATCGCCATGGTGACGGCGCTGCTGGCGCTGGTCGTGGCGCGCGGCCGTGCCGTGCTGGTGGAGGCGATGCGCGAGCAGATCGCCGCCGCCGAGCTCTCCCGCTTCTTCGTGCCCGAGATCGCCACCCGCATCCGCGGCGCCGAGGCCGAGCAGATGGCCGGCCAGGCCGAGCGGCGCCAGGCCAGCATCCTGATGACCGACCTGCGCGGCTTCACCGGCATGGCCCGCGCGATGGAGCCGGACGCGCTGCTGCTGCTGCTGGCGGCCTACCAGGCACTGGTGGTGCGGGCCGTGCGCGCGCATGGCGGCAGCATCGACAAGTATCTCGGCGACGGCGTGCTGGCGAGCTTCGGCGCCGTCGCACCCAGCGACACCCACGCCGCCGACGCGCTGCGCGCCATCGAGGCGGTGCAGGAGGCCGTGTCGGGCTGGGCGCCGCCCGAGCCCGGCATGCCGCCGGTCGCCATCGGCATGGCGGCGTCGAGCGGGGAGGTGCTGTTCGGCACCGTCGGCGCCGAGGGGCGGCTGGAATACACCGTCATCGGCGACCCGGTGAACCGGACCGCGAAGCTCGAGAAGCACAACAAGGCGGAGGGCAGCGTGGCGCTGACCGATGCCGTGACCTATGCCCTGGCCGAGGCGCAGGGCTATGTGCCGTCCGTCCCCACGGAGCGCCGCGCGGCGCGGCAGGTGGCGGGGGTCGAGGCGCCCTTGGACCTGGTGCTGCTGGGCCGGCCTTGACGCGCCAGCGCGCGGCGTGTCCGGTGGCCGCATGACCCCCTCCGGCCCCCTGCGTGCCGCCCTTGGCGTCCTCGCCGCCGTGCTCGCGGTGCTGACGATCCACCAGGGGATGATCGGCCTGCTGCACGCGATCGGCTGGCTGCCGCGCGGGCCGTACCAGCTTGGTCCGACCGGGCCGCTCCGGGTGCCGGTGCTGGTCAACCTCTGCTTCTGGGGCGGGCTCTACGGCCAGCCCATGGCGGGCGGCTTCGTGCCGTGGCGCATGATGATCTCGCTGCTCATCAACCTGCCCTGGGGCGTCGCCACGGCGCTGATCCTGCAGGGCCTGCTGCGGTGGCGCGCTGCCGCCGCGTGACCGTCAGAAGATCCCCATCGCCAGCCCGGCCGCCAGCGCGGCGCCCAGTTCGGCGCAGCGGTCCAGCTCGGCCGCGGGGATGTTCTTCGGCGCCAGGATCGCCTCCGGCGTCTGCGCCCGCGTGCAGACGATGATCGGCGGCGCCACCGCGCGCAGCCGCCAGCCCGTGGCGATGCGCTCGATCTGGCGAACCGCGCTCGTCCCGTCGCTGCCGGCGCAGACCATCACGGCGTAGGGGCGGCCCTCGACGCGGCCGAGCGCGGGGTAGTAGCAGCGGTCGAAGAAGTCCTTGGCCATCCCGGCCATGGCCGCCAGGTTCTCCGGCGTGGCGAAGAGGTACGCGTCGGCCGCCAGGACGTCCGCGGGGGCGGCCGCCGCGGCGTGCAGCAGCCGCACCATGATCCCCGCCTCCCCGCCGGCGCCACGCGCGGCGGCCTCGGCCATCTGCCGGGTGCCGCCGGTCATGCTGTGCCAGACGATCAGCAGGCGCTTCGTCACACGGGAAAGAACCTGTTCGGCGGTCGCGGCAGCCCGAGGTTCTCGCGCAGGGTCCGCCCCTCGTACTCGGTGCGGAACAGGCCGCGCCGCTGCAGTTCCGGCACCACCTGCGAGCAGAACTCATCGAGGCCCTGCGGCAGGAAGGGAAACATGATGTTGAAGCCGTCGCAGGCCTCGCCTTCCAGCCAGCGCTGCATCTCGTCGGCGATCTGCGCCGGCGTGCCCACCATGGCGTTGCCGCCATAGCCGCCGAGCCGCTGGGCGAGCTGGCGCACCGTCAGCCCCTCCCGCCGCGCCAGGGTGATCGCGCGCTCGCGGCCGGACTTGCTCTGCTCCGTCTCCGGGACCTCCGGCAGCGGCGCATCGGGATCGAAGGCCCGCGCGTCCACGCCGAGCGCGATCGAGAGCGAGGCGATCGCGCTGTCCCAGTGCACCAGGCTGTCGAGCGTGGCGCGCCTGGCCCGCGCCTCCGCCTCCGTCGCGCCGACGACGACGAAGCAGCCCGGCAGGATCTTCAGGTGGTCCGGGTCGCGGCCGGTCGCCCGCATGCGCCCCTTCACGTCGGCATAGAAGCGCTGGCCCTCCTCGAAGCTGGGGGAGGCGGCGAAGACCGCCTCCGCCGTCTCGGCCGCAATCTGCCGTCCCGCCTCTGAGGATCCCGCCTGCACGATCACCGGCCAGCCCTGCACCGGCCGCGCGATGTTCAGCGGGCCCTTGACCGACAGCTCCTCGCCCTTGTGGCCCAGCACGTGCATCCGCGCCGGGTCGAAGAAGATGCCGCTCGCCTGGTCGCGGATGAAGGCGTCGTCGGCGAAGCTGTCCCAGAGTCCGGTCACCACGTCGTAGAACTCGCGCGCCCGCTTGTAGCGCTCGCCATGCGCCATGTGCGCGTCCTGTCCGAAGTTCAGCGCCGCATCCGGGTTCGCCGTGGTCACCAGGTTCCACGCCGCCCGCCCGTTGCTGATGTGGTCCAGCGAGGCGAATTTCCGCGCCACATGGTAGGGGTCGTTGTAGGTGGTCGAGGCCGTGGCGATCAGCCCGATCCGCTCCGTCACCATGGCCAGCGCCGAGAGCAGGGTCAGCGGCTCGAAGCTGGTCACCGTGTGGCTGCGCCGCAGCGCCTCGATGGGCATGTTCAGCACGGCCATGTGGTCGGCCATGAAGAAGGCGTCGAATTTCGCCGCTTCCAGCGTCTGGATGAAGCGCACCAGGTGCCGCAGGTTGAAATTGGCGTCCGCGAAGGCGCCGGGATAGCGCCAGGCCGCGGTGTGGATGGAGGCCGGGCGCATGAAGGCGCCGAGGCGGAGCCGCTTGCCGCTCATCCTGCCCTGCCCGCGGGGACGCCGCGCATGGTCGCTCTCCTCGTTGCGGTCCGGCGGCAGGTTAACACCCGCGCGCGCGGCGCGGCACCGGGCGGGCGCGATGGGGGGCATCCGGCGGCGGCATGCCCCCTCGACCACGCCGATGGTTCGGCCAGAATGGCGGCAAGGCCGGCAGGCGATGCCGGCGGGAGGAGACCGCATGATGCTCGACGGTGTCGCCCGTCCGGACGCTGACACCCTGCGCCCCGGCGCGCCTTGAGTCCTGAGGCACCCGACCGCTCCGCCAGGGCCGCGGCGCCGCGCCGGCGCGGCGGCGTGCTCGGCCCCTTCCGCGTGCGCAGCTTCCGCTTCCAGTGGCCGGCCGACCTGGTCACCTCCTGGGCCTTCGAGATGGAGACCCTGATCCTCGGCTGGTATGTGCTGGTCGAGACCGGGTCGGTGCTCTGGCTGACCGCCTTCGGGGCGCTGCAATTCCTCGGCACCGTCTTCGCGCCGATGATCGGCGTGGCTGCCGACCGCAGCGGCCACCGCTCCGTGCTCTGCGCCATGCGGGCCAGCTACGCTGCCCTGGCCGCGATCATCGCCACCATGGCGATGACCGGCACGCTGGGACCGGCGCAGGTCCTGGTGATCGCCGTGATCGCAGGGCTGGTGCGCCCCTCCGACATCGGCATGCGCAATGCGCTGATCGCGGCCACCATGCCGGCGCCGCTGCTGATGGCGGCGGTCGGCATCGGCCGCACCACGGCGGATTCGGCGCGCGTGGTCGGCGCGCTGACCGGGGCGGGGCTGGCGGCCTGGCTCGGCCTGGCGCAGTCCTACCTGGCGATCACCGCGCTCTATGCCGCGAGTTTCCTGCTCAGCCTCGGCACGGGGCCGACGCCGCGGCATCCCGGGGCGGCGCTCTCCACCCCATTGCGCGACCTGCGCGACGGCTTCGTGCATGTGGCGCAGACGCCGGCGCTGCTGGCCGCCGTCAGCCTGGCCTTCCTGGTGAACCTCTCGGCCTTCCCGCTCTCCGGCGGCCTGCTGCCCTTCGTGGCGCGCGACGTCTACGGCATCGACCGCACCGGCCTCGGGTTCCTCTCGGCGAGCTTCGCCGCGGGCGCGCTGCTGGGCTCGCTGCTGGTCGGCATCGTCGGCACGCGGGTGCAGGCGGGGCGGGCGATGATCCTCGGCGCGCTGGTCTGGTACGCGCTGCTGCTGGTCTTCGCGCGCACCGAATCCCTTGCGCTCGGCATGACGCTGCTGGCGCTGTCCGGATTCATGCAGAGCCTGTCGCTGTCGCCGCTCGTGGTGCTGATGCTGCAGGCGGCGGGCGATGCCTATCGCGGCCGGGTGATGGGGGCGCGCATGCTGGCGATCTATGGGCTGCCCATCGGCCTGTTCGCCGCCGGACCGCTGATCGAGCGCCTCGGCTTCCACGACACCGCGACGCTCTATGCCGGCTTCGGCCTGATCGCGACGGCGCTGATCGGGCTGGTGTGGCGCCGCGCGCTCTGGCCGCGCGAGGCGCCGGCGAATACGGGGCGCCGGGCGTGACGGATGCGCCCGTGCGCGGCGCGGCCGGGAAGCTGGCGCTGATCGGGCTTGGCACGCTGGCGGTGCCGCTGGACACCGCGGTGAACATCGCCTTTCCGCACATCACGGGCCATTTCGGCCTGCCGCTGGCGATGATCCAGTGGGTGGTGATCGCCTATGTGCTGACCCATGGCAGCCTGATGCTGGCCATGGGCCGCATCGGCGACATCGTCGGCCATGCGCTGGTGTTCCGCGTCGGCCTGGCCTGGAGCGCGATCGCCTATGTCGGCTGCGCGCTGGCGCCGAGCTACCCGCTGCTGCTCGGCGCGCGCGTGGCGCAGGGCGTGGGCGCGGCGCTGGTGATCTCCTGCGGCGCGGCGCTGGCGACCTCGCTCTACCCCGAATCGCGGCGCGGGCGGATCCTCGGCTGGTATGCGCTGTGCTTCGCGGCGGGGTCGGTGATCGGGCCATCCTTCGCCGGGCTGCTGGTGGACCGTTTCGGCTGGCCGGTGGTGTTCTGGTTCCGCATCCCCATCGCGCTGGCGGCGCTGCTGCTGCTGCGCGGCCTGCCGGCGCCGCCGCGCGCCACCCGGCGCGAGCCCTTCGATGCGCCCGGCGCCGTGCTGGCGACGGCGACGCTGGTGGCGCTGCTGCTGGCGATCAACCAGGCCCGCCATCTCGGCGCGGGGGAGGTGCAGGCGGTCGGGCTCTTCGCGCTGGCACTGGCCGGGCTGGCGGGCTTCCTCTGGTGGGCGCGCCGGGCGCCGCGGCCGCTGATCGCGCTGCACCATTTCCGCTCGCTGGAGTTCCCGCTGGCCAATCTGGGCCATGTCCTGGTGAACCTGGCGGCATTCGCCGGGCTGCTCTTCGTGCCCTACTACCTGGCGCGCATCGCCGCGCTGCCGAGCAGCCTTGCCGGCTTCGTGCTGGCCAGCGGACCGCTCGGCATGATGCTGGCCTCGCCCCTGGCCGGCCGCCTGCTGGTCCGCTTTTCCGCGCGCGCCGTCGCGCTTGCCGGGGCCGGGCTGGTGGCGATCGGGCTGTTCCTAATCAGCCGCTGGGGGGCGGCGGAGCCGGTGTGGTGGCTGCTGGCCTCGCTGCTGCTGACCGGGGCCGGGCTGGGGCTGCAGACCGTCAGCTACACGGACCTGGTGACCGGTGCGATGCCGCGGGCGGACCGCGGCGTGGCGGGCAGCCTGGCCATGATGACGCGGACGGTCGGGCTGGTGATCGCCGCCTCGCTGCTGACCCTGCTCTTCGCCGTGCTGGAGGCGGCCGCGGTCGCGCACGGCGCGGCGGCGGCCGAGGCCTTCCTGCACGCCTTCGCCGGCACCTTCGCGGCCGCCGCCGCGATCCCCGCCGCCTATGTCGCGCTGTCGCTGCTGCTGCGCAGCCGCCCTACTCCATCGGGATCCGTGCCTCCCGCACCACGCGGCTGATCTTCTCGTGCTCGCGGCGCAGGAAGGTGCCGAATTCCTCCGGCGTGCCGCCGGTGACCAGGGCGCCGAGGTCGGACAGGCGCTGCCGCCCCTCCGGCGTGCCGACGATGGCCATGATCTCCCCGTTCAGGCGCTGCACCGCCTCGGGCGGCATGCCGGCCGGGCCGAAGAAGGCGTACCACTCGACCACCTCGAAGCCGGGGATGGCCGCCTCGGCGAGGGTCGGCAGGTCCGGCACGAAGGGCAGGCGCTGCGCCGCGGTGACGGCCAGGGGCCGCACCGTCCCGTTCCTGACATGCGGCAGGGTGGAGCCGGCATTGCCGAACATCATCGGGATCTGCCCGGCGACGAGATCCGCCAGCGCCGGCCCGCCGCCGCGATAGGGCACGTGTACCATGTCGATCCCCGTCGCCAGCTTGAACACCTCGCCCGAGATGTGGACGGAGGAGCCGATCCCCGGCGAGCCGAAGGAGAGCCTGCCCGGATTGGCCCGCCCATAGGCGATCAGCTCCGGCACGCTGCGCACTGGCAGGGCCGGGTTCACCACCAGGATGTTCGGCACGTCGGCGAGGTGCAGGATCGGCGTGACGTCGTCGATCGGGTGGTAGGGCTGCCGGGTCAGCAGGGTCGCCGTGATCAGCGTGCTGATCGAGAGGCAGAGGGTGTGGCCGTCCGGCGCGGCGCGCAGCGCCTCCACCGTGCCGATTGCGCCGGAGGCGCCGCCGCGGTTCTCCACCACCACGGCCTGGCCGAGCGCGGCCGAGAGCGGCGGGGCGATCTGGCGGGCGAGGATGTCCGTGGTGCCGGCGGGCGGCCAGGGCACGATCATGCGGACCGGTCGGGTCGGCGCCCAGGCGACGGGCGGGCGCGTCTGGGCGCGGGCCGGGTGGGGCAGGCCAGCGAGGGGCAGGCCAGGGAGGGGCAAGGCTGCCGCCGCGATCGCGCCGAGCGCCCCTCTGCGTCCGATCATGCGGTGACCTCCCCCCGGTGTGGAAGCCGGCACTCGATCTGGCGGTCACCGACCTGGCGTGGCGGGTGTCCGCCGGGTCGAAGCTGCCAGGCGCTGCGTGTCATGCGGCCTCGCCGATCTGCTGCTTTTCGCGCGCGAGCGGGCGGCTGTCCAGGACGGTCCGCCTCGGGGCCTTGCCGAAGCACCAGCGCCCTGGTGGGTGCGCGCCTCGTTGCAGTGCGTCATCCCCTCGTCGAGGTCGGCCTGCAACTCCTCGATGGCGCGGTGGCCTTCCTGCGGACGGCGTCGCGGTAGAACTCGTTGAGCAGCGCCTTCTGGACGCGCCCGCAGATACCGTTGGTCTGCGGGCTCTTCGTGCGGGTCCGCGTCGCGATGCTGCCAAGGCCTCCGGCGCCAACCGTTCCGCCGCACCCGCCGTAACCGGCAACGTCCCCGCCATCCCGCCCACCCGCGAATCGATCGAGACAAGGCATCGCAGAAGGGTCCGTCGGGCAGGACGCCGGAACCCGCCTGGGCAGGCATGTCCACCGCCGGCTCATCCCCGCGCATGCGGGGAACACCAATTCGGCGCTGCCCGCCCTGGCGTTCCGGGCTACGCGGCACGGCGCATGCACGCCTTGGTTGAGCAACGGCGTAGCCGGCATCGGCATCCTGCGGCAAGGTGCTGGATGTCAGCGGGCCCGGCCACATCGAGGATTGCCCCCGCGCCATCGGGCGTGGCCAGCGCGCCCGGTCGAGACCCCGCACGTTGTCGTCTGCCTGCATCGCGGCCGTCCGGGCACGGATCGACGCCGATGCCCTGATGGGCGGATCACGGCCATCGCAGGCCCCGCAGCCGGCGCCGAGGCGTCTTGACCCGCTCGCCGCCGCGCGGAACGATGCTCGCCGGGCTCGGGGATCGGCATGGGCTATCGCGTCGGCGTGGATATTGGCGGGTCCTTCACGGATCTCGCCGTGCTTGACGAGCGGACCGGCGAGGTCCGGAGCCTGAAAGTCCTCTCCCGCCCAGACCGGCCGGGCGCCGAGGTTCTTGCGGGCCTCGCCGCCATGCAGGCGCGCCACGGCATCGATCCCGGGGCGATCAGCTACTTCACCCATGGCACCACGGTGGGCGTGAACACCGTCATCCAGCGCAGGGGGCCGCGCCTCGCGCTGCTGGTCACGCGCGGCTTCCGCGACGTCCTGGAGCTTGCGCGGCTGCGCGCGCCGGACATGTACGACCTGCTGTCGAAGCGCCCACGCCCCCTCGTCACGCGCGACCGGGTCTTCGAGGTCGAGGAGCGCATGCTGGCCGATGGCTCGGCGCACCAGCCGCTCCGCGCCGCCTCGGTCCATGCCGCGGCGGCGGCCGCGCGCGCCGCCGGGGCGGAGGGCATCGTCGTCGCCTTCCTGCACGCCTGGCGCAACCCGGCGCATGAACGTGCGGCGCGCGCGATCCTGGCGGAGGTGGCGCCCGACCTGCCGGTGCTGTGCTCGGCCGAGGTCTGGCCCGTCCTGCGCGAGTACGAGCGCACCGTCACCGCCACCATCGCGGCCTATGTCCAGCCGCGCGTCGCCCACTATCTCGGCGCGCTGCAGGCGGCGCTGCGCGAGGCCGGCGTGCCGGCGGAGCCGCGCGTCACGAAGTCCAACGGCGGCGTCATGACGGCCGAGCGCGGCAAGCACGACTGCCTGCAGATGGTGCTGTCCGGCACCGCAGCCGGCGTGATCGGTGCCGCCTTTGTCGCGCGGCTCGCCGGCGCCGCCGAATGCCTCAGCCTCGACATCGGCGGCACCAGCGCGGACGTCGCGCTGATCCGCGATGGCCGGCCGCGCTACGGCATTGGAGAGACCGTCGGCGACTTCCAGATCCACATCCCCTCGGTCGCCGTCAGCTCGATCGGCGAGGGCGGCGAGTCCATCGCCTGGGTCGACGGTTTCGGCGTGCTGCAGGTGGGGCCGGAGAGCGCCGGATCGACGCCGGGTCCCGCCTGCTTCGGGCGCGGCGGCACGCGGCCCACCGTGACCGACGCCTTCGCCGCCTGCGGCCTGCTCGGCGCCGGCGCGGAACTCGGCTACGGCGCGGCGCGCGTCGATGCGGCGCTGGCGCGCGCCGTCATCGGCACGGT
>ERZ1066123.1981-NODE-1981-length-11205-cov-8.394888_pt1 | contig 11205 bp, 15 predicted proteins | sample MGYA00382770_ERZ1066123 | MGnify/ENA primary metagenome ERZ1066123 (study PRJEB33369, sample SAMEA5778353) | biofilm metagenome | biome: Industrial cooling water; feature: Water cooling tower basin; material: Biofilm | place: United Arab Emirates | collected...
TGATCAGAATCACGACGCACTCATCCGAAACACGCCGTTTTTCCGCACCCTGCTAACGCGAGTTATGCGGACCCGCCGAACCTCGTGACCGCAGCCTAACTCCGGTTCGAGCGGAACCTGAGGTGGGGATAACGCGATAGCATCGTCTTTTCATCTCAACGCCTCCGTCCGCCAATGGCGCGAAGAGGCTGCGTTTAGGTCGGTCTACCTAACGCCGCCGTCCCCACCCCGAAAAACCACCGCCCACCCACGTTGCACGCGGGTGGGCGGCTTCGCAAGCAAGCTCGACTGTAGCGCGAACGAACTCGACTGTAACGCGAACGAGCTCGACCGTACGGCGCGACGCACATCGCCGAGACCCCGTCGTCCTCCTCCCCCTTGCCATCCCATTGCGTTCGTTCCGTAACGTCCGCACGCTCACGCCGAGCAACTCCGCCGCCTTGGTCAGACTTCCGCCACTGGCCTCAAGCGCTCGCCCAATCGACACTCGCTCCGCCTCGTTCACGTCGAGCGCCTCGAGCACCTCGGCACCGCGCTTCATGGGCACGCCGCTGTTTGCCGCAGCTTTCGAGCAACCTCTGAGCCACGGCCAGTGCTCCCGTTGTCGTCAGGTCGCCATCGAAGTTGTTGGCCCAGCAGCGGCCGCTCTGCCGGCACGGCGAGAGATCGCCGCCGTGGCATGCTTGAACTGCATCGCGTGACGCCATGACGTCGCGAACCGTCTCGTGAAACGGCGACGTGCGTGTTCGCCGCGTCGCCCAATGGGTAGTTTTCAAGGCGACCGCCATCTACTGCCCGTTCATGAGCGACAAGTACGACGACCTCGAGATCCACTACCTCAACGTCGAAGCCGACATCCCGCAGCGGCAGTTTGGGGTGCCTACGGGCCAGTACCTGGCCTGGCTCATCCGACGTGGCTGGGCCTCACCGGACCTCAACGCCCTCCTCGAGGACCTCGAGGCCGGCAGCACCAGCGGCTGCGACGTCCTCTGGGACCAGTGCGACGGCAAGTTGATCGCCGATGACCTGAGCGACGCGGGGAATCAGTTCACGGGTGCGTATTTCGAGCAGCACTACTTCACTGACTACCTCGCGCTGTTCGGCCTCGATCGCGAAAAGCCCGACGCGCTCTATCGCCCGGCTGACACACCCGAGAACGCGGCGCGTGTTGCTCGAATGCTGGACGCGTGCGTGCGGGCGCGTACCGTCACGCCGGGACTGCCGACACTGGAAGCGATTCACACGCTCCTCACCGACACGGCACAGGAACACCTTGCGCCTCGTGGCTTCGTGTCGAGCGATGAGATGCGGTGGAGCGAACGGTTCAGGATCGCGACCCTCAAGCGACCGTTCGCCGGCGGCGAGCACCGGCTCTCGCTTGGCACCTATCTCGACAGCAAGCGCGGCCACCACGGCGTGTTCGCGGACCTGTCGTCGGTGCACCAACACGTGGCCGCCGCGTTGCGCGAGGCGTACACGCCGGCCGAACGCGCGGCGATGAGCGCGTACGCCGAGCAGTTCATCCCGGTTCGACTGCCCATGCACGTGTGGGCGGGTCCGCACCCCTTGCTTACCGACGTCCAGGAGGGGGTTGATCGGTTCGACTGGCTCGGTCATCGTCGCCAGGTGGTGTTGATCTCCGACGCCGATGAAGTCCCGCACGCCATTCACACGCTGATGACGCTTCTGGACAGGGACCTGTTGCGAATGCTCCCCGAGCTGGAGACGCCGGCCGGTATCGCGCGGCTCAAGTGCCGCACGCCACTCCGTAGTGCGGCGGCCAACTTCAGCGAACACGATCGCGCAATTCTGGTGTGCGCGGAGTTGGCCAAACTGCCCAATCTTCCGGCGCTTTGTGATGAGATGCTGCAGTGGCTGCAGCACGGCAAGCCACAACTCTATCTTGGCGATCGCCTCATGCTCGCGTTCATTCAATCGGTGCAGGCCCGCGTACGGGGCGCGTGACTGATCGATGTTCCTCGGCCATACGATCCTGACAGCGGAGCGCCTGCGCAGTGGCCATATTGGTGCATCCACCACACGCGCGTCAGGTCATATCGCTGCCGTGTCACGTGTGGATCTGGACGCCGACGCCGCATGCTCTTTCGAACGACTTTCCTGACCGGCATCCAGTCCGGCGACATCCGACTCGCCTTCCGTCGCTGGCAGCGCCCGACGGTGCGCGCCGGTGATCTGTGCGCGAAGCTCGGCATGACCGACGCATCATGACATCCGTCGACCGTTATCTCGCGACGCTCCCGGCGCCGCAACGTGAGGCGCTCGCACGACTCCGCGCGTTGCTGCTGTCGCTCGTTCCCGACGCCGAGGAGGCCATCAAGACGCGCGTACCGGCCGTTCGCTACCGCAACGCGACGGTGGTGGGATACGGCGCTGGGAAGGATCACCTCGCGCTGTATGTGATGTTCGGCGACGCGCTGCGCGAACTCGCGCCGGAGTTGGCCGGCTTCGACGTGGGCCGCCGCGTCGTGCGATTCACGCCGGAGCACCCGATCCCCGATGACCTCATCGGCAACGTGGTGCGGCATCGGCTGGCGGAGATCACGCAATCCCGGGGCACCACACGCCGCGCGTGAGCACCATCTGCCGGCCCCACTCCACGCCATGCATCTCGCGCGCTACGCTCCGAGACCGCGCGGGATCGTGAACAGCCGACTGCACAACACATGGATAGCGAACGCCACCGCGATCACCGGCAGTGATGCCGACAGCGTTCGGAAGCCGGCGGCCGGTGTCTGGCGCAGCGGCTCGAGCAGCGCAATGCGACGTTCAAGCTCCGCATCGAAGATCGCGGCCCGCTCTCGGTCTGTGAGGCCGCGCGACGGTGTCCGGCATCCGGTGCGTCGTTGCTATCGCGGCTGGTAGCGCGTGTCGCCGGTCTGCCACAACAGGAATGCGTACACACGTGCGGCCAGCTGCGGGTTGCCGTCGAAGAGCGGGACGTGCCCGGCGTCGGTGCGCAGCCACAGCAATGGCCGCGCGCTCGTGCTGGCGGTGCGCAGTCGCGCGACGTACTTCGCGACCAGCATCTCGCTGCCGAAGTTGTAGTCCGCGCCAGTCGACTGGACGATCATCGCCGGCAGCTCAACGCGCTGCGGCACCTGATGGTACGGTGACGCCTTGAGGAGGAGTCGGATGCCGGCCGCCGACTCAAGGTCGCCGAGTTCGTTGAGGTTGCGCCGCGCCGTGGGATCGAAGGCGGCACCGCGAATCTCGTCGGGCGTGCCCGCGCCGAAGACGATGGCGCCAAGAAGATCCGGACGTTGCGCGAGTAACAGCCCGGGGATGTGCGCGCCGAAGGAGAATCCACTGAGCACGACCCGTCCAGCGGACGTGTACCGTCGCGCAATCAGGCCTTCGATGGCCGCGATCATGTCGTCGAGCGTGCGCTGCTTGCCGTCACGCGTGGCGGCACGGTGCCACGCGTCGCCCAACTCGCCACCGCCCCGCACGTGCGCGTAGGCGTACACCCCGCCGAGCGCGACCCAGGTCGTCACGTGCGGCATGAACTCGGGATCGGTGCTCCTGCCGAAGCCGCCATACGACTCGATCAGCAGTGAAGCCCTGCCATCAAGCTGTCTCGATGCCAACGCCTGCGGATCGTACACGACAGATACCGGCACCAGCGTTCCATCCCGTGAACGAACCTCGATCCGCTCGGACCGGACCGATCCTGTTGCCGCGCTGCCACCATCGTCGAGGCCCAAGGGCACGGAAGATTCCGCGCCTTCCTCGACGCGGAAGTAGCGCGGCGTGGTGGCCCACGTGGCGAGACCGAACGTGACACCGGCGAGATGCGGGGGGCGGCGGAGCAGGGCAAGCCCACCGTCGTAGGGCAGCGTGACGCGTGTCGTACTGCCGTCCGACCAACGACGTCGGTAGAGCGCGACTGCACCGCCGGTGCGTTCCGTGAAGTAGAGGGCATCGGCCTGCACGGCGATGGCAACGATGACGCCGGATCGTTCCGGCACCACGGTGTCCCAGCGTGTGTTGGCGTCGAGCGGCTCCCGCAGCACACGCCGAACGATCGCGCCGCGATCGGAGCGGCGCGAGACGGCATAGACGGTATCGCCGCGTAGCTGCACCGCGCTCATGCGATCATCGACCTCGGCGATACGCTTCCACTGCGGCGTGGTGAACTGGCCTCGCGAGTCCTGCGCGAGACGCGCCCCGTAGAGTTCGCTGCCGTTGCGCCGGATACGCGAGATCGCGCCCACCATCCAGTTGGTGCCTGGTGCCGTATGGACCCGAGTCGGCAAGTCCTCAGGCGCGACGGGTACAGCGGCAGAGACGTCGAATCCGAAGAGCGGAACGTCTGCAGCCTGCGGCGTGCCGATGCGATGCACGAACTGCCGTCCACGCTCAAGCCGCGCCGACGACGGACCGCTGGCAGCGCCGGGCCATTCGCGTGGATAGATGAATCCGCTACCGTCCGGTAACCACGTCACTTCGTAGCGAGAGCCGGATGTGGTCGCGAGCAGATCCGGAATCTCGTCCGAGAGCAGCCGACCCTGTGCAACATCGAGCACGGAGATGGACGGCGCCCGATCGCCGTCGGTGGTGGTCCCGAGCGCAACGAGGCGCCCATCCCAGGACGGGACGAACGCCCGCAAACGCGCGCCTCCGCGCGCGGCGGCAAGTGCGGAGTCGGTCAGCAGCGTACGCTCGGCGGTCTGGTCGCGATTCACGGCCATGAGTGACGGGCTGCTACCGAGCCAGCGCTCAATGAGCAGGCCCGCGCTGGACTCGCTCACTCTGCCGAGGGTCGAGAGTGACGTGAACATCCGTGCGATGCGGCTCTCGATGGAGTCGGCAGCGACTACCTGCTGCAGCACCGCGCTGGCGTATTCCCCCTCGCTCCTCATCCACTGCTGAACGCGAATGTCTGTGCTGTCCTCGAGCCAGCGAAAGGGGTCCGCGACCTCGACGCCGTGCAGCGTATCGCGGTACGGCATCGCCGATGGCGCGGGCGGTGGTGTCGCGGACGCGTCGCCGACGTCCGGGCGTTCGCTCGAGCGGCTGCAGGCGTTGAGCAGGGCCAGCAAGGCCAGGCTTGCTCGGAAGGGCGCTTTCGTCATTCGCCTGGTGGGCTGGGAGTGGTCGAGGATGGATTGCAGCCGAACGATGCGTTCTGATGCAAGACTGCGAAACATTGCAGTCGCCATCAGCGTCGGCGTCCAGCCGATGCCAAAAGCACGAGAAGGTCAGCCCGCCGCCATCGCCGGTATCGTGCGCCCACGTGTTCGGGAGCGCAAGGCGTACGCGCATCAGCTGCAAGTGCCAAAGGTCGCTGGTGTGGGGATTCAACGACGTGCCCAGATCGCCAACGACCGCTGCGTCGGTGACACCGGCTTCCTCATTCAGCTCACGCAGCGCCGCCGCCTCAACAGATTCGGACGCTTCAATGGTGCCCTTGATCAGCTGCACGCCAGCCAGCGGATGCCGAAACACCAGGATCTCTGTTGCCGCACCTGACCCGCGCAACAGCACCGGGACCACCTTGTCAGTCATGTTGGGCACTGGTGTGGTCGTGCACGGATTTTGGGGAGGGGGACCTAGCGATCATAGCTCCGCTGCAAAGTGGCTGGATAGACTTTGTCCTGCGCACGGACGGTCGGCCACTTTCTCGGCAGCAACCGGCGTTAGGTAGCCAGTGGGATAGAGGGCATGCACGGCAAGCTGAAGTGCGCGATTATTCGCTCCGCCACCTCCGCCGCCTCACGCGTTGTTGTCTCGAGCCGGAGATAATCAGTGCGGGCGTCGAACTCGCCTCGCGAGTTCAGTCGGTAGGTTGCGTCGTCGGCCAGAAGTCGCGCGCGCGAGGCTGCGAGGTCGCGCTAGAAAGGCTTCTCCGCCAGACGAAACGCAGTCTCATTGCGGCGCAGGCGCTCCTCTTGCGTCGCCTCGAGTTCAACGAAGACGACGCGCCCGCCCCGGGCATGGAAGGGCGCTACGTATGACTCGACCGCAGCGGCATCGGCCGGCTGGTCGAACGCCCACACGTAGGTGAAGATCATGCCAGGCAAAGTGCTCGCCGCAACCTCCGCAGCCGCGTGCGCGCCACTAGCGCGTGGCCTACTGTCATCTTACCCACCGCGGGTGGGCCCACGATCATCACGAGCATGGGAGCACGAGACGTATCGAGCATCGGATCTCCGTGAACGGGTCGTTTCTGGTCAGCAACCTAACCGCTCGAGTTCAGTTGCGGGCGGATGGTCGCCATCGCGGCGAAGCCGCCTCCTCAGACCACCCGTCGGCGGCAACGCCACGCGGGCAACACGTGCGCTACGCACCGTTATGCTTACGCTCCGCTGCTCGCGCTACAGCAGTCTTCCAAGCACCACTCTCCGGCGTCATACCTCTTGCGGTGACAAAGGCGTGAACACGCAAGGTCGCCTCCGGAATGGCGACCGTGAGCGCAGCCAGTAGCTCCTCCGGCACCATCCAGGAAATGCCTTGTGCTGCCTGTGCCGCGCGAGGGTCTGATGGGAGCTCCTCGTACGCCTCGTAGATCCGACCGAGTGTCGCAATCACGTCCGATCGTTCGGGCTCATCGAACGCGAGTCGCGCTGCGGCCGTGAGCTCTGGTAACGTGAACGGCGGCTCTCTTGGGTGACTGGAGCGCATGAGCTGGAAGGCACGAGTGAGAAAGTGTCCTATTCGTGAGCCTTGGTGTCACCGAACGCTCCGGTCAGACGGCACGTTCGAACACTCACTCGGGGCGACGTGCGCACTCGTTCAGAATGCGTTCGATCATCCCGGCGGGCGTCCCGAGGTTCGCTGCGTCGAGGATAGACGGACCTCGTACTCGGAGCGCGGGCGTCTCAGACCCGACCCGGTATTTCGGAGTACGCCGGATTGGTCGAGCAAGTTCAGGGCAATGGACGTGCGCGGTCCCTGCGCAGTCGCGGTGGAGCTCGACGAATCGTTGGGCCCACGGAGATCGCCGCGCACATCCGAATAGCGAACCGGGTGGCCCACGCTATCAACGATCAGCATCACGTTCCGGTGGCGCGATTCGCGTGGTCCGAAGGCGTACCAGAACGCACGCTGGCCGGATCGAAGCAGCGGTCCCGTCGGCGCCGGTTCGCAGTGGCCGCCGGTATCGACCGCCGGTACAGCGGCACGGAACGCACCGACCTCGCCAGCTCTCACAGGCAGCGTGAAGGGACCCTGCACGGCGAAACCCGACGGCCCAGCGCTCGGCGCAGACTTGGGGCCAGCATTATGACACGCGGCAAGACCGAGAGCGAGAACGACGATTGCTCGTGGCAAGGAAATGGTCTCCAGTTCAAGTGAGCGAGTGCCGGCTGACGCCAAGCTCTGCCGCGGGGCATCACAACAATGCGGCAGGCGAACGTAGTGAGCCAGCCGCGCTCCCTGCTCAGCCCCGTCGGCAGCAGCGATCCGTTAGGCCAAGCCGAATCACCACTTAACGCGCTTCAGATCGGCCTGGGTTCTGGCTGCTACCGTCCTGGTCCAACTTGCAGGCCTTGCGGAGAAAACAAAACGTGTAGCGCCGACAATCATTCGCCGATTTACCTCCTTCGCGATAGGGCGATTCACCCGTACTCTGGTGACCTCACCGGGCGGTCCTTGTCGGCATCCCATCAATACTAGCGTCGGGCTTAAGGGGAAAGTTACCTCGGATTCCGGGCTGCCGATTCCGAAGCCACTGAAGAAGAACGCAGGATTATCGGAAGTAAGTATCGGTGTTGACGATGGCACATCGACGATCCGCCAGAACATTGAATGAATCCCTTGCAGGACCTTGCCTGTGGGCCACGGGTCGTCAATTTCGTCTCGAAGAAGGGATGCCGCCTCAGTTTGGTACCGTTCTTCTAGTCTATCCAGCTCTCGGAGCAGCTCAGCTATCTGATTCTCGTTATCTCGGGTCTGCTCAGCCAAGATCTCCGCCCTATTGTTCGAGATGACGCTGTCGACCACTGCTGGAACAATGCCCGTGGCCTGGAGGCGCTTTCGGGGAACGCGCGTGAGCATCACCGCGATGTAGGTAAGCAGATCGCCTCCCTCGCTTTGCGACGGAAGATCGCCTCGCCTTAGCGCATTCAGCGCAGTGTTTCCCGGATTCTCAACGAGACTTGTAAGGCGACGCTCAACTTCTGGGGAGAAGTAGTCGGCCGACTGTGCGACTTTGGCGATTGCTGCGTTTGTCCAGACTCCGGTCGCTTTGTCGAACATCCAGATCAGCTTCCGATCAGGATCGCTTGAAAATGCTCGCAGATAGTTTTGCGGGATGTAATGTTTTCCCATTGATTCCTTCCGTATGGCCGAACACAGCTAGGCAGCGTCTGGACGGATCGTTAGGTACGGGATAGCGTGACGGCGCCACTCGGCGGCCCTAGCGCTGAACCAAGTAAGCAGGGAACTCTCGCGCTCGATGAGGTCGTCGGAAATCTGAGCGCCCGTTTGCTGCAGATGCGCAAGCCGTTGGTTGGACATTCGGAACTGAATTGCCTTCTCGTACGTCTCAAGAATGAAATCTGATGTAGCTTCGTCGTACAGGTAGAGCGCTTGGTCGGTATTCACGCCAAAGCTACGAAGATCGTCGAGCTCCACTCGTGCGTTCGTGACGACTGCAGCAATAAAGCGGTTCACTTCGCGGTAGACGGGTAGGCGCAGATGGTATAGCGCGATGCTGCAGCCGCTGCTTGTCCCTGCAGTCCTCGGCGCATTTGCACCTCGTTCCGTACCAAGCCACATAGCGTCTCCGTTCTTGGCGAGGTAGGCTCTCAATTCCGCGGCGTAATGCGTGACCTCGGCCGCAGACAGCCCCTTCGCCTGGCTTGTGCGCGTATCGAGATCGTTGTGATGCGCGAGACACAAAAACTCCAGGTTGCTCGGCGCATTGTTCGTCCTATCGCGGTCGAGATGCGCAATCTGACCGTCCTTCTGGCGCAGGTCGAAATCCAGCCCAAAGCAAACCGGGCATCGCCTGCGATGACGAGTAAGGACGTCAGTGACGGTTGAAGGCGCTACAGCTACGCGCTTTCCAGTTGCACTCGCGGTAATTGTCATTGTTACCTCATCGGACGTCGTGACGCTGCCTAACGCGAATTATGCAGACCTGCCGAATCTCAGCAGCGCAGCCTAATCGCGGTGCCGAGCACGACTCGGTTACTGCGGCTGTGGTGGCAACTCAATGCGACCACGCTGGTTGCGCAGCGACATCGAGCAACAGCACCGCGGTTAGGTCGGTCGACCTAATCCCCGCTGGCCGCACGCCCCAAACACTACCGCCCACCCACGTTGCACGTGGGTGGGCGGCTTCGCAAGCAAGCTCGACTGTAGCGCGAACAGACTCGACTGTACAACGAACCGACTCGACCGTAGATCGAACGAACTCGACTGTACGGCGCAATGCACAACGCACAACGCCCTTCGCACCGTCGTCCTCCTCCCGCTTCCCCGGCCTATTGAGCTTGTTGCGCAACGTCCGCACACACATCTCAAGCAACTCCGCCGCCTTCGTCCGATTCCCACAGCTGGCCTCGAGCGCCCGCCCAATCAGCACCCGCTCCGCCTCGCGCACGACGCCGCGCATGGCGAGCGCGAGCACGGCGCGGAGATCGATGCCCGGCATGTCGTCAACTGGGCGCGCGGTAGCCGGGGAGATGGCGCGCTACCCACACGCCATCACGTCATCACTCACCCGCTGTCCACGCACCCGCGCTGTGCCGATGTACGGCACGTCCATCGTGCCCTCGACACGCACCGATCCCCCCGCCTCGCGGATCAATCGCATGCGATATCGCTGCACATAGGGCCCAGGAGGGGACGGCCGTTCGCCCGCCGCCCACGCGCGCTCCCGCTCGGCCCGAGCGGCCTCGTTCGCGGCGTTCACCTTGGCCTGCCACTGCGCGCGTTCGGCCGGCGTGAGCAGGGACGGAAAGAGTCGCTCTTCGAAGTCGGCGGACCATGTACGTTCCCCGCCCGCGCCACGATCACTGTGCCATTGCACGGTGACGTAGGCCGTGGTGTAGCGGCGATCGACGCCGCAGCTGGGCGCCAGACCATCGGGCAGCACGGCGGTGGTGGCGATCACGCTGTACGACGTCGGCGTGAGTGGCGCGAGTCCGGTTGTGTTCGCGCTTGCTGAACGACTCGACCCGCAGCTCGAGCGTGAGCATTGCGAAGTAGTCTGCGACGGTTGCGGCGACTTCCTGCTGGCTCCAGTCGGCGGGCATGGGTCGGCGGAGGACGAGGAAATTCCGGCGACAAAGTCGCGCACAACGACTGACCGTTGGCAGCCAGTCGGTGGCGATGACCACTTGGCACGTCATACAGCCGTTCCATCACCGACCGCGTGAATGCCTCCTGGAGGCTACCGAGTCAGCCTCCAAACCACCCGGGGAATGTCGACGGTCACGGCCGCGACGCAGCGCGATCCGAGTTGCTCACGACGAGCCCTCGCAAGACCTCGATATCGAGCGGCTCGCGTGTGAGGTGGATCATCGCGTGGCAGTTCGGACACACAGGAATCAAGTCGCGGATCGGGTCGACTTCGTACTCGCCATCACGGTGCGACAGCTGGGTGAGGTGATGGACGTGGATGACACCGCGACCCATCGGGCCGTAGAAGCGCTCGAAGTCGAAGCGACAGATCTGACACACAGCACCAAAGTGCGCGATGCAGGCTTTCCGTGCACGATCGTTGCGTTCGTAGGCGTTCACCAACACCTGCAAGGCAGCACCCTCGCGATACGACACGGACTCATCAACCTGCTCCGGGAGCGCGGATGGGGCCTCCTCGTCGGAAGCGTACCACTTTGAGCCGAGTCTGAGGAGGGCGCGACGCGTGAGTTCAGGAATGAATCCGTCAATGCGAGCAGGACCTACGCCGTCGGTGTCTTGTCGCTTGGTGGAGTACTTGAGCGGGAAGGTCAAAAGTGAGAAGCCATCTTCTTCAACCAGGCGGATGTGCTCGCGCGACTGCGCGAACGATGCACTCCGCTTTCCGGCCGATGTCGTCGCCCATGCCTCATCGAGGATGAGCGACCGGTTACCGCTCGAAAACCTGTCCCACGCGCCGAAGATGACGGTCCGCGTCGATTCGTTGACGAACGACCAGCTCCAGGTCCAGTTGCGGCAGGTCGCGCCGTGTGACTCGATGAATGCCTTGCGAGACCGGTTGGTCGAGGGTCGCGCGGCTGTGACGTCTCTTTC
>ERZ1066123.1983-NODE-1983-length-11203-cov-7.031665_pt1 | contig 11203 bp, 7 predicted proteins | sample MGYA00382770_ERZ1066123 | MGnify/ENA primary metagenome ERZ1066123 (study PRJEB33369, sample SAMEA5778353) | biofilm metagenome | biome: Industrial cooling water; feature: Water cooling tower basin; material: Biofilm | place: United Arab Emirates | collected...
CCATCACGGCGAGGTCGCGCGAGAGCATGTCGAGGTAGGTGAGCGTCTCATAGCGCTCGGCGTTCGGGTTCTTGCGCAGGTCGGCGGTGTAGACGCCGTCCACCTGCGTGCCCTTCAGCAGCGCATCGCACCCCATCTCGGCGGCGCGCAGCGCCGCGGCGGTGTCGGTGGTGAAGAAGGGGTTGCCCGTCCCGGCGCCGAAGATCACCACCCGCCCCTTCTCCATGTGGCGGATGGCGCGGCGGCGGATATAGGGCTCGCACACCGACTCCATGGCGATGGCGCTCTGCACCCGGGTGACGATGCCGACCTTCTCGAGTGCCGACTGCATGGCCAGCGCGTTCATCACGGTGGCCAGCATGCCCATGTAGTCGGCCTGGGCACGATCCATGCCGGATGCGGCGCCGGCGATGCCGCGGAAGATGTTGCCGCCGCCGATCACCAGGCTGACCTGCACGCCGAGCGCGATAACGCCCTGCACGTCCTCGGCGATGCGCCGGCAGACGGCGGTGTCGAGCCCGTAGTCGCGGCTGCCCATCAAGGCCTCTCCGCTGACCTTGAGCAGGACGCGGCGATAGGCGGGGGAGTGGGTCATCTTGGAGCCGTGACGGGGTTGCGGAACCATAGGGAGCGCCAGGGGCGCCCGCAAGAAGTGCCTGCCGCCCGGCCCGGATGCCGCGCAGTTCGTGGCGCCCGAGGCGTGGCCGCCGGCGCGCGGCGGCCACGGGCTTCTTCAGGTCGGCGGCTCGCCCGGGTTGACGTTGATGCCGGCCGCGGCGGCGACCTCGGCGGCGAAGTCGCCGCCATCCGTCTTCGCCACGCCCTCGCCGAGCTGGAAGCGCGCGAAGCCGGTGAGCCTGAGCCCCGCCTTCTCGACCACCGCCTTCACCCGGCTCTCGCCGTCATGCACCCAGACCTGCTCCAGCAGCACCACTTCCTCGTAGAACTTGCGGATGCGGCCCTCGACCATCTTGGCGATGATCGCCTCGGGCTTGCCCGAGGCGCGGGACTGCTCGGCGAGCACGTTCTTCTCCCGCTCCAACGCGGAGGGGTCGACCGAGGCGACGTCGAGCGCGTCCGGCCGCGCGGCGGCGACGTGCATGCCGATCTGCCGGCCCAGCGTCTCCATGACGGCGTGTTCCGATTCGCCCCCCAGCGCCACCAGAACGCCGATCTTGCCGAGCCCCGGCTTGACGGCGTTGTGGGTGTAGGTCGCGACCGTGCCCTGCCTCACCTCCAGGCGCCTGGCCCGGCGGATATGCATGTTCTCGCCAATGGTGGCGATCAGGCGGGTGAGTTCCTCCTGCACGCTGTGCCGGGTGCCGGGATAGGGCGCCGCCTTCAGCCTCTCCACGTCCGCGCCGACCGAGAGCACCAGCCCCGCCACCTCGGCGACGAAGGCCTGGAACAGCTCGTTGCGAGCGACGAAGTCGGTCTCCGCGTTCACCTCGACCATGGCGCCGACCTGCGGCGCGCTGGCCACGCCGACGAGACCCTCCGCGGCGGTGCGGCCCGATTTCTTGGCCGCGGCCGAGAGGCCCTTCTTGCGCAGCCAGTCGATCGCGGCCTCGACATCGCCGTCGTTCTCCGTGAGGGCGCGCTTGCAATCCATCATGCCCGCGCCGGTCTTCTCGCGCAGGTCCTTGACCATCGCGGCGGTGATCTCGGCCATCTGCCCTTCTCCTCCGTCCGAACCGCGGTGCCGGGTCAGGCCGCGCCGGCGCGGTCGCCCTCGGCGACCTCGGCCGCAGCGGCTTCGGCGATTTCCGGCGGCATCTCGATGTCGGCCATGCTGACCGGCGCGTCCGCCTCGGCCTCCACCAGGGCAGGCTCCTCGATCGGCTCGGCCGCCGGCAGGTCCTCGGCGGCGCCCATGTCGACGCCCGAGGCTTGCAGCTCGGCCGAGATGCCGTCGAACACCGCGCCCGCGACCAGGTCGCAGTACAGGTTAATCGCGCGGATGGCGTCGTCGTTGCCGGGGATCGGAAAGGCGACGCCCTGCGGATCGGCGTTGCTGTCCACCACGGCGATCACCGGGATGCCGAGCTTGTTGGCCTCCTCGATGGCCAGCTTCTCCTTGACCACGTCGATCACGAAGATGATGTCGGGCAGGCCGCCCATTTCCTTGATCCCGCCGAGCGCGCGGTCGAGCTTCTCCTTCTCGCGCGTCAGCATCAGGACCTCCTTCTTGGTGAGGCCCTGCACGCCGCCGGCGATCTGCTCATCCATCTGCTTCAGGCGCCGGATGCTGCCCTGGATGGTCTTCCAGTTGGTCAGCATGCCGCCGAGCCAGCGATGGTTCACGTAGTACTGGCCGCAGCGCGAGGCGGCGTCCGCCACGTATTCCGCTGCCGCCTTCTTGGTGCCGACGAACAGCACGCGGCCACCGGCCGCCACCGTGTCGCGCACGGCGCGCAACGCGCGGTCCAGCATCGGCACGGTCTGCTGCAGGTCCAGGATGTGGACCTGGTTGCGCACGCCGAAGATGTAGGGCGCCATGCGCGGGTTCCAGCGCCGCGTGTGGTGGCCGAAATGCACGCCCGCTTCCAGCAGCATGCGCAGCGAGACCTGGGGCATCGCCATGGGGCGAGTTCCTTCCTGTGTCGTCCGGTTGGGCCTCCGCGGCGCAATGCCCCCGGAGGGGGGACCGGACCCGACCGCCCTGGAGGTCCAGGGGCCGGAAGGGTGCGCCGCGTGTGGATTTGCCGTCGCGGACCGGGGTCCGCGACGGCGCGCGGCATATGGCATGCGGCGTGCCCCGCGGCAAGCAGCGGGATGGGACTGGACGCCGTGTGGCTCAGGAAGCCGGCCGGATCACACCGCCTCGACCTCGGCCACTCCCGGCAGCACCTTCATCGCCTGTATCAGCCGCGGCGAGACGTTGAAGGACCCGGGCAGCGCAAGCTCCACCTCTTGTCCCGGCGCAGTACGGGCGATCAGGGTGACGCGGCCTTTCCCCCGCCCCTCCCGCGCCAGCAGGTCGCGCACCGGGTTCACCGCGCCCGGCCCCTCCAGCCAGAGGCGGATCCCCTGCCCCACCGCCTGCGCCGCCTTCTCCAGGCCCTCGACCTCGGAGGCGGTCAGCCGGAGCTGCTCGCCATCCAGCCGCGCCTCGGCCGAGACGATCACCGCCGTGCCCTCCTCCAGCAATGCGCGGGAGCGGGACAGCACCTCGGAGAACAGCGTTACCTCGTAGCTGCCGGCCTGGTCGGACAGCGAAACCCAGCACATGCGGCTGCCTGTCCTGGTGGTCCGCTCCTTTGTCGCGGTCACCGTGCCCGCCAGGCGCAGCCGCGCCGCGCCACCCCGCACCCGATCGGCGATCCCCGTCGAGGCCGTGACGCCGAGCCGGCGCAGCACTGCCTTGTAGGTATCCAGCGGATGCGCCGAGAGGTGGAAGCCCACCGCCTCCGCCTCGAAGGCCAGCTTCTCCAGCTGCGGCCAATCCGGGATGTGGGGCAGGCGCAGTGCCTCCGGCGCGGCATCGGTGCCGCCGAACAGCGCGATCTGCGCGCTGGCGCGGTCCTCGGCGCTGGCCTGGGCGCGGCGCAGCACGGTCTCGGCGCCGGCGACGAGGCGGGCGCGGTTCGGCTCCAGCGCGTCGAAGGCGCCGGCCTTGGCCAGGTTCTCGATCTGCATCTTGTTCAGCAGGCGGGGATCGACGCGCTCGGCGAAGTCGGCGAGCGAGCGGAAGGGCCCGCCCCGGTCGCGCTCCGCCACCAGGTCGCGCATCGCGCTGGCGCCGACGCGCTTCACCGCGGCCAGGGCGAAGCGGATCGCCGGCCTCCCTTCCGGCCCCTGCTCCACCAGGAAGACCGCGCCGGAGCGGTTCACGTCCGGCGGCAGCACGGCGATGCCGAGGCGCGAGGCCTCCTGCATATGGCCCGCCAGCCTTTCCGTCCTGTCGAGGTCGAGGGTCATCGAGGCGGCGAGGAAGGCGACCGGGTGGTTCGCCTTCAGCCAGGCGGTCTGGTAGCTGACCAGCGCATAGGCCGCGGCGTGCGACTTGTTGAAGCCGTAGTCCGCGAACTTCGCCATCAGGTCGAAGATCTCGGTGGCCTTGGCCGGCTCGATGCCATTCTTGATGGCGCCCTCGGTGAAGATGGCGCGCTGCTGCTCCATCTCCCTGGCGATCTTCTTGCCCATGGCGCGGCGCAGCAGGTCGGCGCTGCCGAGCGAGTAGCCGGCCAGGTCCTGGGCGATCTGCATCACCTGTTCCTGGTAGACCATGATGCCGTAGGTCTCGGCCAGGATGTGGTGGATCTTCGGGTGCGGGCTCTCCCAGGGCTCGCCGTGCTTGCGCTGGCAGTAGGCGGGTATGTTCGCCATGGGGCCGGGGCGGTACAGCGCGACGGCGGCGATCAGGTCCTCGAAGCGGTCCACCTTCATCTGGCGCAGGCAGTCGCGCATGCCCTGGCCTTCGAACTGGAACACGCCCGCCGCGTCGCCCTTGCGCAGCATCTCGTAGGTGCGCGCGTCGTCCAGCGGGATGGCGGCGATGTCGATCTCGACTCCCCCGTTCTCCCCCTGGCCCTTCAGGATCGCCAGCGCCTGCTCGATGACCGTCAGCGTCTTCAGGCCGAGGAAGTCGAACTTCACCAGGCTCGCCTGCTCCACGTATTTCATCGAGTACTGCGTGATCAGCATCTCGGATCGTGGGTCGCGGTAGAGCGGAATGATGTCGCCGAGCGGCTTGCGGCCGATCACCACGCCCGCGGCATGGGTGGAGGCGTTGCGATACAGGCCCTCCACCTGGCCGGCGATCTCCAGCAGCCGCGCCACCCCCTCGTCGCCGTCGCGCATCTCGGCCAGCCGCGGCTCCTCGACGATGGCCTGCGACAGCGTCACGGGCTTGGCCGGGTTGAACGGAATAAGGGACGCGATCCTGTCCACCTGGCCATAGGGCATGCCGAGCACGCGGCCAACGTCGCGCACCGCCGCCTTGGCCTGCAGCTTGCCGAAGGTGATGATCTGCGCGACCCGATCCGCGCCGTATTCGCGGCGGACATAGCTGATCACCTCGTCGCGCCGGTCCTGGCAGAAGTCGATGTCGAAATCCGGCATCGAGACGCGCTCGGGGTTCAGGAAGCGCTCGAACAGCAGGCCGAATTGCAGCGGATCGAGGTCGGTGATCTGCAACGCCCAGGCGGCGACCGAGCCGGCACCGGAGCCGCGGCCCGGCCCCACCGGAATCCCCTGCGCCTTCGCCCACTGGATGAAGTCGGCGACGATGAGGAAGTAGCCGGAGAAGCCCATCTGCTCGATGACGCCGAGCTCGTAGTCGAGGCGCTTGAAATAGACCTCCAGCGCCGCGTCCGGGGCATTGCGCGGGGCGAGCCGCGCGGCGAGGCCCTGGCGCGCCATCTCGCGCACCGTCTCGGCCTCGGTCATCCCGGGGCGGACCTTCGGGCAGACCGGCAGCTCAGGCTTGCGCACCTCCGTCATCACCGCGCAGCGACACGCGATGGCGAGCGTGTTGTCGCAGGCCTCCGGCAGGTCGGCGAAGAGCCGGCGCATCTCGGCCGGGGGCTTGAACCAGTGCTCGGGCGTGACGCGGCGGCGGTCGGGCTCCGCCAGCGTCCGCCCCTCGGCGATGCAGAGCAGCGCGTCATGCGCCTCATGCATCTCGGCCTTGGCGAAATAGACGTCGTTGGCGGCGACGATGGGCAGGCCGGCGGCATCGGCCAGTGCGAGCAGCGCCGGTTCCGCCATCCGGTCGGCTTCCAGGCCATGCCGGTGCAACTCCACCGCGAGGCGCTCCGGGAACGCCTCCCGCAGCCGATCGAGCAGCCGCGCCGCGGGCGCGCGCCGCCCCTCCAGCAGCAGCCGCGCGATCGGGCCGGTGGTGCCGCCGGTCAGCAGGATCAGCCCCGCCGCATGGTCCAGCAGCGTCGGCAGGCGCAGGCAGGGCCGACCGGACGCGTCGCCGGCGAGATACCCCGCCGAGGACAGGCGCTGCAGGTTGTCGAGCCCGGTCGCATCCATGGCCAGCGCGACGACCGGATCGGGCGGCTGGCGCTCGGCCTCCGGCCGGTCGTCGGCCGCGGTGCGCGAGAGGAAGAGCTGGCAGCCCATGATCGGCTGCATCCCTTTCCCCGCCGCAGCCTGGGCGAATTCCAGGGCGCCGAAGAGATTCGCGCTGTCGGTCAGCGCCACCGCCGGCATGCCTGCGTCCCGGGCCAGGACCGGCAGCTTCTCCGCCTTGATCGCGCCCTCGGAGAGCGAATAGCTGGAATGGGTGTGCAGGTGGACGAAGCTTTCGGCGGCCATGCGCGACTCCCGGCAGTGCGGCACTGTAGCATGCCTGCCCTGGTCGGCCGCTCCGGCGGCGCAACACACGAAACCCCTTCCGCAGCGGCGCGACATCGCGGTGCAATGCGGCCGCTCCAGCCTGCCCCCGGATCGAGACCCCATCTGGAGCGAGCCGATGCCGAAGCTGCCCCTCTGGTTCCTGACCGCGGCCGCCGCCTGCCTGGTGGGCGGCGTTGCCTTGGGCCTGGTCATGGGGATCAGGCACGATTTCCACCTGGCACCCGTGCACGCCCACCTGAACCTGGTTGGCTGGGCCTCGCTGGCGCTGATGGGGCTGACCTACCGCGGCTTTCCGGAACTCTCGGAGCGGCGCGGGCCGGCCCTGGCGCAGTTCTGCCTTTCCGCCGGATCGGCCGCCGTCTTTCCCTTCGGGATCTGGCTGGCGATCAGCCGCGGGGCCCCGGCTGTCGCCATCGCGGCGGCGCTGGTGTGGTTCGCCGGCGCGCTGCTGTTCCTGGCGCGGTTGGTGATGCTCGGCCTGCGTGCGCCCGACACCACTCCGACGCGCCGTGCGGTGCTGGCCGGGGAGTAGCGCTGCCTCAGCGGCGCATCGCCAGCGCGTCCATGGCGTTCCACCAGCGCATCACGGCCGGCACGAACCATGGGTTGCCGGTGTAGAGGGGCACGGTTGGGAAGCCGCGCGCGGCAAAGACGGTGGCGCCGCGCGCCTGGCCCAGCATCTGCCAGGCCGTCTTGCGGCCGAGATAGGTGCCCATCGGCACGCCGGCGAAGCAGTACCCGCCGGCGAACTACACCCCATCGCGTTCGTGCAGATGCGGATAGAGGTCGAAGGTGCCCGCGCAGCGGCCGGTCCAGCCCTGCGCCACCTTCACCTCGGCCAGGCCCGGCAGGTAGCGCGCCGCCATCCGGTGCAGCGCAGCGATCCGCTCCTTCAGCACCGGCGTTCGCGCCCCGGTCTGCCCGCCGAACAGGACGCGTCGCCCATCCGGCGAATGGCGGGCAAAGAGAATGTCGTGGTTGGCGTCGATGAAGGTACGCCGCGCCGGCAGGATGGCGGCGCGCTGGTTCGGCGAGAGCGGCTCGGTCGCGAAGATCCAGGCATCGAACGGGATGACTCGCTGGCGCAGCCAAGGCGGCGCGCCCTCGCCGGTGTAGCCGTTGGTGGCGAACAGCACCGCGCGCGCCCGCACGGCGCCGCGCGGCGTGGTGACCGTCAGGTCGCCACGCCCGCCGGAGACGGCGGTCACCGGCGTCCGCGCCAGCACCGGCACGCCCTCGGCCAGCACGCTGCGCAGCAGGCCAAGCTGGTAGCGCCCCGGATGCAGCGCGGCGAGGTCGGGGATCAGCGCGCCGGCGACGAAGCGGTCGCCGCAGGCGATCTCGCCTGCCAGGCGATCGGGGCCGAGCATCTCGAAGGCCTCGCCGAGGTGCTCGGCCTTCAGCCGCAGCTCCGCCGTCAGCGCGTCGCGCTGTCGCGGCGAGTGGGCGAGGATCAGCCGGCCGCAGCGTTCCAGGTCGCAGTCGATCGCCTCGCGCGCCACCACCTCGAAGACGGCGTCGTTGGCGGCCTGCATCTCGGCATAGATTGCTGCGGCCCGGGCCCGGCCATGGCGCGCCAGCAGCGCGCCGTAATCGTGCTTCAGGCTGCGCCCGACATAGCCGGCGTTGCGCGTGCTGGCGCCCTGCCCGGCCTCTCCGGACTCGAACACCGCCACGCTGCGCCCGCCGCGGGCAAGCTCCAGCGCGGCGTTCAGCCCGGTGATGCCGGAGCCGATCACGGCGACATCCAGCGTCCGTGGCAGCGCCCGCTCCGCCAGCCCGGGCCGCGGCGCCGCTTCCCACCAATGCGGCATCTCGGTGTAGTCGGGGGCGAACATGCGGCGGTCCCTGCGGCAGGCGGCCAGCCTAGCAGTCGACGCCGCGCCGCGCGCAAGCGGCGGCGGGTCAGGCCGGAATGACGTGGCCGTCGCGCAGTGTCACCACCCGGTCCATGCGGGCCGCCAGCGCCGGGTTGTGGGTGGCGATCAGCGCGGCGACCCCCTGGCCGCGCACCGCCTCCAGCAGCTCCGCGAAGACGCGGTCGGAGGTGCCGACATCGAGATTCCCCGTGGGCTCGTCGGCCAGCAGGATGCGCGGGCGATTGGCGAGTGCCCGCGCGATCGCCACGCGCTGCTGCTCGCCGCCGGAGAGCTTGCCGGGCCGGTGCGACTCGCGCCCGGCCAAGCCGAAGGCCGCCAGCAGTTCGCGTGCACGCGCCTCGGCCGCGGCGCGCGGGGTGGCGGCGGCCATCTGCGGCAGGGTGACGTTCTCCAGCGCGGTGAACTCGGGCAGCAGGTGGTGGAACTGATAGACGAAGCCGATGGTGCCGCGGCGGATCGCGGTGCGCTGGTCGTCGGAGAGCGTGCCGGCGGCGCGGCCCTCGACGAAGACCTCGCCGCCATCGGGGCGTTCCAGCAGGCCGGCCAGGTGCAGCAGGGTGGACTTGCCGGTGCCGGAGGGGGCGACGAGGGCGACGATCTCGCCGGCATTCAGCACGAGGTCGGCGCCGGTGAGCACGGGCAGCTCGCCGGCCTCGGTGCGGTAGCGGCGCTCGACGCCCGCGAGGCGCAGGGGCGGAACGCCGCTCGCGTCACTCATTCCTGAGCGCTTCCACCGGATCCAGACGCGCCGCGCGCCAGGAGGGGTAGATCGTCGCCAGCAGCGACAGCACCAGCCCCATCGCCACCACCTGCGCGACCTCGTTCGGATCCACCACCGCCGGCAGTTGCGACAGGAAATAGACCTCGGGGCTGAACAGCTCGGTACCCGTCAGCGCCTGCAGGGCCTGGCGGATGCCCTCGATGTTCACGCAGAACAGCATGCCCAGCGCGAAGCCGACCGCCGTGCCCAGCACGCCGACGGAGGCGCCGCAGAGCAGGAAGATGCGCAGGATCGCGCCGCGCGTCGCCCCCATGGTGCGCAGGATGGCGATGTCCCGCCCCTTGTCCTTCACCAGCATGATCAGGCTGGAGATGATGTTGAAGGCGGCGACGATGATGATCAGCGTCAGGATCAGGAACATGACGTTCCGCTCGACCTGCACCGCGTTGAAGAAGCTGCTGTTGGCGTCCTGCCAGTCGACGATGCGCACGGGCCGGACATCGGCCAGGGCGCGGCGGATCTCGGCGTTCACCGCGCGCACGCGGGTCGGGTCGCGGACGAAGACCTCGACCTGGGTCGCCGCATCGGGGACCTGGAAGTAGATCTGCGCCGCCGCCAGGGGCATGAAGACGAAGGTGCTGTCGTACTCGTTCATCCCCACGTTGAACAGCGCCGCCACCCGATAGGCGCGCACGCGTGGCACCGTGCCGAAGACCGTTGCGCGGCCCTGTGGCGAAACCAGGCTGATGCGGTCTCCCACCATCACGCGCAGGCGGTTGGCGAGGCCGGTGCCGATCACCACCGCGTCCTCGCCCTCGAATTCCTCGAGCGAGCCGCGGCGGATGTTGTCGGCGATGATGGCGCGCGCGCGCAGATCCTCGGGCCGGATGCCGCGGGCGAGGCCGCCGGAGGCGCCGCCCCCCTCGCTGGTCAGCAGCACCTGGCCCTCGACGATGGGCGTCGCCTCGACCACGCCCGGCAGGCCGCGGATGATGCGCGTGACCTCGTCGAAATCCTTCATCGGTCCGCCATCCGCGGCGAAGACGCCCATGTGGCCGTTCAGGCCGAGGATGCGGCCGAGCAGTTCCTGGCGGAAGCCGTTCATCACGCTCATCACAATGATCAGCGTGGCGACGCCGAGGGCAATGCCCACCAGCGAGAAGATCGCGATGACCGAGACGAAGCGCTCGCCCTTGCGCGATCGCAGGTAGCGGAACGCGACGGCGCGTTCGAAGGGGGTGAACATCAAGGGCGGATCCTGATTGGCAGCACCACCCCCACCCAACCCTCCCCCGCCAGCGGGGGAGGGTTCAGGAATCCCCTCCCCCGCTGGCGGGGGAGGGTCGGGGTGGGGGTGGCCGCGACGTCCCGACGAGCTTTCACGCCCCCCTCACCCGCGCAATCGCATCCTCCGGCGAGACCTCCGCCCGCTCGCCGGTGGCGCGCCGCTTCAACTCCACCTTGCCGGCCGCCGCGCCGCGCGGGCCGATGATCACCTGCCAGGGGAAGCCCATCAGGTCGGCATCGGCGAATTTCACCCCGGCGCGGTCCTCGCGGTCGTCGTAGAGGGCGTCGGGCGCCAGCGCGGCATAGGCCTGCTCCGCCATTGCGTCCGTCTTCGCATCGCCGACCTTCAGGTTGATCACTGCGGCGGCGAAGGGGGCGACGGCGTCGGGCCACTTGATGCCGGCCTCGTCGTGGTTCGCCTCGATCAGCGCGCCGACGAGGCGGGAGACGCCGATGCCGTAGCTGCCCATCTCGGGTGCCACCATCCTGCCGTCCGGCCCGCTGACCTGCAGCCCCATGGCGGCGCTGTACTTGGTGCCGAAGTAGAAGATGTGCCCCACCTCGATGCCGCGCGCCGAGACCTGCGCCGCGGCCGGCACCTGCGCCCACGCGGCTTCGTCGTGCTTCTCGTCGGTCGCGGCGTAGCGGCTGGTCCAGAAATCCACGATGGGCGAGAGGTCGCCGGCATGGTCCACCGCCTTCGACAGCACGTCGAACTCCAGAAGGTCGCGGTGCAGGAAGACCTGGCTCTCCCCGGTCTCGGCCAGGATGATGAACTCGTGGCTGAGGTTGCCGCCGATCGGGCCGGTATCCGCCTGCATCGGGATCGCCTTCAGCCCCATGCGCGCGAAGGTGCGCAGGTAGGCGACGAACATCTGCCGGTAGCTGGTCTGCGCACCGGTGTAGTCGAGGTCGAAGCTGTAGGCGTCCTTCATCAGGAATTCGCGTCCGCGCATCACGCCGAAGCGCGGCCGCACCTCGTCGCGGAACTTCCACTGGATGT
>ERZ1066123.1984-NODE-1984-length-11202-cov-6.380102_pt1 | contig 11202 bp, 7 predicted proteins | sample MGYA00382770_ERZ1066123 | MGnify/ENA primary metagenome ERZ1066123 (study PRJEB33369, sample SAMEA5778353) | biofilm metagenome | biome: Industrial cooling water; feature: Water cooling tower basin; material: Biofilm | place: United Arab Emirates | collected...
TGCTTGTCCACAGCGACAACCGGTTCGACGATCGCGACCGGCGTGGCCGTGCCCGTGACGCCGCCGGTGTTCGTCGAGGTCTGGCCGGCGGCGACGGCGTCGCCGTCGCCGAGGTTGCCGGTCCAGTCGAAGTCGGCCGAGTTGCCGCGGGTCTGGCCGTCCTGGTTGGCCGCCGTGTTGAGGACGACGGCGCGATAGGTGATCGCGATCGTCTCGGCGACCGAGTTGTCCGTGTTGGCGTTGGTGATCGAGCCGAGCGCGAACGTGGCCGTCGAGCCGCCCGCTCCGACCGACAGGCCATTCAGCGTTAGGGCGGCAGCGTTGACGGAAGACGAATTGCTCGACAAGATGCCGGCCGTGCCGACGGTCAGGCCGGACGAGAGGGTCATGCCGGTGATGTCCACGAACGCGAGGCCCGCCTGGAGCGAGTCGGTGATGACCGCACTCGGCGTGGAGCCTTCCGGGACGGTGATGGTGACCGTGTACGTGACCAATTCGCCGATGGTCGCCTGTGCTCCCTCGCCGCCGGTGTTGTTGTTGCCCGTCTGGCCGACCTCGGTGCCCACGAGGACCTTGCCTGCGATCGGCAACTTCGTGACGACTTCGGCGTCGTCGAACGGGTCGGGGTCGGGGTTGCCGTCGCCGTCGTAGTCCAGGTTCGTCAGGTCGGTGCCGCCGTCGATCGTGGCGTAGTTGGTCAGGGTGGCGGTGTTGGGGATCGTCTGGTTCGGGGTGACGACGTTCCGGAGTGTCACGTCGTACAGCATCAGGACGGTGTTCGATCCGTTGGTGCTCGCGACGTCCCCGGCCGTCTGGTCGGTCCGCAGGCCGCGGCTCAGGCCGCCGAGGCGGTTGTCCTCGGCCGCGCCGCCGACGTTGCCGGCGGAGTAGTTGTCCGTCAGTTCGACGATCAACTCGCCGGTGGCGGGGGTGTACGAGATCACGGTGTAGTCGGTGCCGGCGACCAGCGGGGCGGTGCCGTCGCTGCCGCGGAACAGCCGCAGGTCCGTGGCGGAGTTGAACGTGGCCCGGTTGTACTCGACCGGGATCACGTCGCGGATCCGGACGTCGAAGGCGTCCCCCTTGCCGGTGTTCTGGACGACGACGCCGAACCGGACGCGGTCGCCGGCGTCCACGGCGTCGGTCGGGCCGATGTCCCGCGCCCCGATGGCGGTCGCTTCGGTGGCGGTGTCGACGGGCCCGCCCGTGAAGCCCGCCGCCAGTGTCGGGTTGTTGAACTGGATGCCGCCCAGGGTGAACCCGGTGCTGTTCGCGCCGACGACGCCCTTGTTAATGGTCAACTGCGGGCGGACGAGTTCGAACTGCTGCAGGTCCTCGACGGTGCTGGTGGAGGAACCGGTCGACGCCTCGTTGACCCGCAGCTGGTTGGTCAGGAACAGGTCGTCGTCGAACGGGTCGTTGCCGACCGGGAGCGTCAGCAGCAGGCTGATGGTCGTGCTCCGCCGCAGCAGGTCGTCCTGGAAGTTCCCGAAGATGAACCGCACCTGGTTGGTGGCGGGGTCCGTTTGGATGAACGACTCGAAGACGATGTTGCCGTTCGCGCCGGCGGCGTTGAAGTTCACGAACTGGCGGTTGGTGGGCACGAACGCGCGGCCGCCGTTCACCGTGCCGCCCGACTGAATGCGGTAGATGCGGCTGTTCTGCACCTCCGGGGCGGTGTCGAAGCTGGCGTCGCGGGTCAGCACGCCGCCGGCCCCCAGGACGAAGATGCCGTTCTGCCGCGGGTCGGCCTGGTTCTTCACCAACACGCGGTCGCCGACGGCCAGCGCGACGCCGTCCACCGCCCCGCTGAAGCCGGTGTACGAGCCGATCCCGGTCGGGTTGTAGGTTCCGGTGATCGGAGCGGTCGTGGCGGCGCGGATGACGACCGTCGAGACCGCGCCGACGGTGCTGAAGAACGTGTCGCTCGGGTCGATCGCGACGGTGTAGCTGCCGAACGTCGGGGTCCCGGTCTGGAAGTCGTAGAGGCTGGCGGCCCCGACCGGCATCACCGGCAGCGGCGGGAAGTCGATCAGCGTCAGCGCCTCGTAGCTGGTGATCGGCAGCGTGTACGTCAGTCGGTACGTGATCCGGTCGCCGGCCTGGACGGAGAACGGCGGATTGCCGGACGTCTGGGTCGGGACGGACTGCCCGTTGATGTGCGAGATTTCCTTGTTGTTCGTGCCGTAGGGGATACTCACGGTCGCGCCGCTGTCGTCGGTCGCGGTGCCGATCACAACCGGAACGGCGTCGTTGATCGTGTCGGCCTGAATCTGCTCGGCGACCACGCCGTCTCGGCCGACCGTCTGCGTGTCGTTCACCACGTTGGTCAGCGAGTCCCCCTGGTCGACGGAGCGGTCGACCGACGGGAAGTTGTCGCTGTAGTCCTCGCGGACTTCGAGGTAGTACACGATCTGCCCGGTGGCGGCCCCGAGCAGGTCGCCGCCGTACCGGCCGTCGTTCTCCGGGCCGGTGCCGTCGTTCTCGATCTCCCCGCCGACCAGTCGGCCGGCGGTCGGCCCCAGGCGGCTGATCAACTCGTCCGAAATGTTGAACCGGAGGAGCGTCGAGCCGTCGATGGTGCCGACGGTCGGGGCGCTGAACGCGGCATTCGTCGGACCCGCGCCGGGGAAGGACGTGGGGTCCGACTCGGTGCCCGCCGGCAGGGCCGACTGCAGCGTATAGCGGCGGGTGTAGTCGATGTTGCCGTTCGCCGAGAATGCGCCAGAGGTGTTCACCCGCGAGCCGCCGCCGGCGGCGAACAGGTAGGCGTTGTTGACCTCCAGGGTGGGGACGCCCGCGGTCACGACGCCGCGGGTGCCGGTGAACAGCCGCAGGCCGTCGCCGACCGTGTCGTTCAGGATCACGTTCTGAACGGCGAAATAGTCCGACACCTGGAAGTTGATGGTCACCCGGATCAGCGACTGGCCGGGCCGGATGATCCCGTCGGCCGGCGGCAGTCCGGTCGCCGGGTTGATCACTTCCATCGACTTCTGGACGGCGACCGACTGTTGTTCCAGCGTGTGGCTCAGCGTCGAGCCGGAGGCGGCCGGCGGGGCGCTCGTCACCGCCGGGTCGCGCGGGTCGCCGGTGTTGGGCGCGGCGCCGGGGTTCCAGTTCAGCGTGCTGGAAGCGGTGTTGGTGCCGGTCGTGCTGTCGGTGCCCTGGGGGACGACGGGGGCCGGGGCGGACGTGTCCCGGGGGACGTAGAAGTTGAACGCGAACCGCGCGTCCACGCCGCTGGCCCCGGCGGTCACTGTGCCGAAGTTGTAGATCAGGGTGCCGTCCGGCTGGGTCGCGACCGCGGTGCCGGTCAGATTCAGGAGGTTGATCGCGTTCGTGCCGAGCCCGCCCGCCGCCGTGGACGCGAACACGTTGGGCGCGCCGGCGACGACCGCGGTGTCCCGGCCGACGATCTGCATGCCCGCCGCGAGGTCGTCGGTGACGATCAGGTTGTTGACCGTCTGGCCGGACGCGATGTCGACGTCGATCTCGTACCGGCGGACGTAGTTCGGGCCGGTCGCCGTCTCGCTCTCCGGGCCGACGTACCGCTTGATGAGGCGGTAGAGTTGCGGCCGGGCGTCGGTCTGGCTGGAGTAGTCGGCGAGGGGGTTGGTGTTCCCGGTCGCCCCGTAGTAGGACGGTCCCGTCAGGCCGGGGTTGTCGGCGTCGTACCCGCCGGTGACGGCGAATTCGAGGGGCTGGTTCAGGTCGGCCAGGTTGCTGGTCGGCAGTGTCACCCGGATGGCGGATGTTTGGGTCGGGTTGAAGCTGCCGAACGGCAGGGCGTAGATGAAGATGGTGTCGCCGAGGCCGAAGTTGGCCGGCACGTTCCGCGTCTGGCCGGTGATCGGGTTGACGAAGGTGGGGCCGGTCACGACGACGCTGCCCGCGGGGGTCAGCGGCACCCCGGACGCGGTGACGGTCGGCGTGCCGAACCCGTCTTCCACCTGCGGGCCCGGCCCGTCGCCGTCCTCGCCGGTCGTGTCGACGGCCACTTCGATGAACGGCGCGTACCCGGTCGTGGTGCCGGTGTTCGTGAAATCGAAGGAGTAGGAAACGTTCTCCCCGAGCAGCGGCTGGGCGGCACCGGGTGCGGGCAGCCCGGTGAGCGTCGCCGCCGGCGTCGGCGTGAGCCGGTCCTCGAGCTTTTCGACCGCCAAGCGAGAATGGGCCTGGGCGAGGGCTTCGGAGGACACATTCCCTGGCCGCCGGCGTCGGACGGCAGTGGTCAGGCGGCGGGCGAGGAGATTGCGGATGTTGAACATTGGGCGAAAACCTTCTCCGAGTTTCCAGGGAGTCGTGTCGAGGCGAACGATCCGACGAAAAAGGGCCGAATCATTCTTGCCGGAGTGACATGGCTCGGTTCAAATACAGACCAAGTCAGCAGGGGGAAGTTGATCTTCAGATGGATCATCTGTCCGACCAAGTGTCTCCCCTGAACCCGGCAGCAAGGTCCAGCAGGAGTGACGGGATTCGACGGCCCGGCGTGGGCAAGGCGGTGACATCGAAGTCGCCGGCGAAAAAGTGGTGCAAATCCTTGCCGCCACCGAGTGCTGTGGTTCGGTCCACCTGTGCGTCTGAAACCTGTTGTGATTCCGGCGTCCGATTCTAACGGGGAATCCAAACGCCAACGGAAAAACGACAGACCAATTAATAGCGAGGTCACGCTTTATCTTACCCGACTTCCTCCATTCGGGGTGTCACAAACCCCCCACTTCGTGTATTTTCCTGACTGACCAACCGGCCCTAGTCTTGCAAGTCATGTCGACTGAATCACTTAGGGCACAGCTGGCTGCGCGGAATGTTTCTCATGTTCTCCACACTTCGCGGGCAGTTCTGACGAGGTTCAGGACCTGTTCCGCGCACGGGGCTGGTGCCACCCGCCCGGCCAGTTCGTGAGGGTCTGCCGATGCCCCGGTTTACGGTCGTCACCCGGAAGCGGACCGAGTTCGTCGAGATCACCGACGAGGTCCGCCGCGCGATCCGATCCGCCGGGCTGGTGGACGGGGCGGTGGTGGTCTACTGCCCGCACACGACGGCCGCGGTCACGATCCAGGAGAACGCCGACCCGGACGTGGTCCGCGACATGCTGCTGTGGCTGAACGACCGGGTGCCGAAGGACGTGCCCGGGTTCCGCCACGCGGAGGGGAACAGCGACGCGCACATCAAGGCCAGCCTGATCGGGCCGAGCGTGCTGATCCCCGTCGCGAACGGCGAGCCCGCGTTCGGCACCTGGCAGGGCGTCTACTTCTGCGAGTTCGACGGCCCGCGGACCCGGTCCGCGGTCGTCCAGATCCTCGGTTGACACGGCGGGTTGCGGCGGGGTACAACGGCGCGGCAATCTGGGGCACCGGTCCGCACGGAGGTGGCGCGTGAACTTGGTCATCTGTGCGGCCGACGCCGGCCCGACCGCGGCCCCGAAGTGCCTGCTCCCGTTCGGCGAACGGACGGTGCTCGAAGAACTGCTCGGCGAGGCGCTCGACGGCGGGGCGTTCTCGCGCGTCGTGCTCGTCGGCGCGGCCCGCGACCGGCAGCACGAGCCCCGGCTCCGCGACATCCTGCGGCGGTCGAGAGTCCCCGTGGCCGACGCGGTGTTCGTCGCGGACTCGCACCACCCGGCGGACGCGGCCCTCGTCGCGGCCCGGCACCTCGCGGCCGTGTACGGGGCCGCCGCGGAACCGCTGGTCGTTCACACCCTCGACGCGGTCCAGTACGGCCGGGACTTCCGCGACATCGGCCGGACGCTGGCCGCCTGGGACGGGTACGTCGACGTGTTCCCCGGCGAACACCCCCGGAACGGGGACGCCCGCGTCGACGAACACCGCCGGGTCGTCGAACTCACGCCGCTGCAACTGCTCTCGGGGGTGGCCGTCACCGGGCTGTACGGGTTCCGCTCGGCGTCGGCGTTCGCGGACTGGGCCGCCGGCGCGGGGTCGATGCGGGACGTGTGCCGGCGGGTGCTGATGGCCGGCGGCCGGCTGACCGCGAACGCCGACTTCCGCGGGACTCAGACGGTCCTGCTCCCGCCGGGCGGCCTCCGCGCGGCGGCGTAGTCCGGTCGAGGTGTCGCCGGGCCGCGGAAGCGGTCACTTCTCCCGGCGCACGGACCAGTCCGTGAGTTGCTCCAGGATCGCGCGGCACTCGGACCGGGGGAGGCACTCCAGGGCCGTGCGGGCGTTCCGCGAGAACTCCTCGGCCCGGCGGCGGGCGTAGCCGAGCGAACCCGTCTCTTCGAGGACGTCGGCCACTTTGTGCCGGCGGTCCTCGCCCGGCGTTCGCAGCACGTCGCGGAAGTCGTCCGCGGCGGCGGGGGGGAGCTGGTTCAGCGCGTGGATCACCGGCAGGGTCAGCTTCTGCTGGTCGAGGTCGGTGCCGAGCGTCTTGCCCGCCTTGTCCTCGTCCCCGGTCAGGTCCAGCAGGTCGTCCGCCACCTGGAACGCGAGGCCGAGGTTGCGGCCGAACCCGGCGAGGCGGTCGGCAACGTCCTCGGTGGACCCCGCGTACAGCGCCCCGAGCCGGCCGCACGCTTCCGTCAGGGCGGCGGTCTTGCCGTCGATGATCGCGAAGTAGTCGGCCTCGGACAGGTGCAGGTTGCCGCGCTCGCACACCTGCTTCAACTCCCCGGCGCAGACGCGGTTCGTCGCCTCGCCGATGAGCCGGCACGCCCGTACGTCCACGGTGCTCGAGAGGTGGAAGGCGTGCGTGAACAGCATGTCCCCGAGCAGGATGCTGACCTTGTTCCCCCACTCGGCGTTGAACGTGGCCGCGTGCCGGCGGGTGTCCGCCTCGTCGAGCACGTCGTCGTGGACGAGCGTCGCGGTGTGGATCATCTCCACGACGGCGGCGAGGGTGTGGTGGGCGGGGGCGATCTTCCCGCACGCCTTCGCGGTGAGCAGCAGCAGGGCCGGCCGCAGCCGCTTCCCGCGGTAGTGACGGAGGTGCTGGACCAGCGGCGCGACCGGGGAGCGGTACGCCGCCAGCGCCGCCGCGAAGACGCGGTCGGCCTCCTCGATGTCCGCGGCGACGGGGCCGAACGGCATTTTCGTCGCGTGGCCGTTGGTCAACAGTGCTGGCATGGCGGCGTCCAAGTGATGTTACCCTTCCCGCCGGAAGTCCCCGGACTGGCCGCCGGACTTCGCGTCGAGGCGGACGGCTTCGATCGCCATTCCGCGATCGACCGCCTTGCACATGTCGTACACGGTCAGGGCTGCCACCGTAACCGCGGTGAGGGCTTCCATTTCAACACCCGTCCGAGAAGAAACCTTCGCGGTCGCGGAAATCCGGACGGACGTGTCGTCGTCGAACGCGAAGTCCAGCTTCACGGACGCGAGCGGCAGCGGGTGGCACAGCGGGATCAGGTCGGCGGTCTTCTTCGCCCCCATGATCCCCGCGAGCCGGGCGACTTCGAGCACGTCCCCCTTGGCGAGCGCCCGGTTGCGGACGAGGGCGAGGGTGTCCGCGGCCATCCGCACGACGGCGGACGCGGTGGCGACCCGCTGCGTCTCGGGCTTGTCGCCGACGTCCACCATGCGGGCGGCACCGGATTCGTCGAAGTGCGTGAGCGGCATGGCGTGTATTGTAGGTCGGGTCGAGTCTGCGAGGCCCGACGATGTCACTCCGTCGGGCCTCGCAGACTCGACCCGACCTACGAAATCGGGGTCGGCGGCAGCAACACCGCCGCGGGCTTCACCGGCGTCGGCGGCGGGAGTTCGGGCACGTCCGGCGGGGGAATCGTCGAATCCTTCTTCAACGGCGGCGGCACGGGGATCACGTCCCCGCGCGGCGGCATCGGCGGGCGGACCCCGGCCAGCGGTGTCACGGGGGAGTCCTTTTCCGCCTCGAATTCCCGGCCGTCGAGCGTGGTGAACCGCACCACGAGCCGGACGCGGTCGGTACACGGCGGCTTGTCCCACTGGAGCGGGATGAAGTAGCCGGTCGTGAACAGGCCGTTCTTCCACGTCCGGCGGATCTGTTCGGGGGGCACTTCCCAGCGGCCGATCGGGAGCTTCAACCCCTCGCGGGTGATCTCGAACGCGGCGACGTTCGCCCGGCCGGGGATCTTCACCGGGGAGCCGTCCTCGTCGCGCGGCACGACGACGACTTGAAGGGATTCGTCGCCGGGCTCGCCGTCGCTGTCGACGCCGCCGGTGCCGCCGCCGAGGGAGATGTCCTTCAGCGGCAGCGCGGGCGTGGACCCGACGGGGTGGCCCGGCACGCACGCCCCCGCCGGCGGGACTTGCTGCTGCCGGCGGTACAGCTCGCTCATCAGGCGGAGTTGTTGCAGTTCGCCCCGGCACTCTTCGAGTTCGCGGTCGCGGGTGCGGATCTCGGCGGTGAGCAGGTCGTACTTCGTGTCGGGCTTGCCGACGTTGCGGCAGCCGACGGTTGTGGCGATCATTCCGGCGACCAGCACGAAACAACGAAGCCGGGGGGAAGAACCCGAGTGGCTCTTCCGGTCCCGGCTCGCGTGTCGCGCTTCGGTGTGCATCCGTGCTCGGTTTCTGGGCGTCCCGCTCGGCTTCGCCTCGCGGCTAACCGCGTCACTCACCCTTCGCGTGAGTAGTCACCAACCCGTCCGGGATCCGCTCCAGCACGCCGTCGATCAGCCCGTAGTCGCGGGCCTCGGCGGCCGTCATGAAGTTGTCCCGGTCGGTGTCCTTCTGGATCGTGTCCAGCGTCTTGCCCGTGTGCCGGACGTACAGCTCGTTCAGCCGGGTCTTCAGCTTCCGGATGTTCTTCACGTGGATGTCGATGTCCGTCGCGGTCCCCTCGTAGCCGCCGAGCGGCTGGTGGATCATGATCTCGGCGTTCGGCAGGGCGAACCGCTTGCCCTTCGCGCCGGCGGTGAGCAGCATCGAGCCCATGCTGGCCGCCATCCCGATGCAGTACGTCGCCACGTCCGGGCTGATGAACTGCATCGTGTCGTAGATCGCCATCCCCGCGGTCACGCTGCCGCCGGGGCTGTTGATGTACAGGTGAATGTCGGCCTTCGGGTCCTCGAACTGGAGGTACAGCAGCTGGGCGACGATCGCGTTGGCCATTTCGTCGCGGACCACCCCTTGCAGGAAGATGATCCGGTCCTTCAGGAGCCGGCTGTAGATGTCGTAGGCGTACGGGTCGCGGCCGGACTTCTCGACCACCATCGGGATGAGTGCCATATCCCCTTCTCCGTTGAAAGGGCGGGCGGCCGCACCATCGGTATCGGCGGGCGGCCCGCGGGTGTTGAACGCGGCTGGACGGGGGCGGGTTCCGGGGAGGGTTCGGCGTCCGGGGAACCGTTACAGTTGTCGGGGGTTACTTTTTCGCTTCGGCCGGCGGCTTCATCAGCACGTCGTCGACCAGCCCGAACTCCTTCGCCTCGATCGCGGAGAAGTAGCGGTCGCGGTCGGTTTCCTTGCGGATCGTCTCGATGTTCTGGCCGGTGTGCTTGACCAGAATCTGGTTCAAGCGCTCGTGCTCCTTCAGGATCTCGCCGGCCTGGATCTCGATGTCCGACACCTGCCCGCCGACCTGCCCGTAGGGCTGGTGGCACATCACCTTGCTGTTCGGCAGCGCGAACCGCTTGCCCTTCGTCCCGGACGCGAGCAGGATCGCCGCCCCGGACGCCGCCAGGCCCATGCAGTAGGTGTTCACGGGGCATTCCATGAACTGGATCGCGTCGTACATCGCGAGCGTGGCGGACACGCTGCCGCCGGGGCTGTTGATGTACATGTGGATGTCGGCCGTCTTGTTCTCGGTGACGAGGTAGAGCAGCTTCTGGATGGTGATGTTCGCGAGGTAGTCGGTGATCCGCGGGTCGCCGCCGGTCTCGGGCGAACTGCCGACGAAGATGATGCGGCTCTCCATCAGCATGTCGGTCATCGTACGCCCCCCACCGCGGGTCACGTCGCGGTAGCGGTGGGCGGCGGGCGGGGCGGATCAGGCGACCCCGGCCATCGCGAGCGGGTCCACCACGGACGGGTCATACGAGGGGAACATGCAAGTGCCCTTTCTGAAACTGCGGGCGGGAGGCCGGCCCCGGTTCGGAACCGGGACTGTGGCCCCCCGCCGTTGTGAGAGTCGCCTCGGGGATTTTACGCAGCGGGTCAATCAAAGTGGTCGATTCGGGTGGGTCACTCGCTCCGCGAGTGACCACGCTTGGTCAGTCGGAAACCTTTACATGCTCACATTGACACCGCCCGGACTGCCGACTCGCGGAGCGAGTCGGCCACCCGATTAGCTCGCGGGCGTTTCCGGAACCGCCTTCTGTTCCACCGTCGCGACGGCGTTCTCGTCCGTGTCGGCGGCGTTCAAGGTGTAGTCCTCGTAGGTCGCGGACGACAGCACGAGGTCCAGCGCCCGGCGTTCGAGCAGTTCGGTCGCCAGCGGCTCGATCAGGTCTTCCTTCTCCAGCCGCGCCCGGACCCGCCGCGGGGACTCGTCGCTCTGGTCGGCGATCCGCTCGATTTCGGCCTCGATGTCGTCGTCCTCGATCTCGAGCTTTTCCGTCTCGGCGATCTTTTGCAGGACGAAGTGCTCCTTCAGCGCCGCCGCCGTACTCTTGATGGCGTCGTTCTCCAGCACCCGCTGCCGGCCGAGGATTTGCTCGTCGGACATCCCGGCGGACCGCATCTCCATGACCTTGCGGGACAGCGTCTTGCGGGCCTGCTTCGCCAGCAGGTCGCGGGGCAGGTCCCAGTTCGCGTTGCCGGCGAGCTTCTCCAGCACCTGCTGCCGGGCGACCTGACGCTGGGTGTACTCCAGCATCCGTTCGAGGCGGGCGCGGACGAGTTCCTTGAACTGGTCCTCGCTGGCGACGCCGAACTGCGACAGGAGTTCCGGGGTCCACTCCGGCAGCCGGACCGTCTTGACGTCCTGAATCGTGAACGCGGCCTGGACCTTGACGCCGCGGAGGGCCTCCGTCGGCAGGTCTTGCGACAGGTTCACGTCAAAGGTCTTCGTGTCGCCCGGCTTCGCGCCGGCCATCTGCTTGCCGAAGTCTTCGATCACGCCGTCCGAGAGGGCGAGCTGCTTCTCGACCTTGACGCGGACTTCGGAGAGCTTGTTCAGTTCCTTGCCGTCGTGGGTGATGACCACGTCCGCGACGACGAGGTCGTCCGGCTCGACGGCCCCGTCCTTCGGCACGATCTGCCCGCGGGATTCGAGCAGCCGGCGGGTTTCCTTCGCCACGTCGGCGTCGGTGAACGTCTGCACCGGCCG
>ERZ1066123.1988-NODE-1988-length-11178-cov-6.822710_pt1 | contig 11178 bp, 14 predicted proteins | sample MGYA00382770_ERZ1066123 | MGnify/ENA primary metagenome ERZ1066123 (study PRJEB33369, sample SAMEA5778353) | biofilm metagenome | biome: Industrial cooling water; feature: Water cooling tower basin; material: Biofilm | place: United Arab Emirates | collected...
TTGCAGTACCGGTTGACCCCGTCCGGCAAGTCGGCGTTGCGGGAGAACTGCGGGATCGGCTTCGCCACCATGCACCGCGGGCAGGTCCGCTTCCGCTCCATCCCCGCGAGCCGCTTCATCACCCCGGCCAGGTCCGAGCCCATCTCGAACCGCGTGCGGCCCTCGGAACTCAACGTCACCGAGAAGACGGGGCCGTCTTCCTCCGCGACGAAGACCCGGCTGATGTGCAGGTAGCTCGCGTCGGACAGCGACGCGGCGAGTGCCTCCCACGGTCCCGCGGGCGGGGACGGCGGCAGCGGCTTCCGGTCTTCGGGGCGGTCGGGGGCGGCCTCGCGCACCTCCGACTTCGACATCACGGGGACCCGCCGCCACCCGTTCACGATTTCTTTCGCGACCGACGCGGACACTTCCTGACCGCCCGACGCCAACTCAAGTGCATATTCCCGCGCACCTTGCGGCGTGGAAGGTTGAGCCAGAAGGAACAGGGCGGTCGGTTCAAAAGCGACACAGTGACGCTTTTCGGCGAGGTCGCCGAAGATTTTCCCCACCTGCATCAGCCGCTGGGTCTGTCGCATCGACCACGGCAGTTCGGCCGCGCACCACTGCTGAAACCGGCCGTGCCCGATCCGCTCCTTCACGGCGGCGAGCGTCATCCCGATGGCGGTCACTTCGGCGGCGATTCGTCGAGAGGTGAGTTTGACGGCAGCGGTCCGGTCGCGGAGCCAGGAGCGATCCGCGGGCGGAAGAGACGTGTAGTCGAAGGCGGCCGGGTCCGTGGCTTCGATGTTGGTAGCCATGTACCGGCTATTCTAGCGCCCGTCTCGGCGAAAGTCGCGCCCGAACCGGCCCCGATTCCGGGAGCTTCGCAGCCCGTGGACCTGCTCGGCCTGCTCCTGGTGTCGGTCGGCACGGCGGTCCTGATCGGGCTGGCGGTCGCGGCGCTCACCGTGTCGGCCGGGAAGCGGGTGAAGGTGCTTTGCCCCGGCTGCAAGCGGCCGGCGGTGCCGATGCACCCGGACATCCCGGACTGGTTCGAGTGCAAGGCGTGCCTGCGGTGGTGGAGGGAGCGGCCGTGCCCGTGACCGTGGGCGACATCCTCGACGCGCTCGCCGACCGGCCCCGCGACGAGGTCGTGCTGGTCCCCGCGTCCGGGTCCGCCGGGCTGTACGCCTCGCTCGTCGGGGTGGTCCGCCCCGTGAGCGTTTACCCGCACGCCGGCGGCCGGCACCTGTTCACGACCGACGCGGCGCGGGCCGCCGACCTGATGGCCGAGCCCGTCGCGGCCGTGGAGATTTCCTGACCCGTTCCGAGGAGCAGACATGTCCGCCGAATCGCCGCCCCCGGCCGCGCCGACCCCGAAGACGTTTGCCGACCTTCAGACGGCCGTGATCGACCTGGCCCGCCAGCACGCCGCCAAACTCGTCCTCGCGGTCGTCTCGCTCGTCATCGGCTGGGCGACGAAGGCCCTGACCGAGGTGCCGAAGACGGTCGAGGTGCTGAAGACCGTCGAGGTTCCGGTGCCGATGAAGTCCGACCCCCTGGACCACGTCCCTTACAACTACGAGGGCACCCGGTTCGACGGCGGCCCGGAGGACGCCGAGCACGTGGAGCGGGACGGGAAGCCGTGGCCGACGACCCGGCTGACCTACTGGATCGACTACGACTCGGCGGTCGGCATGAAGCCGCCCCTGTCGCGGGACGCGATTTCGGGGGAGTTCCGGACGGCCTGGAACTGGATCGCGGAAGGGGTGGTGATCGAGCCGGTCGAACTCCCCACCCCGGACGCCGCCCTGGTCCGCATCCGGTTCGGCCGGATCGACGGCGTCGGCGGCACGCTCGCCTGGAGCTACCTCAGCGACGGGACGCTCAAGCCGAAAGACCAACTCTACGACCTCGGCGAGCGGTGGGTCGCCGGGATGCCGACGCGGGAGGGCGTCGCCCTCCGGACCGTGGCCTGCCACGAGATCATTCACGCGCTCGGCCTGTCCCACGACGACCCGACCGCCGCCGCGGTGATGCGGCCGTCCTACTCCGCGAGCATCCCCCGCGAGCAGGCCCGCGACTATGACCGGCTGGTGAAACTCGGATACAAGCGACGCGAGAAAGCCCCGGCCGGCCCCGTCGACATCCTCTCCTTCCCGGTCCAGGCCCGCACCGCCGACGTGGTCGAGGCCCTCGACAAGGCGGGCTTCAAGGTCGAGAAGAAGTAAACCTTTCCCCCACCCCGAGGCAGTGCATGACCCCGCTTGCCCTGTGCGCTGTCCTCGGGGCCGCGTCCTGGCCGGTTCCCGATCCCGTCCCGCTTTCCCCCGCCGACGCCGTCCGGGCGGCCGCCGCCGATCTTCGCAAGGTCGCCGCGGCCGACCCCCGTCGGGCGTTCGCGACGCGGTACCTGGCGGCGCAACACCTCAGCCCGGCCGAACGGCTCGAACTCCAGGCGGTCGACAACCTGCACGTCAACCTCATCTCTCGCGAAGGGTTGGTGAAGCGGCTCCGGGCGGTCACTCCGTGGCTCTGGGCGGCGGACACACGCGACTACGGCTGGCGGCGAGAAACCTTTGGGGCGCTGACATTCGGCACCGGCGCGGTCGAGCCCTACTTCCACGTTCAGACATTGGGTGCGGACGGGAAGTCGCGGACCCCGGCCGGCGCTCATTGGCTCCCGGCCGACGACCTCGCCTATCTCATCGCGACGACGGGCTCTCAAACCCCGGTCGTCCGTGCCGACTGGTTCCTGAACCGGACGGCCGTTCAAGAGGGTCGCGGCGAGGCGGGGTACTACGACTTCCTCCAACTGACCTCCCGGAAGGACGCCGAGAAGCTGGCTGGCCTCGACCGGGCGCGGGCGGAGGAAATCTTCCGCGAGAAGGCCGCGGTGATCCAGGACAGCGGCGTGGCGGTCGGCGGCGGCCGCCAGATCTTCCGGTACGGGACGACGGCCGGCGGGTGGTGGGAGACGCGGGACACGCTCGCGGACAAGGGCATGCGCGACCGCCGGAATCCCGTGCGGAACCTGCTCGACGACTACCGGCACGACGCCGAAGAAATCGTCTTCACCTTGCCGAACCGCTTGCCCGGTTTCTACCTCTCGGACGCCGCGGGGAAGGGGGCCGCGTTCGCGCCGCCGGACATCGCCAGCGACAACCGCAGCCCGTCCAACGACAAGCGGGTCCATTCCTGCCTGTCCTGCGTCCGCTGCCACACCCGCGGCGGGCTGATCCCGTTCGACGACCTGTTCCGCGGCCGGTTCGACGACTCCCTCCGCGCCGCCGACGACAAGCTGGAACGGCGGCTCCGCAGCGTCTACCTCGGTCCGATCCTGCGAGACTTCAAGCGGGACACGGAGGATTTCGCGGCCGCGATCGAGGAGGCATCCGGGATGAAGGCGGAGGCGGCGTCCGCCGCCTATGCCCGGCAGTGGTCGCGCTACGCCGACGAACCGGTCGACGCCAAGCGTGCGGCCGCAGAGACCGGCTTCACCGAGGAAGAGTTCCTTCGCCGGGTCCGAGCGTTCGCCGCGAGCGAGACGAAGCGGGTCGGCGTGGCCGACCTGGTGCTGCTGGTACTCTTGGTCGGCCCGGAACCCCGGTCGCTCAGGCGAGAACAGTTCGAGGAACTCTTTCCCTTGTTGATGACCGCACTCGCAGAGGGTAAGCCGTGACGAAGCAAGAGGCGGCCGAGAGGGTGAAGTCCTGTGAGGCGGCGCTGGAGGCGGCCCGCAAGGACCTGCACGACGCGCACCGCGCCGAGCTGGCGGCGAAGGCCGTCTCGGAGCGGATCGTGTACGCCGCGTCCGCCCGGTGCTCGTGCGGGGCCGGGCTCGCCTACGACCCGCTCGCCGAGGACCAGGGCAGCGTCTTCAACGGCCCCCTCTCCGGCTACTGGGATTGCAGCGCGGTCATCCTGGGCACGGCGGACGAGTCGGTGAAGCACACCGACCGGCTGCCGTTTGCGTTCTGGAGCGTCAAGGAGGAGGGCCAACCGTCGGCGTTCGGTGCGACGACCCGGCCGAGGTCTGAGTGACACCCCGTCATCCTGAAACCCCGAAGGTGAACCTGTGAACTTCGTCCGCCGCCACCCGAACCGCCTCGCCCTGCTCGCCACCGCCGCCGCGTTCCTCCTGCTCTCGGTCGGCGCGGTGCTCGCCTCCCCGCCCGCCGTCGTCCTCCCGGTCCAGCCGGCCCCCTACGCGGTCCCGGCCTACGGCGCGACCTACCCCGACCCCGGCGACCTGGCCGCCGCCCTGAAGGAACTGTCCAACGAGGTCCGACTCCTCCGCGAGGCCCTCGGACGCGGTCCGACCGAACCGCTCGGGCTGAAAGCCCCTCCTCCGAAGGAGGTCGCGCTCACCGGGCCGGCGCTGCTCAAGGCCAACTGCGCCGGGTGCCACACCGGAAGCAACGCGAAGGGCGGCGCGATCGACTTCGACCGCCCGTCCGACGCCGTCCGACTCGTCTGGGCGGACGAGATCGTCTCCGGCCGGATGCCGAAGGGCAAGGCCCTCGACGCCCGGAAGAAGGTGGCGTTGATCCTCGCCACGCAGAAGCCCCCCGATCCGCCGACGTCCGGCGGTGCCGTTCCACCGAAGTGAGGTTCCCATGAAGAAGTTCATCGCTGCCGTCTCCGTCGCCGCCGTCATGCTCGGGGTCGTCTCGACCGCCGAAGCCGGCAACTGCGCGGCCCCCGTCGTTCAGCAAGTGCAGCAGGTGTACGCCCCGCAAGCCGTGGTACTCGCGAACGTCGTGACCTACCAACCGGCCGCGATCGTGCTGCCGTCCGCTCCGCTTGCGTTCGTCCAGCCGCAGTACTACTCCGCTCCGCCCCCGGCTTTCTTCGCCCAACCGATCGAACGGCGTCCGCGCGTTGAAGAAGTTCGGGAAGAGAAGCGGGAGGTTCGCGGCCCGTTCCGTCGCGTCGAAAAGTCCACGTCGAAGATCGTGATCCGCTAACCCCCGCCGGGCACGGACGCCCGGCACTCGCCCCCACCTCTCCGACCCATTCCCATCCATCCGGAGCCGATCATGAGCCTGCTCTACACGCTGCTGCTGACCTCCCTCCGCGTCGCGACGTGGGTCGCCTGGCGTCGGGCGGCGAAGTCCGAGGAGAAGTACGCCGTCCTGGTCGCGAAGTCCGAGGCCCTGCACGCCGCCGGCAAGCGGCCGGCGAAGGAGATGGACGACTTCGCCCGCGCCGCCGCCTACCACCAGCTCGGGGCCGTCGTCGCCCAGCGGGACGCGCAGGAAATCCGGGCGAGCAAGAAGGCCGACCGCGCCCAGCGGATCGAGGCGGCGAAGGACGCCGTCCGCGAGTGGAAGGGGCGGAAGCTGCCGTACTACGCCGGGGTGGTCGATGCGTGGGCGGTGTCGATCCTGACGCAGGTGTTCCAGCCGCACGTCGCGGAGTTGATCGTGTCGCACGTCCGGGAGTGGGTCGAGATGGGGATGGCGATGGTGTGAGGCCGCCGCGAGCTCAGACGTTCACCCTGCAAAACCCCGCACGCCGCGGGGTTTCTTCGTTGGTCGCATACGGAGGTGCGAAAATTCTTGCCTACTGACATCGTCGGCCGTGGGCGCGATATGCGAGCATTCACATACGGCGGAAATGGTATCCGCTGTGTCACTGTGTGAGGGTCTCCGATGCGACTGGTTCCCGTCCTGTTCCTGTTGCTCGCGTCGCCGATGATGGCGTCTGCGGACGAACCGAAAAAGCCTGTCGCGGCACTGCCTCCCCACCCGCTGGACGGTGCGTTCGAGAAGTCGAAGACGGCCAAAGGCCTCCTCGAATCGCTTGGCGAGGACAAGGAATTCAAGGCCGCTCTTGACGAGGCCGTGAAGGCTTACAAGGAGACCGCCGAGAAGATCGATGCGATCCGTAAAGCTGGCATGTCCTACGCCGGACCCAGCCCGGCGCAAGCGGCTCGCACCGCGTTCCTCCGCAAGCTTCTCCCGCCCGAAGAGAAGTAACTGGCACGTCAGCGTTGAAGGCCCGGACGGACTCGGGCCGGCTTCACTTCAGAACTGCAACTCTGCCCGTCACTCGCCTCATCCGTCGCACCGCTTGCACTTCGCACCTACGCAACCGTGGGGAACCTTCCGCTCCAACAATGCGACAATGACGCCGAATGTCAACCGAATCGCAACTTCGATCCATCCCATTCGGCGCACCTCATTTGGCATCCGGAACAACGCTCGGTGACACGGCCATCAACTTCCCCGTATGTTTCCCGTCCTGAACGCGAACGTAGACGGCTTTCGGTGTCCGAGACTCGACAACAACCGATACGGGTTCGGTGACAAGATACAACGTCTTCCCGTCCTTCATCTGGTGGATGACCGTGTTGTTCTTGTTCGCAACAGCCGCGACATAGTACGCTAGATTTGTCCCGTCGGTCGCCATGGCGATCGGTGCGAACTCCGACCCGTTCAACGTCAACACCGGGGGCGGTTCCTGCTTCACCTTCGGTATATACGATCCGGAAGGTTCATCGGAGACGCGCGCGGACAGGTCGCTCCCGTCATGCCCACGTCCCCATCCGCCGACATCTGCGAAGCGTTTTGCGTCGTCAATCGTAGGCGTTGGTAGCGGATCAGGACTTTCCGTCATTCGCGTCGGTGGCGTCGTCGCTTTCGTTCGCGGATCGGTCGGCGGTTGTCGGGTGACTACTTTGACGGGCCGCGACGGTTGTTCGCGTTCCCGTGGAGCGTGCGGTGATTGCGCGACTTCAGCGTTCTTTGGGGGGCCGAACAACAGGTTGTAGGGCCAAGCGCAACAGCACATGAAAAGCAAACCGGCCCCAATAACCAGGCCGACCGACTCTAGGCCGTGACTGGGAACAACATCGACATCCGCGGACCTGCATTCCGGACACCTGGAAGAGACATCCTTACCCCGCGGATACCATGTGTTCCCGCAGTTGCCGCATTTGTTCTGCGGTCGCTTCGTAGCCATATTGGGCGATCCTCGGACGGGAGGACTGAGCATATCATTTCACGCCGGAACGACCGCCACGGCAAGTCAAAAACTCTGTTCCCCGAATCCGTGTCGGGTTCTCCCCGTTGACCTGCTCCTGGTTCAGCGTCCGAACTCGCACTTCCCGCAGTAGACGCCGTAGTTGATCCTGCCACCGCACCGGGCGCAGACCCGAGGGCCACGCCCGGCCGACTTCGCTTTCGTCTGCCCGTACCCGAACTTCCCGTCGAGGCCGCGCCGCTCGCCCCGCTTCACCTGCCGGCCGTGGGCGGTCCACCCGTCGTAGGTGTGCCGGGCGGATTTCAGGTCTTCTGCCGTCGCGAACATGGCTTGCTCCAGATGAAGTGGTGACTCAGAACGGGACGCCTTCCCACGGGCCGACTAGCCCGCGGAAGCACTCGGGCAGGCCGAGCGGGTTGTCGGGGGTCACTTCCGGGATCGGCGGCAGCAGGTCGGTCACGGCGGCCTCGCAATCGGCGTGAACCTCGCCGCCCGCATCCGCTCCCGCCAGCAACTCGCCGCAGATCAGGCACTCTTCCGCCGGGGCGAGCGGGGCCGGCACCGTCTCGACTGACAGCACCCGCTGGAACGCCGCCTCGACTTCCTCCCGCTCGAACCCGCCGGCCAGGATGACGGCCCGCAGGGCGTGGCGGTGTTTGCAACCGCCCGGAACCTTCGCCCGCCCCGCGTCGCAGGTGCAGAGGTCGCCCCGGTCGCCCAGCGTCACTTCGTAGACTTCGCCGCTGGTCAGGTTCACGCAGAAGAACACCCGGCAGTCCGCGAGCGGGGCTTGCTGTTCGGCGACTTCGTACACGTCGTCCTCGGACTTCGTGCCGGGCTTCAGGGATCGGCGTTGCGTGATCGTCAGCGTGCCGTCCGCGAGGGCGGCCGGGTCGGAGTTGCGGACCCAGGTCCAGCGGCGGGCCTTGTAGGTCTTCGAGGGGGCGAGTTCGCCGGAGAGGGGGAGGCAGGTGATGCACATGGGACGGGTTCCGTGTCGGGTGACGCGATCAATCCGCGTTACAAGGGAATCATAGAATTCATCCTCGCAACTGTCAACAGAACTGCTAACAAAATTTCCAGATAGAGAAACGGAATTGCGCTGCGGTTGATTCTGCTCTGGACTTTGGCCGTTCCGTTTCCGTATCGTAAGCTGATGGACATGAACGCCGAACGTCTCGCCGATGAGGTGGCCTCCCGGCTCCGCGCCGAGCGCGCGAGGGTCAACCTCACCCTGCGCGAAGCGGGGGAGAAATCCGGCGTCCACTACGTGAGCATCAGCCGGTACGAGCAGGGGAAACTGCCGACCCTCGATGCGATCTTCAGGCTGGCCGAAGCTTACGGCGTCGAAGCAGGGGTGTTGCTCCCGACAGTGTCTGCGGTGGCCGGCACGTCGAAGCCGAAGAGCAAGAAGAAGTGACCGCCAGGGAGGCGAAGAAGTTGTCCCAATAACCCATGCGCCGGGTGCGAAAAACAAGGCAAATCACGCACTCGCAAAACAAGAAGTTCGCTCAGAATCTCGACGGGCTTGATCTCCGGAAACACTACAAATCGAAGCGAATCCGAACGATTCGTCGCCCAGCCCCCGTTGTTCTCGTAAGTCGGGTTCATGCGGGTGCGAACCCCGCCGCCGGCCCTCCTTTCCTCGCCCCCGGCGCGATTCGCGCTGCGGGTGCCCGGCGGGTTCTGGTACGATCGGCGGACACCGCCGTCCCGGAGACGCCCGATGCCCGGCCCCCGCTGGCTGACCGCCGCCGTTCTCGTCGCCCTCGCGCCCCCGGTGTCCGCCGGGGTCGCGGTCGTGGCCAACGCCACCGACCGGGACGTCCCCTGCGAAGTCCGCCACGCGAACGGCGAGCCGCGGAGGTTCACCCTCGCTCCCGGCGAGTCGCGGGCCGTCCGGGTCGGGAAGGAGCCCACGCTCGTCGTCGGGGCCGAGACGGTCCGCATCGACCCGTACCACGCCTACGCGGTCGCGGCCCGAGGCGGGACGCCGGCCGTCCGCGGCGTCGAACTCGCCGGGAAGATGCCGATCCCGGACGACGTGCCGGACGCCCCGCCGGCGGTGCCGAAGCCGGTCCGCTTCCCGGTCACGCTGCTGGCCGACGACGCCGAACCCCGGGCGCGGGCCGTCTGGGAGAAAGCCCTGCGAGCCCGCGTGTCCGCCGCCGCCGAGGTCATCGAGCAGGCGTGCGGCGTCCGCGTCGAAGTCGTCGCCGTCGCCGAGTGGAACTCGGACCCCGCCGCGAAGGATTTTTCCGCCCTGCGAAAAGACTTCGAGACCGCGGCAACCCCGGAGAAGGGGACCGTCGCGGTCGGGTTCACGTCCCGCAAGGCCGCGGCCGCGAACGGCGGAACCCCGACCCCCAACGGCACCGCCGGCCCGCTGCGGTCGCACGTCCTGCTCCGCGAAAACTTCCCCCGCACCGAGGCGGAACGGGTCGAACTGCTCGTTCACGAATTCGCCCGGCTGCTCGGGGCCGTCCGCAGCCCGGACCGGTTCACCGTCATGCGGTCGCGGCTCGACGACCAACTCGCCACGCACGCCAAACACCGCCTGCACTTCGACCCGCTGAACCTGCTCGCCCTGAACGTCGTTGCGGACGAACTCCGGACCGGGAAGGTGGCCCGGTGGGACGACCTCGGCTCCGCCGCGAAGGACCGGCTCCGGGTGGTCTACGACACCGTCGCGAAGGCGATGCCGGACGACCCCCTGCCGGCCGCGCTGGCGAAGACCGTCGCGCCGGAAGTCGCGGCGAAAGTTCCCGACCCGCCGGCCGTCAACGACGTGCCCCGGCCGAAAGACCCCGAGAAGCCGAAGGAGCCGGAGAAGCCCAAGGTCGATCCGAAGGTGGAGGCGACCCGGAAGGTCGTGAAGGCGGTCGCGCTCCGGGCCGACGACCTCCGCCGGCTCCCCGAACCGGCCCCCGGCGAGGCGGACGCCGACGGCAAGCGGCCCCGCGGCGACCGGCTCACGGCGGAACTCGTCCGCGCCGCCGCCGACGTCGCCGGCACCCTCGACGACAACCTCAAGGCCCCGGCGTTCCTGCTCGGGCTCGGGATCGCGCTCGACGACTCCCCGCTGGTCCGCAGCAACCCCGCCGCGAAGGAGTTCTGGGAAGCGGTCGAAACCGAGACGGAACGCAAGGAGCGCGTCGCTTCCCTCGGGGTGCCGACCGTCCGCCACCGCCGCGACCTGTGCCAGCACTTCTTCGTGTCCGCGGCCCTCGCCGTCCACCTCGGCCCGGACGCCGCCGAGTCCGCGGGGGTGGCCAAGGAACTGCTCGACTCCGTCCGCCCGAGCGGGTTCAGCTTCGTGGACCTCGCCGCGGACCTGGGCGGCATCGCCTTCGCGGAGCGGGTGCGAAAAGACCCCGGCCTCGTCGACCGGTATGCCCGCGGGTTCGACGTGGCGGACCACGCCCCCAAGGTCGACGGACTGGTCGAGGGGCTCTCGGCCGCGAAGTTCCTGCGGGACTACGGCTCCGCCGACGACGCCCGGTTCAAGAAGGCGATGGCCGACGTCCGGTCCCGCGTGTGGGCGGTTCCCGCCAACAAGTAGCTCGGCCGCGGCCTTGCGGCGGGAGAGAATCTTCTGAACCAACTCGCGGATCTGCTCCGTGCGGTCCGCGGGGGCTTCGACCGGTTCATCCGCCTCGGCTTCCCCTTCGACGTCCGCCGGCTCGTCCTCCTCCACGTCCTTCGCGGCCGACTTCGGCGGCACCGGGATCAGCGGCGCGAGGTCGCCGTGCGCGGCCGTCCCGGTCAGCGTCCCGCCGTGCCGCATCCGGGTCATCTCCAGGCGGAAGATCTCGCCCCCCGCGGCGAGCACGTCCCTGGCGGACGCGTCCGACGCGGTGAGCACCCGGCGGAACGCGGCGACGGCCTCGAACACGGCGGCGGTCCAGGTCTCCCGGCGGACGGCGAAGTCGGACATGGCGGCACCTGCGAAGGGAAAGTGGACATGAATACACTTCTCTACGCTGAAAATGAACATTTGTCAAGTATTCGAGCGGCGCGAACGGACGGGACCGGCCCTGCGGTCGGGGCGTCAGGTCGTCGGACGGGGTTCGGCAAAGACGGGCCTGGATCGGACTCTTGAAGCGGAGCCGCTTCCGATTCTGGCACTGTTCCTTCTACACGGTCACTGACATCGGCGAGCCGCCCACGCCAGTGGGCGGGTCAACGTCCCCAACCCGCCCACTGGCG